>Ga0154020_10011259_pt1 | contig 10197 bp, 9 predicted proteins | sample Klosneuvirus_201_FD_109709 | JGI IMG/M metagenome (GOLD analysis project Ga0154020, IMG submission 109709) | Active sludge microbial communities from wastewater, Klosterneuburg, Austria - Klosneuvirus_20160825_MG | ecosystem: Engineered > WWTP > Aerobic digester > Activated sludge | place... | reverse complement strand
CCTCAGTCCACCGTCCGCTTCTGCTTTCGGAAAGGGACACGCAGAGACGCTGTCACGCGGAGTACGGAGGCGCGCCGGGCGCGTCCCGCGAACGCGGGATTGGAAACTCAGACTCTGCGTCTCCGCGCCTCTGCGTGAGAAAGGATCGAGAATCGGGATGGAGTATCGAACCCGCGAACACGGGATTGAGGCGGATTTTTACCGCGAAGGGACGCTAAGAAACGCGAATTTTTGGAAGTCGGAGAGTGTTTGTGATCGAACCGACCTATTTGGACCGAGGATCACACGTTCCCGCTCCAACTGGAGCGGTCCGGCCTTCGCGTCGATGGGCGTCCCTTCGCGGTAAAAAGGATCGGGATTCCGAGTTCATTCTACGATCTTCGGTCGTGAGTCCGCGTGTGCTTTCCGAGAGTGTAACGCAGAGACGCTGAGACGCGGAGGACGGAGGCGCGCCGGGCGCGTCCCGCGAACGCGGGATTGGGAAACTCAGTCTCTGCGCCTCTGCGTGAGAGAGGATCGAGCATCGGGAATCTGAACTCCGATCTCTGTGTTCCTTGTGATGGTATGTTCCTTGTAGCCAATGGATTGAAGATCGGAGTCTCTGAGAAGCCTGACCGAACCTTTTTAACCACGGATTACACGAATTTCACGGATACTGACAGGACGGCGGGTCTGGATGATCTGGCATCCGTGCCATTCGTGTAATCCGTGGTCCAGCACTCTGGTCTCAGACGAGTGATCCGCAGATGACGCAGATTTCCGCAGATTCGGAAATTCGGAGAACCATCTGCGAGCATCTGCTGCAATCTGCGGATAAAATGCTGAGAGTTGGGGCGAATTGGCAGGCATGGGAGATTGATGAATTGTTCTGTGCTGGCCAGGCGGGCGGGTCCCTCACGTCGTACTTGGCCATTGAGCCTGCTGATGACGTTGGCCAAAGTGGTTTTTGATTTGGATTCAGACCCCGACCCGATGCATGCCTCCACGCCCTCGCGGACCACGAATGAAACGGTCGGAGATGTGGGTTTATGGGGTGTTGCGGGCGGGTATGGCGCGCTTTACCGGCGAACCTTGCGTTTTTGGTGGATCAAGGCCGGAGGGATCACGGTGGGGATGACCGGGTTTTTCTGGCTCTATTTTCAGGTGCTTCACCATCCGGGTTATGTCGTGACCGCGATGCCGCTGACAGCGTTGGATCATTGGATCGCATTCAGTCCGTTGTGGTTGGTGCCCTACGCGTCGCTGTGGGTGTTTGTGGTGCTTCCACCGATTCTGCTGACCGAGCCGCGGGAGCTGTGGAGCTATGCTGCGGCGTCGGCGGCTTTGAGTGGGAGTGGGCTGCTGATCTTCTATTTCTGGCCGACGACGCTGCCCTCGCTGGAGATCGACTGGCAGCGTCATCCGTCGGTTCAGTTTCTCAAGGCGGTGGACGCGTCGGGGAACGCTTGTCCGTCCCTGCACGTGGGATTTGCGGTGTTCACCGCCATTTGGCTGGAAAGGCTGGGCCGCCGGCTCAAGGTCGGAGGAGGGGTGCGGTGGCTGCTGCAGGCCTGGGGTCTGGCGATCATCGTCTCGACCCTCGGAATCAAGCAGCATGTCGTGCTCGATGTGATCTCCGGCATGCTGCTCGCTGGCGTGGTGGCGGTCTTGCAACTCGGCTGGCTCGGCGGGGCGAGAAAGCCGGTGATCGTGCCGGACGCGGTGCGCGGCTGATTCCGGATGACGATGTCTCGCGCTCTTCTCCTTTTCGTCGTGGTTGGCAAGAGCTTGGCCCTGGTTGGCTGGTGTCTAGGTCTTCCGGCGAGTGTGGCGGCCCTGGTTTTCTTTGGAGCTGGACTGCCCTTGGTTTACGCGGTGTTTGTCCCCGGAGCCCAGGGGCTCGGACAGGTGATCACTCGGTTCAGCACGAGCCGGCGCGAGGTCTGGCTGACGATCGATGATGGTCCAGATGGAATGGATACGCCCCGCCTGCTGGAGGTGCTGGCGGCGGAGGGCGCGAAGGCGACGTTCTTCGTGGTTGGGGAACGGGTCGAACGAAACCGGGGATTGGTGGAGCGCATCGTCGCGGAAGGTCACGAGGTGGCGCACCACACGCACACTCACCCCGAAGCAACGTTTTGGTGTGCGGGACCGGTGCGGGTCAGGCGGGAGCTGGACCAGGCGCTGGCGGTCCTGGCGGCGTCCGGGGCAAGGCCGCGTTGGTTTCGTGCCCCGGTGGGGATCAAGAACCTCTTCCTCTTTGGGGCGCTCCGAGAGCGGGAACTCCGATTGGTGGGTTGGACGATTCGAAGTTGGGACTCGGTGGGCCGCGATCCGGACAACGTGGTGAGGACAGTGATGCGGCGCGTACAGCCGGGAGCGATTGTGCTGCTGCACGAGGGTCCGCGGTTGCACCCGGCGGTCCGGGTGGAGGCGTTGGAGCGGTTGGTGCGGGCCTTGAAAGCAGAAGGGTATGCCTGTGTGATTCCACCGCGCGAAGCAGTGGTGTAGGGTGGGAAGGAGGAATGGCTCTGCCGGGCCGCGTGTTCAGCGATTCAGCGCGGCCTTCAGTCGGATGATGTCGATCTCGCGGAGGATGTGGCTGGTGGCGATTTGATCGAAGCGCATTTGCTGCTCAGATTGGTGGGCGAGGGCCACGAGGACCGAGTCGTCCCGCTGGCTGGATCGACGGAGTCGTGAGAGTTCGTTGGAGGCATCTGCGATCGCCGCATCCCGGTATGCCTTTGAAGTGGTTTGGGCGAACGTTCCGGCGGTGGACTCAGCGGCAAAAAGCCGGTGGGCGTTGGCCTGAAACCAGCCCGCCGTCGAGGGGCCCAAGCTCAGCGAAAGTCCGGGCAGTTTAGGGCTCACCTCTGGAGCGAAGATCTGCAGGTTGGCGTTGAGCAGCGGTATTTCCACGGTCGCCGGCAGAGTCTGGGTCCGGAAAGCGAAGCGGGCGGCGGCATCCTGGCTGGTCAGGTAGTGCAGCAAGTCCAAGGCCTGCTGCGGGTGGCGGCTGGCGCGGGTGATGGCAAAGATCGCGTTGAGCTGGGTCCCCGCCTCGCTGACCGCTTTCATGCCCGGCTGCAGGATCGGGAGAGGGGCGACCCTCAGCGGAAACGGACACTCCCGCTCGAGCAAGGCGTAGTCCCACGAACCGGAGATCATCGCAACGGCCCGCCCCTGGGTGAAGGCGAGCGCGGCGTCGTCACGTTTCAGCTGCAGAAATCCCGGAGGCATGGCTTCCCCAAAGGTCCGGGCCACGTCCAGGGCCTGCAGGAGCTCGGGCCGGTCCAGGCTCCACTCGCGATTGAGGTGGGAGATGAGATTGGCCAGCGAGGACTGTGTCAGGATTTTGCGGTGATCCAGCTTCATCCGCAGGTCGCTGGTGTGGCTGGCAAGGATCCGCGTGGTCAGAAAGCTGCCATAGTCTCCCGATCCTGCGAGGGTCAGGACGGGGCGTTGCGATTGCTGCTGGAATCGCCGGGTGGCCGCGTGCAACGCCTTGAACTCGTCCAGATGGGCGGGCATCTGATCCGATCCGGTCACCAGTCGAAGCAAGTCGCTGTTGTAGTAAAATCTCAACGACATGAGCTGCGTGGGAATGCCGTGAATGTCCTGCAGCGCGGGAAAGAAGACCCAATCCGAGGTCAGCCCGTCGAAAAACGTGTCCCTCCATGGCCGCCCTTCCAGGGAGGAGCCCTGATTGTAGGGATTTGGTTGGGTGGCCTCACGGGTTAACGGCAGGAAAAAGCGGGCGATCGTCGCATCCGTGGCCCCGCGATTGGCGCCGATCTGCATGATATCCGGGGCGGTGCCTCCGATCAGCTGGGTTTGCTGCCACGCGGGCCAGGCCCTTACGGGCACGGGCAATTGGAGAACGCGAATGTCCGGGTGCAGGGCCTCATATTCGCTGATCAGGGCATCGTAGGCTTCGCGTTGCCCAGCGTGCAGGTTCCAATGTGCCAGTCGCAGGGTGATCCGGGTGTCCTCGTGCAGGCGATGGGGTAGCAACGAAGAGGTTCGAAGGATTCCATAGAGCAGGACCACTCCGAGCACGATGATGGCGCCAACGATAGGACGATTGCTCATGGTGGGGTCGGGCTGGAGAGGCTGCGGAGGCGGGCGGCCCGGGGGTCGCGGGGGAATTCGCGCAGAAATGCCTCACGCCAATCCGTTGAGGCGAGCGTGTCGTGGTTCGCCGCCAGCTGGGCGGCAGCGACGAGGGCGTCGGCCCGGGCTCCGGGGGTTGCGAGCCCGTCCTCGAGCGAGCGCCGCAAAAAGCCGAGAGCGCGCTGGGGTCCGGCTTGCGCATCGAGGACAAACTGAGCCATGACGAAGAAGACTGCTGCGCGGATCCCGCCGGGGGGAAGGCGGAGAGCGTGCAGTTCCGCCTCGTCAACCCGTTGGATAATCTCTCCCGACCCAGCCAGTGCGAGCAGAACGAGCTGGGCCCCGGCCAAGGCGGCGTAAGGCTGGTTTGGATCGTGCGCGACCACCGCGGTGAAGTGCGTGCGGGCGGTGTCGAGTCGGGGCTGCGGCTCGTGGGCCAGTGCGATCCGTCCGAGGAGGTAGTGGGCGGCCAGGGTGGAGGCGTCGGGTAAGCCGGAATCGATCAGTCCGTGGAGCAGGGTTTTAGAACGTTCCCGATTTGCGGTGGTGCGTGGCTGGACATTGAGCAGACTCGCTGCCTCTCCCAACTGAGCGGTCCGATCCTGCGTTCCGCGGCGAAAGGAGTCACGGGCAGCATTGAATTGGAGCTGGCCGGCCTGTTCCCATCCCGGGGCGTCCGGCGGAGCGCAGGCTCGAAGGCCGGAAGCGAAGACGCTGATACCGGTGCACCCGAGCACGAAACCGGAAATCACTCCGCGTGTCGCCGCTTGGCCGAAAGTCCGGAGAGGAGCCCCCTCCAAAACGATCCGCGCCGCCGTGGCGTCGTCCGCGGTACGATCGGTGGGGTCCATCGGTTGAACTTTGCGGGCCCGCAGGAACAACGTCGGAGCGGGGGGGGAGCCGCCTCAACGGGCGATCTACGGTTTCTTTGCGGGGGCGGGAACGTAGTAGGAGCCGAGCGCGTCGACGATGGCGATGCGAGCGGCGGCAGGGTCGATCGGACCGTTGTGGCGCCAGAGGATTTTCCCGCCGGGGGCGACGAGCACGGTGTGAGGCAGCGGGCCCGGCCAGTCGGGGTCGAGTGCGGCTACGAGTGCATCTTGAGAGGCGTCCTTCACGAGGTAATGGTTCGTCTTGCGTCCCTCCCGATCGACCGACGCCTGGCGCCGTTTGGTCAGCCCGGATCCTTGTTTTTGGAGAAACGCCTGCGCTTTGGCCGCCTGTTTCTCGTCGTCGAGACTGAGTGTGATCAGTTCGAACTCGCGCATGTCGTACTGGCGGGAAATGGATACGAGGTCGGGAAACTCCTCGACGCAGGGGGCGCACCACGTCGCCCAGACGTTGATCAGGCGGTGTTTGCCAGTGGCATTGGCACGCAGGGCGGCGACTCCGGCCACGTCGGTCGTCTCGAGGACGACGGGGATTTGCGTCCACGAGGCCTCGTAGGCCTGATGCTTGGTCCGCTTTTCCCGCCATTTGGTGGAGCAGCCGTGGGGTTTGGTCAGTTCTACGGGCACGGGACGCCCCGCGAGCAGCGCATCGATCGCATTCCGGGCGTCGTGGTGGGTGATGGTGGAATCCTCCACGTAACGTGAGTCATCGAAACGACCCGCGTAGCGGAGGCGGCGTTCCTTGTCGAAAATGAAGACGTGCGGCGTGGCGAGGCAGCCGTAGGCGCGCGCGGTGGATTGTTTTTCCCCATCGTAAAGGTACGGGAAGTCCCAGCCGTTTTTCTTGGCGTAGGGAATCATGTCCTCGAAGGAGTCGTTGAATTCGCCATAGCCCAGTTCGTCGATGCTCAGGCCGTCGGGATGATTGGGGTTGATCGCAACGAGGGCGAAGCTGCGGTTGCGCAGCGCGTTGCGCATGACCTGGAGGCGACGTTCGATGGCGTGGGAGGTGGGACAGTGGTTGGACGTGAACAGGACCATGAGCACGTCGGGGCCAGCGAAGTCGCGCAGGCTGTAGGTTTTGCCATCGATACCCGGCAGCGTGAAGTCGGGCGCGCGGTCGCCGATGGCAAGGGTGCGCAACGTCGGCGGGTGCCCGGATTTGTCGAGCAGGGGTGCGGGTGTTTCGGCGGCGCGTGGGTTGGGGGCGGCGATGAAAACGACTGCAAGGGTGAGGGCGAGCAGGGCGAGGAACCGGTTCATTGGGGGAGAGAACGCGAGACGGAGGGTGGATGAGGGGAGAACGACGCTGTCTGAGGCGCACCGTAGCTGCTGACTCGATCCGAGGAAAGAGCATTGCGGCGATAGGTGGAAAAGGGGAAATACTTCTTTCCGATGAACCGAGAAACAACGTCTGGAAACCGGGCAGGCTATGGAATCGCCGCGGATGGCGTGGCGCTGTGCTTTGGGGAGATGCTCTGGGACCTCCTGCCTCACGGAGACTTCCCCGGAGGTGCGCCCTTCAATGTGGCCTGCCACCTCCATCACCTCGGCGTTCCGGTGCTGGCCGTTTCCGCCGTGGGAAAAGACGAGCGGGGCGATGCTCTGCTTGAGCGGGTCCGGGAGCGGGGATTGTCCGCCTCGGGAATCGGCCGACTCGATGACCTACCGACTGGCACGGTGAAGGCGGAGCTGGCGGCGAACGGCGATGCGTGTTACCTGATCGAGACCGCGGTCGCGTGGGACCAGATTCCGCTCGATGCGGCGGTGATGAGTGCCGCGCCGGGGGCCCGCGCGCTGGTTTTTGGCTCCCTGGCTCTTCGTTCGCCGGCCAACCAGCGGACCTTTACGCGCCTGGCAGCGCTGGTTCCGACGCCTGCGTGGCGGGTCTTTGACGTGAACTTGCGTGCGCCCTTCGACGATCTCGACCTCGTCCGGCGGTATGCGCCGCTCGCCAATGTGCTGAAGCTCAATTCGACCGAGGCGGCGCGTCTGGCGGGAGACCCCGGGAATGATGAGGGTGCGGAGGAGGACCATGCGCGACGACTCGGAGCGGACACCGGAGTGCCCTTTGTCTGCGTGACTGCCGGGGCGCGCGGTGCGGGTTTGCTGCGCTCTGGACAATGGAGCTGGGAACCGGCGCGGGTGGTGAAGGTGGTGGATACGGTGGGCTCTGGGGACGCTTTTCTCGCGCAATTGCTCGCCGGGCTGCTGGCAGGCGGCCGGACCGATGCCGAATTGCTGGCGGCCGCCTGCCGCCGCGGCGAGTGGGTGGCGTCACAGGCCGGTGCGTGCCCGATGTAGATGTCCGTTGTAGGTGGCCTCGCGGAGGCCGCAGGGATTGGCGTCGCGTCGACGCAACGGATCCCGACGCCAATCTCGCGCTCAGCGAGGCCACCTACAACGGCGGACGCCGTCAGTTGACGATCTTGACCAGCGTCACTTCGAAAATCAGGCCTGAACCGGGTGGGAGGCCTGCGACCGCGCGGTTACCGTATCCGAGCGCTGGGGGAACGAGGAGCTCGATCCGGCCGCCGGGGCGGAGCATTTGGATTCCGGCGCTCATTCCGGGAACGAGGCTGTTCAGGCGAAACTCGACGGGCGTGCGGGTCTGATCGAAGACGCGGCCATCCTTGATCCGGCCAATGTAGCTGATCTGCACGGTGGCTCCGGGACCGGGAGGGGTGCCAGCTCCTGGTTCAAGCATGCGGTAACCCAGTCCGGTCGAGCGGAATTCAAAGCCGGGCTGGGTGGCGATCTCACCAAAGAGCTCCTGGCGCTTCGTCTGAGCGGCCTCCTGTTCCACCCGCAGGGCGGCAGCGGCGGTCTCGTGGGCGCGACGTCGATCCGCGGGCTGTTTGACCGCAAACCACCAGGCGAGCGTGGCGAGTGCGATTACTCCGAGAACGCTCCCGAGGACCGTGGAGGAGAGCGATCCGCGGGACGTGCGAGCGGGGAGGGAGCGGGTGGGTAGGCTCACGAGTGGCGGAGGAGAGGAGAAAGGGCGGATCGGATTTTTGACCGCGAATGGACGCGAATCCACGCGAATCCACGCGAATGTCCGAACCCAGCAAATCGAAATATGGATACTCATTCAGGAACAGGGTCGGATCCGAGACGCTCAGATTGTGTCCGGCCTTTTCCGATATTCGCGTTCCTTCGCGTCCATGGCTGATCTCGCTTCGCTCGGTACGCGGTAAAAAATCCGATCTGCATCTCAGGACGAAAGGCCGAGGCGGGCGGCGGCGGCGGTGATTTCCTCGCGGGGCATGTTCTGGTATTTCTCCGGAAGGAAGCGACGGTCGGAGCAGGCGAGCACAGCGGCGAGCTCCTGGTAGGCGACCAGGCGGGAGTTGAGTGGATCGATGAAGGAGTCGACGGCTCCCTTAAGGTCTTCGAGGCGGACGTCGGCATCGCGCGAGGCCAGCACCGCCCGCTCCTTGGCGCGAATGAGGACCGCTTCGACATCACTGCCGGTCAGGGCCCGGGCGCCGAGCTCGGTGCGGACGTAGGCTAGGGTTTCCTCGGTCAGCGCGATTTTCTTCACCCGCGCGATCACCGTAAAAAGCTCCACCACCTCGTCGGGCGATTGTGCGGCGAACAAGGGCACGCAGAGCCCAAAGCGTCCCTGCCGCTTGAGATCGATCGCCATCAGGTCAGGACGCGAAGTCATCGCGATCCACAGCTCCCGTCCCCGCAGCGATGAGTCACCGAGATGCGCGGCGAAGGCGGCAAAGACTCGCGAGGAGACACCGCTGTCGCCGTCCGCTGAGCGGTTGCCGAAAACTGCATCGGCCTCGTCAACCACCACGATGACCGGACCGAGGGCGCGGATGGTCATGAGGATGCGGGCCTGCTGGCGCTCGGTTTCACCGACCCATTTGGAGCGGAATTCGCCAATTTCGAGCACGGGCAGGCCGCACTCGCTGGCGAAACAGTCGATGAGGAATGACTTGCCCACGCCGATGCGTCCCGGGACCAGCACCCCGCGTTCGAGCACATCGTCCTTCTGGTTTTTGATCAGCCAGGCGAGCTCCCGCAGCCGCGCCTTGGCGGCGACGTGGGTAGCGACCTGGTCGAGGGTCACTCCTGGCTTGGGATCCTTGAAGCGGACGAGACCCTGGCAGTACTCCTCGATCAGGCGTCGCTTGCCGGCGCTGAGACGCTCGGAGCTCAGCCGTTCGCCGGTGCGCAGCGCCGTCATGACCAGCTGCTCAACCTGGAGCAGGGAAAGCCCGGAGGTGCGCCGCGCGAGATCCTCCGGGGAAAAATCGGATGCGTCGGCGAGACGGGAGCCGGCTCCGATGCGGTCCAGCCAGCCCGAGGTGATAAACTGGCGGCGAGCGGCGAGATCCGGAAGGCCGATACGGACGCTGGCGACGTGCGGGTTTTGGGTGAGGTCGCCGTTGATCTCGGTGAGCGTTTCGGTGACGAGGACGATGCCGATATCGCCGAGGGGGAGTTCCGGCGAGGATGCCCACTTGAGCAGGGTGACAAGCGCGCGGCGTTCGTCGACGCTGGAGCTGGAGTCCTCGCCGGCGGGCACGATCTTTTCGGGAAAATTGATCACGAGGGTGACGCCTCGCTCAGGTCCGCGTTCCTCGGACGCGCGAAGGAAATAGCGTCGCAGCAAAGGCGTCAGCTGGAGAAATTCGCGGGGGGGGCCGTCCCGATGAAAGGCGGTGTTTTCCACCTCATCGTAGAGGCGCAGCCACTCGAAAAAACGCTGCTGCATCAACCCGCTGCCGAAGGTGAGGCCCTCGCCGAGATCGTAAAAGAGGAGCATGCCGCGCCCCGCGAAGAGCCGGCGGGCGAGGAAGGCCTGGAGGGAGACGTACTCCGGTCGATCGCCGAGCGAGAGGGGAGAGAGATCGAAGATATTTCCATGCAGCAGCAGCAGGCTGTGGGTGCCGCTGTTCCAGAACCGGGCCATCTCGACGGCCCACGACGGCAAGGGCGCGCGGGTAGGGGTGGGTGAGGGGGGAGAGGCGGTGTCGGATGACATACAGGTGAGGGGGATCTGAAATCTGAAATTTGAGATTTGAGATTTGAGATGGGGGATCGGAATTTAGAATTCAGAATTCAGGATCCAGAATCCGGGATACGGAATTCAGAAGTCGGAAGGTGGTATTCGGAATGGTGGATCGAGATTCGGGGACCGGGTGGAGGGGGAGGGGCTGAGATCTGAGATCTCAGATTTGAGATTTAAGAACTG
>Ga0154020_10011258_pt1 | contig 10197 bp, 9 predicted proteins | sample Klosneuvirus_201_FD_109709 | JGI IMG/M metagenome (GOLD analysis project Ga0154020, IMG submission 109709) | Active sludge microbial communities from wastewater, Klosterneuburg, Austria - Klosneuvirus_20160825_MG | ecosystem: Engineered > WWTP > Aerobic digester > Activated sludge | place... | reverse complement strand
TCGGCGTATGTGCCGGAAGGAAAAATGATAATTGCCGCAAATCAGCTTGTGTTAGACAAAAATGCTTCGAAATTATCTTTAAAAGCAGAGTTTGCAGCTAAAATATTTTTAGTGTATAATAAAATTGTACGTTAATGTTATTTAATTTGTATAGTATGGGCAGATTTAAAAAAGGACTTTTTCTAGGAGGATTACTCGGTGCTGCGCTTATGTGGCTTAATGCTACCCCAAAAGGCAAAGAAATGAGAGAAAAATTGACAGTGCAAGCAAATGATTTATTCTTTCAATTGAAAGAAAGCATTAAGCAGTTAGAAGGTCCGACAAAAGAAATGTATGAAGCATTGGTTGAAAGAGCTGTAGAAGAATATGCTGCAAAAAAAGAGATGGCGCTAGAAATGAAAAATCAATTAGTGCGAGAACTTAAGAAACGATGGGTAGATTTAGAAAAAGAAATTAAAAAAAAATAATAAAATAGCCTGTATATTTACAGGCTATTTTTTTTAAGGTCTTCTATGGTGAGTTGTAATTCTCGATTTCCGTTCCATTCATTGACGCTAATCGAAAATATCATATCAACTTTATCTCCAGGCTTAAGTGTTTCTTTCCAATTTTCTTCGTATTTTTTTATATCTCCCAAGCCAAATCCAATAGTTTTTTTCACCACATGAGAGTTGTGTTTTACGGTAAGGCGTAAATGTTTGCCGTCTTGACCAACTGGCTCCACCCCTACAATCGTGACGGATTTTGCTATGTAGGTAGGTTCTTCATTTGCTTGTCCAAATGGTTCGAATTTTTCCAACAAATCATATAATTTCCAATTGACTTCATCCATATCAATTTCTGCGTCAATAACAATCTGAGGTGTTAATTCTACTTCGGTAGTGCCTGCTTTAGCTTTTTCGGTTAGCTTGGTTTTAAATTCTTCCAATGCCGGCTTGTCTTTAAGCGTAAAGCCGCATGCTTGCGGATGTCCACCAAATTTACTAAATACTTCTGGCATTTCTTGAAGTGCGCGAATAAGATTGAATTCTTTGATGCTACGACCCGATCCGGTGATTTCTCGTTCATTTTCAGACATGACAATAGAGGGGCGATGAAATTCGTCTTTAATTTTACTGGAAATGAGCCCTAAAATACCTGTGGGCCAGCCTTGTCCGATAGCAAATAAGACAGGGTTTTCTTGTTGACCGGTTTCTTTTATTTGTCTGCGTGCTTCGCTTACATATTGCTCTGTAATTTTTTGTCGGTCAGAGTTATTTTTATTAAGTTGCAAAGCAAGATCTGCTGCCTCTTTTTCATCAGCAGCCATCAAGAGAGCAAATGCCGCATTTGCATGATCCATTCTTCCTGCAGCGTTGATGCGTGGGATAACCTGAAAACTCAGGCTGTAGGCATTATAGAGACCTTTTTTTGAGTTACCATGTTCATCTGCTAATCCAGAAGCAATTAATAGTTTCTTTAAGCCGATGTTTCTGGTTTTATTGATTACAGTCAGTCCGTAACGAGTAAGAGTGCGAGATTCGCCAATAAGAGGAACCATATCACCAATAGATGCGATTGCTACCAAGTCAAGCATCCACTTTTCAAATCCTTCAAAAGTTTGTCCGTCAGCGAGTATGGTATTGTCTTGAGCAAATTTTTTGAGTAATGCTTGGATAAGTTTAAAGGCAACACCTCCGCCGCACAAACCTTTATCCGGATATGGTTCATTGGGAACAAGTGGATGAATGATGGCGTCGGCTTTGGGTATTTTGCTTGGTACAGTATGATGATCTGTAATAATAACTTTCATTTTTTTCTTTTTTGCAAGCTCTACTTCATTATAATTGCTCACACCACAATCACAGGTAATAATTAGGTCGGTTTTTTGTTCTGCGAGCAGTTCTATAGTTTTCATGTTTAAACCATATCCGTCCGTTTCTCGATGGGGAAGAAAAACATGTACATTTTGCGCGCCTAGTTTTTTGAGGCAGGTGATAATAATAGCGGAAGCACAGACGCCGTCGGCATCATAATCGCCATGCACAACAATACGTTCCTGTTTTTTAATTGATTTTAAAATAATATCCGTTGCTTTTTCCATGTCTTGGAATAAGAATGGATCAAAAACATCTTGTGAATAATCAGGATTTAAAAATTCGTCTATTTGTTTTTGAGTTCGTATGTTTCTGTTCCATAACAATCGAGAGATGATGGTAGGTAGTTCAGGATGGCTATTGATAAATTCATTTGGCGGTGGTGGAAGTACAATCCATTTTTTTTGCATACATTTATATGTTATCAAACGAAGTTTGTGTTAGGAAGTAATTTTTAACTGAAACGTAAAAAATAAATAACACAAGCGCTTATTATACCTAAAATCGTATAATTATGCGAAAAAATTATTGAAGCAGAGGCATGAAGCTGAAAGTTATCATTGCTAAAATTGCTACCAGAGAGATAACGATCCAAATTTTTTTTATCGTTTTGTGTTTCATACACGAGTAAGATAAGCGAGTAATTGTTTGGGTTAACGTTTTAATACAGATAAGTATGTTTCTGGAGGAATGTCTATTTTTCCATGAGATAACATTCTCTTTTTACCTTTTTTCTGTTTTTGGAGTAATTTTTGTTTGCGAGTATAATCACCGCCGCTCATTTTTGCTAACACGTCTTTGCGTAATGCGGAGAGGCGGTCTGAAGCGATAACTTTGCCGCCAATGGCAGCTTGTATTTTTAGCACAAACTGTTGTTTTGGCAATGATTCTTTTAAAGATTCAACAATCTTAGTGCCAACGCGGTATGCTTGATCGCGCCATACCAGTGTTGCGAGTGCCTCTACTTGTTCCTCGGCAACTAGAATATCTAATCGTATGACATCAGTTGGCTCATAATCTTTATATTCATAATTCATAGAAGCGTAGCCGGATGTGACGGTCTTTAGTTTATCATAAAAATCAGTAATAAGCGATGCGAGTGGTATTTCATAATGAAGCATGGCGCGCTGATCGCTGCCCGCGCTTAAATACTCGGTATTTATATATTTGCCTTTGCGTTCGGAAACTAAGCCCATGACGTTTCCAACAAAATCTTTTGGAGTAATAATATCCAGTTTCATCCATGGTTCCAAGATCTGTTCGATGTGAGTTGGGTCAGGCATTTCTTGCGGACTATGAATGATTTTTTCTTGATTGGTTTTGTTTAAAATGCGATAGGCTACACTTGGTACGGTAATAATAATTTCTAAGTTGTATTCTCGGCTTAAGCGTTCTTGAAAAATATCTAAATGAAGTAATCCTAAAAAGCCGCAACGAAAACCAAAACCAAGAGCAAGTGAATGCTCCGGTTCGTAAAAGAGGGAAGCGTCATTTAGTTTTAATTTATCAATGGCATCACGTAGTTCTTGGTAGTCATCGCCTTCTTTAGGAAAGATTCCGGCGTATACCATTGGTTTTACTTCTTTATAGCCTGATAATGCTTCAGTATGAATATCTTTTTCTTCTTCTTTTCCATAGGTGGTAATGGTATCACCGACGCGACAATCTTTTAAATCTTTAAGACCGGTGATGCAGTATCCAATTTCACCATTATGTATTTTTTCAGTTGGGTGAAATTTTGGTTTATAGTAACCAACCTCTAAAATTTCTGCTGGAGTTCTGGTGCCAAGTAAAAATATTTTATCTCCTTTTTTTAATTCTCCATCTACTACGCGGACTGATGCAATTACGCCTTTATAATCATTATAAACTGAATCGAAAATTAAAGCGCGTGTTGGTTTTTCAACAGTAGCAATCGGTGCCGGCACGCGTTCGATGATTGCTTTTAAAATATCCTCTATGCCTTGACCTGTTTTTCCTGACGCTAGAATAATTTCTTCTGGCTTACAGCCAAGTAAATGAATAATTTCAGCTTTGGTTTTTTCTATATTGGCATTAGGCATGTCAATTTTATTGATTACAGGTATGATGGTCAAGTTTTGTTCAATAGCCAAATAAAGATTGCCGATGGTTTGCGCTTGTACGCCTTGACTGGCATCTACTAAAAGTACAGCACCTTCTACAGCTGCCAAAGATCTGGAAACTTCGTAATTAAAATCCACATGACCGGGTGTGTCGATTAAATTTATGGTGTATGTGGTAGATGGTAGCGAATACGTCATTCGCACAGGAGTTAGTTTGATGGTGATGCCTCGTTCTCGTTCTAATTCCATGGAATCGAGCAGTTGAGCTTTCATATCACGTCGTGCTACTGTACCAGTAAATTCTAAAAGACGATCGGCAAGTGTGCTTTTACCATGATCGATATGGGCGATAATGCAGAAATTACGGATATGGTCGGTATTCATATATCTGAGCAGGAATGGTATTAAACAGTTGTTTCAATAGATTCGTCAGTAGGAAGGTTTTTTGGTTTAAAGAAGCGGCTGCTGACGGTATTTTTAATCTGCATAAATTCAGGCACCTTCAAAAGGTAACATATAACAATATAAATTGCCAGACCTGCAACTGCTGCGGTTACGCCCTGTCCTAAAATGCCAAAAAAATAGTCTTGATTAAATATGTAGGCAAGTGGGGTTTTGATGTATTGAATGGTGAGTGCCATAGGGATAGCGGCAATTACGATCTTATATGTTGACGAGAGTATACGTTCGCCATCAATAGTTTGCAGTGTATTTTTTAGTGAGACAAACAGTAAAAGCATATTTAAAAATGAACCGATAGAAAAAGCGAGGGCCAAGCCTGCAACACCTAAGGGTTTCATTAGTAGTAGGGCGGCAATTATAGAAGTAAGCTCAGAAATGATGCCGATAATAAATGGTGTTTTGGTGTTGGATAAAGCATAAAAAGCGCGAGCTAGCACTGGAATAAGTGCTTGTGCAAATAAACTGAGGGCAAAAAAAGCAAGCGTATCGGCAGTCTGAATCGTGGCGCTCCAATCAAATTTGCCTGTACCATAAATGACACGGACCGTTTGGGCTCGTAATAGAAGTATGATAATTGCAAAGGGAATTATGAGAAATAAAATTTGTCTGATTGTGGAAGAGAGGTTTTTGATAAAATCGTCCGTGTCATTTTTTGCCGCTGCGCTTGAAAGAAGAGGAAATACTGCCAATGCAAAAGGGATGCCGATGATGCCAACCGGCACCGCTTGTAAGTTGTTGGCGAAATTAAAAATTGTGACACTGCCAACAGGTAATAATGATGCCAGTATGGTAATGATGACCAGGTTTAGTTGGCTTATAGCCAGACCAAGTGTGCGGGGAACCATGAGTTTGCCGACTAGTTTTGTATGTGAGTCTGCTAAATTAAAATGCCATTGCCAGCGATAGCCATTTCTATAAGCACTATATACCTGTAAGCCTAGATGCATGCCTGCGCCAAGTACAACACCCCAAGCGAGACCGATAGTGCCAAGTAGTGGTACCAGAATGGTGGCGCCAAGAATAATACCGAGATTATAAAAAATAGGAGCAAGGGAGTATAGAAAGAATGTTCGAAGTGATTGTAAGATGCCGCCAATAACCATTGATAAGCCAAGCAAGACGGTTGAGCCAAACATGACGCGCGTGAGACTGGAAACAAGATCCTGTGATTGAGCGTTAAATCCGGGAGCGATAATAGGGGCAAAGGTGTGGGCAAACATAATTCCGCATACACTGACAAGACAAAGCGCTATGGCAGTAATATTGAGTATGTTGTTGGCGAGTTTCCATGCTTCGGTTTTGTCTTCTCCTTGGTTGAAAAGTTTGGTAAAAGTAGGAATAAAACCAGCGCTGAGCGCGCCAATAATAAGTAAATTATAAATAAGGTCAGGGATTTTAAATGCTGCGTAGTATGCATCCATGACCGGACCAGCGCTGAAGTAGTGAGCAAAAATTCTATCTCGTGCCAATCCCATAAGACGGCTTACAAGTGTGGCAATTGAGATTATTAAGGCGGCACTGGTAATGGATTTTGATTGGCTGTTAAATAATTTTTTTATCATACAGAACTACTGGTTTTGGTTAGTGCTTGGGGTAGAGCTCGTATCTTGGGCGGAGGTATTGACGGTGAGTGCTGCGTACTGCGCTCCTTGTCCCGGTGCGCCTTGGACATACAGTGAGCCGCTGGTAGTATCTTTACGGAATGAAAATTGCATAATATTTTCTCCTTCGCTTTCCACTTCTATTTTGTATGATTTTTTCTTTAGTTCCGTTTTGTAATAGCCGATAATAAAATATGGTTCGGCATTAAGTTTTTGCCATTCTATTTGTACTGTATCTCGGTGATCGCTAACTGGCGCGCTAATCATTTTCCAAACATTGGCAACAGAAGTAACTTTTTCTGTTGCGTTTTGGTTGGATGAGTTTTTATCAAGCGTGAGGAGTAGAGGAGAGAGGATAATTTTAGGAAAAAAAGCAGCTATTTCTATTCCGCGATTTTTGTATTTTCCAGAAATAAATGTAATTTTTTCAATACTGTCAGGGTCGTATATAGGGATATCGCTTGGAAAATTTTCTGGTACTCGGCTCAGTGTTTCTGGTCCGTTGCCCATAGCTACACGAATAAAAATGATAATGCCAATAATGAGTAAAAACAAACAGCCGCACCCGGTGAGGCAGGCGCGTTTAATGGCAGAAAAAGCAGAGTATTTTCGAGTCAGTTCACCAATTGGTGGTTCTACTATTTCGACATTATTTAAATCACGGCGCATAATCGGAAATACCAATTTATGTAACAGAATAGTATAATGACAGTATACCAGAAAAAAAATACCTTGAGTAGGGTTATTTTATTTGTTTGTAGTTTATCTATCTGTTATACTATTTGTGTTATTTTGCTATTTTAGTAAATATGAAGTTTTCTTTTTTTGGAGGTGCGGGAGAGGTTACAGGGTCTTGTAACATGTTCACTGTTGGAGATAGGCATTTTTTGGTTGACTGCGGGATGTTTCAGGGGGATAAGATAAAAGAATCTAAAAATAGAGATCCATTACCGTTTGATCCAGCCAGTTTGAGCGGGGTGTTAATTACTCACGCCCATCTTGATCATGTGGGGCGACTGCCATTATTGGTAAAAAAAGGGTATGAAGGTAAATTTTATGCAACTGCTCCAACAATAGAATTGCTTGAGCTTATTTTGGAAGATGCTCTCCAAATTATGATGCATAATCACCGAGCCACTGGTGCGGAAGTCATATATGATGCTACTGATATTGCGAAAGTGATGCAACGTTGCAAGCCGGTTGAGTATTTAGAAAAAATTACTATTGTTCCTGGTGTGGTATGTACTTTTCATGATGCCGGTCATATTTTTGGTTCGGCTTTTATCGAGGTAGAAGCTGAAGGGAAAAAAGCGGTATTTTCCGGAGATGTAGGTAATATTAATGTTCCTATTTTGCGTGACACGGAAGCATTACCGGCAAACATTGATTTGTTGGTATGTGAATCGACCTATGGTAATCGGCTGCATGAAGAAATGACTAATCGAGAAGAGTTGCTTACCAATTTAATTTCTGATGCGATTAGCAAAGGTGGTACACTTATGATCCCATCTTTTTCTTTGGAAAGAACACAGGAATTGATCTATGAACTCAATGCGATTGTTGATAGAAAGCATTTGCTGCCGCGTATTCCAATTTTTATTGATAGTCCGTTGGCGATTAAGGCTACTAGGACATATTTAAAATATACCAAATATTATGATCAGGAAGCTGGTCGTTTGGTTAAGAGCGGTGATGACTTGTTTGATTTTCCAGGATTAGTGATGACTGAAACAAAAGAAGAATCAAAAAAAATCAACAGTACTCCCGGTCCAAAAATAATTATTGCTGGTGCTGGTATGATGACCGGCGGTCGTATTTTACACCATGCCATGCGTTATTTATCTGATGAGAGAAATACATTGTTGATAGTAGGGTATCAATCAGAGGGCACATTAGGTAGAAAAATTTTAGAAGGTCATTCACCAGTGGAGATTATGGGCGAACGCATACCTGTGCGTTGTCATGTAAAATCGGTTGGGGCATTGTCAGCCCATGCTGATCAAAATAAATTGGTTGCATGGATCGGTGCTGCTCAGCCAAAAAAAGTTGTGTTAAACCATGGTGAAGAATATGTTTCAGCGGATTTGGTGGAGAAATTAAAAACAGAAGCAAATGTGGTTGCGGTAGTAGCAGCAATAGGCGCTGACGAAGAAGTGTAATTTTAATAAAAAAATAACTAAAAAAGACAATTTTTGTCCACAGCCCTGTAAAAAGGGCTTTTTTTGTTTAATATTAGCCAAAAAAATTATTTTAAAAAATGGCAAAAAATGTTGACTTATGTTTGAAAGTGGTATAAAATGGTTTGTAGTGGAGTGAAGTGGGGAAAATGCTTGTCTTCCTGCTTAACCTATTTAAGTCCGTAGTATGTTTATTGGCGAATATAGTCACAATGTAGATGATAAAGGCAGAATGGCTGTTCCAGCCAAGTTTCGTCGTGAGTTACTCAAGGGTGCAGTGGTAACTCGCGGTTTGGATAATTGTTTATTTTTATACACCAAAATCGAATGGGAAAAATTAGCGGAAAAATTAGCCGCTTTGCCAATTAGTCAATCAAATACACGAGCCTTTTCTCGTTTGATGCTTGCTGGTGCAATGGATGTGGAAATGGATAAACAAGGGAGAATTATTTTGCCAGAATATTTACGACAGTTTGCTGGTATTAAAAAAAATCTTGTGATTGCCGGTTTGTATAATCGTTTAGAAATTTGGGATCAAGAAGTATGGAATGCGTATAAGCGCCAAACTGAAACAGAAAGCGGAGCAATTGCTGAAAAAATGGGAGAATTGGGAGTTTAACCTATATATTTATGAAACATGTACCGGTGCTACTTGCGGAAACGATTGATTCTTTACAATTAAAACCCGGGATGCGTGTCGTTGATTGTACGTTGGGAGATGCGGGTCATAGTGAAGCGATGCTTGAAAAAATTACCCCTGCAGGAAAACTGCTTGGTATCGATGCTGATCCTGAAGCCGTATTGAGAGCAAAAAGATTTTTGTATCGATTTGAAGATAGTGTGTTAGTGGTTCGAGATAATTTTGCGAATTTACAGAATATTGTTACGCAACATAATTTTGCGCCGGTTAATGCGATTGTGATGGATCTAGGTTGGTCAACACCGCAATTTGAGGAGCGGGGCAGGGGATTTAGTTTTTTGACAGATGAGCCACTTGATATGCGGTATGGCTCCGGTGAAGGTGAAACGGCAGCGGATATCGTTTGTACATATAGCGAACGTGAATTGTATGCATTATTTAAAATTTTTGGAGAAGAAAAGTTAAGCAAAGAAATTTCTGAAGCCATTGTGGAATATAGGAAACATAAAAAAATAGAAAAAACCGGAGAGTTAACAGAGATAATTTTAAATGTATATAGAACAAAGTTAAAAACAGATAAAGAAGTGCCGTGGGTAGGTGGTATTCACCCGGCAACCAAAGTGTTCCAGGCGTTGCGAATTGAAGTAAATAAAGAGTTGGTGAGTTTAAAGCAGGTATTGCCACAAGCGGTGGATGTATTAGAGAGTGGCGGAAGGTTGGCGGTTATCACATTTCATTCTTTGGAAGATAGAATCGTTAAACAATATTTTAAATCAATAGAACATAAGAAAATACGGTTAATTACAAAAAAACCGATTGTAGCTACAGATAAAGAATTGACAGAAAATCCAAAAGCAAGAAGCGCAAAATTGCGAGTAGTAGAAAAAATATAATAGAAATAATTGTAATTATATGTCTATAAAACGTCATATCAGGCACAAAATTCATAATTTCAAATTATCCTTAAGATCTAATTTTTTACCGGCTTGGGTTTTTTCTCCGTTTGTTCGTCTCGGATTGTTTGCTGTGATCTTTTTGTTTAGTGCTGCGTATATGTTAAATATTACTTCTTCCGCGACGAGCGGGTATCAGATGCGTGTCTTGGAAAAGCAAGCTGCTGCTTTGGAAATGGATGTAAAAAAATTAGAAGTAGAGATTGCGGATAATACATCGATAACCAGCATAGCTTCTCGTTTGCAAAAAACTGAAATGACAGAAGCGTCCGGTGTTAGGTTCTTGGCAAGCAATAATAGTGCGGTTGCTAAAAAATAAAATTATATAATTTCCCCCGAAAGGGGGATTTTTTATTGATTTTTATGGTATACTATATATGTATATGGGAATTCTTATTTTACAAAAATTATTTTTAGAAGCACT
>Ga0154020_10011257_pt1 | contig 10198 bp, 7 predicted proteins | sample Klosneuvirus_201_FD_109709 | JGI IMG/M metagenome (GOLD analysis project Ga0154020, IMG submission 109709) | Active sludge microbial communities from wastewater, Klosterneuburg, Austria - Klosneuvirus_20160825_MG | ecosystem: Engineered > WWTP > Aerobic digester > Activated sludge | place... | reverse complement strand
GAGCGTACGCATCCCTGGATGGACGAAGGCATGAACACCTATTACGATAACCGGTATTCCCTGCAGCAATACGGGAATACCAATCTTGACATCGTTCCGTCAAAGTCGAAATTCATAAACAACCGGATGCCCGATGATATCCAGCAAACCATGCTGCAAACCATCACCGGCATTAAAAAAGACCAGCCCATTGAAACCACTTCAGAAAAATTCAACATCCTTAACTACAATATGATCGGTTATACAAAAACGGGCCAGTGGATGAAGGTTTTGGAAACCGAATTGGGCACTTCTTTATTTGACAGCTGCATGCGGGAATATTACCGGCGCTGGCAATTTAAACATCCATACCCGGAAGATTTTAAAAGAACAGTGGAAGAAGTGAGCGGAAGAAACCTGGACGCTGGCTTTTCTTTACTGAATAGAAAAGGCCCGCTCGTTCATACAGCCAAAAGAAAAGACATCCGCCTGGCCGCATTCTTCAGCCTGAAGGAAACGGATAAACATAATTATATCTTTGCTTCCCCTGCCATTGGCTATAACTTTTACGATAAGCTCATGCTGGGGGCATTGCTGCATAATTATACGCTTCCATTAAGTAAATTTCATTTCGTTTTGGCGCCCTTGTATGCCACAAAAAGCAAACAGTTCAATGGACTGGGCCGGTTAAGTTATACCTGGTATCCCGGCAGCAACGGCCAGAAATTTGAACTGGCACTGGCAGGCGCTGCTTTTTCAGGCGACAATTTCACCGACTCAGCCAACGTGGTGCATAACCAGCGTTTTTCAAAGATCGTTCCTTCGCTCAGGTACGTTTTTGCAAACAGGAACCCACGCAGCAGCATCACCAAATTCATCCAGTGGAAGACATTCCTTATCCGGGAACAGGGGCTGCTGTTCACCCGGGATACGATCAACCAGGTGGACCTGATCACATTTCCAACAGCCAGCAGGTATATCAACCAGCTGAAGTTTGTATTGGAGAACAACCGGGTGCTGTATCCATACCGCGGTGAAATGCAGCTGGAGCAGGGAGATGGTTTTGTGCGTGCTGCATTCACCGGCAATTATTATTTCAACTATCCCAAAGGCGGCGGGCTGGATGTACGTGTATTTGCAGGCAAATTCTTCTATACCGGCGACAAAACATTCCTGAAACAATTCCAGACCGATCCGTATCACCTGAACATGACCGGGCCCAAGGGATACGAGGACTATACCTACAGCAATTATTTTATCGGCAGGAATGAATTTGAGAAATTCTCCTCCCAGCAGATCATGATCCGGGATGGTGGTTTTAAGGTACGCACCGACCTGCTGAGCAATAAGATCGGTAAAACAGATGACTGGCTGATGGCTGCCAATTTCACCAGCCCCATTCCCAAAGCCATTAATCCTTTGTCAATACTGCCCTTTGAGGTCCCCATAAAAATGTTCCTGGATATCGGCACTTATGCCGATGCCTGGAAACAGAATGCAGCCACCGGGCGGTTCATTTACGATGCAGGATTACAGCTTTCCCTGTTCAGGAATACGCTGAACATTTATGTACCCATCCTGTACAGTAAAGTGTACAAAGATTATTTCAAATCGACCATCCCGGAAAAAAGGTTCTGGAAGAATATTTCCTTCAGCATCGATATACAGAACATCAACCTGAGAAGGATGATACCACAAATACCTTTTTAATGGAGGCCATCAGATATCTTACATACCGGCAGATCGATAAACCCAAATGGGATGCCTGTATAGACGGGGCGGACAACGGCCTCATCTATGCATATTCTTTTTATTTAGACAGTATGGCAAAGCACTGGGATGCCCTGGTGCTGAATGATTATGAAGCCGTGATGCCGCTTACCTGGAACAAAAAATACGGGATCCACTACCTGTACCAGCCCCCGTTCACTGCCTGCCTGGGTGTATTTGGCAAACAGCTCAACGCTGCAACAGTCAGTGATTTTCTCAAATCCATACCGCTGAAATTCAGGTATTGGGATATTTACCTGAACCACGGCAATTTTTTCAGCCTGGCTGATCCTGAACTGTACGAACGGATGAATTATGTATTGCCGTTGAATATGTCTTACGAAGCACTGCAGGACAATTACAGGCACAATATCAAACGCAATATCAAAAGAAGTGAAAAACTCGATCTCATCATTAATAAGAACATTGCCGTGGCAGAAGTGATCCTGCAGGTACGGGAACAAGCGAGGAATTTTGCAAAACTTTCTTCGGAAGATTTTGAGCACTTTAAAATACTGTACCAGCTTCTCTACAAAAAGGAAAAAGCCACCACCTATGGGGTGTACACAAAGGAAGGGCAACTGATGGCAGGGGCTGTTTTTTTCTTTTCGCATAACCGGGCCTATTATATCATGGTGGGCAACCACCCCGATGGTAAAACACAGGGCGCTTCGCATGCGCTCATCAATGCATTTATTAAAGACCATGCCGGGCAGAACCTGCTGCTTGATTTTGAAGGAAGCGATATTCCCAGCCTGGCACATTTCTCAGCAGTTTTGGGGCAAGGGAAGAAAAATACAGTGCCATCAGGCTGAACAGGTTGCCTATACCTTTTAAATGGTTCAAGAAATGATTAACTTGCCAACAGAGTTTTTATTTTTTCTCTAACTTCTTTTTCTGTTGGCCTGCCAATTGATTTAATATCAATCCATCTCTTTCCTAAATTCAAGCGGAATTTTACAATTGGGTTGGACGGCTCTAAACCCATACTTGCGAATCCCATCCTGGGAATACTTAATAAGTTATTTTTTTTATTGAGAGTATCCAACTCCGTAGAAAAAGCCATTGTTATATTATTCTCTTTCAGGTATTTCATTTCTCTTTCACCAAAATCAAGCTCTGGCCTACCATTTGGATAAGCAAAATAACTTACTGGATGTCCAAGCAAATAAGCAAGATCAGTTATAGATTGATGTATTTCTTTAAAGCAACTTTCATCATCTTCATTTCTCAGAATCGGGTGGTTAATGGTATGAGCCCCAATAGCTACCAGACCGGAAGCATCTATTTCTCTCAGTTGCTCGATAGTCATATTTTGTGGAAGTTTCGCTCCACAATTTGCCCGTTGCTTATACAACTCAATTATTTTTTTTATTTTTGATATCGGCAGACACTTAAAAATAGTTTGGCTTGAAAAGCCTTCCAGTTTTTCTAAAGAAACGTATAATTCTTCCGCCAAAATATCTTTAAGTACTTCGTCGTCATAGCTCTCTATTTCCTGGAACCAAAAATTATTTCCTGTACTTATTATTCTAGGAGACACAAACAGGGAAGCCGGAATATTATGTTTTTTAAGTACTGGAAAAACCACAGTGTAAAAGGACTGAATTCCATCATCAAATGTAATGTGACATACATTTGATGTACTTGCTCCTTTTATGAGAAGTTGCTCAAGTTGATTGGCAGAAACTATTAAATAGTTATTCTTTAACGAGAGAACGATTTTCTCAAATAATCTGCTATTTTCTTCCTTATGAAAAATCAATACTAACCCTTTACCCATATTTTTAATTTACAAATTCAAAAAATATCCAGTGGTCCTATCATAAAATTTAAATGGTCAGGAGGCGGCATATTCAAATTATAAAAAATAAATCCATTCATTTTTGACTTCTTCCACCCTTTTAGCATTGGAATAAATGTATTAGTAGCGCAACTGAAAAACTGAACAAATGCCACACTATAAGAACGGTAAATTTCGGATATCAACTCTTTTAGGTCTTTTTCAGTTTCCAGGCAAACGCCTCCTACGTAAAATACAGGCCATTTTATCCCAAGTTTTTGTTTAGTTAACAACTTCCCCCATAGCCAGCTTTGATTAAAACGGATCACTTTTACATCAGCAGGATATTGCAGTAATTTGTGCTCCATCACCTGCCTTTCATCTATTACACAAGCCCCGGCACTGTTTAAAAAAGCGGTTTTATTCAAATAAAGATCAGGGCTAAAGGGTATATTCGGAATTCTTAAAACCTGAGACTCGATTTCAACAAACCCAAGCTTTTTTATAAAGATAGGGTTCGACAGATCATTTGCAATGCCATATAAAAATCCAGCCCCATTCTCGGTTAATATCCCTTTTGCCTCATTGATTAGTGTTGTAAAAATCTTCTTACCCCGATGCTGTGGGTGAGTGGCCGACCAGCAACTTTGATAACCTGTATATTGGATACCATTCAAAATAAAATCATTAGCCAAAAAAGCATTGCACCCGACGAACTCATTATTTTTTTCTGCTACAAGAAAAAAACTAGCCATTGAAGCATTACTGCTAATATTTCGTAATAAGAATTTTTCAGGTAAAATATCAAGAGGTTTATTGGCTTCATAAATAAGCCTTCTTAGATTGAATTCAACCTCTGGGTTACTAATATCAACTATTCTAATCAAATAAGACATATTGCACGTCAAATTAGCACAAATACTTCAAAAGATAGTTACTATTCCGGCTCCAGAATCAAAGCAAGTAGCAATCCAAATTTTTAACCATGCCACTCCCCAAACAAGCCAAATGCCCATAATGTCGAATTCCGTCTACTACCACTTAAGGGTATTGTTTTTCTTAAAGATTATCCCGAACCTTATGAACAAATTTAAATAAGGCGAGGGAAAAAAGAAAAAATATGAGGAACTCCAAAACTGGATAGACAGTATGCGGATTACATGACAATCCAAAAATCACCGGAAAGTTATCCCGCCAAAATAAATATATTATTGATAGGTCATTTATAACCATACTAAGTCACATTCATTACTTAAAATCAATTTTATGAACCCAAATCAAAAAGCTACAGTCTTAAAAGAGGAAATCAGCGTGAAGCCAAAACTAATCATTCTGATAATAGCTCTTGGTATCATTCATATTTCTAATGCACAAACCCCAGCAGCATCAAATACACTGAACAATTCAGGTGTTACATCTATTGCATCCACAACGGCATCAGCTTTTAAACTTTCTATTAATGGAACCGCCAAATATTATGGTACCGGTGATGGAACTGGTACTGCAGGTACCATGGTTACAAGTCCGACAATATTCTTGCAAAACACGACTGCATCAACCGGACGCCAATATTCAATAAATTCGAATAATATTGGTTTATTCCGTATTGCGGATGCTATTACGTCATCGCCATTCACAGCAACAAATAGGTTTGTTATTAATCCGAGTGGCCTGGTGGGCATTGGTAATTCTTCCCCAACTGCCCGGTTGCATGTGACCGGTGCCGGTTCAACATCGGCCACTACATCTTTCCTGATCCAGAACAGCAGTACGTCGAACCTAGTCACTGTTACCGATGATGGTAATACTGGAATAGGAGTAAGTCCCTCTTCTTCATTCAAAATAAATGTTGGTGGAAATGCACTCATTAATGGCGTATCAGTTGGCACAGGGATATCAAATGCTGCTGGCAGTACAGCAATGGGTGTAAATGCCTTAGCATCAAATACCGGTGATGACAATACAGCTACCGGTAACGGTGCATTGCAAAATAATACCACTGCATACCGGAACACTGCAAACGGTTGGCACTCATTGTACAGCAATACCACAGGCAGGTATAATACTGCAGTCGGGTATCAATCGCTGGCAGCAAATATTACAGCTGACCGGAATACAGCATTAGGATATAATACCCTAACCTTCAGCACAACTGGTTACCAGAATACAGCCGTTGCCTTTGGCGCATTAAATAACAATTCCACCGGATATGCCAATACAAGCGTCGGTTACCAATCATTATATCTGAATACTACTGGAAATACCAATACTGCCATCGGCTATAACAGTGGCTATGACAATACCTCCGGTGCACTAAATACCTTTCTTGGCTATGCATCAGGCGGGGGTATTACAACTGGGAATTACAACACAATAATAGGCAGTGTAACCGGTCTTTCGGGAACACTCAGCAACACAATAATATTGGCAGACGGACAGGGAAACCAACGACTATTCATTGACAATAATGGTAACGCCGGTTTTGGAACAGTAACACCACAAGCCAGGCTTGAAGTAAATCATGGTACCGCTAATAATTCAGGACTTCGCTTTACTAACCTTACTTCAGCATCAACTGCAGGAACGTCATCTGGCAAAGTGCTATCCGTAAGTGCAAACGGAGATGTTGTTCTTGAAATGGCAGGCAGTGGAGTACCAGCCGATGGCTCAGAAACCATTGTCCAGGCAGGAACAGGTATATCTGTTTCCGGTGTAGGTACTAGCGGCAGTCCCTATATTATTTCTGCTACAGGAGAATCATACTGGAACATTTCTGGTATCGGAACAAATAATATTGAGAATTCCAACACTGGGGCTGTTATCATCGGCACCGGCATCAGCACACTTCCTTCAGGATATAAACTCTATGTATCCGATGGAATACTTGCAGAGAAAGTAAAAGTGGCACTTAAATCAGGAAATAATTGGGCAGATTATGTATTTTCTGAGAATTACAGAATTACTCCCCTTGCAGAAGTTGAATCATTTATAAGATCGCACAAACACCTGCCCGGCATATTATCTGCCGAAGCACTCGTAAAAGACGGCGGCATTGATGTGGGTCAGATGTTCTCAATGCAAATGGAGAAAATTGAAGAACTAACCTTATATCTAATCGAAATAAACAAAAAAATTGAGCGCCTTGAAAAGGATAATGCCGCCCTGAGAAATTTAATTTCGATCACCAATAAACAATAAGGACAGTTATGAAAAAGGCATTCTTGATAATAAGCTTCCTGCTTTCCTTGCCAGGGGCTAGAGCACAGGATCATTTACTGCTCCAGTTCAGGTCAGAGGCAGATATTCCTGCGGCGCAATTTTCACAAACGCAGAAGATCTACACACTCACCGGTTCAGATTCAAAACTAGTAACCATTTTAAATGCTGCCGGCATCACCAATTTCAGCAAGGAATACCCGCACGCCTCCATGGTAAAGCATCCGAAAGCTGCAAAACTTGGACTCGTATATCGTATCCAGTGTTCTGGCAGTATAAAAAATCTCTATAATAAGCTGCAGATTTTGAATAGTTCAGCCTTGAATGGGGAAATATATATGTTGAATGAGCCCCAGCTTTTGGTAACACCAAATGATTACAGTTTAATTTGTTTTAGCCCACTAATCTGTGTGCCTAGGTGTAGTAATCTGCAAAATGACCTGGTGAATGCACCTGCTGCATGGGACATTACAACCGGCAACCCGAGCATAAGGGTTGCAATAACGGACCTGAATTTCCGGAGAACACAGGTGGATATTTCTGGTAAAATTGTCACAGATAATGCAGCACCATTTAATACCGTTGGTGATGACCATGGTACCGGTGTTGCAGTACTGGCGGCAGGAAATACAAATAATGGGGTAGGAATTGCAAGTATAGGTTACAATTGTAAAATGGACCTATATGATCCCTTTTCATATGACAACATGCTACTAGCTGCAATCAATGGAGCAAAGGTGATCAATTGTAGCTGGTTAACATCCTGTTCACCTATACCATCTGAACAGGATATAATCGATATCATATATGAGATTTACCACGTGGTGATCGTTGCAGCAGCGGGCAATATCAATTGTGGACAGGAAGGAGATTGTTATCCGGCATCATACAATCATGTCATATCAGTAACTTCAGTCGGGCACATTTATACACTTTCCGAATTACTAAGCTGCGGTATAAATACGTACAGTGTTAAGGATGTTCATACTTTACGCCCTCTCAATCCAACCAACGGAATAACCTTCACACATAATGCCAATGTTGATCTTTGTGCTCCGGGTTACCAGGTAACTACCGCTAGAACATCCCAGGATAATCTTTTCGGGGGGTATTTTGGCACTTCGTATTCATCGCCAATGGTAGCGGGTGCCGCAGCACTAATCTTATCGGTAAACTCATCGCTTCTGCCTGATGATGTGGAGGCAATATTAAAATGTTCGGCCCGAGATGTATACGAGATTCCTTATAACATCGGTTATCTGAATAAACTCGGGTCAGGAAGAATAGATATAGGAAATGCTGTTCAACTGGCTCAAACCTGGACGCCTGGTTCTGCAGGTACACAGCAAACCGCACCAACCGATATCAGGTGGTTCAACGTCTTATCCGATGGTATTAATACAGTTGAGGTAGAAGATGTATGTGCATTGGGCAATTATCCAGGAATGTGCAATATCGGGTACAGACTGGAAGTTGTAAGCAGTAACCCATCCCTTACATTTAAATGGCTGAATCTCTATTCAGAAAGCGGCACTAATGTAACGAACTCAATTAAATATGGCAATTCCATTACTTTAACAAGAGGCATTGATTATCCTTATTTAAATAATAACACAGGCGTTCAAAAAGTCTGTGTACGGGCTAATGACTGTACCCCAAGCCTGTATTATTCGGAAGAAAGGACTTCTGATTGCTTAGGGTTACAATGTAATATCCCTTGTTCTAGCGATATTACAATCTCCGGCATTTATTCAGCGCAGCTCACTGAATCTGCGACGTGGATAAGATCATCTGCTCAAACCACGGCTGCTGCTTCAACAACGGTAAAATTAGATGCACATCCGGTAAATGGATACATAGAGTTCAGTCCAGCATCGAATACGGAGTTCTTTTTCACTGAACCAGATATTAATGGTGTATTTATAGCCCAAGCCTACAATGGTTGTGTTAATGGTACTCCTTTATTTGCTAAGAAAGGAACAAGTTCCTACAGGACAGCCGATGCTTCAGAATCAGCTACCCCAAGCAAAAAATTTTCAATTTATCCGAATCCAACAACAGGTGTTGTTACTTTACTACATTCAGCGAAATTGTCACAGGTGGACATACTCGACCTTCATGGGAAGATATTATTTAAAATAAATAATCATGGTTCGACAAAAACCATAATTAATTTATCCAATTTACCATCTGGGATATATATAGTACGAACCGACCTAATTAATTATATATCTAAAGTGATCAAGCAGTAATTATAGCGAACTATTATTTCGTGATTCCACCAGATTTTGGGCATTTGAAACTGTCCAAAATCTGGCTTTTTTCAACACCGCGGGTGTGCCACTACTCAATATGCACCACCTCCTGGTTTTTTACCCAACGGCAGGTAAAAGGCAGGAAATTAGATGCTGGATGTCAGATGCCTTTATCCGGTTCGTGAGCCAATAACTGGGCATAATTGCTTAAAAATAGATATTTTCAATAATAAAAGAGATCATGAACGTATCTGAGCAAATTGCAAAGCACCTACGGGAGATCCATTTGGGAGGCAATTGGACATCTGTTAACCTTAAAGAAACCCTGGCTGATGTGGATTGGCAACAGGCCACTACCCCGGTATATTCTTTTAATACCATTGCCACACTCATTTACCATATGAACTATTATGTAAGTGCCGTGCTGAAAGTTTTACAGGGAGTACCACTGGAATCGAAAGACAAGTTCAGTTTCGCACACCCGCCGATCCAATCCCAGGAAGACTGGCAGAAATTGCTGGATAAGACCTGGGCGGAGGCCGAAGCGTTTGCTGCACTGATCGAAAAGCTGCCGGAGGGTAAATTAGGAGAGATCTTTTTGGTTGAAAAATATGGTAACTATTACAGGAATCTACAGGGGATCATTGAGCATGCTCACTACCACCTGGGGCAGATCGTTCTGATCAAAAAGCTGCTCTTGCACACAAAGGATGCCAAAACCAATAATGCCAGCCAGGATGAAAAATAAGAAAAGCATATACCTGGTTGTCATGATCTCGCTGTTTGTTGCACTCCTGCATATTTTAATAGGCCCTGATTACCAGGGGATCTGCCGGCATTTCATCCGCGGTTATTTGATTGATATCCTGTTACCGATGAATCTTTATTTATTACTTCAGATTTCTTTTAGAAAGAGATTGTCCGTTTACAGGTCCAGGATCACCGGGGCGGTTCTTACCTTTTCATTTGGCATAATGGTGGAATTGTTACAATTTTACGGGATCCATTTTCTTGGCAGCACGTATGATCCTTTGGACATATTGATGTATGGAACAGGAGTTGGATCAGGGATTTTAATTGACCTGGTAATTATCAACAAACTGGAAAAGAAGGGATGGGATAAGGAATAGGTGCAGGATGAGGGATACAAGATACAAGATACAGGATGCAGGATACAGGATACTGGATGCGGAGT
>Ga0154020_10011256_pt1 | contig 10198 bp, 7 predicted proteins | sample Klosneuvirus_201_FD_109709 | JGI IMG/M metagenome (GOLD analysis project Ga0154020, IMG submission 109709) | Active sludge microbial communities from wastewater, Klosterneuburg, Austria - Klosneuvirus_20160825_MG | ecosystem: Engineered > WWTP > Aerobic digester > Activated sludge | place... | reverse complement strand
GAGATCCCGGAAAAATACCCGCTCCGGAAATGATACATGTGACCACGGAACTCGACGATGCCCCGACATTCCGCATCGCCGAACAACCCCGCGACACCGTCCTGCAGTAGTGAAGGTTCCTTGAGAGCCATGCGGCAACTGGCCGACTTCTGCCAACGGTCGCCCACAGCATCCGGCGACGACGGACCCTTTATTCATAATTATTCGTTTCCTACGTTTGCGGAAACCAGTCGCCGCAACTCCTGTTCATAAAGCGGCAATACGGCGTCCCGGTGATATCTCGTCGCCCGGATTTTCGCGTTCTCACTCATCCGATTAAGGATCTCGGGGGTTTGCTTCCAGCGAACGAGACACGCTTTTAGTGCTTCCGTATTCCCGGGTTCGACTACTTCACCAAATCCGCCCTCAATAACCTCTACGGCAAGCGGACTTGATATGTCACAAACTGCAAGGACAGGCGTTGCTGTGGCCAGAGCCGGAAGTAACTTCGAAGGGAGAAAATTGGCCCCGATTCCTGGTCGTTGAGTCACAAGACAGGCAGATGTGTTTAAAAGACTGGAGACATAGCTCGGTTCGTCCAGTACAGAACCCAGACAGACACCGGGAATGTCCGCAGCAGCCTCTTCGATTTTTGCGACTTCGCCACCACCACCAAAAATATCGAGATGCCAGCCAATGTCAGAAACTCCGGCTGACTTAAACTGTGTGAGAAAATCAGGAAGTCCCTGTTTGACGCCAAGATTTCCCGCGTAGAAAAGTCTCAGCGATTTTCGCGGGATTTCATTACCGAGCTGTTTATCAATCTCAGACTGCAGGCTTTGGTGAATCCAATTGGGGATCAGCAGTAGACGACGATCTGATCCGATCTGAGCCTTAAGCTTTTCGAGCATGATGGGACTTATCGTTGTGATGGTTTTTGCCGACCGCAATGCCCATCGCTGAATCGCATACAGCACCCCGGCAGCGCCCGGGATTTTAAGGATTCCCAGCTCCAGTGCCGCCTCAACAACAAAATCCTGAACAATGATAAGTCGCGGAATCCAGCGAAATCCATACAGGAACCGCTGCGCAAGACATTGTGAAAGCATAGGCAGAGCCGTCAGCACGGCATCAGGTCGCCAGTTGTGGAATCTTCCACGCCGCAGGAGCGAACCAAAAAAACTCAGATCCGACCGCATTCGGCCTTTTCCTGTGGGACGCTGTGGGACATGCATCGAAATACGACGCACTGGAATTCCCCGGACTTCTTCGTCCCGAATGCTAATGCCCTGATCTTCAGGCTTCAATTTCCACGCTGGATAGTAGGGAAACGTTGTAGTCACTCGCACATCGTGACCTGCATCCCGAAGATAAACTGCCAGATCCGTAAAGAGTGAAGCGCCCGCAAGTTCGTCCGGGGAAAATAGATTGCTGACGATCTGAATCTTCATTTGCCGGATTGTCCGTATGAGGAGGGGCTATTGTCAACCTTTGGATGAAAATGCTGTAGCGGTCCATTTCCGCTCGACCATCGTTACCACCTCCATAAAATGCACGTCTCAGGGCACTACCGCTTACCGGCTCCAAGAGCAACTCAGTGACTCTGTTGAAAGACCCCGATCACACGCCGCAAAACCTCCATCGACACCATTCGCACACAGTTACCCAGGCAGTTGCCATGCGATAGAAATAGACCGCTAACCTATGGTTCGCGGGAAGCTCGTTTTCCTCCTACCGGTCCAATCGTAGCCCAGTTGCTGAACTTGATCATTCGGCAGGATCGCACAACCAGACAAGATCCCCAGCATCCACAGAGCGATAAAGCCAAAATCGTAGCAAAACCAAACGGTCATGAGTACCAACGCGAACCCCGTGAAACTGCCGCAAGCGGCCGGGAAGAATTGATCCTGCGGAAACCGTTTCACGAGACAGCCTGCCGTATAAATCCCGCTGAGCAGCAACAACACAAAAGTTCCCACACCCAAAAAACCAAATCGCAGAGTCATTAAGACAAAGGCATTGTCAACAATCTTCAGCCGTTCCACGGAATGCCGTGAGGCCTGTAGATAAGGAATATTGGGTGGAAATCCGGTCGTGAGCTTGGTCCCGTACCCGGTCAATCCAGCATGACGTAGTGCGTCACCATACGCATCAAAGATCAGCAGCCTATTTCTTGTTGAAGAATACTCCACAGCTGCGCCGTCGATTTCCACCAGAGTCTTACGATCACCGAGCTTTTCTCCTCCGAGTTTTTCTGCCAGGAAATCCAGCGAAGCGGTCGAAAAAAAACAGATAACGGCAACCGCCGACGTGAGCCCAAGCAGGATGGGCCACCTGAGAACTCTAAATCGAATGATAAACATCACCCCCAACATGATAAAAAATGCCATGACTGGGCCTCGTGAAACCGATGAACAGACGCCCAGAAATGCGACCAGCAGGGAAAGCCAGCCAAAGACCTGCACCTTTTTTTCCGATCCTTTCTGCATCAGTCCGAAGCACCAAGGCACCAGCAACAGGAGTTGATTGGCAAAGAAAATCGGATGCATGGCATTTCCAAACGCGCGTTTCAGCCCAAATCTCGCCATTTTTCGCGATGCACCTTCAACGGGACGGTCACCGACGATGTCCTCAAACACATTGATTCCTGAAAAAGATTCCACCAATCCGCCAAGACTCAAGAGCACCAGTACCGAAACCACCCACGGCACAAGCGCCTTCAGGTCGTTGCGATCCTGGACTACGAATCGCCCCGCCACATAGGGCAGCACCCATTCCCCGTACGCCCGAAATGGAATTGCGGTGTGCCATTCCTCTGCGCCGACATCGGCAGTGAGATGCACCAGCGACATGATGGTGACAAACACGTCTAGCATCGTCAACGGTGTAAGGATTCGACCCCGACGGTAAACAGTGAACCCAATCAACCCGATGATCGCAACAACAGTTCTGCAGTCTATTTCATGCCCCAAAACTGGAGTCCTGATCCACACTGGAACGAGGATCGACAGTGCGACGGCAGCGCCTAGTGCCTGAGACGCTCCCCGCCGAGCGTACAGGATCAGCCAGACCGCGACGAGGATCACGGTCATAAGAGACCAAACTGCACTGGTACTCAACATCGTTCCGCCAAACAGAAGAAGTCTGAATCACTCCGAACGGATGTCTGGATGCTTTCGCGTCTCATGTTCGTCCGAAGCTACCGCTCCGAACAACGTTGCGACACCGTTAATCGAACCCGCGTGACCCGAGCAAAACGGCATTGCGCCCAGTGTGTTCGCCATATCCCAACGGCCCAATATCTGTTTCTAAACTCCACATATTTTTTTGGAGAATATAGACAGCCACCCTTTTAAGCCACTTGATACCGAGTTCTGAATTGACCTCTATGCATGAGATTTTCGCGTGCAGACGACAACAACACTTGCACATCGCTTTGGGAAGAAAAGAGAGATAATCTTGTCCCATACTACGAAAAATGGAAATGTGAAGAAAAAAATTCCGGGCAACGGAACATAGTGATGCCCACGACATTGAACAATTTGAAGGCCAGCCTGAAAACAGAAGCTTTCGATGGTGCCGGGCAGATACCAATGCGACGTCACTTCCCGAAACAGACTCTTGTTTCGAAGATTAACCAGTAGTCCGAATGGGAGAAAGATACTCGTAAGGCTCGGATAGCTAAAACAAAATGAGGCATCCGGCGACATTCTTACAGCGATTTCCTTTATCGCTTCCTTTGACTTTGAGAGCCTACCTAACACGTTTATCATGATCACATAGTCGAATTCCTTCATGTCGATATCGATATCAAATACCGACATAAATCGAAATGTGGGCTTTCGGAGATCCGGCGCATTATCAAAGCGAGATCGAGCGACCTTGAGCATTTCCTGGGAGATATCTGTTGCTGTGATCTCCGCGCCCCATTCGGCAAGTGCCTGGGTAATTCTGCCTGTTCCGCATCCAATTTCCAGCACCTTCCTGCCGTTCCAGTCGGGCACCAAATTTTTAAGAATTTCAATCTGGCGTTTATGCCCCCACGAACCCGACCTTCCCGCAAATCGCAGAGCGTCGTAGTCCTTGGCGGTCTTCTCGTACAGCTCATAGTCGGCTACCTTTGAATTGGTTTCTCTTGCATCGTTGTCCATCTTCTCACCCTTTTTTCTTAAGTAACTGCTCATAAAGCTCGACCAGGCGATTTGCGCTTGCTTCGATCGAAAGATTTCTTGCAGCGGCAAGGGCAGCTAAACCCTTCTGCTGGCGAACCTGGGGATGCCGACACGCATACTCCAAAGACGTCGTGATAGCTTCAATCGAGACTCCGTCGGTCAAAATCCCAGCCTCACCGTCCAACAGCAGTTCACGGCATCCGCCAACTGGAGTGGAAACGATACACTTCCCCATCGCCATTGCCTCCAATGCAACCATTGGATAGTCTGAGGGACCCCGGGTGCTATTCCATGGTACCACGACGACATCTGATTCGGAATACAGGGCCTCAATGTCATCTACCAGTCCCAGAATCTCGACATTTTGCCACATTCCCAGCTTATCAACCAAGTTTGTTATATTTTCCCGCGCCCTGATTAGCTCTCGGACATTGCTTTGATTTTCGATTGTAGCGATCAAATGCACTCGAACGTCTTTTTCAATCAAAATTTTTACAGCATGAAGCAGTTCTACAAGCCCCTTTTCCCTGGAGGAATTTCCAATAAAAAGTAGTCGAACACAATCCGTCCCCGCTGGAAAATATGTGTTCTCCCTCTTTTTCGCGTTCGCGGAGAATCGCTTTGTATCAACCGCCATCGAAATTAACTCGATCTTGTTCGGTGAAACGCCCGCTCGTTCGATTGACGACCGAATATTGCCGGTAACCGCGATGATTCGATCAAGTCGTTCAAAAATCATTTTTGCGATTATAGGTTTTTCCCACCAACTGCTGTAACGTCCGCCTTCCGCACCGACAGGACAGTACAGAGAATGCAGCCGCACCGCTTTGCGACGATTAACCACAAGCGGCACTATGCCATATGGGTAGGTTCCAGAGTGAGAGTGAACAACATCATAATTCCTGTTCTTAGCTCGACTCTTTAATTCACGCCGAAGAACACTAACCGACGCTATGCCTTTGCCGACCCAGCCTCGCCCAACATGCTCAAGTGGCGTGAGAATCTGTTCGACCGGGTGACCTGAAAGATATTTACGAGCCTCCATAGGGACTGGAGCGATCAGTTCAATTTCTATACCTTGATTCTTTAGTTCAAGCGCCAATGCGACACAATTCGTGACACAGCCACCAACGAACACACCAGACTCGCCTGGCAGCAGTCGTGGTAAGAGATAACACACTCGCATACTCATGCAACGCGGACCTTATTCTTTATTCAAAGTACAGAATTCAAATCGGTCAGTACAGAGCCGTTCTGCAACACAATAAAATCTACTACCTGAAAAAGACTGAGCAAATTTTCTCACACCAACCAGCCCGACGCAACACGGAGAAATCGAGAAACAATTGAATTTCCAGTTTCCGAAGGGAGTCATTTTGGCCAAGCCGATCGTCGATCCTGAGCGATCCTGTGGGGTCGATTTTTCCAGATCAGCGGCAAGACTCGGCTCGGACTGATTTTCTCACCTTCTCGGAGTGTATTCGAAATGATTTAGTGCTCAAATATGCGGCCAATTCGCCCTGCCTAAAAAGCTTCCATTTTGCCAGAACCTCCCGATTTGCGACCGCAGGTACGGTAAGACTCCCCCACATCTCGCGCAGAACCAAGAAACACAGCTTTCAAGACAGCACTTTCTCATAGACCAAAATTGTCTCTTTCGCGGCGCGGTCCCAACTAAACGCCTTAGTGTTTTCGTAGCCATCTGCAATTCTCTGCTTGCGAAGTTTAGCATCCGAAAACAAGGATGTAACCTCTCTCGATACACCCTTGGCGTCGTTGCAATCAAATATTGGAGCAGATCTTCCAACAATCTCTGGCAATGCAAATGCGTTCGATGCAACCACCGGACACCCCAGCGCCATGGCTTCAAGAACAGGGAGCCCAAACCCTTCATGACGAGATAAGAATAGCAGGCACACCGCTCGTTCATATAAAAACCGTAATTCACCATCGCTCACTCTGCCACAGAACTGGACTATATTGGCTACACCTCTCGCAACGGCTCTTGCCTCAAGCGACGCCTGCTCACTCGCTTTGCCAACAACAAGCAGTGGAATACTGATTCCAGCATTTTTAAGTTCTGCAACCACATCAATGCAAGTTTCAACATTCTTGTGACGCTGATGTCCAAAGGCCAGCATGTACTGTGGTGGACAATTCGGGACTGGCACTGCATCAGCATCAATTTTCGATGTTCCGAGATAAATTGTGGTCACCTTCGCCTCATCAACGTGCAATGCGGAAATAATCTCATCTCGTACTGAATTACTTATGGCGGTAATATGCGAAGCTCCCTTAGCGCTCCTCGAATAGCTTATCTGTTTGTAAAGTCGTTTGCCGAAACTCATGGGCAGGTGGCGATACCCTAAATCGGCGACACCCCAAACCGCCGGGCATCGCAGTGGAATTAGGGGCAGTTGCCCGGTGGGCTTATGATAAAGTGATGGTCTCAATTTCCGGATAGCTCTACTGATCGACAGTTCCATTTGTAAAACGGTATCAACCGGCCTTGGTTCGATGATTACGCGATTAGAGGGAACGATCGCGCTGACGTGGGGGGCTGATGTCGCATCTGCATGCACATACAAATTCAATCTGTTCAATTTCTCCATAGCTTCAATAAGTTGAATGCAGAGCGAGAAATTACCAAAAAACGTGCGAGTGCCGGCAACATGCATGCGCACGCAGCTCACTAAAATTGGCGATTCGAACATGTTTCAATCTACCCAGCTGGATTATAAATACAACATTCAATCTGAGGCGCAGTCAACACCAATTCATGATATTCGACGTAGTTTCAAATCCTGGTTCAACAAATCGCGACGACTGAGAAATTCAAAAAACTTGTCACTCGGGTGGAATCGCATGATGAATCCAGAATTACTAATCAAAAATGCTGCTCTCGTGCAATTTACCTAGTTCGCTATCTTCAGAACAATAGGCAACTACATCTTAGCCGCTCTGTAAATCAGTAGTAAGTTATTAGAGCAAAATGCAATCCCTGGGGAGGCGAAAAATACAGAATTCACAAAAATGTTTATCATCGCCTTTAGCGGTAACGTTAAAAGGCGATGGAAAAACCGAACCAGCCCACCGCCATACAAAGGTTGCGATGTTGCGCCGACGTACAAAACCTCTACCGAAAGGCTATTAGCAAAGTACCTGACTTTTCCGCTTCCGATAGCAGTAACGTGGGTCGTGTCTCCATTTTGGGCGGGCAAGCTGAACGGCGAATCGCCGTTTGGGAATCGGGCAATAAAACATCCCCCGTGCTTTAGCGTTCGCACCGCCTGGCTTAGAAACAGAGGCAGTGCTTCCTCCCTTATATGTTCCAGCACGTCAAAAGCTACTATAAGATCGAAAGTATTGTCTGCAAAACTTCGCAGATTATCAACGTTGTGGGCGGTAAATCCGTGCGCGTTAGCCAGTCCGACCAACTCACTGTTGATTTCTGTTCCAGTGACCTCCCATTGCCTGCCACGCCCATAAGCGAGAAAGCTGCCATTGCCAAAGCCAATTTCCAAAACAGCCGATTTTGGAGGCAATGCCATTCCCGTCTTTGAAATCTCCGCTGCGAAATAGCTTGCATTTTTTTTTGTCAGACTTGCAAAATTTTGCTCTGACCAAGACTTCCAAGTTCTATACTCCTCTCCATAAGAACAAGCGTCACCGCTTTCTGCCCCGACCAGCTTTTCCGCGCCATCGATTTCATTCATTGAAATACCTCTCAATCATAGGCTCCACCAAATTCACTCTCCGCCAGCAGCATTCTCGCCCCACTGCCACTGCACCGCAACAAAATGCAAATTTCTTCCAAAATGCTTACCTGCATGGCACAGATGTCCAAGCAAGGCTTGCGGTGCGCCAAGCCCGATGTCACTCCAATCGCACATGCCGCACCAATGGCGTATGAATCGTTAATCGCGAGGAGCATCGCAGCCGTCTATTTTCCATGATGAAAATGCAGTGTCCTGAATCACCAATTCGCCTTCAAGACAACACCCTTTTATAATCGATTGTCACAAATTTAACGAATGCCAGCTCGCCCCCCGGAAGCACCCGCTGCTTTGAAAGCGAGGCAGAATCCCACACAATCCCAGAACGATGAATTTTCTTAATGGCTCGAACTTTAGATTATTCTATAGCTGCGATTATGGAGGGAGCTGAGAAATGAATCCTTGTCGCCCCCCTCGAAGAATCTCTGCCCTCTCCCCAACGCAAACCATACTAGTAAAGAAGAACAGAGCGACAGGAGTGGTTGCACCCACCATCCGGGATTCGACCACGTTAATAATGCAAAATCCCACGTTATAGCACAGCAACATTATGGGCATATTATTTGGGCTCCGGGCAGCCCACGAGAAGCTGATGAACAACGATTGCGCCATGACAATTAAAAAAAATAGCAAGCCGAACAAGCCGAGTTCCGATGCCACGACGAAATACCCTCCGTCCATCGCCAACCTAGCTTCGATGGCACCCTCTTTTAGGATCGAGTATCCGTGTCCAAACAAAGGCTTCTGTTTCCACGCCTCCAGCAGCGTCAGCCACACGGAACTGCGCCCGGTCAGGCCAGTCCCAATACCTCGATCAGCATCGTAGACCTTGAAAATGTCTTGCAGGATGTAAGCTCGTATTTGAACAAAACTAATGAGTGAAGCAACAGTAAGGAGGGACAGCACTAGAAGGCCGCGACGGCTGACGCGCCCGTGAATGAGGTCTGACGTGGCAATAGACTCCCGCAGAGCAACAAAGATAAGGAATGTGATCAGAATAACAAGAAGAGTGCCTCTGGAATTTGCCAAATACGCTGCGTAGCATGTTATTGGGAGTGAAATACAAATTCCACCCCAGCCCGCTATCGGTGACAAAGTAAATGCGACGAGCGCCACATTCCCCACGTCATTTGGGCCACTCAAGCCAACTTCTCCTCCCCCCATCGCAGAGTCAAATGGCCCCATAAGTCTTCCATGAACCGGGCTGATATTGTTGCAAAATAAAATTATTGTGGTCAGAAGAAGTTGCCCGCCCCAGCACGTGCGAATACAGATCCTGAACGCCTGTGAATCAAATGAAAGCCCAGTCGCTGTAGCGATTAGGAAGACAGATATGAATCCAATTGCCTTGAATATTCCAGTTGTATCATAATCACTCGCATTGATTACTCCACTTGCACCAATGATCGCAGGTAAAGCCAGCATCGCAAGCACAGCGCGGCGACTTGTTTCCGTTCTGCCGCTATTACGACTTCGTATTATAGCGACCAGTGAAATCGCGATTCCAAGCAACGCTGCACCGTAATAATATGGCGTTCGCGGCAAATAGAACGCTAAAATATATGTAAACGATAAAAAATAGAAGGCTGCCGTAACTCCAAACATTGATGATAGTGACATTTGGGTGAACCTCCAGCCTCACCGGCGTTCTAGGTGAATTCTACGTGAATAATCTGCTGTCTCAATGTGGATGAATATCGCGGTGCTTGATGTCTCGGCGTTTGACTTTCATAATGACGCCCGTCGCATGTGGGCAGCACAGTATTGCCGATTTTTTTAGAATTCTTACCGAGGTGGTGTAATTCAAAACTATTCCTGCCTTTAAGTCAATTTTCAACCTGCGTTAAACTGGTAGGTAAACTTAGCTTTATGGGTTTTTAGTGCAAGCCCTGGCCAGTTGTGGATGCCGCCGCAGTGACACCTTAGTAGATCTATTCCATTTGCTCGTGCCAGTGCTTCATGAATTGGTAGAGAACCCCAAGCCCACACCTCGTTATAGGCCATAAGTATGTTTCGTATCGGATCCGAAAGCTCTGTAGGCGATTGCGAGGTATCGAGACGTCGAATGCCACGCCAGATTGTGCGAACTGGGTGGACCCTGAGCGGGTTTGTGAATATATCCTCCCATCACTTCGGCAAACGATTCGCAAGACACGCCAGAAAAACAAGTGAAAACTTACAACGGCCCGCTACGGGGCTAGGAATGGGTATGTAAAACGGTCAGTATTTGGTCGGAACGCTAGATAATTGCGGGAATATGACTGGCAAGTT
>Ga0154020_10011255_pt1 | contig 10199 bp, 3 predicted proteins | sample Klosneuvirus_201_FD_109709 | JGI IMG/M metagenome (GOLD analysis project Ga0154020, IMG submission 109709) | Active sludge microbial communities from wastewater, Klosterneuburg, Austria - Klosneuvirus_20160825_MG | ecosystem: Engineered > WWTP > Aerobic digester > Activated sludge | place... | reverse complement strand
GCCGAGCGATGCGGCTCCGGCCCGTGCCGTTGTACGTAGTGAAATCACCCCCAATGATGATCTTCCCGTCGGCTTGCACGGCGGTGGTATAGACTACGTTGTTCGCCCCCGTTCCGGGGTTGAAGGAGGCATCCAAGCTGCCATCGGCGTTGAGCCGAGCGATGCGGTTCATGCCCGTGCCGTTGTAGGTAGGGAACGTTCCCCCGATGATGATCTTCCCGTCGGCTTGCACGGTGGTGGAAACGACAGTGGCGTCCGCCCCCGTTCCGGGGTTGAAGGAGGCATCCAAGCTGCCATCGCCGTTGAGCCGAGCGATGCGGCTCCGGCCCGTGCCGTTGTACGTAGTGAAATCACCCCCAATGATGATCTTCCCGTCGGCTTGCACGGCGATGGTCACGACACGGCTGTTCGCCCCCGTTCCGGGGTTGAAGGAGGCATCCAAGCTGCCATCGCCGTTGAGCCGAGCGATGCGGTTCCGGCCCGTGCCGTTGTACGTAGTGAAATCACCCCCGATGATGAACTTCCCGTCGGCTTGCACGGTGGTGGTATAGACAATGTTGTTCGTCCCCGTTCCGGGGTTGAAGGAGGCATCCAAGCTGCCATCGGCGTTGAGCCGAGCGATGTAGTTCCTGCCTGTGCCGTTGTACGTAGTGAATAATCCTCCGATGATGATCTTCCCGTCGGCTTGCACGGCGGTGGTCTGGACAGTGGCGTCCGCCCCCGTTCCGGGGTTGAAGGAGGCATCCAAGCTGCCATCGGCGTTGAGCCGCGCGATGCTGTTCCTGCTCGTGCCGTTGTAGGTAGTGAACTGCCCCCCGATGATGATCTTCCCGTCGGCTTGCACGGTGGTGGAAACGACAGTGGCGTCCGCCCCCGTTCCGGGGTTGAAGGAGGCATCCAAGCTGCCATCGGCGTTGAGCCGCGCGATGCGGCTCCGGCCCGTGCCGTTGTACGTAAAGAAAACTCCCCCGATGATGATCTTCCCGTCGGCTTGCACGGTGGTGGTATAGACAGTGGCGTCCGCCCCCGTTCCGGGGTTGAAGGAGGCATCCAAGCTGCCATCGGCGTTGAGCCGCGCGATGTTGTTCCTGCCCGTGCCGTTGTACGTAGTGAAAAATCCCCCGATGATGATCTTCCCGTCGGCTTGCACGGTGGTGGTATAGACACCGTTGTTCGCCCCATCCCCGTTACCAAAACCAAGATCGGTGGGGTTGAAGGTGGGGTCGTTGGTTCCCGCTTGGGCCTGGCTTGGGACCAGGGTAATGCAATTCAACAGCGCGCATCCGAAGATCGCGAGGGCGTGGAGGAGGATCTTATTCATGGTTCGGTAATTTGGCAAGGATGTAAGCATATATGATCGGTACGTTCATCGTGCAGGCTTGATGTGAAGTGGTGCTATTGAGGTGGACGGCCCGACCAGTCGCCCGGGTTCGCAGTTGGATCTGGCAGGCGGTGGATGTAGCTTTCTCGTCCATAATGCAAGATTAGCGGCTCGCACTCAAGAGCGGCTAGTAACTTTAGTTCCGATCACGTCACCCGCCGGATGCTCCCACCAAGTAAGAACCCCCGTCCAACTTGCGGTGGACGGGGGTTCGGTCAGTTCTGCCTATCGACTTTGATCGGTGGGCAGGTCACCTCTGGATCACCAACCGCTCGGTATAGTTCTTCTCTCCAGCGGTGATGTTCACCATATAAAATCCGTTCGCGAGCTCGTTGCGCAAGTCGATGTTCGTCTTCACGAAGCCATCGCTCACTGCGATCGTGCGTGCAGTTACACGCTTGCCGGTCAGGTCGTAGATGTCAATGCTCACAATATTCACACCAGCATCCACTTCGCTGAGGTTGATGAAGAGCTGCTCCCCGTTGTTCGGGTTCGGATACAGCGTAAGAGTTCCACTGTTATTGGTGATCATGGAACTACTTCCACCATTCGCGGCAACACCGCTGATCGTTACGTTGCACGTCTTGCCCCAGGCTGTTACAGGGCTCGGGTCGCAGGCCGGGCTCGGCTGATCAATGCACCAGGTAGCACCTTGGTCCTTGCTCACGCGCACTTCCACTTCGTAGGTCCTGCTCGCCTGTAATTGTTCGCCCTGTGCAGCCGTCCAATTCATGTACAGCACAGCGCTCGTTTGTGGTGGACGAACAATGCAAATTCCTTCACCCGGGATGCGGAAACGGAATTGGAAACTTACACCCGTACCACCACCATAGGGCGCCGGTGAGAACTGCGGTGGTCCTGCCGTGATCTTGTTCGCAACCGAATTCGTTCCACCGAACGTGCGTGTAACACCACAACTGTAGTCGCTCGGGTTCGAAGGATCGTCCTGTAATTTAACCAGCGGGCATGCGGCGCGTGTTGCATCCAACTTCATGGTACAGGCTGGTCCGAAGGCGAGGTTGGTGCCGTTCACTCGACCACGAACCCGCACGTTCAACAAGGTGTTCTGCGGGATCAATGGCGTCAACACCGTGTTGGACCAGTTGTTGATCTTCATGTGTGCCGCGCGGTTCGCCGTTGCGGGCGAGTACCCATCACTTGTGTTGTGGCTGCGGAACTTGCGGTAACTGTACGTGCCGTTCGGATCGAAGATCCAGAACTCGTAACCACTGTTCGCATCCTGCACGTTGTTGGCGCCGTTCGGTACCCATTCAGCAGAAACCAATGGATCAGCATGGCACACCAGGTACTTGTAGTTCACCCAATCCAACTTGTCGCAGCTGCTCCATATCAGGTCAATATCGCTGATCGGCACACAGAAGGTGCCACCGTTGGCGATCTGGCTTGCACCGTTCGACATGTTGTTCGCGTTGTCGATGATTCGACGGCCGTTCATTCCGGTCTCGCGCAGTACGTAGCCGACCAGCCCATCGCCTCCGGCATCCGTAACGTGCAATTCGTAGCAACCGTCGGCGAGGCAAAGAGTTTGTGTACCGATGCTGTTGGACGGTACCGGATTGTTGCCGCTGAGAACTGTTGTTGTTCCAGTTGCATCGAGCACTTCATAGGTGACCGCACTGGCATTGATAGCTCCGCTTTGGAACTCCAGGATGAAGTCATTGCATACCACATCGGGCGTACACGCGATGGCTCCTACTCCACTGCTTTCACCATTAGGGCAGACCGTGCATTCGGTCTGGCCAACATTCGGGTTATACGTGTTGGCTGCGCAGGGTAGGCAAGCTGCCGCACCAGTCACGTTGTTGGCGGTTCCTGCTGGGCAGGCCGTGCAACTGGTTTGTGCGGTAAGGCCATTGAAGAAGCCCGCGTCGCAAGCCGTGCACTCCACGGAACCGGTGACATCGCTGTAGCTACCCGCAGGACAAGCCGTGCAACTGGTTTGCGCGGTGAGGCTATTAAAGAAGCCCGCGTCGCAACTCGTACACGCTACGGAACCGGTTACATCGCTGAAGCTACCTACTGCACATGCGGTGCATTCCGTTTGCGCGGTAAGGCCATTGAAGTAACCTGCGGCACAAGCAGCGCATTCGGTAGAGCCTATTATATCGCTGAAGGTGCCAGCAGCGCATGCTGTGCATTCCGTTTGCGCGGTGAGTCCGTTGTAGTAACCTGCGGCGCAAGCGGTGCATTCCGTGGAACCGGTCGCATCGCTGTAGCTACCTACCGCGCAGGCGACACAAACTTCTTGGCCTGTAAGATCATTGTAGTATCCGGCTGGACAAGCCAGTTGTTGCACGCCATCTGGGCAGTAGGAACCCGGCGGGCAGACCGTGCAGCCCGTGATCACCGTATTGGGTCCGATGGTCGTGGACTGCTGGAAGTAGCCGGGGTTGCAATTGCAGTTGGTGATGTTGAAGTTCGCGATGCCATCCACAGCGAGCGGGCACACATCGCATGCATCCCCGATCAGATCGCCGTCGGCATCTTCTTGCAAGGGGTTGGGGTCGTTCGGGCAGTTGTCGCAGGCATCACCGGTGCCATCCGCGTCCTGGTCCGCTTGGAAAGGGTTGGCCACTGTGGGGCAGTTGTCATTCGCAGTGGTCACATCGCCGACGTTCGGTGGTGTGCAGCCGGTACCGGTGCTTGGTCCAGCCCCCTGTCCATCTCCATCCACATCGGCATACCAAGTTGAAGGTGTATTGATAGTCAGGTTCACCCCATTGTCCGAACCCGTCACTGCCGGGTTATTGCTCACCACCCGTATGCGGTAGCCGCTGCCGGCTGGCGTGGCCCCCGGAATGGTTGCGCTGATGCTGCCGCTGATGGTGGTGGCCAGGGTGCCAATGACCGTAGGAACCGGCGGGAAGAAGCCGCTGGCATCGCTCAATTGCGCGGTGAATACATTACTTGGAAGAAAGGATGCGGATACAGTGAATGGGACGGATAGACTACTGCCTTGACAGAAGGATGATCCCACAACGGCACCACCTGTGATGGTTGGGATAGCCCCATAGAATTTGACTAGGAAGGCATCCCCATTCCCCCCATAAGAGTTATCGTGTCCTCCGGAGGCGATGTCGGTGCTGGATTTGGCGTCTCCCGCCAAGTAAACGTAGTTGCCGCCATCCACCGCTGTGGATGGATTCCAATCTTCACTTCCACTTCCGCCGTAGTAGGTGCCACATTGGCGAACGCCGCTGGCATTGAACTTCACAAGAAAGGCATCGGAAACACCCCCAAGGGAGTCATCGTGGCTTCCGGTAGTCGCGATGGAGGCGGTCGATTCGGTGTTTCCCGCTAGGTACACATTGCCGCTGCCATCCGCTGCAGTGCAATGGCCTTCTTCCAAAGCCGAACCACCATAGTAGGTGCCCCATTGACGAACGCCGCTGGCATTAAACTTCACCAGAAAAGCATCGGACACACCCCCAAGGGAGTTGTCATGCCCCCCTGAGGCGATGGCAGTGGTGGATTCAGTGGTTCCCGCTAGGTACACATTACCGTTACTATCTACTACGGTGGAACTGCCATCATCAGTACCCGATCCTCCATAGTAGGTGCCCCATTGGCGAACCCCACTGGCATTGAACTTCACCAAGAAGGCATCGACCAACCCCCCAAGGGAGTTGTCATGGCCCCCTGAAGCGATGGCAGTGCTTGACCCAGTCACTCCCGCCAGATAAACATTGCCGCTGCCGTCCATTGCGATGGACGTACCTGTTTCAAATTCATTTCCCCCGTAATAAGTGCCCCATTGGCGAACGCCGCTGGCATTGAACTTCACCAAAAAAGCATCGTCCACCCCCGCGAGGGAGTTGTCGTGACTTCCACTGGTGGCGATGGAAGTCGTTGATTCGGCGTAGCCCGTCAGGTACACATTGCTGCTGCCATCCACTGCTGTGGAATAACCATAGTCATAACCCGTTCCCCCATAATAGGTGCCCCATTGGCGAACGCCACTGGCATTGAACTTCACCAAAAAAGCATCGGACACGCCCCCAAGGGAGTTGTCATGCCCTCCTGAGGCGATGGCAGTGGTGGACTCAGTGGTTCCCGCTAGGTACACATTACCGTTGCCATCAACTGTGGTGGACTGACCCTCTTCATAATCCGCACCCCCATAGTAGGTGCCCCATTGCCGAACACCGCTGGAATTGAACTTCACCAAAAAAGCATCGGCTCCCCCCCCATAGGAATTTTGGTGCCCCCCCGAGGCTAAGCTGTTGTTAAAGGTAGAAGTGGTGCCCGCCAAATACACATTGCCGCTGCCATCCACTGCAGTGGATTCACCGTGGTCAATTGGTGACCCCCCATAATAGGTACCCCAAATCCGTGCTGGGTCAATTGTAAGGGTCTTGCTGCGGTCGTAATCTTCAAGCCTGAAACGTAGTCGGTCACCTTCCAGCACGAAGCGCGTGCCCACCTCCTGTCCTTCCTGAAAGCTAACCGGGCGCTCTTCGATAAAGCGCCCCATACGGTTGGCGTGTATCAGGTCGCCTTTCTCATCCATCTTCAATTCCTCATGGTGGGTAAAGCGCAGCTTAATGAGGTCGGGATCCCCGCCGGGGCTCACTACGAAGTCGTACTTCAACCCCTTCTCCGTGGTGTAGATCACCCAGTCGATGCCGGGGTACACCTCGTGGTAGGTTACGCGGGTGTAGCTGTGTACATCCAGTGCATCATGGTTGTAGTACTGGGTGTAGTCCTCGCTGCGGCCCTCGGTGCTCACCTGCGCGTTGGCATTGGCACCTTCCAGCACCATGTCCATGCGGTAGGTCTCCAGGCGCACCTGCTCGCGCATGGCGCCCAGTTCCTGTCGCTTTGTGTGATCGCGGCGCGCGTCCTTCTCCAAGGCCTCCATGCCCTCGGGCTTGTGCAACCTGTTGAACTGGTAGGCGATGCCGTTCTCCAGCAGGAAGATCCGGGTGTTGCCCTGTGCCAGGCTAAAGCGCACGAAGGGGGCGGGATCACCATCGGTAGTCTTGATCTGGCCCTTGTTCTCCTCAAAGCCTGTGGACCCCGTGGATAGGCCGCCGTTGTTGAAGGAGGTGAGCAGTTCAGTATCATGCGATGAGGTGACCGCAGGTGCGCCAACATGCGCCAGCTGCGCGTGGGCTGGGGTGATGCAGGACAGGCCCAAGGCGAAGGCCAAGGTGCTGTAGAAGGTGGTGGTGGACATCATGTGCGGATAGGTGTTGGGCGGTGGAATATGGTAGGTGGTCTTGGCAACCCCAAAACACGGCCCTTTCCTCCATCCGCACAATACCAAGAACTACGTAGACCACCCACGTTCTTTTCACATGTAAAAGAGGCGTCCCAAAGCCTATAAAAACACCATGAACGGGTGTTCCGGTTGCTCATCAACAGCACGAATACGCAGGGCCTCGTTCACACCCATCCACGCCGTTGCGCGGCCATCAGTAGCTCGCTCACCTTGGTGGTGCCCAGCTTCTGGTGGATGTTCTTGCGGTGTGTTTCCACGGTGCGCACACTGATGCACAGGTGCTCAGCCAACACCTGGCTGCTGTGGCCCTTGGCGATACCGAGCAGGACTTCGTGTTCTCGAACGGTAAGGGTGGCGTTCTCCGGACCGGAAGGAAGTGCCTCCTTCACGCGAGGGAACCACTTGCCACCCGCAACGATGTGCAACAAGGCTACGCGCAGTTCCGCCGATCCGGTGTTCTTCACCAGGTAGCCATCGAGCCCCATGCCCTTGATGCGCCGGGTGAGCGAGGGGCTCTGGTTCATGCTGAGGATCGCGACCTTGGGTGGCATGGGCAGTTGTTTCAGCGAGCGGCCAAGGTCCAGTCCGTTGGGTGGCGGCATGTGGATATCGAGCAGTGCGATCTGCGGCTGTTGGGTGCACACGAGTTCGAACGCTGCGGCACCGGAAGTGGCGGTCCCCAACACACGAAAGGCGTTGTCGTGTTCCAGGATGCCACGCAGGCCATCGATGAAGAGCTGGTGATCGTCCGCGATGATGAGGGTGGGGGGCATGCTCATGCGGCTTCGTTCAACGGTACTTCCACAATGGTGACCACGCCACGGCCCGGGGCGCTTTCCACGCTCCACCTGCCACCGAGGGTCTGCACGCGGTGCGCAATTCCCTTCATGCCAAGCCCGCTCTTGATCGTGCCGGGATCGTAGCCCTGGCCGTCATCCTCCGCCGTGAGCACCACGTGGCCTTCGCGCACTGCCAACTGGATGGAGAATCGCTTTGCTTTCGCGTGCCGCAACACGTTGTTCATCAACTCCTGCGCGATCCGGTAGATGGCGCGTTCGATCGGTGTGGCCACACCCGGCTGGTAGGCCGTGGCTTCCAATTCCATACGCAAGGAGCCGCTTACGTTCACCCGTTCGAACAGGTCGAACAACACATTCACCAACCCCAATTCAGCGAAGAGGAGCGGCTGCATGTCATGCGATGCGGTGCGCACTTCCTCGCAAGCACGATCGATCAAGGTCATGGCATCGTTGTATTCCACCTTTCGATCCTCGCGCACCAATTCGCGCAGATCACCGAGCCGGTGCTTCAAGGTGCCGAGGAGTGCCCCAACACCATCATGCAATTCCTGTGCAATGCGGTGGCGCTCGCGTTCCTCTCCGTCCATGGCCGCTTGGTCCAACGCGCGCTCTTTCAAGCGCACTTCTGCCAGTGCTTCCTCCAGCCTTAGTTGTAGGGTGTTGTTGTAATCCTCTTTCAATGCGTTGAGTTCCTGCAGCCGTCCGGCCATCTCCTCAAGGCGCTGTTGCTTGGCCATCAAACGCGCTTCATTACCAAGCGTGCTGCTAACGATCGCGCTTAGAAATATGTAGAAGAGGATCAAGTTGCTGGCCATGGACAGCAGCCGCGATTGGTAAATGAACTCCTCTGGCAACGCTGTGTTGTGGAACCAAGAGTAGTCGGTCACCTCCAGCGTGACGAGTGCGGTCACGGGCAGCATCATGAGGCCGATCAACAAGCGCTTTTCGTGGAAATCGAACAGGAAGAAGACGATGATGATCAGCGTGTAGAGGAAGAGGAAGAGGTGCCCTTCGCTCCCATAGTAACTGGAATTGAAGAAGAGCCAGCCGGTCAGGGTCACCACCAGTAGCACGGCCGTGGTCCGCTGCTGGCCTTTGCGGACATACCATAGGTGCAAGGCACCATAGAAGGGCACGGCCACAGCATCGACAGTGAGCAGGAGCGGATCTTGGACCGTCAGCAGGTCACTGAGGCCGAAGAGGATGTTCGCGAGAAAATTGAAGAAGGTGAAGCGGCCCGTGAGGACATAGCGGCGGCGTACATCGGGGAGGATGTCCTTTGGGAGGTGTGGATGCAGCCAGCCGGACCAGCGCGAGGGCGTGTCGATGTGCGTGTGGGTCCCACCCTGGATCATGCCCGGTCCATGTTGTTCCATTTCCGCTCTGATCCAATAGTCGTTGCAATATATGGTGGGTAGCCGTAATGATAATAGAAGTGGGACCTTCTAATTATGCCTTTAACAACCACTTTTCATTTTGAAGAAACAAAAGCCCCGCTCAGGATCTGAGCGGGGCTTTATACTCGGTACTTCCGTCCTACTTCTGGATCACTAACCGTTCGTTGTAGGTCTTCGCGCCTGCGGTGATATTCACCATGTACAAACCATTGGCCAGTTCACCGTTCAGGTTGATGTTCGTCTTCACAAAGCCATCACTTACTTTGATCGTGTGTGCACTCAGCTGCTTGCCCGCGAGGTCGTACAGGTCAACGCTCACCGTGTTCACATCAGCATCCACTTTCGTGAGGTTGATGAAGAGCTGATCTCCGTTGTTCGGATTCGGGTACAGCGTAAGTGTGCCGTTACTAGTGCTGCTCATGGAACTGCCTCCTCCTTGTAGTGCAGCCGCACTGATCGTTACGTTGCACGTCTTACCCCAGGTCGTTACCGGGCTCGGATCGCACGCAGGACTTGATTGATCAATGCACCACGTCGCGCCCAGGTCCTTGCTCACGCGTACTTCCACTTCGTAGGTCTTGGTCCCTTGCAATTGCTCGCCCGATGCTGCGGACCAGTTCAGGTAAAGTGTCGGACTTGATTGTGGCGGACGTACAATGCATACACCCTCGGCCGCGATCCGGAATCGGAACTGGAAACGAACTCCTGTTTCTCCGCCAAAAGGCGCTGGTGTGAATTGCGGTGGCAGCGCCGTGATCTTGTTCGCACCCGAATTGGTTCCACCGAAAGTGCGTGTTACACCACAGCTATAGTCGCTGGTGTTCGTTGGGTCATCCTGCAATTTTACCAGTGGGCAGGCTGCGCGTGTTGCATCCAACTTCATCGTGCATGCTGGGCCGAAGGCTTGGTTCACGCCATTCACGCGACCACGGACACGAACGTTCAACAGGGTGTTCTGCGGGATCAACGGCGTCAATGCACTGTGGTACCAGTTGTTGATCTTCATGTGGCAAGCGCGTGTTGCGTTCGCTGGAGATTTACCATCGCTCAAATTGTGGCTGCGGAACTTGCGGTAGCTGTACGAACCGTTCGGATCGAAGATCCAGAACTCGTAACCGCTGTTCGCATCTTGAACATTGTTCGCACCATTGGGGATCCATTCGGCACTTACATCCGCGTTCGCATGGCACACCAAGTATTTGTAGTCCACCCAATCCAGCTTGTCACAACTGCTCCAGATCAGATCTACATCACTGATCGGGACGCAGAAGGTGCCGCTGTTGGAGATCTGGCTAACACCATCACTCATGTTGCTCGCGTTGTCGATGATGCGTCGTCCGTTCGATCCGGTCTCACGCAAGATGTAACCAGCGAGT
>Ga0154020_10011253_pt1 | contig 10200 bp, 12 predicted proteins | sample Klosneuvirus_201_FD_109709 | JGI IMG/M metagenome (GOLD analysis project Ga0154020, IMG submission 109709) | Active sludge microbial communities from wastewater, Klosterneuburg, Austria - Klosneuvirus_20160825_MG | ecosystem: Engineered > WWTP > Aerobic digester > Activated sludge | place... | reverse complement strand
TAAAAAATACCGGGTGTGTTGTTACACCAAGATATGAGACTCGCTACAATCCCATGCGATGCCCAGTAGCGATTTATCATTGGGCATTTGACTCTTGTCCTACGCTCCCAAACAATAAATGTTGGGACAACTCTTTAAAGGATGGCCACTTCCAAGCCTACCTCCCTGATATTTTCGTGCCGGACGGTGGACTCGAACCACCTGAGGAATTACCCACTTGATTTACAGTCAAGCCCGCTGCCTGTTACGGGATACTCCGGCATTTTAAAAAAGTACCATCGTTTACGTCATGTAGTCTCTTTCAACCACTTTCGGCGATTTAAGGGTATGCCCTCGATGGTACTTTGGCGGCGTACGCGGAATCGAACCGACGAATCTCTGCTACATATTCGAACCTTACGAGTTTCACGTCATATCGGTTCAAATCATCACACAGCCCTTTTACGCCATTTGTTTTGTGGTACCTACTGGGAATGATCCAGTCTGGGCGGATTTTCAGTCCGCTGCATCACCAAGATTGCTAAAGTACCTTGTACACATCCTACTTTGGAAGACCTTGTGCCAACGTTTACAACGATGGGAGTTCGGTAGTGCATTATAGGATGTGATGTTCTCGTTTGAACACGTTGCAAAGATATGTTTATTTTATTGACCTTTGCAAGTGTCAAGTTGTTAACGAAATGTTAATCCTCTTTCTTGTCTGGAGTCACATTCGTTTGTACACTCACCTTAGTAGCACCGGCTTTTGCCCGGATCACATCCTTACCAACGTCGACCAGATTCTTAGTCTCATACACCTTCATAGCGGTTGCCACGTCGATTGCTTGGGTAGTCTGTTCTCCGAACTCGGGCACGATTTCGATGAAGTTCAAGGCTACGCCACGCTGTTTAAGCGTTTCGTTGATCTTGTCAAACACTTTACCCTCGAAAACGTTTTGGTCAAAGTCAGTCGCATCTTCGCCGATGAGCAAATCGCCAATTACGTTCTTTACCCGCTTGTCGATCACGCTGTTTTCCGCCTGTTCGAATACGCCGGTCTGTGCATCGTCATTCGTTTCGCTGGACGTTCGTGCTTTACCAAGAAACTTGGCTTCGCTGATGAAATCCTTAGCCGAAACGATGTTGTAGTCATAATAGACATTAATCTTACAATTCACGTTGCCCTTGAAGGCACAGGTGAACTTTGCATCGCCCTGCATAGGATAGTTTGGGACGGTGACAACGTAGTGACATACACCGATCCCACGTGGCACAGATTGGCCCGGTTCGATCAGTTTCCACGATACGCCGCAGTCATCGGTGACAAGGGTTTGAACGTTTGATTGGGCGTAGTCACACGATTGGATCGTACACGCCAAGGTCAATAACAAAATAAAATTACGCATCTTTCTTGAAAAATAGTTGATAAATGAGTGAAATGAAACCAAGAATTAATACTGCCGGAATCGCACACAATAACACATATAAAAGTGGTGATGAGTTCCAAAGCAAGTCTCCTACTATGCACGTCTGATACCATAGCCAGCATAGATGGTACACCAAGGCACCGACAAAAATTGCAATCAAAATTTTAAGTTGTGTGTTCATATTTTTTGCGTTTAGTAGCAAATGGATCAATCACCGCAGACACCAGAGCATCAGGTTCTTCAACCACGATAGCCGCAACTACTTCTTTCGTTTCCTGCACCGATTGTTCTTCCAGTTTCACTTCTTCGACAGTTAGCGGCCGTACCGGGATTTCGTCTACAACTTCAACGAAACTGCCAGCTACCTTTAGTTCATGTGGTAGCTTGTTGTATTCACTTTCCACAATAACTTCACCAACCGAATGACGTGCCCATGCTCGTACACATTTGAATTTTCTCATTTTTTCCTTTTATTGACCTTTTTGGGGCTTGTTAGTGATCGGGGCGGGGGTCGAACCCGCACGCGGTTAAGCACTGGTTCCTAAGACCAGAGTGTCTACCATTCCACCACCCGACCATAATTGCGAAGGCATAGGGACTCGAACCCCAAAGCCGATTCTATCGACTTGACTGTTTTCAAGACAGTTTCCTCATCCAGCCGGATTACCTTCAAAACATTAAACCGACGTCCACGCCGATCATAAATCCAGTCAGTAGACCGGCGATCCACATGAGCCACATCGCGACGTTTTCTTTGTGCTTGCTATATTGTTCCACATTCAAACTTTACCACCATCCAAGATGGTGCTCGTGAATAAAAACTTCGAATCAGCAATGTATCGCGGATCGGTCTTTACAAGGTCAATAAATTCAAGATGCTCTTTCCAAAGCAGCCTGACCAGACAACCTTCCGACCACAGCCCAACGATCTTTGAAATAAGCCCCGGACGTGTCCCGTGTTGGTTTATTCCGGTTGCAGGTCGGATACGGTCACCAGTACGTTTACCGTCCCTATTCAAGTCCCTACACACCAACACGTCGCCACGCTGAACCAATGCCGGATGCTTTGGATTGGACTTGTGAAAGCCCATCTGCCACGCCTCTACATACTGCGTCAATTGCACCCGTGCCACACCGCCCAACCGCAACGCATTTGCAGCGAACGTAGCTGCTCTACCCGGCTCCGTAGTACACACCGCCCGATGAATTATCATCGGCTCACCATTTTCAAACCTAATGAGTAGACCAAGATCGTTCCAATGGTCAAGATCATCTCGGTTAGGTACGCCGTCAATATTCACACCTTCGACGTACACGATGTTAATTTCTCCCGGATTGCGATAAATCTCATATCCAAGGGCTTCCATGTGGGCAATTACGCGTTTCGCGTACATTTATGAGTCCTCATCTTGATCTTGCAGGTACGAACGGTTTATTTCAACAAAACGTTCAAGTAAAATTTGGTGAACTGGATAGTCTCCACATTGCGGGGTTTGGTATAACTCGAACGGTTCAAATGGGGTCGACATCGAAAACATATTAGACTTGACGTGAACTAATTTGACGATAAAATCGTCAAACGTATCAATGTTTTGGAAATATTGATTGGCAAAAATCAACTTAGTACGCAGCGAGTCTGGGATCGGATCGTTATTTTTAGCAGCCAACTCCATTATATCGAATTGCATGTCCATATAATGCAAACCAAAAATTGGAGCGAGATGTTCGAAACAATTTCGAGGCGAATGTACCCACCATAATTCCGCACTTGTTTTTTCGCCGATATATTTCAAATTATCCGGAATCGGAATGTAAGTGGATAAACTATTTTCTGGAGACAATTTGTTGTCAAGATAATAAATATATTGACCTTTTTCTGCCAATAAACATGTTCCATCCGAATACACAAATACGTTTCCATGACGGAATTTACGATTAAAACGCTTCGGATCATAGTTCGTTATCTCCGAACCCACACTCAATTCAAACCCAAACAACGACAACATTTCCGGCGTTCCGAAATCATGTTTCCCGCACGCAAATCGGTCATAATTTTGACTCATTGTTTCGTAGACCTGTCGATCCACCCACATGAAACGCCACGATCCTATTTCGTCCAACCTACCATTTTCTTCTAATTTACGGCGGGTTGGTTTAGTTTCGTATCGGTTATAGGTGAACTTACCATCCACCAAAAATTCCACGAGAGTGTCGATGGTTATACCCGAATACGTTTCGAGTAGATCAACATTAACATCCTGCTCAATATCTTCTAAGCCGCCATAATCGTTATACTGACCAAATATGGGCAGCGTCGCCGGAAGGTATTGAGCATATTCTCCCTTGACAGGACGTAATGGAATAATACCACAACGCTGTCCAGCCGTTATGGCTATTTTACTAATCCCACATGATACTGACCAACTTCCCATAGTCTGTTTTAAAACGTTAATTTTTGTGGTGGGGACGGGACTCGAACCCATAACCTTCTGATCCGTAGTCAGATGCTCTATCCAATTGAACTACCCCACCCCAACAATCGACGGTCAATGTGAAGTTTGCCTGTATTTCTACCCAACTCCACCGACGGGGCGTATGACCGCCGACGTCTATTTAGTATTGTATGCAGGACTTCAACCTACCAAACGGACTGGTGCCGTTTTTCGAGGTCAGTAACTTAATTAAGGCTACTGATTACTCGCCGGAGTATGCTTAATTGCAAATCCACATACTCAAAGCCTTCATGGCTACAATACCTTTGCGAACTGGGAAGGACTCGAACCCTCAACCTCTGGTTTTGGAGACCAGCACTCTACCAATTGAGCTACCAGAACGTTTTAAAAGCCCACAAGTGCTTGTGCCATCTACACTTGTGGCAGGTCAATGTCGCGTACATCGACCCCCAAAATCGGAATTACGAATAAAGGCCCGCGTGACTAACGCATAATCACACTTCTTTAAATTCTGCGGCTGTTACCTCCCACGGGATGCACGAAGCGTTTACGGTGACCCATGTTTTGGTATCCGATTTTTTTTCTTGGACAAAGATACGTCAAAAAATCTGAAATAGTCAAGTCCATTAACACATTATTCACAAAAACATCAAACTGGTTCGTTTATTGCATATAAGGTACCCAAAAATCCGATCAATTCATCCTTTTCAGTGCGTAGTTGATATGCGACTCCGTGCACCTGTTGGATTTTTCCATCGGGTAGGATATACCGATATGTCATGTCAAAGGTCATCATATTATGCACCGCTCGGTTCCACTCATCGATCACGTTATCCTTTTCCTCCGGATGTATCCAGTTACTCCAGTTGTCGCCTCGAATTTCACTTTCGGTTCGTCCCATGATCTTGCATAATGAACGATTCACGTCAACACATTTTCCGTGCTTATCTGAAATCCACGTACCAATCGGGAATGACTTAATTATCGCAAGTGTCTTTTGTTCTTGCAAACTAATTTTATCCTCGATGCGGTTTATTGCATCCCGGAGCGTCGAACCCCCGTTCGGAGAAAATTCGTCGGAAATTTTCTGTACTTTTGAATACAGATCAGACAACTGTGTAAAGCGTTTTTTCAGCCATAAACGCCAAATGAATCCGAAGCCAATACCAAGCGGTGCTACCAGTTCTAACCAGTCTTTCAATTTTGTCAATACATCGGCAATCAAGGTCTATCCTCTTGTTAGTTAACGAATAGGGGGGATAGACTTAATTATCTTTTTTATTGACCTTAAATCATGGACTTGTTAAGTATCCGCAATTTTCGGCAATCGGACATCTCAACTTCGATGGACGATTTTAGAACGGTGATCTTGGCGTGTGTCTGTCCTACAAAGCCTGAATAGCATTTCATCGAATCTTTAATTCGTAGAAATACATATCCGTTTCCAGAAGTGTACATGAACATAGTATCGCGTTCCACATTTAGTTTGAACACGACTGGGGCGTCCAACCATGTAGATTTTCCGCTATTTACGTCGCATACATAATTGGCAATGAATCCACGCGGAATATTCTGCTCGTAACCTTGGTACTTAGGCCCGATACCAAATTGGGCAGTCGGTTCGCTACACGATCCCAAGGTCAATAAAAAAATCAAAATAGTATTCATTCTACATTGAAGTTTAATGTGCTTTGTCCAACTTGTAAACTGTCGACCCATATACCACGTTCTTTATATAAGCGTTTTCGCTCTTGTTGATATTGATAATACATACTAACCTTAGACTTGAACGCCACGAAGCATGAATCCTCATACGCCTGATTCCAATCCGACATATCATATCCGAACTTAGGACAATGCTTTCCAGTAACATCGTGGTGACGTATAACCCGGCTCATGTCCAACCCCTTGTTTACCAGATGCCAGCCAACCAGTTGTGCCGTCTTATCTTCGATGATAGAATCATTACGATCCCCACCAAGGCACATCTCAAATGACATAGAGTTATTATTAAACACCCTACCATCTAACCAAGGCTTAGGAGTCCAACCACGCCACCGACGATCCCCAACGGCATAGGCCACATTCTGTTCTTCAGTACATTCGATTACTTCTATGTCGTCTATGCAATAGTGCGTACCAGCCCGGCGAGTACGTTGCAAATACCGGGCGTTGGCATAAGCATCCGCCCCATCACTTAAATTAGCCGTATAATGAACCACTAAGTATTCAATTGGCATAGTACGCTTCTCGACCATGCGGTCAGTCACCTTCCGGTCGACCATGAATGATACATACCCGATCATTGCGACGGATACGAGTGCCGATGCTATTAATAGCATTTTGTGCTTACGAAGCCACAAGCGGGCTAATAGTTTTAATTTTCTGACCTTTTGTTTCATTTGTACATGCGATCATTTAGTGCTGCTTTCTTTTGATTTTCTTCAACGTGAGCCTGAATAGCAATCCAGTCATGCCGTTTTAATGCCAATTCAAACTCCCTACGCGGATTGTGCGACCTACGCACATTTCGACGCGGATGTCCACACCCGTTCTTACCGCCACAACATCTACCCAGTTGACTCGGACTGGTTATAGTACCGCGATTATAGGCATATAACTGCATAGCGAGGTTAGTAAGCGGGTCATTATGATATTTCCGATTCCACACGTCCAACGACATTGATATAGTCATCGCTTCGGAATATGAAACCTTTCTATCTCGCGTATATTTTGCAATCGCCTTCCGACGAGCCGACGTACCTTGGTCATTGTATCCAAATCCAATTGAATACGATTGTACGCGTTTCTTCAATTTGCGGTTATAGACCATACCGTCGGGCTTCCACCACGATACATAACCCTCGCGGGCTTTTAATTCCCACACCTTCATTTGGTATAGTGAATAGCGTTTAACCCTTACGCGATTGGCCGCGATGAAGGAAATAGATACGATTAAACAAAGTAGGTAATACGTGATTTTGCCAAATGTAAATTGTCGTTTCATAGGCGTTTTTGGGATTTGACCTAAACGACAATTTCTGCGGCTTAGGACGGATTCTTAAATGTGTATCCAATCGCCAATACCAAGGACAACACAAACCACAATGGAGCCGACTGTTGACACGAAATCACAAACAGACCCAAAAATGCAAATGTCCACTTGGTAGGACGAATTACATCATAACTATCACGCATAAAAAATTTAGTTAAGAATCCGTTAAATTTGACTATATTTAAAAACTGTAAAGTTTACACGTAAATGTATCGAGTATAGCATTGCCATCTGTCACATTTTTGATTGTAACGGTATATTCAACATTTGCCGTACCAGACACCATCTTGAATGTTATCGTGTCTCCATTATTAAAAACAAGAGTCCCACCACTTGAAATACTCGAAAAGCTACTTCCACCATTGGTAGAATATTCCAATCCAAGTCCAGCAGTAAATGTTATTTCTAATGTAACTGGCGAGGTGATTCCGGAAATGGTCGGTGCGGGCAAATAATACCCAGAAGGCAATCCCCCCGTCGATATATTTGTCCAATTCACGGCATCGGGTGTAACGTCTCCACCAGATTCCTGAACTTGTACCGAACTTGCTACTATACCAATCCTCATACCGTTGTATCTCCTGAAAGCAACCACTGGTCTACACCAACGTTTAACAGCGTACACGCCGATCCGGTTGTCCGAGTCTTGAATCCGCTGCTACTTTTCAACGTAATGAAATTAGATGCGGTAACAAACTGAACCTGTGCGGCTGACCACTGTACACAATCAATGAATGCGTTGGTGGATGCAGGTACCGTTGAACTTGACGGTATAGTCACCACTACGGTGCCAGAGCCGGAAGTGAACTTGATAGTCGAATATAGACTATTGGTATCCGGAGTATACGTTGATGTAGCTACGGTGTATACATTACTGATATTATTTGGCTGATAATGTTTCATTTTTATTGACCTATTAGTTATCCAATCCACGTATATGAACGTTCTCCACCACCCGAACTTCCAGTTGCGAAGTTTATCGTTAGCATATTTCCATTCGATGCCGTTGAGAAATTTGATATTCCTATTTCCGGATTAGTAGATACCGCATACAATTTCGATATACGCTCGTACCATCTGAAGTTGAATGTTTTCGTAGCACCACTACCCGTACTCGTTAATTCATAAAGCGGAGTAGATTCCGCATTACTTCCACTTTCATATATCAATACCTTATAATTGGTACCGGCATTTGAACAATTTAATAGCGACCCAGTGACGTCATATCCACCCTGAATTGCGGAAAAATAAACCGAACGCCAGAATGGGCGTAATACGCCAGCGGGAGTTGCAGTATAAGTGTTAGCAATCCGCCTGAAAAAATCTAATTTGGGCATTGCCCTTGTCTGGTACTGATCCGGAAAGTAATTGTATACATATTCTCGATATGGAATGTTTCGCATTCCCATTTCAGTACCGGTACCGACGAATGAAAACAATTGATTCACCGATGCTGACAATGCCAACGAGCCAGTGTAATCAAATATTTGCACGAGTGGTTGTGTTGAAGTTGCCGATCCATTATATTGATAGAACCCAATGAATCCTTGGCTTAGAAAGGAACTCGTTACATCACCTGATATAGACCCCGTGGCCTGTGGGAAATTAGTGTGTCGCGAAATAACTCCGCCTGCGTTGCCAGAGAATGATCCGGAGCCGAAATATAATGTCCGACTGTGTTGTGAAATATCCGGAAATGCGGATGCACTATAATTCAATCGTAAGAATGCCGAATATGCGTTTGCAATACTACCCGCTGCGGTGGCATAGCGAAGACGGTATGGAATAGAATTGCTACCGGGCGTGATGGTATAATCAGCCGACTTCTTCGCATTAGCATCAAATCGAACATTAACAGCCATTGGAGATGTTGCAACTGACCCGCGTTGTTTGGTACTACTATCGATTAGTACCCCGTTTACCTCATCGTATGGTGTATTAGATGCATTTGGACGAGTTACTACTACTGCGGAGTGTAATAGCGGCGATGGATTAGGCTCCGGTACAACGAACTCTCCATAGCCCATTATATTCCATATCGCACCATTTAATGGTTGATAGAAATTATAATTCAACGGCACCATTATACTGTTCATAATCGTCGAACTACTTCCAGTATAGTCGTATGTACAGTATAATGTAGGGCTAATAGCACTCATCCTATTCGCTAATGAACTTCTCGCCTTCAGTGTGTGTGCAGTCGTCGTGTCAAGTGTTCCGGATATGTTTTGTATGTCGAAGTAAGCCGTATCAGTGGCCATATTTCCACGCAATACAAATCGAGTTGATTCCGATCCAGAATCTATCTGCGTCACTAAATTTACGTTTGTAGCAGCGGCGGATGAGTCCGCACCCGTATATTCGATCCAAATATCTCTATATTGTTTAGAAGATTCCGGCAAAAATGTATCGAGTGCTGGAATATTCGTATAACCGCCGGTGGTTTTACCAAATACAGTCTGTGTAGTAGGTACGTGTGTATATGACGAATCTAACGGCAAAACGACTGTCTTGGTTAACGTCCCGGCATTTGCATCATTGTATTGGTATGTCGCAATTAATCGAAAAGAATGTCCGGTCCACGGTCCAGCGGTCGCTTGTGGCGTTTGCCATCTAAAGGATACATCGTGATTACTGCCAGTGAATCGTGCATTGAATGCATCGGTAAACGTTTGTTTTATAAGCAATGTCGCATGGTCACCAGTCATTGTAATCGTAGCCGCCGTCGCCGCGTCGCCTATCAAGTTTCCATCAATCGAACACGACATAGCATACGCAGTAATGTTGGAAATAGTCGTGCCATTATTTGAATCACGCATATACATCTCAACATCTGCGGATATGAACGTCCGGGAGCCTGTTTCGGCTATGTATATCCGCTTAACGGGTGTATTATACGCAACCGAGCCGGATTGCTCGACGGTATTCGTTTCCCATGCGTATTGAACTGTATTTAGACGAAATGCCATATATTTTCTTTATTGACCTTTAAACCAATGCTTTGAAAACCAAATTGACTCTGGTAACTGAAGTTGCCGAATCTACATTAAACCGTATTACGTCTCCAGACTGAATTGATCCAGTCCAAGTTGTTAGGGATGTATCTGAATTAAATGCAGCGGAAGACAGCGTTGGTTTTTCTGTACCTGCTATTCTATCTGCTACCGTCGGCGGGAAATTTGCAAATACATCCTTCCAGACATCTATTACTATGGAACCAACTTGATCCGCCGTAATGTACCAAGAATCTATTGTACAATTAAATGGAATCGTTATGTCACCCTTC
>Ga0154020_10011252_pt1 | contig 10200 bp, 9 predicted proteins | sample Klosneuvirus_201_FD_109709 | JGI IMG/M metagenome (GOLD analysis project Ga0154020, IMG submission 109709) | Active sludge microbial communities from wastewater, Klosterneuburg, Austria - Klosneuvirus_20160825_MG | ecosystem: Engineered > WWTP > Aerobic digester > Activated sludge | place... | reverse complement strand
CTCGGCTCAAAAGCAGTGAAATAAATGAACCCGATAGACCGCCCCACAAAAAGGCAAGACATTGGCCAAAGATCGTAAGCAACAATATCGGGCGCCGACCGAGACGGTCCGAAAGTTGACCCCAAATGGGAGCCACAATGATCTGCATCAGTGAGTAAACATTCATCAACAAGCCGATCTCAAGCGCCGTGGCTCCAAAACTTCTGGCAAAGAATGGAAGCATTGGGATCATCACCCCAAAGCCCAGGAGGTCGACAAAGACGATAACAAAAATAATTAGTTTTGAAGGATCTGCTTTAGACGCCATAGAAGTATTGAACTGCTCCATCTAGGGTTGCGGCAATGAAATAAAAAAACAAATACACAATCGAGATGAAAAATAACTTTCGATAAGACTTAATCGTCTCTTCTCGAAGCCGCAAAATAGTATGCCAAAAGTACCAGATCCAAAGTGCGATGGCAGCCACCAACAGAATCACTCCATGCATTTTGAGATAAAATGGCAAAATTGTGAGCGGCAGGAGTGAAATCGTATAAATGATAATTTCCGTGCGCGTTCTCTTATCTCCACAGACGTTGGGGAGCATGGGGACTTTGACCTTTGCGTATTCTTCTTTCACGGCAAGGGCCAGGGCCCAGAAATGTGGGGGCGTCCAAAAGAAAATGACCCAAAAGAAAAACCATGAAAACAAACTGGGCTGACCAAAGGCCGCGGCAGAGGCAATGATGGGAGCGGCTGCTCCTGCTGCCCCACCAATCACGATATTGTAGTGATGCCTGCGCTTGAGCCAAAGAGTGTAGACGACGGTATAGAAAAGAATTGTTCCCAGGGCGAGCAGCGCAGTGGTCAAATTGGCAATCCAATAGAGAAATAAAACAGAACCTACTCCAGTGATGAAGCCAAATGCCAAAGCCTGCGGAGCACTCACTTGTTCTAAGGGCAAGGGTCGTTTTTTCTTGGTTCTCTCCATGACCGAATCAATATCTCGATCAATAAATTGATTGAGAGCGTTGGCCGCCCCTGCTGAGAACACGATACCAATGAGGACCAATAGCATTCTGACAGGTTCATGAAAGAGACTGCCTTCTGCGGCCATCGTGGCCAGACCAGAAATTGCCACCAAAAGCACGATGCTTGGCTTGGTCAGCATTATATAGTCTCGGATCCGCTGTGAACTCACCCTATGGTCTCAGCCGACTTTGGCTCGAAGCTCAAGGAGAAAGCTGTCGCAAGACACGCCCACCATCACTCTTCACTCAAGGCTTTGAGTCCCTTTGAGACTCAAAGCCGTGTGCGTAGGCTGACAGCGCGCAGCCTCCCAAGAGGCTCTGACGCGCGCAACTTGCGCCAATGAAAACGCAGAATTCTTCTGCCCGGAAGAAGGACGCTGTAAACTGAAACTTGAGTTCAGAGTACTCTTCGGCCGGCCTCGTGGGAGGCCGAGTGCTGAAAGCCTAAGTAAAACTACTGTAAGTGCCCTTATGATTTGAGAGCGATTTTTGGTGTTCCACTATGCCCGGGCATAGTCGTGAAGATAACGAAAATCCAATGCGCGCAAAACGCTCTGTTACTACTTGCTCCCTGAGCTCTTCACATAACGTTCAAGTGCGAAATCAACAGGGATATGCCGCGCGGGAGCCGCTGCTACGGGGGCCGCATTGGGATCGATCCCAATCGCTGCCAAAGACTTCGCATCGTCAGCTTCTGGAGTGGGTCCCAAGCTCAAAACAAAGTGAGCCAGCGCCCATCGGTCGGTTTCTGGCAGATGGCCATAAGGCGGCATGAAAGGGGGAACTCCCACATTAAACATTTTGAAAATAGCACTGCCTCTTCGAGCATTCACCCATCCATCAGCAGAATGAAAATTACGTGGCTTCTTCGGAAGTGCGGCACCACCGATTCCATCGCCTTTACCTTCGGCACCATGACAAGAAACACAATTAGCTTCAAAAGTTTTCTTTCCATGCGCCAGAAGCTCGGGGCTTGAAATCCAGGGAGTTTTGGACTCCGGACCAGAACTCTTCGCAGTCAGATAGACATCTTGCGTTCCCACTTGCCAGCCATCAGGTCGCGTAAAAACGTCTGAAGCAGTCAGTACAAAGTAAATTCCTACGAAGATGATCGAACTATAAAAAAATCCTCGGCTCTCGTTGGTATCGTATTTAAGCCCCATGAAAAACATGGTCACGATCAGAGCCTTTGTCGATGCAATCAACATCGCGATTGTAAAGTTTAAGCTCTGTCCCAAATCAATTTGAGAAACAGCGACCGTAATAACTGTTAAAATAAAGAGTGAAATAATGGTTCGTCGGCTAATCTTATTCGATAAAATATGATGATTTCCGTGATTCTCTTTATCGTCGTGTTGATCGTGATGTGACATAAATCTGCCTTTCTCTAAAAAACTTTTCCTAGCTCACCAAATACAGAAGAGGGAAAAGATAAATCCAAACCAAGTCGACGAGATGCCAGTAAATTCCAGTCATCTCAATCGGAGTAAAATAGTTTGATCCAAAATGTCCTTTGCGAGCGCGAACATAGAGCCAAATCATCACTCCAATACCGATGAGAACGTGAAGTCCATGCAGACCGGTCATCGCAAAATAAATTGTAAAAAAGAGCGGCGCCTGAGGAGCCTTTTCTAAAAGTTCTGGATTATGAAAAAATGAACCAGGAAGAGTTCCATCATGAAATTTATGCGAGTACTCAAGATACTTCACAATCATAAATCCAAAGCCGCATATAATCGTCCAAATTAAATTTTCTTCAAGAGCTTCCCTTTGTCCTCGCTGGGCCGCAGCAACAGCACGTGCCATGGTAAAGCTGCTGACGAGAAGAATAATCGTGTTCACTGCACCCAATTTCCAATCAAGTTCATGCGCAGCGATATGAAAGCTCGCAAAATATTTCGATTTAAAAATCAGATAGGAGACGAAGAGCGGGCTGAAAAAGAGAACTTCTTGTAATACAAAAGTCCACATCCCCAATTTTGCAGTGAAAAACTGATGGTCATTGCTCTTGAAGTGGTGAGCGTGGTGGAAGTCCTTATTGACGTAACCGCCCTCCTGCTTTGCATCTTCTGAATGAGCTGGCATTCCCATACTTAGGCCGCCTTTCCTATTCCTGAATAATCGTAGGGTCCATGTTTCAAAACGGGTTCGTGTCGAAAGTTTTCCATGGGAGGAGGTGACGAAGTTTCCCATTCAAAAGTAGCGGCTTCCCATGGGTTGTCGCTCGCTTTCTTTCCAGCTTTCAATGCATAGACAAGATAGATGAGGGTCCAGATGAGTCCGGCGGCAATGACAAGGCTGCCGTAAGTGGACAAATTATTGAGAGAAAGAAAATCAGCGTGGTTATTGTAATAGCGTCGAGGAGCGCCCTGTTGTCCCATGATAAATTGAGGCATAAAGGTCAAATTGAATCCGACCAAAACTAAAAAGGCTCCAACTGCTGCAGCTCGTTCGTTGTACATTTTTCCGAAGAATTTGGGGAACCAGTAATGCAAGCCACCCAAAAACGCCATGATCGCTCCACCCACCATCACGTAGTGAAAATGCGCAACGACATAGTAAGTATCATGAAAGTGAATATCCGCACCCACGCTGGCCAGAACAATTCCTGTCAGTCCACCAATCAAAAAGACCCACAAAAACCCAAGAGCATAAAGCATGGGAGCTTTAAAGCGAATGGATCCACGATACATCGTTGCAAGCCAATTAAAGATCTTAATCCCCGTTGGGACCCCGACAAAAACCGTCAGAAACGAAAAGAGAATATTCGCAAAATAGGATTGGCCTGAAGTGAACATATGATGGCCCCAAACGATGAATGAAAAGCCGGCAATTCCGAAAATAGCTCCGGCCATGGCCTTGTAACCAAAGATCGGCTTGCGTGAAAAAACGGGAATGATCTCGTTGATCACACCCATCGCTGGCAAAATCATGATGTAAACAGCGGGATGGGAATAAAACCAAAAGAAATGCTGAAAGAGAACGGGATCGCCGCCCAATGCGGGGTCAAAAAAACCAACATTAAAAATTCTCTCGGCTGCCATCATCACCAAGGTCAGAGCTAAGACGGGAGTCGCCAGAACTTGAATGATACTTGTCGCGTAAATTCCCCAAATAAAGAGTGGAATTTGCGACCATGTTTGGCCAGGGGCTCTCAATTTGTGAACCGTGGCAATAAAGTTTAAGCCGGTCAAAATGGATGAAAAACCCATCGTGAAAGCAGCAAAGACCATCAAAGAAGCCGCGCCACTGGTTCGCGTGGAATAAGGTGTGTAGAAAGTCCATCCAGTATCAACGCCCTTGAAGAACAGTGTGGCCAAGGCCATGAATGAACCCAATAAAAAGATATAGTAAGAAAGAAGATTCAACCTTGGAAATGCAACGTCTTTCGCGCCAAGCTGCATGGGAAGAATAAAGTTTCCGACGGCGGCAGGAATCAATGGAATGATCACCATAAAAACCATGATCGCCCCGTGGTATGTAAAAACCCGATTGTACTGATTGGCATCCATGATCCCAGCACCCGAAGTCATATGCTCAATTCGAATCAAGGTGGCAAAAATTCCCCCGAGAAAGAAATAGAAAAGCACTGTCGCCAAGTACATGATCCCAATTCGTTTGTGGTCCAGTGTGGTGATCCAAGATTTTAAACCCTTGGGGTAGTTAAGATAAGTTGTTCCCGGAGGTGAGTTGTGTTCCATAATTCAGTCCTTCCTATTGAAGACTCTTCATATAAGCCATGAGAGCGTTCATCTCTTCAGTGTTCAATTGCCCCGCGTATGAGGGCATGACTCCACTTTGAAATCCCTGCACTTGTTGGCGTTGTGGAAATTCAATTTTCTGACGAATATAATTTTCATCAGCAATAACGGTAGAGCCATCCGCCAAAAGACGCGGCTTACCATACAGCCCATGATAGCTGGGCCCAATTCGAGGACTTTTCTCGTCCGCATGACAACTCATGCAGCCCAAGCCGTGCACCAACTTTTCGCCTTTCAGCGCGAGACCACTCAAGGATTTCGGAGCAAAGACTTCCGCCTTTTTCTGGCTGCGATCTTCCCAAGGCAGACCCACGGGCGGAGGAATTTCTACGTTCTCCCCCCATTGCCACTTTTTATAATCTTCATCTGATAGAACAATAATCTTGGCCATCATATTGGAGTGATCGGCCCCGCAATACTCAGTGCAAAACACAAGGTGCTGTCCAATTTTGTCAGACTGAAACCAGGCCGTCGTAAACATTCCAGGAACGGCATCTTTCTTGATTCTAAAATTGGGAACATAGAAAGAGTGAAGAACATCTGCTTTTTCAGCCGTAATAGTCAATCGAATCGGTTTATTCACAGGGACATAGAGCTCATTCACCAATGTCTTGCCATCGTCATACTGAAAGGTCCAAGTCCACTGTTTAGCGACCACCCGAATTTCTTGAGCATTGGGAGGGACATTGTTGAACTCTCGATAAACATACCAACCCCAACCAAAAACCGCGATGACCACAAAAGTGGGAATGACTGTCCAAGTAAACTCAAGACCCAAATTGTGGGTAAAACTTCGGTCAGGAATATTTCCGGGTCTCTCGCGATACTTGATGCAAAAATAAATCATTGGAATGATCACGATCACAAAAAAGAAGACACAAACTCCAAACAGAAATTTGTAAAGTGAGTCCCACTTCATCGCAAAATCAGATGCCGCAATTGGTAGCGTGCCGCCTAATCCACCCATTTTATACTCCTCTGCTCGCGAGCTGACGCTTTCGTTCGCGAGTCCAATATCTAGTCAAAAAGAAAACAATCGTGAAAAAAGTTAAGAGAAATAAGACCTGAGCGACACGCATCGCGTACAAAGAATAACCGCGCGCAAAGGGATCATACTTAAAACAGAACATCAGAACCTTATCCATCAGGCTTCCTATTTTTCCCTCTCCCGCTTCGAGGATGCTCAGTTTCAAATCACGATAGGGAAAATCAATTCCATAAAGAACGCGCGAGATTTTTCCCTCCGGTGTCAGCACAAAAAATCCAGCAGAATGTTGATACTCACCCGTTGCTTTATCCAGTTTGTAGCCAAAGCCCAAAGAGGCCGTGACTTTTTGAATCGATTCCTCATCCCCGACCAACCAGTGCCAGCCTTTCTCCGCTTCGAGTCGGCCATAAACCTTGAGATAGCTAGCCTTTTTGGCGAGGGCCATTTTGGAATTTTCTGTGGGATCCATGCTCAAGGTGACGATTTCAAATTCTTTTCCGGCCGTATATTCAAGAGCTCGAATTGAATTCGTAAATCCATTTAAAAAATAATTACAAAGACCGGGGCAGCCAAAATAAATCACGGTAAAGAGAACTGGTTTTCCCTGTTTGAAAAAACTGGAGAGCTGAACTTTTTGTCCTGACTCGTCAGTAAATTCCAACCCTTGCAAGTCCACTTGAGAGCCAAGCTTTTCAACAATCTGAGCATCTTTCATCTCAGGCGGAATGTCCTTCGTCTCCGCAAAAGCGGACGCGCCCAAAACCAATGTCAGTAAGAAAACAGAATGAATTTTGAAAAAATTAAACATGATGATGAGTTGAAGCTCCTACAAATGGATCCCCGACTGGAACCAGCTTAATTCTTTCCATGATGAAACTTGCACAAAGAGCAAAAAGAGCAAAAAAGCCAAAGCCCACGCCAAAGTCCTTCCAGGTCAGTGCCATGGTAATGCTCTCAGCATTCGTCATCAGGCGCATACTGGGCTTGATGATCCAAAACATTTCCAAGAAATGTCCCAGCAAAATAACAAAGCAGGTCGGAATCAGAACTTTAAAGTTTCGCTTATTTCCATAGGGCAAAATCACCAGCAGCGGAAAGAAAAGTCTGGCCACTAAGACAGCTAAACCAAGACAATCCCAGCCGTTGTTCATTCTCTGAATATAAAAAAATGTTTCTTCGGGCAGATTCGCATACCAGATCAGCAAAAATTCGCTGAAAGCGATATATCCCCAGAACACGGAGAAACCGAAAAGAAATTTGCCGAGCTCGTAGAAATGGTCGGCATTGATGTATTCTCTTAAGGCGCCCTGGCGATAAGCCATCCAAGCGAAGATGATCATCATCGCAAGGCCCGATTGAAAGAAGGCCGCAAAGAAGTGAATTCCGAACATCGTTGAAAACCAGTGGGGTTCCAATGACATCAACAAATCAAAACCAGCCATGCTGACTGAAAGAGCAAAGCCAATCAAACAAAGGGCTGCGCCTTTTCGATTTCGAAGAGTGTATTTCTCATCACCGCTTGCGTCTTGCTTCAAAGAATTTCGAACCAAGAAGATCATCGTTAAAATCCAAATGACAAAATAGATAACGAGGCGTTTTCCAAAAAAGCCTTCACTTAAAAAGGCGGATTTACCCTGAAGAATAGGATCATGAGCAATGGCTTCAGCGTGACTCCACTCATAGAGATGATGAACACCCTTCCAAATCCCAATCGCCAGCAGAGCCGCAATCGGCAACGTCATCGCCATCGCTTCCATCACTCGACGAACATTGGTACTCCACTTGGCGCTCACCATATGTTGAATCGCTGTAAAGAAAAGTCCGCAAAGGCCAAGGCCCAAAAATAAAGTGGTGCCCAAAAGATAGCTGGTCCAGCCCTTGTGAGGATCTTCGTTGAAAGTCAAATTCAGCGATACCGCGCCCACTGCTACAACAACCATCAATGCCACTTTCGTGGAGAGATTCATTCTAAATTTCTGAACCGATAGCGTGCTCATTGCGCCCCCTTCTTCACCAACTGATCAAAGGCCTGAAGATCTTCTGCTGAAGGTCGATCGGCCAATTGCAAAACACGCACATAATGAATCAAAGGCCATCGATCTTGGTCTCGAATCTGAGCCGCATAGCTGCCCATGGTGTTCTGACCATTCACGAATACGTGATAAATTTGACTATCCGCAAAGCCTCGAATTTTATCTGAGAGCAGCGAGGGTGGGTTTGGAAATTTCGGAACAATGGGTCCGTTTCCATTTCCGTCTCGTCCGTGACAAACAATGCAATTGTTTTCAAAAATGTATTTACCGCGAGCGAGTACTTCGCGAGTCGCGGGAACGGGATTTGAAAACTTATCGACATCTTGAGCTAAAAACTGACTGCCTTTAAATTTGTAAGGAGTCTGCTCTCGCGCCAAGCTTCCTTCAGGGGCAGTTCTTGAAGAAGAAAAATCTTCAAAAAAGGCATAGCCTCTCTGAGGTTTTAAAGAAGGCGTTCGATGCATATTCGGCATGTATTGTAGAGGTTGTTGGGTCCAGAGAAAAAAACCGCTGTGATGGCGAAACCAATGCAGCAAGACTCCAAGGGCCAAAACAATGACGATGTATCTAGTCCAGCAGCTCTTCATAGTTCACCTTCCGTAGAGTGCACATCGTTCGCTTGAATTTCTTTAAAAAATCTTTTTACAGGTTCAATTTCGGCTTCAGTATCCACCTCAACCGCAATCGCAAATCGATCATTTGTAATATCGGGATGAAAAATCGGCTTCGAATAATTAGGCAGCCCTAAATAAATCGTGAACATGGCCGCCGCTGTGGTGACCCCTGCGAATAAAACCGTGAGTTCGAAGAAAATGGGGACGTATGCTGGAATGGCCAGAAGAGGCTTTCCACCAATATTGAGGGGCCAGCTGTATTTGTGAGTCCAAACTTGGAGCCCAATCGCTGCCGCTAAACCCATGACTCCCGCTGCAAATGAAACATAAGGAAGGGTGCTTCGCTTAATGCCCATCGCTTTTTCAATTCCGTGCACTGGGAACGGAGTAAATGTATCGAAGTTCTTAAACTTTCGATCGCGCAATTTCTCTGCGGCCGTCAGTAGATCCTCCGGCGCAAAATAATAACCGACCACGCAATATTTTTTCTTAGCCATGGTGATCTGATCCTTTCGTAGGCATCACAGCTTTTACTTCTGAAATCGCAATCGTCGGAACGAAGCGACAGAACAAAAGAAAGAGCGTGAAAAACATTCCAAAACTGCCAACCAAAACACCGACGTCCCACATGGACAGACGGAAATAATTCCAAGATGAGGGCAAAAAGTCAGTGGCAAGAGAAGTGACAACAATCACAAAGCGCTCAAACCACATTCCTAAATTCACGAAGAGCGAAAGAATAAACATGAGGGGAATACTTCTTCGACAGGCCTTGAACCAAAAGAACTGGGGTGACAAAACATTGCAACCAACCATGATCCAATAAGACCAGGCATAGGGGCCTAGTGCGCGGTTGATGAAAATAAAACGCTCATAAGGAACTTGAGAATACCAGGCAATAAAGAATTCAGTGCCGTAGGCCAAACCAACAAGCATCCCCGTCGCGAGTATGATTTTGTTCATCGATTCCAAATGACCAATCGTAATGTATTGTTTCAGTTCAAAGACTTCTCGCGCAATCACCAGCAGTGTGACCACCATCGCAAATCCAGAAAAGATCGCTCCTGCCACGAAGTAAGGTGGGAAAATCGTGGTATGCCAGCCGGGAATAATGGAGACGGCAAAATCAAAAGACACGATTGTATGAACCGAAAGCACAAGAGGAGTCGAGAGTCCGGCCAAAATCATATAGGCAATTTCATAGTGCGACCAACCACGGCTTGAGCCTCTCCAGCCCAGTGCCAAAACTCCGTAAACTTTCTTTCGCAACCAGTTTTTCGCACGATCTCGCACAGAGGCAAAATCCGGAACGAGTCCGGTATACCAAAACACCGCTGAAATTGTGAAATAGGTTGATACGGCGAAGACATCCCAAAGAAGAGGCGATCGAAAGTTGACCCACAAAGGTCCCATCACATTTGGCAGAGGAAACAACCAGTAGGCGCTGTACCACGGTCGTCCCGTGTGAATAAGCGGAAAGATCCCCGCGCACATCACCGCAAAAATAGTCATCGCTTCGGCTGATCGATTAATTCCTGTTCGCCACTTTTGTTTGAACAAAAAGAGAATTGCTGAAATCAAAGTCCCGGCGTGCCCGATCCCAATCCAAAATACGAAGGTGATAATCATCATCCCCCAACCCACGGGAGACCGAATTCCCGACAAACCTGCGCCGGTGTAAATCATATAAGCAATCAGCCCGAAGCCAGAAAGCATGATCATGTTCGCAATTCCAAAGGCCCCCAACCACATCTTCGTTGGAAAACTCTCGAGGGGTTTGCAAACGTCATTGT
>Ga0154020_10011251_pt1 | contig 10201 bp, 9 predicted proteins | sample Klosneuvirus_201_FD_109709 | JGI IMG/M metagenome (GOLD analysis project Ga0154020, IMG submission 109709) | Active sludge microbial communities from wastewater, Klosterneuburg, Austria - Klosneuvirus_20160825_MG | ecosystem: Engineered > WWTP > Aerobic digester > Activated sludge | place... | reverse complement strand
GCTCAGGCCATAGACGATGGGCGTGCTCACGCGATTCCTTCCGCAGGGCGACCGGATGCCCTAGCCTAGTGGACTGCAACGGCCAGTTCGACACCGGCCCTTGCAGTCCACCAGCCGCCCGCCCCGATCCGACGCCATGCCCCGCAATTCTGCTCTCGCGCTGTGGTGGCTGCCACTGGCCTGCGCCCTGCTGCCGTTGGCGGCGGCGCATGCCGCCCTCGCGCTGTCGGTGCGCGACGGCCTGGTGCCGGACTGCGTGCCGTACTGGGAGGGCTGCACCTCGATCAGCCGCGCCGGTCGCCACGGGCTCGCCGCGATCGTGTTCAAGCTGGTGATGCTGCCCTGCGCGGCGCTGCAGGCCCTGCATTGGCTGGCGGCACGCCATTGGCTGGCGCTGTCGCATCCCGACCCCGGCGCCGGCCGCTGGCTGCCGCCGCTGGGGCTGGTCGCGGGCGTCGCGCTGGCGGTTTACGTGGCCTTCCTGGGCACGGACGGCGAGATCTACCGCTGGATGCGCCGCTACGGCACGATCGGCTACTTCGCCGCGACCTACCTCGCGCAACTGCTGTACCTGCGCCGCCTCGCCCAACTGCCGCAGCAGCCGCGCGGTCCGTACCTGGCGATGGCGGCGGTGAGCGTCGCCATGCTCGCCCTGGGCCTGGCCAGCACCGGCATCTCGGCCGTGGCTGCCAGCGGCGACGACAAGGACCGTCTCGAGAACCTGGTCGAGTGGCACATCGGACTGATGCTGACCGCGTGGTTCCTTCTCCAGGCCGCGATGTGGCGCCGCAGCCGCTTCGGCCTCGTTGCGGTCCGCGACTGATCTGCGAGGCCGGCGCCCCGCGTGGGCGGCAGCGCCTGCCGTCGCGCGCAATGCGCGCGGCGCTAGCTGCGCAACAACTCGTTGATCGAGGTCTTGGCCCGGGTCTGCGCGTCGACCTGCTTGACGATGACGGCGCAATACAGCGAATGCGAGCCGTCGGCCGCGGGCAAGGATCCGGACACCACCACGCTCCCCGCCGGCACGCGGCCTTGCGACACGGTGCCGCTCGCGCGGTCGTAGATCCGGGTCGACTGGCCGAGGAACACGCCCATGCCGATCACGCTGCCACGCTCGACCACGACGCCCTCCACCACTTCGGAGCGCGCGCCGATGAAGCAGTCGTCCTCGATGATGGTGGGCGCGGCCTGCAGCGGCTCCAGCACGCCGCCGATGCCGGCGCCGCCGGAAAGATGCACGTTGCGGCCGATCTGGGCGCAGGAGCCGACCGTGGCCCAGGTATCGACCATGGTGCCCGCGCCGACATGGGCGCCGATGTTGACGAAGCTCGGCATCAGCACCGCGTCGCGCCCGATATGCGCGCCGCGGCGCACCACCGCGCCCGGCACCACCCGCGCGCCAAGCGCCGCGAAGGCGGCGGCGTCGTAGCCTTCGAAACGCAACGCGACCTTGTCGTAATAGGGCGCCGGCGCGCCCGCCATCGGCCGCGCGTCCTCGAGCCGGAAGTGCAGCAGCACGGCCTGCTTGAGCCAGGCGTTGACGCGCCAGCCGCCGGCGCCGTCGGGTTCGGCCACGCGGCATTCGCCGCTCTCCAGCAGCGCCAGGGCCTGCGCCACCGGCGCGCCCGCCACGGCCTGCAAGGCGTCGCGGTCCAGCGTCGCGCGCCGGTCCCAGGCCGCGCCGATCAGTGCTTCAAGCGGATGCGGCGGCGGCCGCGCTGGCGCTGTCACGGGGCAGGTCCTCGATCTCGTTGAGGATGGCGATGCGCAGGCGATCCTGGCACGCGAGGTCGAGCGGCCGGTCGTGCTCGTCGCTGAGGAGGAAGAAATCCTCGGCGCGCTCGCCGAAGGTGGCGATGCGGGCGTCGTGCACGCGCACGCCGCAGCTGCGCAGCGCGCGGGCGACGTGCGCCAGCAGGCCGGGGCGATCGGCGCAGAGCAGCCCGAGCTGGGTGCGCTCGCCCGAGGGCGAGAACTCGACCTGCACCGGGACCTGGAACTGGCGCTCGCGGCGTCCGCGCGCGCGCCGCGCCGGGGCCAGCGCCAGGGTCGGCCGCGAGAGCTCGTCGCGCAGCCGCGCCAGCAGCTGGCGCGCCCGCGCCGGGTCGTCGAGCGGGCGGCCGTCGGCATCGAGCACCTGGAAGGTGTCGAGGCTGTACCCGCGGGTCGAGGTGACGATGCGCGCGTCGAGCACGTCGAGCTGCGCGCGGTCGAGCGCGGCGGTGATGGTGGCGAACAGGCCGTCGCGGTCGGGCGAGTAGACGAAGGCCTCGGTGGTGCCGTGGCCGGAGTCGCGCAACGCGACCAGCGGCTCGCCGCCGGCGCCGGCGTCGAGGATGGCGCGGGTCTGCCACGCGATCTGCTCCGGCGTCGAGCGCAGGAACACGTCGTCGGGGAAGCTCTCCCACAATGCCTGCGACGCCGCCGGATCGACGCCGGCGTCGCGCAGCTGGTCCAGCGCCGCGGCCCGGGTCTCGAGCGCGCGCTCATGCGCATGCACCGGGTGCTCGAGCCCGCGCCGCAGCACGTAGCGCGCGGCGCGGTGCAGCTCGGCCAGGAGCTGGTCCTTCCACGAGTTCCACAACCGCGGGCTGGTGCCGCGGATGTCGGCGACCGTCAGCAGGTAGAGGTAGTCGAGGCGCTCGGCATCGGCGACCACGCTGGCGAAGCGGTGCACCACCACGGGGTCCGAGATGTCCTGCTTCTGCGCGGTGATCGACATCAGCAGGTGCTGGCGCACCAGCCACGCCACGAGGTCGGCGTCGGTGGCCGAGAGCCCGATGCGGGTGCAGAAATCGCGCGCATCGCGCTCGCCCAGTTCGGAATGGTCGCCGCCGCGCCCCTTGGCGATGTCGTGGAAGATCCCGGCCAGCAGCAGCAGCTCGGGCTTGCGCAGGCGCGCGTACAACTCGTGCGCGAGTGGCAGCTCGGTGGCGCTGGCCGGGTCGGCGAAGCGGCGGATGTTGCGGATCACGAACAGGGTGTGCTGGTCGACCGTGTAGACGTGGAACAGGTCGTACTGCATGCGGCCGGCGACGCGGCCGAAGGCCGGCAGCAGGCGCGCCAGCACGCCGTAGCGGCTCATGCGCGCGAGCGCGCCGGCGACGTCGCCGGGATGGCGCAGGATGGCGAGGAAGCCGGCGTGCACCGCGGGGTCGTCGCGGAAGCGCTCGTCGAGCCGCGGCAGCACCGCATCCAGCCGCCGCAGGAGCGCGGCCGAGAAGCCCTGCAGGTACGGCGCGTCGAGCAGGTGCGCGAAGCCCTGCAGGATCGCCGCCGGACGCCGCTCGATGAGTCCGGGCTCGCGGGTGTCGAGGAAGCCGCCGGCGGCGACGAAGTCGGCATCCAGGGCCTGTTGCGCCACCGGGCCGAAAGCCGCCGCGCGCGCCTCGTCGAGGCACTGCAGCAGGCGTTCGTTGAGCCGGTCCACCGTCATCGCGGCGCGGTAGTAGCCCTGCATGAACTGCTCGACCGCGAGGTTCTGCGCGTGCTCGTCTGCATAGCCGAACACGCTGGCGAGTTCGCGCTGGTGTTCGAACAGGAGGCGCTCTTCGGCGCGCCGGGCCAGCAGGTGCAGGCCGTAGCGTATGCGCCACAGGGTGCGGCGCGCGGCCTCCAGGGCCTCGGCTTCCTCGGCGCCGAGCAGCCCGGCCTGGCGCATCGCCGCGAGGCCCGGGCCGCCGAACTGGCGCTGCGCCACCCACACGATGGTCTGGTAGTCGCGCAGGCCCCCGGGGCCTTCCTTGAGGTTCGGCTCGAGGTTGTAGGCGGTGTCGTGGAAGCGCGCATGGCGCGCCTGCTGCTCGGCCAGCTTGGCGGCGGCGAAGCGCGCCGGCGGCCACACCCGCCCGGGCGCGATCGCGACGCGCATGGCCTCGGCGAGGTCGCCGCGCCCGGCCAGCAGGCGCGCGTCCAGCAGGTTGGTCAGGATGGTGACGTCGGCGGCCGCGCCCTCGCCGCATTCCGCGGGCGTGCGCACCGCGTGCCCGACGTTGAGGCCCTCGTCCCACAGGCGCGCGAAGAAGCGTTCGATCGGCGCGGCGGCATCGGCGCCCAGCGGGCCGCCAGCCAGCACCAGCAGGTCGACGTCCGAGCGCGGGAACAGTTCGCCGCGGCCGAAGCCGCCGACCGCCAGCAGGGCGAGGTCGTCGCGGCGCGTGGCTTCGACCGCCCAGGCCTCGAGCACGGCCTGCTCGACCACCCAGGCGCGCGCGGCGACCAGCCCCTCGACCGGTTCGCCGGCGCGGAACGCATCCGACAGCGCCGCGTCGGCCTCGGCCACGCGCTGGCGCAGTGGCTTGCCGCCCCCGGCCTCGGGCCACCAGCGGGTGGACTCCGGCGGCGCGGCGAGCCGGGTCATGCGGGCGCGGTTTCCCCCGCGCCCAGCGTCAGCACCTCGAAGCCGTGCTCGGTCACCGCGATGGTGTGTTCCCACTGCGCGGACAGCGACTGGTCCTTGGTCACCACGGTCCAGCCGTCCGGCAGCAGGCGGGTATGGCGCGCGCCGGCGTTGATCATCGGCTCGATGGTGAAGGTCATGCCCGGCAGCAGGCGCATGCCGGTGCCCGGCTGCCCGTAGTGCAGCACCTGCGGATCCTCGTGGTAGACCCGGCCGATGCCATGGCCGCAGTACTCGCGCACGACCGAGAAGCGCTGCGATTCGGCGAAGGACTGGATCGCATGGCCGATGTCGCCCAGGGTCGCGCCCGGGCCCACGCTGCGGATGCCGCGCCACATCGCCTCGCGGGTGACGTCGACCAGGCGCCGCGCCAGCACGTTGGGCTCGCCGGCGCAGTACATGCGGCTGGTGTCGCCGTGCCAGCCGTCCTTGATCACGGTCACGTCGATGTTGACGATGTCGCCGGCCTTGAGCAGCTTCGAGGCGCTCGGGATGCCGTGGCAGATCACGTTGTTGACCGAGGTGCAGATGGTCTTGGGAAAGCCGCGGTAGCCGAGGTTGGCCGGGACCGCCTTCTGGCGCTCGACGATGTGCTCGCGGCAGATGCGGTCGAGCTCGTCGGTGCTCACGCCCGGCTTGACGTGCTCGCCGATCATGTCGAGCACCTCGGCGGCCAGGCGGCCGGCCACGCGCATGGCCTCGATCTCGGCCGCGGACTTGGTCCCGACGCTCATGGCCCGCACAGTGTCCTTCATCGCCGTTCGTCCCGGGTCGACTTGCAGTGCAAGCCATTGACCAGTAAGTGGTTTATTGCCCACGGCGGAGGCGCCGCGGGCGGCAAGCGGGTCGCAGCAGCCGTCCCGTTGCGTCCTATGGTCGCCTAATTCGGTGCCTTCGGCTATCATTTCAAGGCTTTGCAGCCGCCGTAGCGTAATCCGGCGACTGCAATGCCCGCGCGCAAGCGCGCCGCCCCGTGCGGCACGACTTCGCCGCGGCGCGCCGCGAGGCGCAAATCCGCACACGTTTTCGTCACCGGTTCCGGGGTGCTTCCGGGTCCGCGTGGCGCGGGGCCATTCGGCGTCCCGCGTTGCGCGCCCTGGGGGTCGGGGCCGGGGAAGCGTGTCAGGCCCCCAACCCCGAAGCGTCTCCGGCCAATCCATGATGCCGGGTCGCTTCATCATCTTCCGGAGTTTTCCCATGCCTCAGGTCACGATGCGCCAGATGCTCGAAGCTGGCGTGCATTTCGGTCACCAGACCCGTTACTGGAACCCGCGCATGGCGCCGTACATCTTCGGCGCGCGCGGCAAGATCCACATCATCAACCTCGAGAAGACGCTGCCGCTCTTCACCGACGCGATGAACTTCATCTCGGGCCTGGCCCAGAAGCGCGGCACCCTGCTCTTCGTCGGCACCAAGCGCTCGGCGCGCGAGACCCTGCCCGAGGAGGCCAAGCGCTGCGGCATGCCGTACGTGAGCTCGCGCTGGCTCGGCGGCATGCTGACCAACTTCCGCACCGTCAAGCAGTCGATCAACCGCCTCAAGGAACTCGAGGGCATGGTCGAGGACGGCAGCATCGAGAAGTTCGTCAAGCACGAGGTGCTGCAGCTCAAGCGCGAGATGGAGAAGCTCGAGCGCTCGCTGGGCGGGATCAAGAACATGAACAGCCTGCCGGACGCGCTGTTCGTGATCGACATCGGCCACGAGGACATCGCGGTGCAGGAAGCGCGCAAGCTCGGCATCCCGGTGGTCGCGGTGGTCGACACCAACTACGACCCCTCGCGCGTGGACTACGCCATCCCGGGCAACGACGACGCGATCCGCGCGGTGCAGCTCTATACCCGCGCCGCCGCCGACGCGGTGCTCGAGGGCAAGGCCGCGGCGCCGATCATCGCCTCGCAGGCCAAGGACGAGTTCGTCGAGACCGACGCCGAGGGCAACGTGGTGGCGCGCCGCGACGACGCCCCGCGCGGCCGCAAGCCGCCACCGCGGGGCAACAAGCCCGCGCCGCGCGGCAAGCCGGTCGGCGTGGCCGCGCGCAAGGGCGCCAAGCCCAAGCCCGACGCCGCTCCCGCCGCCGAATAGTCGCTGCAACGCCATGCGCCGCCGCGATGCTGCGGCGGCGGCATCACCGCAATCGAATTCAGAGGTCTACCGATGGAAATCACCGCGAACCAGGTCAAGCAGCTGCGCGAGCGTTCGGGCGCCGGCATGATGGAATGCAAGAAGGCCCTGACCGAGAACCAGGGCGACATCGAAGCCGCGATCGAGTGGCTGCGCAAGCAGGGCCTGGCCAAGGCCGACAAGAAGGCCGGCCGGGTCGCCGCCGAGGGCCGCATCGCGCTGGCCGGCGCCGGCGCCGACGCGGTGATGGTCGAGGTCAACTCCGAGACCGATTTCGTGGCCAAGGACGCCAACTTCCTCGCCTTCTGCGACATGGTCGCGCAGCAGGCGCTGGCCGGCGGCGTCGCCGACGTCGACTCCCTGAAGGCCGCCAAGGCGGCTGGCGGCGGCAGCGTCGAGGAGGCGCGGCAGGCCCTGGTGGCCAAGGTCGGCGAGAACGTGCAGCTGCGGCGCCTGGTGGCGGTCAAGGGCAAGGGCACGCTCGGCGCCTACGTCCATGGCGGCCGCATCGGCGTGCTGGTCGAGATGGAGGGCGGCAATGCCGAACTGGCCAAGGGCGTGGCGATGCACGTGGCGGCGATGAACCCGCCCTACGTCTCGCCCGAGCAGGTGCCGGCCGAGATCGTGGCCAAGGAAAAGGAGATCGCGCTGGCCCAGGTCAAGGACTCGGGCAAGCCGGCCGAGATCCTCGAGAAGATGATCGCGGGCAAGCTGCGCAAGACCCTGTCGGAGATGAGCCTCACCGGCCAGCCGTACGTGATGGACACCGCGGTCACGGTCGAGGACGTGCTCAAGAAGGCCGGGGCGAAGGTGCTGGCCTTCCATCGCCTCGCCGTCGGCGAGGGCATCGAGAAGAAGGAAGACGACTTCGCCGCCGAGGTGATGAAGCAGGCCGGCCTGGCCTGAGCCGGCGCCGTCCCACGGGATCGAGAAGGCCGCGGATTCCGCGGCCTTTTTCGTTTCCGGCAGCGTGCGAGATACCCCGAGCTTGTGGAAGCGGCTTTCGCCCCTGGCGGGGCCCATCGCGCGCAGAGCGCGCTCCTACAGAGCCGGCGTTGTAGGAGCGCGCTCTGCGCGCGATGGGCCCCGCCAGGGGCGAAAGCCGCCGATGGCAAGCACGATCGCCGGCCCGGCGCCGCGCTCCGATACAATGCCGCCGTTTGCCCGCCCTCCGGAGCCGTCCCCGCATGCCTGCCGAGAAGCTCAAATACAAGCGCATCATGCTCAAGCTCTCGGGCGAGGCCCTGATGGGCGAGCTCGACTACGGCATCGACCCCAAGGTCATCGACCGCCTCGCGCGCGAGATCCTCGCGGTGCACAAGGCCGGGATCCAGATCGGCGTGGTGATCGGCGGCGGCAACATCTTCCGCGGCGCGGGCCTGGCCGAGGCCGGCATGGACCGCGTCACCGGCGACCACATGGGCATGCTGGCCACGGTGATGAACGCGCTGGCGCTGCAGGACTCGCTCGAGAAGCTCGGCGGCTTCGTCCGCGTGATGAGCGCGATCAAGATCAACGAAGTGTGCGAGGACTACATCCGCCGCCGCGCCGTGCGCCACATCGAGAAGGGCCGCATCGCGATCTTCGCCGCCGGCACCGGCAACCCCTTCTTCACCACCGACTCGGCCGCCGCCCTGCGCGCGGTCGAGATCGGCGCCGACGTGGTGCTCAAGGCGACCAAGGTCGACGGCATCTACAGCGCCGATCCCAAGAAGGTGCAGGGCGCCAAGCGCTACGAGCACCTCACCTACGACGAGGTGATCGAGCGCAAGCTCAACGTCATGGACACCGCCGCGATCGCGCTGTGCCGCGACCACGGCATGCCGATGCGGATCTACGACATGACCCGCGCCGGGGACCTCATGCGGATCATGAAGGGCGACGCGATCGGCACCCTGGTCGACCGCGGCAAGTGACGCGAGGACCCGCCGCTTGCGCCTGGGGCTGCGGCGGCTGCCGGGGCCCATCGCGCGCAGAGCGCGCTCCTGCGAAGCCGGCTCTGCAGGAGCGCGCTCTGCGCGCGATGGGGCCCGACAGCGGCTGAAGGCGCTCCTGAAGGGGGGCGCCCCCGCTTGACCTGCCCGCTATACTCCGCGGCCGAATCCCCTCGCGCAGTCGTCCGGAGCACCCATGATCGCGAACATCAAGAAGGACGCCGAGACCCGCATGCACAAGAGCGTGGACGCGCTCAAGCACGAGTTGCAGCGCCTGCGCACCGGGCGCGCCAGCACCGCGCTGGTGGAACACCTCAAGGTGCCCTACTACGGCAACGACGTGCCGCTTTCGCAGGTCGCCAACGTCGCCGTGAGCGACGCGCGCTCGCTCACCATCACGCCGTGGGAGAAGAGCATGGTCGGCGCGGTCGAGAAGGCGATCCTGGGCTCCGACCTCGGCCTCACCCCGACCACGGCGGGGGTCGTGATCCGGATCAACCTGCCGGCGCTCACCGAGGAGCGGCGCAAGGAGCTGGGCAAGCACGTCCACCACGAGGGCGAGGCCGCCAAGGTGGCAGTGCGCAACGTGCGGCGCGACGCGATGCAGCAGGTCAAGGACCTGCTCAAGGACAAGAAGATCACCGAGGACGAGGAGCGGCGCGCCGAGGAGGACATCCAGAAGCTCACCGACCGCTTCGTCAAGGACGTGGACGGCGTCGTCCAGGCCAAGGAGAAGGAGTTGATGGCGGTCTGAGGCCACCGGATTCCGCGCGGTGGCCAGCGCCCCGAGTCCCGCGACCGCGCCCGCCGCCGACCGGCTGCCGCGCCATGTCGCCATCATCATGGACGGCAACGGCCGCTGGGCCGAGCGCCGGCGGCGTCCGCGCAGTTTCGGCCATCGTGCCGGGGTCAAGGCGGTGCGCGCCAGCGTCGAGTTCTGCCTGCGCCAGCGGATCCCGGCCCTGACCTTGTTCGCGTTCTCGAGCGAGAACTGGAGCCGGCCGGCGACCGAGGTCAACGCGCTGATGACCCTGTTCCTCAAGGCCCTGGACCGCGAGGTCGGCCAGCTGCGCGAGCACGGCGTGCGCCTGCACTTCATCGGCGATCCGGCGCCGTTCCCGGCCGAGGTGCAGGCGCGCATGCGGGTCGCGGTCGAATCGACCGCGCACAACGCCGCGCTGGCGCTGACCATCGCCGCCAACTACGGCGGCCGCTGGGACCTCACCGAGGCCTGCCGCCGGATCGCGGCGCAGGTCGCGGCCGGCGAAGTCGCGGTCGAGGCCATCGACGCCGACACGATCGCCGCGCAGCTGTCGCTGGCCGGCCTGCCCGAGCCCGACCTCTTCATCCGCACCGGCGGCGACCATCGCATCAGCAACTTCCTGCTGTGGCAGATGGCCTACACCGAACTGCATTTCACCGACGTGCTGTGGCCGGACTTCGATGCCGCGGCGATGACCCGCGCGGTCGAGGACTACGCGCGACGCGAACGCCGCTTCGGCCAGACCGGGGCGCAGCTGCGCGGCGCGGCCGCGGCGCCGGGCGCGGGCAAGGCGACCGGCGATGGCTGACTCGCTGCGACTACGCGTGGCCACGGCGCTGCTGCTGGCGCCGCTGGCGATCGCCGCGGTGCTGTACGTGCCGACGCCGTGGCTGGCGCTGGGCCTGGGCGTGGTGTGCCTGCTCGGCGTGCTCGAGTGGACCCGCCTGATCGGGCTGCGTGGCGCGCTTGCGCCGCTCGCGCTGT
>Ga0154020_10011250_pt1 | contig 10201 bp, 8 predicted proteins | sample Klosneuvirus_201_FD_109709 | JGI IMG/M metagenome (GOLD analysis project Ga0154020, IMG submission 109709) | Active sludge microbial communities from wastewater, Klosterneuburg, Austria - Klosneuvirus_20160825_MG | ecosystem: Engineered > WWTP > Aerobic digester > Activated sludge | place... | reverse complement strand
TCTTCCTCCTTTGCCATCATCATAAATCTGGTCTTCCTTGTGGAGTCCATTAATGACTTTCAATATTTGCTCAGGAGTATATTTTTTTCCGCCTATTTGGCCGCTAGCAAGCTTCTGCTTGATATAGATAGATTCATTACGAACTCTATCTGCTTCGGCTTTAGAGGCAAGATCAGCCTCAGTTTTGATCTTTGTTTCAAGCCTTTTTGACTCTTCCCTAAAGAATGCCTGGTATTTAGTAAGGAGCTCTTCTTCCGTATGAGAGTCAAGGTCTTTGGCTACATTTGGAGCTACATCATCAGGCTCAAATTTGCCCTCTGACTTAGCTATCCAATATTCAGTGCCAATAGCCATAAGGCTCTTGGTGACGTCTGGAGATTTCTCCAGTAGCATATCATATGTCAGAGATGCAATAGTAGCATACTGGCCCTGCAGGAACTCTTCCTGAGACTGCTCATTGAATATTTTGTTGGGATCAATACCATTAGCAACAAGCTTGTCGCTAATCTTGGTTTGAATCCTGTTGTAGACATCGGCATCAACCTGCTTAATCCGGAGATCTTCCAGGTCTAACTGTGTCATATTAGGATCCAGTTGAAAGTCTGGAGATAACCGGCCTTGTTCCTGCCATAATTGAGCAGCTAAAAACCACTCATTGGTATTGTCTTCGGTAGCCGCTTCTTCTCCAGGTTGCTCAACTTCTTCTGTTTCGGCACCTAAGTCTTCTTCGGCTCCTTCCTCATCATCTTTTTCCTCACCTTCTTCGCCGATATCATCCGCGTCGTCATCTTCGAGCTCCTGTATCTCGGTTCTATCGTCGCCCTCGAAGTCGATACTACCGACCTCTACTTCGCCTGATAAAAAATCCTCGTCCAGATTATCGTCTTCTGACTGTGCCATATGAGTTCTGTGATTACTGGACGTAAAAATAGACCCACACTCATTCAAAAAACATTATATGTAACTATTAAAATTAGAGCACTTTACGAAAAAGCCACTAATTAAGTGGCTTATCAAAAGTATCTTATTACGGTTTTGGCTATTATCATAAATATTTCATTACGATCTTCTACCTTGGAGGCTTGCCTACGGATTTGCTTTTACCCTTGATTTGTTCCTTTTTCAAGTCGGTTTCATTCTTTTCCCTAGCAATCTTCTCTTGGGAGGCTATTTCCATAGCTGTACGCTGGATTGAATCCGCTATTTTATCCTTGTCGACGTCTGCAGCATTCTCCATGGTCATTGAATCCATTTCTCCAAGCATAAGATCCACCTGGCTCTTCCTTTGTTCCAGGGCATCGGCCCTGTCTGCCTGATATTTGGCTGCGGCCATCATCGTTTTCTCCTGCTGTTGAAGTTCAGCCATACGTTGGGCATGTGCATCTGACGCATCCTCTTTCCTTTGCAGATCACTGATCTCGGCGATCTCCTTCATTTCCTGCACAGACTTAGAATCCATGGTCTCAATGAAGGTTAGTAATGACGCACCGGTTTGCTGGAGGATAGATACAGCCTGCGCCTTGATATCTCTGGCATTTTGTGCTTCACCCCAATCATCGACAATGAATATGGCAGTGTCATTTGCCTTCAAATCATCAGCATTGACATTGAGGTATATCCTGGAGAAGTCGTCAAGTAGTATCATCTGCTTTTCCTTGTCTTCAATAAGACCCATCATACTCATGTTGCTGTAATAATTCAGAACACGTTGTTTTAGCAGCCTGCGTTTATTGAAGAACGGCAGTAATTGCTTGGAGGCCCCTTCCTTGTTCGATTGAGTCTGCTGATTGCTCTGGTATGGATTTGCAAGGCCTAGGGCATCCCGATTTACCTTAAGCGCCTTATACATTTCATTTTCCCACATGTCCATGCTCTTGTGGTACTTCTCCATATTGGCATTAGCTCCAGACTGGATGACTATAGCAGGAGCATCTGTTTGTTTTTGCCCAGGAGTAGCTTTCGCTCTGGTATATGGAGTGTTTCCATGCTTCATCATACTATCGATGTAGTCCTCTTCACTCCATCCTTCCGGTCTTAAATCAGCATTCCAGAAGACTTGGGATCCAAAATCTCTTCTTTCCAACTCTTCCAACTTGCTTGCAGAGATATTATACCTCAGTTGATACTGTATCCCAGGGCCCATCCATGTAGTTTCCTCGTCATTCCCATTGCTATTGGCATATCTACGACCACAAATGGTGAGTTTTGGAGTGAAATCCCTCGCGCCACCAAAAAACTGCCAAGCTACAGGCTCTACACCTGCATAGAACTTATTGGCAATCTTGGTGCCGTGGTATACCCTGTTGATGGGGTACTTTCGGCACATAATATCCTTTGATTTATCCTTGGCATAGTCGGCACTAAAGAAATACTCATTGATCACCTTCTTGTTGTTGTCATCAAGCTCTTCCCGCTGGACATAGGTAACTGTCTCTGACCACTTAAAGGTGGTATATGTCTCCTTGATTCCATAACCAGGCTTCGCGAACCCGTTTAGTGATCCGTACAGCCCGGCGATTTCTTGCTGTCCCATCCGCGTTCTCCAGTCGTTTTGTATGAGATTAGGGTTCTCGCCAAGCATATCGACAAAATCCCTCTCGGCCTCAATGAATAACGGTGTATCCTCACGTCCGTGGCCAATCGCGCCTTGCCGGTGATACCCTGGTACCTCGGTGAAATATTGCTCCATGTCTTTCATGAAGTTCTTCTTTTTGATCACCTCGCGCCCCCACTTAGCAATAAAGCTTTGGGTAGAATGGTACGTATCCACAGCAGCCATATCACCGTCTTCTGAGTAATCACAGGTTTCTGGACCTAACCACCTTACATTCTTTGCGTTAAGCGCTGAAATGGTAGGGGTAAAGCCTTTCATCAGCAACAAGTAATACTCTTCATAAGCAATAAGTGCCTGTTCCGCCCCTAGCTGAAATTTCTCTTCTATATGGTAGGCCTTCATGTCAAAATCAATAAGGGCCTTCTTTATCTTCTCATCCGGAGTTTTGATCTTCTTGAGATCATCCATCATGCTCCTGGGGATGCCTGCCTTCATTCTTGCCTGCAGCTCATTCTGAGCCTGACGCTGTTCCTCTGGAGTCAGCGAAAGCATATCGATGATGCCAGAATCCTGCATGTATTGCTGCCGAATAAGCTCCTGCAGTGGACCTAATATCTCATCCTTATAGTTGCCAAGCGTCTTCTGCAACCTTGCCTCTTCCCTGAACTTACGCCCCCTGGCGCTGAAATCCCTAACTATAGGAATCAAAGGCTGAGTGATCATTTCCCCAAGAACATAGCTGGAAATGTTGTTCATTTTAGGGTGGTGCACGATAAAATCATTCTGGTTGAACGGTCGCCCTTCGCCGTCCTTATTGCTCATGACCTCATCAGACAGCCCCAGGTATATGTCCATCTCTGGCCATCGCGCATTATGAAGGTGCCAGCACTCATTTATCTTCCAAATCCGGTCTGCATCAGTGCGAAGCATCGCGTCGCAATTGTCGACCATGAGTTTTGCCAGCTCATAATCGTTTGCCGATTTCTCCTTAGCGGTAAGGAATGGATCCCTGATCGTTTTTTTCATTTTTACCTTTTTAGACTAGACATCCTCCTGCGAGCCGACATATTCCGGGTCGCCTGAATCTGTTTCATTATTGTCAAAATCTTCTTTTCCTTGTCATTATCAATGAATTGTGCATCAATACCCTCATTTGCTTTGTCCCATATTGCTTTTAATCGGATGCCATCATAAGCATCAAAGTTATCCTCCCTATGGTAACTGATCAGCTGGCTACAAAGCATCTGACTATTCAGGGTATCAGCCATGATCTCTTCCTCCCTGGTAAACTCGCTGCCATCAATCCGTTCATTAAACCTAACGACTTTTCGCAACCATTCGTTAGTTAATTTTTCTAAGCTGATGTTCTGTCCAGGGAGAATATACACGCCTACATCCTGTTCCTTGTTCGTAGAAGTCTCAAGTCCAGGCAAGTGACCAAGCCACGGTTGCAGCCACTCGTATTTCTTTATACTTCGAGCATAGCCCTTGATACGGTCGTTATTTGTCTCGGCATAAATGTTGGAATCGTAATAAGCAGCAATGGCGAATGCCCTCGCCAGGTTTTTATCATTGTCATTATCTATACGTCCAAACCACTCAAAAACAATATTATCCTGAATCCTATCCGGATTGGCCCAATCAAAGAATTTCCAGACGTAGGAATACATATATGAAGTCCCTTTATCATTTCTAACCGGTTCCACGAAAGTCAGGTACATGGGATTTCGATCGTTGTACTTACGTTTTGGCCTGTCCTCATTCGGCTCTTCATATTGGATCATTGCCCCCTCCTTGTTCATGTTGTCTGCAGACAGATCCTCCATCTCCAACAATGGCCTTGAATCAAAATCCTCAAGCCAATAGGCATCAGTGTTTTGCTTGTCAAAGAAGGCGATCTTCCCTATTGAAAATGGTACACCCCCATCTTTTAAGAAAGCCTTTCTTTTCTCTAGGTTCTTAACCGGGAATGAATTACCGTCATATTTTACGAAAATCTCATCAGGGGTAAGCGGGTAAGAGGCTTTGTGACGGAGATACTGCATGGTATCCAGAGCCTCCTTCTTATCACGCTCAGCCATGATGTCCTCGAAGGCCAGCTGAATGTCCTGATTGCCGTTCTCATCCCTGAATTGGTTCTCATAATAGGTCGCCGGCACGAACCTGGCTGTATCCTTCCCGCCCTTTACAAAGATGTTCTTGCAGGCAAGGATGTCAAAGGTATCCGGATAGTAGAAAAGCTTCTTACTCCCTTCAATGGTATCAAAGTCACCACCGGTGCCGATGTATGTACTCTTCCCGAACTTGTAATCCGATTTTTGAGCTGGAGTATTCTCTGCGTGGATATCCTCTACGTCTGGCGTCAGACCGACCTCTTCTATAATCGCCTCATCAAGAGACGTACCAGCGCCTTTGGATGCTGAATTGGCATAACTCACATGCCATAACCTACTCCCAGGGCCAACGAGACCAGCCCCGCGCCCTTCTGCCTTCACGGCATTGGTGATAAATGAGTTTTCCTTTTTCGTGGATCCTTCGATCTTCCACCACCAGTAACCGCTATCTATTCTCTTTCCGTCACGATAACTTCCGACACTATCTCTCAGGTAATCGTAAGCAGTATTGAATTTCTCAAAGAACTCTTTTGTCTTATCTGAGTTTCCGGATCCAATTACACAGGTGATCGACGTCTTCTGCTGGTAGAACTCTTCAAGTGTCTTCGCCCCGTTGAACGTAAACTTGTAAAGCACGATACCGTTGATCACGAAATACGACTTTCCAAGACGACGGGTACTGAGAAGCATGTTGTTTTTCTTCTCATTGAGCCATAGCGGCTTCCCTAATGGCTCAGGCCTGGTCTCGTACAAGTATTCCCTTGCTTCCTTGTATTTTTTGAAATTGCCGTATTTGTCACGGATGAAATCAGAGTGCCTTTCGATCAGCTTTTTCTCGGAGTTGGTGAGATCTATGCCTGCCTCCATCTTTCCAATAGGCCTAAAGCAGGTGAATTTATTATCGTATTCAAAGCCTCCAAAGCCGTCACAGGTAATATTGTCATACCCAAGCAGCCACTCCACATCCCTCATATCTGGAGGCGCATCCCCTTTGGCATCCTGCCCAGGTATCTCCTTCTTAATAATCGTATGGTGAGTATAGAATGCCATATTCCCAGGCAACCACCGTTGACCACCGACCTTATGGGCTCCTTCCATCCTGGAGTCATCACCCCATATACCATAAAGGCAATCCTCGGTCTTCTGGTCCCAATAGGTATTATAGGCCTTGCTTTGCGGATGCAGGTTTGGGTACGCCTGATCCGGCACAAAGTCAGCCATGTTGTTCAGCTTGAACGGGATGACACTTATGGGCTTAGCAATCTTCTTGCTCAATATGAGACCTTTATAGATGTAAAAGTAACCTCATTCAAGCAATTTTCGCAATACCGGCTCTATTATCCTGCTGAGGGGGGTAGTGATGGACACAAACGGTCTGGTCAGATCCAGCTCTTCGATGGTTTTTATCTTGAAATCTTTGGTGAAGGTGCCGATAAGCCCTCTGCCATTGCCATACTGAGATTTAAGGGGCCTGCCGTGCATCCATTGGAAAACATCAGTATTGATCACCATAGGGCAATGGACGTCGAAATCAAGCCATATGGCAGGACATTTTCGGTACATGCGCCGGTAATAGTGGTGTCCACTGTTCACCCGGTCACCACATAGGCCTTTGTAGTAGTTCGGGATCTCCCGAACAGGATTTAGGAAGAAAATGTCATCATTGGAAAAAAGAACTTCACCCGGTACCTTGCTCAGCTTGGTATAGATACTGAATTCTTTGTCATATGTATCCGCGCATGGAATGACCTGGCCATGGAACTCAAAGCTAGGCTGGTCACCGACGATGATGACCTCATCCAGGTCCAGATAGTTCTTCTCAATGCTCTTGACGGCCCAATAAAGGTCATTGTTATTAGCTGCTTTGTATGGGATGACGACTCTCATTCCTCCCAATTCAATATATCGACCGCACGTCGCGCATCGTCGACTGTGAGACCTACGTTTCTATCTGTCTGGACCAGGTTCTCCTTCTGCTTTGCTGTAAAATCAGATCCGTCGTCAATGATAACGTAATTGCCGTCGAAGCCAGACTGATTAATAAATGCCTCAATATCATCACCTCGCGTACCACCTGTTATAGGAGTTGTGTTTATTACTGGCGCTGGCCATCCGTAAGCCTGGAACATTGCAATATACTGGTGAGCAAATGGGAAAGTCTCTCTCCATGTGGACGAAATAACAATATCACATCCTGTTTGACTGCAAATGCCATGGATCCACTCTGTCTTTCTTTTACTCCAATTCAAATTCTCCCTGGTGAATTGCTCGCCAGGCTGCAGCTTCGGTGGACCCATAAACGTAGGCTTACCGGTAAGCTTGAAAATAGCTTTGTGGTCATTGGTGGAATTGCACACGCCATCAATATCGAGGAAGATGAGTTTGTTCATGCTTTAAAGTCACATGCTGGACGGGATGATAATGCTTCCGTGTATTCATCTAGGATTTTTTCGTACTCCTGCTTTTCTCCTGGAGACAGAACCCGACCTTCAAGCGTCGCTGTATCGTCATCGTGGAATTCAACGAGACCAACTGCAGGGAACCAAATCTTCTTAACTACCATGTCACAAACTTTTTCCTCCACTCAACACCAAGCGGAGTAATCAATACAGCTATATACATCCTGGGTACCAGATCATAGATATCGATCGATCCCCGGAACTGAGCATCCTCATATCTCACTATCTGGCCCTCCAGTGTCAAAACCATAATCCTACCATTCAACCCCTTATTCCATATGATTTTTTCTGAGGTAACTATTATAGGCAATAGTTTCTTTTCAGGATCCGGAGGAATGCTATCAATAGATAAAGGGCCATCAACATACTCATATATATTCCCCAACCACGTTGATACCACTAATTCATTTAGGTGGTTAACCGTCATAGACGTAACGAACTGAGGGAAACTGATAGGGAAGTCATGGAATATCCAGTTTGAGTCCAGATACCCACCAAAGACGTAATCAAGGCTATCCTTAAAGTGGTCGCAAAAGTAATAGTTGTCATTCCAGAAGCACCCACCTATAATAGAACGCGATTCGGGTTTGCTATAAGTAAACTCTGGAGAAGAGTAGGAATACCCATCGCATAAGGTGTCTGGTATAAGCAACTGTGAATCACCCTCGAAACAAGGCCACTGCATATTAAGAAGGCTATAGTCTCCTGTGAAATAATTAACTTCCTCTGCGACATTGCTTCCCACATCCGCGATAAAACCTTCGTTATCTTTAAATGAAAAACGATAAGGATTCCTTAAGCCAAAGGCCACTATATTCACTCCAGATGAATCTATCTTGAGTAGTTTCCCTCTGTAGTCTGATAAGTCTTGGGCATGTCGCCCTGTAATACCATATCCAAAAGAACAGTAATACGTTCCGTTATCGTAGATCACAGATCCGCCCCTATGGTTGTCACTAAAGGGATTTTTATAGGGTACGGATAACAGGGTATCCAGTACTTCTAATACTGTATCGTATGTTACAATCTTCTGAGTAGAATCCGAGGCCGATATATGAAACACAAAGCCACCAGGAATGAAATCAAAAGAGATGGCGCCACACTCATCCCGGAACATTACGGGGATTTGCCTTAGCAGTACCTCGTTACGCAAAATCTGCCCCTGTTGCCGAAGCTCATACCTATTCCCTGCTGAATCATACCTAATTTCAGTCAGCACATATGGTACTTGTCCAATTAATTCCCAATGCTGCGCATTAGCGAAAGAAGCGGTCAAAAATGCCGCGACGATGAGTAGTAGTTTCATTTTCTTTACTGAAATATGATTGTGAGGTAACAAAGTCGTCTTCGTTCCATAGCAGCTCTTCTACCTCTACAGGTTTTTTGTAATTACGTGGGATCATATCTCCGCTTGTCATTCCTTTACTTCTTTACAAAACAATTTCTGGTACCATGGCCAGCCCTTCACCCATTCCCACATCTTCGCCACATCACCGCCATCAAGATACGACCTAAATTCAGCCCATGCATTACCATTGTGCTGCTGAAAGCCATGCCGGTTGCTGCTGTTCGGACCTACATGGTGATCCATATGGAATAGCTGCCCTTCTACGCGCTGCACCCGGAAGCCCAGGAACCTGAACCTCTCCCACCGTTCTGCATCCTCTGGCGCATGAGAGATGAAGTTTTCATTCTCACCACCACCCTCAAAGAACTTGGCACGGTTCCATATGACAGCACCACCGACTGAACTACGATCGACAAATCCTCTGGTCCCTTTGAACCTGGTGTCTTTGTATATCCCGAGATCCAACGCCTTCTCCAGCGCCACAAACCAGTCTTTCCTTGGCACTCGGGCGAATCTACCGTCATAAGGGTATACACCATCCGCCAGGCCTCTCCTGATCATTTCCACAGCCACAACTATCTGCACCTCCGGAACGGCTACGTCAGCATCCCAATTTGCGATTATGGGAGTGGTGGACATAATAGCCATATTATTGAGCATCTTGGTGCGGTGAAAAAACTCCATATAATCCCACTTGTAATCCACATACTCTCTCATGTGTTCAAAAGCAGGCTTCATACCATTCATAATGAGCTCAATTACCATAATATTGGTATCAAACACCCTCTGCAGGAGGCAAACATTCAAGTCCAAATTATGCCTCCGATCAATATGATCATACATCACCGGTATCGTAAACGTCACATCCGTCAGGTCATACTTCTTATGACTACCATCAGGATTCTTGTGATCGTAAACCGTCCACCTCTCAGGCCAGTGATCCTTAGAATCACTCTTCTGCTTCAACGGACCATCAAAAAGGTATGCCGGCCGTACTATCTTAACCCCAGGATCCCGTAACTCTCCCAGGTAGGCGCCCCACCAGGAGAAGGTACTATTGGCGATCACAAACCCGCTGCAGTGCGACATAAGACAAAGCTGGACAATATCTCCAAGCCCCTCAGCAAACCATACGTTCGGCAACCCTTCGAAATGAAGCCTGCAGTATGGTATGTCATCAGTGAAGATCATTATCGGCCTCTCCATCCAATCCGGGAACTCCTTCATCAACGCCTGCATGTAGTAACTTACCGGCAGGAGGTCGTAGTTCTTGTTATTCACATAATCACCACGACGGATAGAGATAGCAATAGCTGTGCTGAAATCTGGCAGATCCTTTGTCTTGAGCACACTGGCTTCGAAATTGCTTTCCCACTTAAACACTGATCGGATATCATCCATGTATTCCTCCCAATACTTCTCTGTCTGCAACCAAGCAGATATATCCCAATTACCAGACTTGATCGGATCCCAATGCTCAGGCACATAATGGAAATCATCCTCATCTATATCCTTAAATCCTTTGATCACTGGACCAAAGACATTATCTGGAATTTGAAAATACCGCTGATAGCTCCAGTTCGGCATCTGCAATTTTTGCTCATACTTCTTTGAAAAAGCAAGCATACCCGCAAGGTGGAATAGTTGGTTTCCTAATCGACCCTTTTTTCCAAATCTACTGAACGTTATCATACCTCTCGTCGTAATTTAAAGTCACAAAATCTGC
>Ga0154020_10011249_pt1 | contig 10201 bp, 3 predicted proteins | sample Klosneuvirus_201_FD_109709 | JGI IMG/M metagenome (GOLD analysis project Ga0154020, IMG submission 109709) | Active sludge microbial communities from wastewater, Klosterneuburg, Austria - Klosneuvirus_20160825_MG | ecosystem: Engineered > WWTP > Aerobic digester > Activated sludge | place... | reverse complement strand
CTGGCCACCTACCTGCCGGGCATTGGCCGGTCACACGCCGCGCTGGTGGGCCAGATGCCGCGCATGGGCTCGGCCATTGCGTGGATTGATGACGTCAATGCGGGCTCCATGGAGCTGGATGATGAAGGGCATCCCATCTGGCACATGGAGGTCACCGGAACAGACGTGCTCATTTGCCGTGACGCCATGAAAAAAGGCGCGGCGGTGTTGCTGGCCGCGGGCGCCAAAGAAGTGATTGTGCCGGACCCCACCGGAACCCGCGTGCGTGACGTCAAGGAGATTGGCTTGTTGGATGGCGTGCGCCTGGGCCCGGGGGAGATGATGTTTGCCGTGCCCCACCCGTGCGGAATGACGCGCATGGGCCCGGACCCCGCCAAGGCCGTGGTGGACAACAACCACCAGCACCATCAAATCAAGGGTCTGTTTGTGGCGGACCCTTCGGTGTTCCCCACCGCTCCCTCGGTGGACCCGTCCCACACCATCATGGCGTTCAGCTATGTGGCTGCGCGGTTCCTGCGGGACCAGTGGACCGCGCGCCCGGTGCAGCACGCGCGGCGGGTGACGTTGAGGTCCCAGGTGCCGGCGTAGTGCGTATCCTGGTCAGCGAGCAGGCATGTGTGCCATGGCTGTGATGGAAAGGCCGGGTTGGCCCTTTAAAGAAGCCGAGGACCGCGGGTGCGGTGCACACCTGAGGCCTTGAACACACCGCACGGGCCGCGCGCTCCCGGGCAAACGGGACCGCTGGTGAAGCTGTAGACGGCCGCGCAGCGCGCGCGCCGGGCGAACCTCGTCTGGTGACTCTCACACAAGGCCCAATGCCAGCGCCACAAACCCAGGACCGGACAGCCCCGCGTGAAGCAACACCGCCAGCCAGGTGTTCTTGCGTTTCTGGGAGACAAACGGGACCCCAAGCAGGCTTGGGAGCAGGACCAGCAGATTCCCCAGACCAAACGCCGTGTGGAATACGCCCCACAACGCGGCGTTCCAGGCCCACGCCGTTCGCCCCAGCCGTTGTTCCATGCGCGGGAGGATGATGGCGCGCCACACAAGATTTTCGCCGAGGATGTTGATGGGCCAGTACACAAGCCATACAAAAAACATCCAAAGCCGTTCTCCCGTCATCGGCTGAAGATGGCGTGCAAACGGTGGATTGGTGTCCAACCCGGCTTGGTTGCAGACCAGGAACATGACGCCGCTTCCCACGCCCACGCCAAGCAATCCCATCAGGCCCCACGCCCAATCTTGCTTGGACGGCCCTTGAAGCCGGAGGCGGACAACCCACGGCGGCCGGTCTGGTTCAGAGCGCAGCAACAACAGGCCGGCAACAATGATGGGCGTGAAAACCAAGGGGACAGACAGCAGCATCCAAGCGGCCATGCCGTCCATGCCCGTTGCCGCGCTGAGCGCGGGGATACCAACGTGGACCACGCCACCCACCAGGATTGCTCCACCCACAAACACCAGTGCGTCTGGGAACACGTTGGCGGCCTTCCTGGTCCACGCTGGTGGACAACCTACCCGATTTCGTGGACGGTTTGACTGCCCAGCCTTTGAATGTGGTGTTGAGCGCGCTCCTGCTGGGCTGGTGTCTTGCACTCCAGCTTTGAAGCAGTTGCCAGCGGCAAGGCACTTCAAGGCACTGGTCCCTGACCTTGCATCCGACGTGTTGACGTCATGAACACCCCTTTGTTGAGTGCGCCATTGAAGCACCCGGCGGGACATTGTCCCGCAGTTGCCCTTTCTGCGGCAAGGCGGTCCGCACCGCGCTTGTGTCCATGTTCCATGCGTCTTTGTGGTCCTTCAGGTGCCCGCCCGCGGCCAAGGCAGTGAACAAGCAGTCCTGGCCGGGAACGCGGATTCTGGACAGTCCTGCGCGCGGCATCTGGGAAAGCACGTGTGGTCCCAGCGGGGAGGTTGTGGCCTGGATATGCAAGCAGGGGGTAGAAAGGTGGCAGTGAAGTGGGTGGTGAGCCCGCACGGAGGCGGGCTCTACGGTGCATGAATAGACCCTCTTGCTGCGCTGGCGCCGCGGGGGTCAGCGGGACGCTTCATCCGTCATGCGGGCGGACTCCAGGATGAGCTCCATGGTGGGGCGGCGCACGCGGTCCACCCGCGGCGAATCATCCTTCACAAACTCAAACGCACCGTCCTGCCAGGTGAGCACCGTCAGGATCTCATCCCGCGGTTTCTCCGCCGGGGCGCCGGCCAAATCCAGGTCCACCACCACGCCATCCCTGACGTGGATGGACGCGCGGTCCGGGGCGCGGGTGACGGTGAGATTGCCGCTCATGCGTTGAATCTCCAGGAAGGAGAGCAGCCCGGGCAGCGTCACAAAACTCACCATCCCGGCAAAACGGTCCTGGGGCGGGAGCTCCTCAGCCTCACTTTCCATCTCTGCATGTTGGGCCAGCGCGTCCAGCGCATCATCCAGCGAACCCGCCTGGATGGACGCCGCGGGCTGCGCATGCTCCGGGCCCACCACGCGCAACGTGGTGCGGTGCATGAGGCCTTTTTCCGTCACCACCGGGGCCACGGTGGCCACGCGCGCTTCCACGGTGACCCGTTTGCCACTGGCCACGGCATCCAGGTGGAGCTGGACCTCTTCTCCCGGCGCCAGCGCCCACACCGCATCCAACACCAACAGCCCGGAGGTGCGCGCCACCGAGGCTGACGCCAGGTTCAACGGCGCGGGCGTGTGCGGCACCGCCGCCAGCACCGGCAGCTGCGACTGGGACGTCAAACGCCCCAGTTCCACGCCGGCCACGTGGTGCACCAGGCTGTCCAACGCGCGTTGTTTTTCCGCGCTGTCCGGCATGAAGCGGTAGGCGGCCCCGGTGGCCACCTGGCCCTTCCACAGGTCCTGTGCGCTCACCCGGCGCATCAGCTGCGCCATGACGTCCACGGCGTGGGCACCATCCACCGACGCAATGGACAGTGCCTGGACGCTGCCCATGGGTCCCAGGTCCAACGTGGTGTCAAAGTAGATTCCCGAGGTGCTCACGTCCCCCTGGCGGCGAACCGGAGCAGCATCCACGCCCTGCACGGTAAGCAGGAAGGTGGAGGGGATTCGGGTGAGTTTTCGGCGTTCCACGGCGGGAGTATGCCCGCCTGACGCCCAAGGGTGTCAATGGTCAAACGTCAGAACGTGTAGCCAAACAGCAGGTGGAGCCGTCCCCGGGGCAGGTGGAGCACGTCCACGCCGTAGTCCAGAGAGATGGGCCCCACGGGCGTGACGTAGCGGATTCCCACGCCGGTCCCCAGGCCCACCTCGGTGGGGCGCTGGCGCACGTTGATGGACCAGGGGGGCAGCGTGTCTGTCACCAGGGCGCCGTCCACAAACGCCGCCAGCTGCACGTCCCCCAGGCCCACATTGCGCAGCACCGCCACGCGCGTCTCGGCGTTGCCCACAAACGAATACAAGCCCGGTTCATTGATGATGCTGCGCGGGTTGTTGGGCTCCACGCCGCGCCGCAGGGTGTTGCGCTGCACCCGGATGGCGTCCTCGTCATAACCGCGCACGCTGCGGTCCCCGCCGGCCAGGCCCAGGTCACGCCGCGGGACAATGCGCTTGTTTCCGGCGCCACCGTCCGCCGCCACCAGGGTGGACCGCAAGGAGGCGGCAAACGTGACCCGGGAGAACGTGTAGTACGCACCCAGCTGGCCGCCCAGCACCACAAATTCCCCTTCGCCACCCAGCGGGCGGCCGCCCACGCGCAACCGGGCATTGGCCAACACGCCCACCTTGGGGTCAAACAGGTTGTCCACGGCGTTGAGCGCCCCACGCAGCTCCACGTAACCAGCCCGCGTGGGGAAGCCCAGGTCCCACGCCACGTTGGGGGACGGAACCAGCTGGCGGGCAAACAATTCAAACCCGTATCCAATGCCCAGCCGCGTGATGCTCCACGGGGTGACCTCCACGCCAACCTGCGCGCCCACCATGGCAAAACGTTCCTGATCAAAAGAGCGGCTCTCCACCGGACGGAAGGGGTTGATGAGGTCCAACCCGCCCAGGGTGACCCGGTTGAGCTTGATTTGTGCGGTGGGATCGGCGGCGGGAACGGGGCGGTCCCGCAGCTCGGCGTCCACGCTGGCCAGGCCGTTGAGCGGGCTGCCCAACAAACGCGGCACCCGCAGGCTGATGTGGCCCAGGCTGCGGGAGCGGATGCCCACCTGCGCGCCCAGCCAGTTTTGCGCGGTTTGCGGGGGATCCAGGTTGAACCCAAACCGCGGCAGCAACGCGCTGGGCACCACCAGCGGCCCCAGCTGCGCACGTATGGTGAGGTCCGACAGGGTTCCGCCAAAGTTGCGGTCACGCAGTTCCACACTCCCTGAGAGGTATTCACTGGTGGACACCGCCAGCGCCGCATCCACGGTGCGCGCCGGCCGTTCCTCCACCGTCACCAGGAGCGCCACGTCCCGGCGTCCATCCTCCACGCCCAACAGCCGGCCATTCACCCGGCGGAACACACCGGTCCTTCGCAGCCGTCCAATGGCTTCGCTCACCGCCTCGGGGTCCAGCGGCGCGCCTTCACGCAAACCAAGTTCACGCCGCAGCACGCCCTCATCCGTCCGGGCGTTGCCCGCCACAAAGATGGCCGACAGCCTGGCGCGCGCGCCCTCCTCCACCGCAAACCGCAGAATGGTGCGTCCCGCCGGGTCAAACGCGGTGAGCGCCTTGACGCGCGCCTGCAGGTAGCCCCGCCGGGCGTACGCACCGGCAATGGCGGCTTCATAGTCCGGCAGCGCGTCCGGGATGAACGGGCGGCCGGCAAACACGCCCGCGGCGCGCAACACATCCGCGCGTTTGATGCCGTGGTTGCCCAGCACTTCAACGTCCTTGACCAGATAGCGCGGGCCCTCCTCCACCAGAAACTCCAGCACCACGCCGTCATCCGCGGGGTCCACGTGTTTGCGAACCACCACGGTGGCCTCGGGAAAACCGTTCTGGGCCATGTAGCGCTCAATGCGGCGCGCATCCGCCTGCACATCATCCGTGGTGAACAGCCCGCGTGACCCCACCACCAGCGGCGTCTCCCACAACGGTGGGCGCGCATCCGCCAGCAAAAATCCCTGCGGCTGGCTGGCCAGGCCCGCCTGGGAGCGCACCAGTTCCGGGCGCAGGGTGACCGGCCCGCGCACCGTGACGCGTTTGATGACGCCCACCCCGCCCACGTGCGCGTGGAACGTGATGACGTCACCCTTGGCAGTCTTCTGCCGCTTCCACGTCACATGGGTGGCGTGGAACCCCCGGCGCTGCAGCAGGTCCCGCATGGCAAACGCCGAGGCATCCAGCTCCTGATCGTCGCTGCTGCCCGCGTCCACCACGGTGAGGGTGTCCCGAAGCTGCTGGGTGGGCAGCGGCGTGCGGTTCTCCACGCGTATCTCCACGCGCGGCCCCAGCTCCACCTTGACGTCCACATCCGCGTGGTTGCCGTGCAGCTTCCAGGTGAATCCAACGTGCGCTTCAGGGTGGTTGCGCCCCTGCCGGTAGCGCAGCTCCACTTTTTGCAGCGCCGTGGTCACCGCGCCCGGACGGAAATACGACAGCGGGACACCCACCACCGCCTGGCGCAGCTCGCCCTGCCACGGCGCCGGCACGCCGCGCACGGTGACATTGCGCACGCGCGCCCGGTGTTGTTCCTCCAAGCGGATGACCACATCCACCCAACGTGGATTGCCCTCGGCTACGGGCGTCTCCACCACCACCAGGCCGCCAAAATAGCCCTCCTGCTCCAGGAACTCGGTGACCCGCTTGCGTTGGCGGGCCACGCGGTCCGCGGTGCGGGGATCCACATCGTCAAGGCGTTCCCCCGGACGCAGGAAGATGCGGCGGTCCAGCTCCGCCTGCAGCAGCGTGAGCGGCAGTCCCACCACGCGGGTCTTGTGGATGGTGCGCGCTGGAGAGACCCCGCACACCAGCGTTCTTCCAGCGGTCCACGCGCACGTGACCGCGCGGTACCCGCCCAGCTCCAGCAGGCGTCTCTCGGCGCGCGCGGGCATGGTGACGGGCACGCGGTCTCCGCGCTCCAGACCCAGGTAGGTGGCCAGCTTGTCCTCTTCCCCGGGCTGCGCGCGGTCCACCTTCACCGTCACGCCCGCAACCACCACCTGCGGCACCACCACCGCGCCATCCGGCACGCCCCCGTCCCCATCCACCAGACCGGCGTCCGGGCCAGGCGCCTGCGGGTCTGTTGTCTCCAGCGGCGGTGCATCCCAGAACGAATCATCCGCCCAACGCAGCGTCTCCTCTGCGCCCCACGTGGGGGGGAGCCGCAATCCCCCGTCACGGTCCCAACCGTCCGTCCACAGCCGCTCCACCGGTGGGTCCACCGCGCCGCCATCCACGGCAGCCAGGACCAGCACCATCATCCAAGCAGCGGTGGCCATGGTTCAGAACTCCAACAGCCGCAGGCGCAGCTTCATGTCCACCGTTTGCGCATCCAGCCGCGTGAAGCCCACGTCACTCACGTTGCCTTCAAAGGCCACCGTCTGCAGAAACGGCAGCGGCGTGTGGTCCAGCAACACCAGCCGCGCACGCCCGCCGGAGCGCAGCCCAAACCCCTGCTGCGCCACGTATCCAAGATCCGTGCTGCCCTCCAATTGCAGCCGGCTGGAATATTCCCACCGCGCGGTGGCCCGCCCGCTGCCCGCGCCCGCCTCCAGGCGCACCTCCAACGGGACATCCAACAAACGCCGGGCCTCGTCTTCCACACGCCGTTCCACGCCAGACAACGCCTGGCTGCTTGCCAGCCGCAACGCCGCGTCTCCACCGGCGGAGGCCGTGCCCTGCCCCAGCAACGCACCTGTGGCGGGGCGGCCGGTCACTGCCAGCGCCAAAAGCTCCATGCGGCTGATGCGTTCGGTCTCCTGCACAGCGCGCAGGTCCATGACCATGCGGTCCAACGGGCCATCCAACGTCAACAGGATGGGAAACTCGCTGAGCGTGGGGCTGCGCTCCGCCGGAATGACGGTGCGCGCCACCACGTGGACATCCGGCTGCAACCGCGCGTCAGACCGCAGCGGGAAATCCACCGTGGCGCTCTCCAGGTCAAACGTGGATTGCCCAATGCGCACCCGGCCGTACGCCACCTCCAACGCGCCGGTGATGCTGGTGTCCCGCAGCGTCCCATCCACCTGGAAATCCGCCCGGGTGGATGCATCCAGCAGGTAGGGCCCCAGGTCCCCGCGCATGCGCAACGCATCCGCGGTGAAACGCACATCCAGCACCAGCCCGGCCAGCGCGGGAAACCGCTTGTGCAGCGGCGGGGTGGGCTCCTCCGACGGCGTGGACACAATGAAGTTTTCCACCTGGTAGCGCTGCCGCAGGGAGCCCTCGGTGACAAACACCGTGCCCCGCAGTTCCGGGGCCTCCAGGTCTCCCCCCAACGCCAGGTCACACCCTCCCGTCACGCGTCCCCGCGCGGTGGGAACCACCACACCGTAGGCCTTGGCCACCACGTCCAGGGTTGTGGGCTCGCCCTCCACCAGCGTGACCACGCCGGACAACTCCATCTCCCCGTCCCCACTGGTGGCCCGCAGCTGGTTGAAGCGCAGCACATCCAACGTGGCGGTGACGTTGCCCCCCTCCACCACCACCGGGTGCACCAGGCTTCGCACCACCACGGTGGCCCCAACCTCCGGCGTCAGTTCTCCCTCCACGCGCAACGGAATGTCCTTGCCGCGGGCAACCTTGGCGTCCACAACAACGCGCCCCTGCCCGCGCGTCACCTCGCGCGTGAACGCCGGCAGCACCACCAGGTCTGCCTGGCCATTGGCCTCCACATCCAACAGGTGCGTGCCCACGCGCCCGCGCAGCTCCAACGCCATGTCCGGCCCAATGACGCGCACCTGGTCCAACAGCACCAGCTCATCCGCCACGCCCAGCAGCACCTCTCCGTCGTTGGTGAAGGTCACGCCGTCCACCGCGCCCACGCGCAGCTCCACCGTGGACAACAGGATGACGCCACGCGCTTCCCGCATGGCCCGCAGCGGGACCTCCAGGTTGACGCGTCCCCGGGCCACCAGCGTGGCCTCGGCGCGCTGAAGCTGCGGCGCAAAACGCTCCAGGTGGTCCCCGTCCAGGATCCCCTGCACCGTCACCTGGTCATCCGGCCCGGTCTTTCCGCGCGCCTGCAGCTGGAGCACGTCAAACACCCGCGCATCCGCCGTCAACACCCGGTGCGCGTGCTCCACGGTGAGCGTGGCATCCCCCAACGCCAACGCGGCCTCCTGCGCGTGTTGCGCCGGCAGCGAGGCGCCTTTGATCACCACGCGGGCCCGCAGGTCCGGGTCATCCACCTTGCCTTGCGCCTGCACGCCCGCGGTGAGCACGCCGTCCACCACCGGCAGGCCTGGCGTGAGTGCGGTGACCAGCCCCAGGTCCGCCTGGTCCACGGTGGCGTCCAGCACGCCTTCCTTTCTGGCAAACGTGTAGCGCCCCCGCGCGGTGACCCGGGCCCCCGGGACCGCCAGCGTGGCCAGGGCTTCTTTGCCGTCGCTGGTGACCTCCAGCCGCGCGGCTCCCGCCTGCGTGGTGCCGCGCCCCAGATCCGTGATGAGGACCAGTGCCTCCCCCGCGGGTGCGGCCAGCGGACCTTTGGCCTGGACGTGCAGCCCCAACACCCCGTCCAGACCGCGCGCATCCACAGCCTTCAGTTCGCGCAACCACAGCCCGGATGCGTCCAGCGTCCCATCCACCGTCTTGTCATCCAGGTGGTAGCGGCCCCGCAGCAACAGCTCACCACGTGCCACGTGCGCCCGGACCAGCGTTGCATCCAACTGACGGCCGCGCAGCGTGGCCTCAACCCACACGTCCTTGACGCGTTCCTTCTCCACCACCATGCGGTGCCCGCGCGCCTTGATGCCAATGACCGCAACGTCACTGGTGCCGCCCAATGTGATGTTGGCGTCCACCTTCCCTTCCAGGGCAAGGCCCTCCAGGTGCAGCTGGCTGGCGTTGGCGCCGCGTATCTGGAGCCGTCCGGACAACGCCTTCTTCTTGTCCAGCCCCAGGCTCCCCTGCCCCAGCAGCGGCCCTCCGGCCACGCGCCCTTTCATCTGGGTGACGTCCACGCGTTTTTCATCCCCCTTGAACGTGAGCACCACCGCCTGGGCAGGAACCCCAAACCCCTCCACGTCAGAGAGGTTGGCCGCGCCTTGGTAGCGGGGCTTCTGGGTGGTGCCGGTGATGAGCACCCGCGCCTCTGAATTGGCCAGCCGCGCGCCCTTGGGCAGCCCGCCTACAAACCGCGCGAGTTCCTCGACAATGGCGCGCGTCTGGAGGTCCAGCTTTCTGGTGTCCAACCCGTAGGTGCCCCGCACCGCAACCCGCGCACCCGGCGTGGTGGCGTCCAGGTCCAGGATGCGCACCGTTTGGCCGCGCCAGTTCAGCCGGGACCGCACCAACACCGGCGCCACCGCGTGGATGTCCCCGCGCCGCAATCCCTTGACGACCCCGTCCAGGACCAGACCCAGCCGCGTGACGTCACGCGTGAGCGTCCCATCCACGTCCAGGGTGCCATCCAGGCGGCCGTCCACACCGTCTGCGCCCAATGCCTTGAGGCCGGCGTCCTTGAGGGTGACGTTGGCCTGCGTGGCGCCCCCGCCAAACGTGTAGCTGCCGGTGAATGCCACACGCCCGCCGGCAAAGGCCCCACGCGCCTTGGATGCACTGGCCTTGTGTTTGGTGATGGCCGCCGTCACGTCCAGGGCTTCCACCCGGTAGGCCTCCTTCTGCACGTGCGCCACGGTGCCCTCCAACGTGGCCTGCGGGTCCTCAAACGCACCCTTGACGGTGTACGCGCCAGCCAAGTCACCCGTGGCAAACGGGGCGTCACCCAGGCCTTTGGGCCAGTACCCCGCGGGCAGCTTCACGTTGCCCGCCAAAGCAAGATTCTCCTTGCCGGTGAGCACCACCCGCCCCTGCAGCGTGCTTTCTCCCGCGCCCTTCACGGTAAACGCGGCCTCTGGCACCACCAGCGTCTTGCCCGAATACCGCAGCCCTTTGGCGCGCACCGCCAGCGCCGCCACGCTCACGCCGGCCACGGTGGCGTTGAGGGTGGGTGCCTGCACCGCCACGCCCAATGCAAACGTGGTCCCCGTGAGCACCAGGTGACCATCCGCCATGGCGCCCGAAAGGACCGCGTCCATGTCCGGCGTCTTGATGGTCATGGTCCCGTTGGTCACCGCGTAGGCCTCAATG
>Ga0154020_10011248_pt1 | contig 10201 bp, 7 predicted proteins | sample Klosneuvirus_201_FD_109709 | JGI IMG/M metagenome (GOLD analysis project Ga0154020, IMG submission 109709) | Active sludge microbial communities from wastewater, Klosterneuburg, Austria - Klosneuvirus_20160825_MG | ecosystem: Engineered > WWTP > Aerobic digester > Activated sludge | place... | reverse complement strand
TGCCAGGTGGCGCCGCGCGAGCTCTTGAGGGTGGCGTCCACCGCAGGGCCGTACTTGATGAGCGCGGCCACCACCATGGGACCGTAGAAATACGTGTCATACAAACTGAGGTCTGAGGAGTTTGGCATTGGTGCCCCCTTTGTTTGGGCTGCTGCAGGGCAGCCCCGTGAATGCGGCGGATTCTGCAAGCACCGCCCGAGGGTCTGCAAGTGGGCCTCGGCGACCCTGTGACCGCCTTGGTGCGGCCCTGTGGAGTGGGTGGGGCGGGTCTGCGTTGGGGTTTCGGCGGGTCTGCAACAGGGCTTGGGGGGGTCTGCAAAGAGCCTGGGCATGGTCTGCAACGCGCGCCCGAGGGTCTGCATTGGGGGGGATTGACCCTGGTATTGGCGTGCGGTGGCCCTGCTAAGCCCCTGCGGCGCCACGATGTTTGGCCAAGGGGGGTCTGCGGAGGGCCTGGAGGCGCGCTGCAGGGCGCCTGCGGGGGTCTGCTGCTGCACGGATGTTCAGATTGCACGGTGCCCGCGCCGACTGGGGACGCCCGAGGTTCTGCTGCAATGGAGGGCTTCACGCTCACAATGAAACCCAATCCCTGCCGAACGGCGGAAGTAATTGCGGTCCCATAGGCGGGCAGCCTGCCAGCAATAGGGGCGCGTAGGGTTCCTTGAACTGCGCATAGTTCTCGTTTCACCAGGGATCTCTATCCACAGAAATTGGTTTGGGTGTACGAGGCCCAAAGACGGACAGCGCGCTTTCCGGGAGCCTCAAATGACAAAGTTCGCAATTGTGATGGCAATCCTCGTCGCAGTTCCACAGGCGGCAACTGCCCAGGGAATCCTGGTTACGTTGGAAGACAACGGGCTCCGGTTGAATGCAACCCGGCCGTCCCTTGGCGCGGCAACAACGAGCGACCAGGACGTGTTCCTGTTGGTTGACATGAACGGGGGCGATCTCCTCACAAAGGACCCCGTTGTCCTGCAATCCCCAGCGCGGCGGCAGCTCCTCACCGCGGACGCATCGGAAGGGAAAGCGCCGGACTTTGCGTTCGCGTGGGCGGGCCGTCCTGTCACGTATCTCATTCACCGGACAGACGGTGGAAGTGGAGTCATCAAATCGGGAGACAGTGTCCAGTTCAGCAGCGGGAGCGCGTGTTTGGAGTTGAGCAACGGGCAGCCCGTCATGGCGTTGGGCTGCGGCCGTGCGTGGACCCTCAAAGCAGCAGCAATACCGCCCGCCCGCTCGGTGTTGTGGCCACCCACGTTGACTCCTGTGGACAACAAAGACGGTGACGCCTCCGCGGTGGCGGGGGTCGCCGTGGATGCGGGAGAGAAGGCGCTCCTCCTCATCTGGGAAGGGGGCGTGCTCCTCGAGCAAATTCCTGTGGTGACTGGCCACCAGGTTGTGGAGCTGACCGTTCCCTTGTCCGCAGGCGCCCATGACCTGACCGCCAGCCTTGTTGCCGATTTCGACGGCCTGTGGTCGGACGTGTCCCCGCCCGTCCGCATTGAGGTTGTGCCAACACCTCGCGCCCCGGTGTTCAACTACCCGGCCGCGGCCACCCCCATGAATGGCCCCGTGTTGTCCGTGCGGGGAACCTGCGAGGCCGCGGAGCTTGTTGAGGTTCGCGAGAAGAACGTCCTCTTGGGCACGTCCACTGTGGTGAATGGGGCCTTTGATGTGGCGCTTTCACCAGCTTTGACCAAGGCCGGCTATCACCTGTTGGCCGCCGTGGCGGTCCGGGTCGTCGGCGGGGTTCGCTATGAGTCAGCCCGGGCGCCGCTGTCGGTCATTCTCAAAGCGTCCAGCGTTTCGCCGCCAACCTTCACCATGCCCAACCCTTATGAACCGGCCAATGCGTTTGTGGGCAACCTTCCCATTGCCGGGCACTCCGAGCGCGGCACCAAGACGACCGTGTTCCTGGACGGGAACGAACTGCCGGTCATCCAGCACCCCGATGGTGACTGGTCCGCGCTTGCGCAAGGCGTGACGGCGGGGAACCACCTGCTGAAGGCATCCGCCTCAAACGGGGCCATGGTCAGCGCCAACGTTGAAGCGCCCGTGTACGTTTCTGACTACCCCACCTCAGACAGTCCCATTTCTCTGTCTGCACAGGGCAGCCTGTACCTCAAGGCCCCTGGGGCGGTGTTGATGCAATTGGCTGGCTGGGAGGAGAGCGTGTGGCACTATCGGGTCATGGCCAAGCCGCCCCAGGCGTACCCCCCCGCAGACACCGTGATGATGGTGCGGGAGCTTTATGACGTCAGGCGGGAGAGGCCCTACGGCACGGCTGCCGCCATGGAGGCCTTCACGCCCGGCTCCGAAGACATGCAGGAGCGCACCCTGTCGGTGCGCTACCTGGGCATGGATGAGCAGGGGCGCATTCCGCACCGGACCACGTCCCTGTTGCGGTCTGCGCGGGTTGAGACCGGCTACGTGGTCAAGAAGGTGGACCTGCCGGGCGTCCCGGTGCCCCAGGCGAACTGTGTGGCGGTGGCTGCGACGCCTTGGTTGTCTTTTGCGGTGCGCACCGCGCGTCTTGACCGGCAGGACCCCAACGGCACGGACCTCTACTACTGCAGCGCCGACGTGGGCGGGCCAGCGTACATGGGCATGCACCTGATCACCGTGGGCGAGCCGGACGCGCCGGAGGGGTTCATTTCCAAGGGCCGCCGCGCCACCGAAGAACTCACCGCATTCCTCCAGGCGAACGTGGACCCAGAAGAGGACCGGTCCTTTGCGCTGGTTTCTGGCACGGTGACGCAGGGGCTCGACGTTTCTGATCTGCCGGGGTGGCTGGCAAGCTATGGCCCCCTGGCTGACCTTCGGAAAATCCGGGAGGAGGGCCTCTTTGCAACCAAAGATCGTTGCCTGACACTGCCCGCTGAGCAGCGTTGCATCATGGACCCGGCGTTCTGCGCCATGCCCACGGAATGTGTGCTTGACCATACGTTCTTGGGTGTGTCGCCTGGGGAACGCTGTGACCTGGCGTGCCCGGGCACGGTGAACACGCCGCTGGGCCCAATCCCAGATGTCACAAGTTGCCAAAGCGTCAATTGTCAGCCCCTGCCAGCGCCGGGGCTCTGGGAGGTGGAGTGCCCCACCACCCGTGCGCCCTCGTGCTCACTGGCGTGTTTTCCAATGCCGGAGCAGCGTGATTGCACCGCCAAAAATCCTGTGGCCGTGAACTACCGCCCGGAGTTTTTTGCGGACGCGCCTGAAGGCCGGGCGCAGCTGGAGTTCCTGGCCCAGCGCTACGAGAAGATGATGTGGCGCCACATTGTGGACGGCCAGTACGTCCGGCTGGAGTTTGACCCGCGTCCACGCAATCCCAATGAGTCGCCGGTGGACGCGGACGGGTTCCCGGTCAACATCATTGGGCACCACAACCACCGCAACGCAACGGGAGACACCGCGCGGGTGGTGGTGGCGTTGGCCAGCAAGATCCGCGCAGTTGAAGACGCCACGGGCGGGCGCGCTGAGGAAGACAGGCGGAACCTGGCGCGCCTGGTGATGTACCTGCACGCCACCATGACCATGGCCAATGAGCCAATCCCGGGTGACCCGTTGGCGCCACCACCCGAGTCTTTCGTGATTGACCCAGAGAAGACGCGGGTCAGGCTGGATGTTTGCGCGCCCGGACCGTTGACCCTGGAGCCGTCCTTTGATCCGGCCCATCCGAATTTCTGTTTCGCGGGTGAGTTGTCCGACGCAGACAGGCACCCCCCGGAGCGCAACTACCGTGTCATGGACGCCGCACCCTGCGGGATGGAGCGGCGCCCCAAAGGCGTGTGGCTTCGCGCCATTGCCTCGGGCTGGAACGACTACGATATGCGTCCAGAACAAACACGGCGATTCCGCCAAGGGCCGGATGGTTTTGACAGGGTGTTGAATGGCGACACGGTTGTTGGGCTGGATGGCGTGGAGCACCAGCGCTTTGTGATGTATGGATTTCAGGGCTCCCCTCCAGGTCTGATGCCGCCACAGTACTCAAGGTGGGACGACTCGGTTTATGCAAATGGCACAAAACAATGGCGCATGTTGACGGCCAACAGTCGGGACAACGTTGGAATGACCATGTGGGCCCTCGCGCACGCTTATGACCTTCTTGAGGTGGCCCAGGCTCCAAATGGCAACATGGTGGACTTGCGCCTTGCCGTGCGGTTGGCGGTGTTCGACTTCGCTAGAACGCTCATTGCAAATGAGTACCGCCTGTTTGATATTGACGGTCGGCCGCCGCCGTTCGGAAGGCTGGTCCCACCGCCGCCCTGGGAAATCCCGCCACAATTTGACGGTGGCGATCCGACGAACGGGTTTGAATTGCTGGCTTGGTTGAAGGTCTGCGCGCATATGGACGCGGCCGGTGCAACCCCATGCGCTACCGAGTACGCAAGCCAGTACGCCAAACTCGTCGGGCGCGTAGCGCCCTGCAATCCACTCTTCTGTGGCGACCCGCCATTGCCGTGGTTCAGCGGGGTCCGGGAGTACGTGCACGCTGCGAATAGTTTTGAGCAGGGGCGCTCATTGCTTGTTGTTCAGGCCATTGACACACTCGTCACGCTCGAAACAGATGCAGACCGGGCAGCAGAGTATCTCAACTTTATCGAGGACATTGTGTATCCCGTCCAGTCATTTTACCGAAGCCCGTTGATGGACACAATTTACCTCCGCGCAAAGACGCTTGTTGGGCGGCTTCAGGCGTCGGGTCATCCGGTTGGAATTGTGGCATCGGAGGACAGCGCGCCGGCGGACTTTGAGCCGACAGATGGGCAGTCAACGCGGGCACGCGTTGCGGGCGTGCTTGGACAGTTCCCAGACCCGGCCAACGCATATGTGACCTCTTCGGCGGGGAGCGGGCCGCCCACGTGTAAAAGTATCTCGGCGGTGACGAGCCTCTGTGCTCCAGGCGTGCAATCATGCCTGGACCTTTCCCAGCGCGACTACGGAGGCTGCGGCGTGATGGAGAACGTATTCACGCGGCTTGTCTACCCAGACTCGCCAAGCGCCCCTGGAGTCTGGGCACTGGGTCTTGACAAGGCGTTCACGCACGATTCTCACGTCAAGCCGAGTTACTATTTGCTCAAAGACGAGGCCGCATGTGACCAAGGAAACAGCGGCGGGGTGTATGAACCGCTGGCGTTCAGTTACCTCTTGCCATACTGGTTGGGGCGTGCGTCGGGTGTCCTTGGGGCGCCACAATGAGGCGGTTGTGGCCAGTGGCGTTGGTGGTCTGCCTTGCGGGCTGCCTTTTTCCCCTCAAAGTGAAGCAACTTGGTGATGACTGTAACCTGCAGTGCGGATACTTCTTGTATGGTTTGCTGTTTGAGTGCAGGTCAGATTGTGCGGGGGAGATGGCCTGCGAGGCGGGGGTTTGCCGAAACCCATGTAAGAGCGATGCGGATTGTCCAGAGACGTGCAATTGTTTGAGTGCAGAACTTGTGGCTGACGAAGAAATAAACCCATCTAGTTGCCGCGGGGACACCGTGTGTGGTGACAAGAACCCCCGCTGCGACCGGTTTAAGCAGAATTGCAGCAAGGATCTGGGCGAGAGGTCTTGTTACTACGTGTCATCCTTTAAGGACGCGTGTCTGCCGCCAGGGTCTGGTGCGCTTGATGGGTTGTGCTTTCTTGACTCGGATTGTGGTGCCGGGTTGGGGTGCCTCGGGGACGGCTGTTACCGGTACTGCTCAGATGACCTTCCCTGTCCAGATGGCATGGGCTGCCTTGAGGGGTACTGTTTAGAACCATGCGACCTTTGGGACGATTGCCCGCAACGCGTCGATGTTGATGCAGGCCGAGCCGGGGTGCGCACGTGCCGGCCAACCTCGGCTGGACGCCCATATTGTGTCCCCTACGTCTACGCATACAGGGACGTCTGCACGACGGAATACACGTGTCACCCGGGGAGCTTCTGTACCGACAGCCTTTGTGAGCGCCTCTGCGACCAGGACCACGACACCTGCGGCTCTGACGGCGGCTGCGAAATGTACCCAGACGCCGGGTACGGCCACTGCGTTTGGTGACCGCTCCGGCGCAGTCCCGGTTGGCGCTGAGGTCGGTTCTGTGCAGAACGCAGCCTGACTGGCGTACGCCGCGGCCACCGGTGGAGCCCCAAAGAAGAGTCACCTTTCCACATTGACGCGGCCGGTTCACTTCACTGCAGCGCAGCAACCCAATCCCGAAGCAGCTGCAGTCCTTCCGGGTGGACCACTTCCGTGCCCAGCGGCGGCATGGCGCCGGTTTGCACGCGGTTGATGGCGCGGGACCCGTCCGGGTTGCCGCGTTGGAAGATGCGCCCCACGGCGGTTTTGTAGACGGGCGTATCCGCAACGCTGGCCAATGCGTTGGTTCTGAGCATGAGCTCAAAGTCCGTTTGCGGGTTGAAACACGTGGCCGGGTTGCCTGGGACAGATAGTGGTCCCAGTTGGGCGCGGGGCGCAGTCTCCGGGCGGGACAGGTTGTGGCAATGGCTGCAATTGGCGTGGAGGTAACCCAGCGCGCGCCGTTCCACGTCGGTGCCGGGCACGGTGAGGTTGGCTGGCGGCGGGTGGCTCAGCAGCTGCGCGTCCACAAGGTCCTGCAGGTCCCAGATGCCCACTGGTGCGTCATAACCCAGCTGGATGGCAGAGACGCCCAACACGCGGCTGGGTGTCCCGGCGTGGCAGCCCATGCAGTTGGCTGCCGAGGGAACATCATGCGCGGTGCCAGACGCATTGACGGCGCCGTCCACACTGGCAGTGGCGTCGGACTGGTCCGCACTCCACACGTATGCCTGGGTGACCCAGTCCTCCGGCGCGGGGCCAATCTTCTGCAGCAGCCGCGTCTCCACGCGCACGCCATCCCGCGTGAAGTCCTTCCACAGCCGGGTTCCCTCGGGGAATTGCCAGAAGTCCGGGTTGGAACTGTCAATGCGCGTGCCTGCGGGGAGGAAGAGCCAACGGCCCTTGGATGCGCCGTCACTCCAAAGTTCAAATTGCGGTTGGTACGGCATCACGCCCATGGCCAGGGTACCGGCGCGCGTGTCGGCGTAGAGCCCCGTTTCTGAGAGGCGGGACGGAACGCGGTCCAGGTCTGCCTTGGGGAGGTCCGGGCATTCACCCTGCTGCATGGGACACGCGGCCACCGCCGCCAGCAATCCAAGCAGAACGCCAACAGCAGGTCCTGACAAACGTGTGCTCATGCCAAAGGTCCTCTCCGCCGCCCAAACCTTCACAGTGCTGCACGTGTGATGCCTCACACCCGCTCCGGATATCACGCGGAATAACCGTGCGCTGGTTTTGTGGCGTGTGGACTGGCGTTTACAGCGGTGAACCCTGGGCGCCGTTTTGACGACGTGCGTGGCTCAAATATCAAACGGTGGCTTGGTCCCAAGGGCCAGCGCCTGTGCACCGGATGGACCCAACAAGGCCTGGGTCACGTTGGCAAACGCCGCAGGCGCGGGCGCCAGTGCGGTGACGTGCTGGTTCACGCCGTCAAACTCCAGCCACACGGCGTGCAACGCGTGGGCAGGCAACGCGGGTCCACCGGAGGGCCACGAAGGTCCACCATAGAGGTCATCCCCCCAAAGCGGCGCGCCCAGGTGTGCCATGTGGACACGCACCTGGTGGCGTCGTCCGCCGCGGCCATCCAGCAGCACCAGGTGGTCTTGCCCGTGCGAACAAAGCACCCGCCACGCGGTGAGCGCCTGACGTGGTTTCCCCCGGTGACGGCTGTCCTGCGCTGGAACTGTGACGCTGCGGCGCGGGTCACCGGGGTCATGCGCCACGGGGACATCCACCACGCCGGTGGGGGCCAGCGTCCCGTGACACAGCGCCAGGTAGAGCTTGCGCGCGGTGCCAACCTTGAAGGCGGTGCGGCCGTCTTCGTAGGCCTGCGGGTTGAGCGCAAACGCCAAGGCACCTGAAGTGCCCACGTCCAGGCGGTGTAGCAGTCCACCTTCCCGCGGGTCCGGCCCGGCGGTGGCCACCTGCGGCCATTGAAGCATCACGCTGTCCAACGCAGCCGGCGGGTCGGTGGGGCGCAGGCGGTGGGACGGCATGCCCGCGGGTTTGTCCAGCACCACGTACGCGGGCGTTTGCGCAAGAATGGGAAGCGCGCCTGCGGTCTCCGTGTTGGTTTCCGTCGGCAGCACGTGCAGCACGTCCCCGGTGCGCACCCGGTCACCTTTCTTCAAACGCGTATGGTTGCGCGTGACGCGCCCGTCCTGGCACAGCCGCTTGATGGCCTGGACGCTCACCTCCATGAGCGAGGCCAGCGCTTCATCCACGCGTTCGCCCGCGTGGGAAGAATCAATGAGGACGGTGGTGGGCGGGTGGGACGTCATGCGCGTTTGACTGATGGAGCACGGGACCACCCGTGGGCAAGGGGACGCCGTGCCGTTGCAGCCAGGCCTCCAGCACGGCCGCCAACGCCGCAGGGTCCTCCAGCATGGGCAAGTGCCCCAGCAGAAGCGTTTGCGTCTCACCCGCGCCCAGGTTGGCCGCCATCCGCCGCTGCAGCGTCACGTCAAGTGCGCGGTCTTTACCCAGCTCAACATACAACCGGGGCGCTTGCGGCGGACCGTGCGGTCCCACGGGTTGTTCGTAGAGGCTCAGGCTCTCTGGCGAAAAACGCTCCACCACCTGTTGTGCATGCGCGCTGGAAAGTCCCCCGCACAGTTCCTGTTGGAGGACTCCCTTGGGCGGGCGCGTCCCAACCACGCGCATGATCGCTTTCAACATCAGGCGTTGCGGCCACGGCAGGACAGACACAAACGCCTGGCCCGCACGCGGGATGACGGCGGAAATGGCCACCATGCCCAAGAGCCGCACCTTCAGCCTGGAGGCAAGTTCCAGCCCCACCACGCCGCCCGCCGAATGGGCCACCACCACAACCTGCTGACCTTCCACCAGCACCGCCGTGGTTTGCGTGTGCGCACCATCCACGTAGTCCGCAAGCGTGAAGTGCGTGCGCGCCCCTGGATGACCCACCGCGCACGTTGGAACGCGAAGACGCTGCTGCAACGGTTCCCAGATCCAGGGGTCCAGGCCGGCGCCACCCAACAAGACCAACAGGGGTGGATGCAACGTTTTGGATGGGGCGTTCATGGGTGCTCCTGGGTTGGTGTGAGGCTGCAGCGTGCCCTGCCATGGTGACAAAAACTGTCACCAATGTTCCCGGTGCCCCTGGAACACGGGGCCGCCACCGCCGGTGCCACCGGGGCGGTGACGTGTCCTGGCGCAAGAACCACATTGCCAAGTGGCGTTGGTTGGTTCTCTACTTGCCGCGCAGGCAAGGGGCGGCATCCGGTGGTTCAAAGCAAAGGGGTCCCAACGTGAAACTGATGTGCACGCTGGTGCTTGGCCTCATGTGTGGCTGGAGCCTGGGGTGTGACCGTTGCGGGGAAGGGGAGGTCCTTTCACGGGGGAGATGTGTCCGCCCCTGCAACGGTGACCTGGATTGCGGGCGGGAAAGGTGTGTCAGCGGTGAGTGCACCGCAGGGGTGCCGGTGACGCCCACAGTGGACGCGGGGTCCAGCGGAAACGCGGGCTCCAGTGGCAACGTCAATTCCGGTGACAGCGCGGTTCCGCCGGGCGCGGTGATGGCATTTGCGGGGGTCAACGCGCCCGCCGGTTGGTTGTTGTGTGACGGCAGTTCGGTGGCGCGTGCCGCGTACCCGCGTCTGTTCCAGGCCATTGGCATTGCGCACGGCTTCACCACGGACAGCACGTTCAACGTCCCAGACTACCGGGGGCGCTTCTTGCGCGGCGTTGACCTGGCGGCCGGCAGGGACCCGGAGTCAGGCGCGCGCACTGCCATGGCGCCCGGCGGCTACCTTGGGGATGCGGTGGGCACCGTCCAGGGAGATGCACTGCAATCCCACGTGCATGAGGACCCGGGCCACACACACGCCGTGGTTGACCCGGGTCATGTGCACGCAGTCCCGGTGGGCATCACCGGCGGGTATCTTGGTGGCAGCGCCGGAGGGGTGGACCCGTCCAACGGTCCAGTGGCCACCGAGGCGGCCGTCACCGGTGTTGGGTTGTCAGTGGCAACGGCAGGGTTGGGTGCGCCAACCGGCGCCACGCGGTCCGGGGCCGAAACGCGGCCGGTCAATGCGGCGGTGAACTGGATCATCAAACATTGATGCCAACACCACCCATGTTGCGGGGTGGCAGCACCTTGGATGGACCATGAAGCGCGTGGACCGGGTGTTGGACCTCTGGGA
>Ga0154020_10011247_pt1 | contig 10202 bp, 6 predicted proteins | sample Klosneuvirus_201_FD_109709 | JGI IMG/M metagenome (GOLD analysis project Ga0154020, IMG submission 109709) | Active sludge microbial communities from wastewater, Klosterneuburg, Austria - Klosneuvirus_20160825_MG | ecosystem: Engineered > WWTP > Aerobic digester > Activated sludge | place... | reverse complement strand
GTCTTGAAAGCGCTCGCCAAGCGCATGCCGTCGGTCGCACATTTGAAAAAGAATGGCCGCATTGCCGATATCACTCTGGAGCAAGTTTCCGTTGACGATATTCTTGTCGTCTATCCGCATGACATCTGCCCGGTGGACGGAGTTGTGCTGGAAGGTCACGGGACGATGGATGAATCGTACTTGACGGGTGAGCCGTTTCATATGTCGAAGACTGCCGGATCGACGGTGATTTCAGGTTCGATTAACGGCGAAGCTGCGCTCACGATTCGAGCGACTGCCCGTGCGGAGGATTCGCGCTATGCCAAGATCATGGAGGTCATGCGGGAGTCGGAGCAAACTCGTCCGCAGATGCGCAGGCTCGGAGATCAACTTGGAGCTTTTTACACTCCGATTGCCGTGGCTATAGCGGTAGCGGCTTGGCTGATTAGCGGTGAAGCCACACGGTTTCTTGCTGTGTTAGTTATTGCTACACCGTGTCCACTCTTGATTGCAATTCCAATTTCGATTATCGGATCTATTTCGCTTTGCGCAAGACGGGCAATCATCATCAAGAGTCCGGTTGTCTTGGAGCAAATTGCGACATGCCGAACCGCCATCTTTGACAAGACAGGGACATTGACCTACGGTGAGCCTAAACTCACTGAGCGCTTAATCGCAGACGAATTTGATGAGCGGCAAGTGATGGCCTTGGTTGCGGGTGTTGAACACTATTCAAAGCATCCGCTCGCTCGTGCCATTATGGAGGCCGCAAAGCTTGAAGGAGTCTCTATTCCAGAAGCATCGGAAGTCAGTGAAAAGCCCGGTCAAGGCTTGCGCGGAGTGGTGGATAATCATGAAGTGATTATTACCAGCCGGACAAAATTGCAGTCAGATCAGATACATGACTTCAGAGATATTCCGACCAGTGCAGGCGGACTCGAATGTGTTATCGTCATTGATAATAAATATGCCGGAGTTTTACGGTTCCGCGATGCGCCACGCTCGGACAGTCATTCGTTTATCAACCATCTGGGGCCGAAGCATCAGTTTGATCGCGTGATGCTCGTGTCCGGTGATCGGGAGTCGGAGGTGAAGTATCTTGCTGAAGAAGTCGGCATCACCGAAATTCATGCTGAGCAAAGTCCTGAGCAAAAGCTCGCGATTGTGCGACATGAAACTGCGAAAGCGAAGACGCTCTACGTCGGTGACGGTATCAACGACGCGCCGGCGATGATGGCGGCGACGGTCGGGTTGGCGATTGGGCAGAACAGTGAAGTGACGGCGGAAGCTGCGGGTGTGGTAGTGATGGATAATTCGCTTGCAAAGGTGGATGAGTTCATGCACATCAGTGAGCGCATGCGTCACATCGCGTTGCAGAGCGCGGTCGGGGGGATGGTGTTGAGTGTGGGTGGGATGGCGTTTGCTGCGGCGGGATATCTTACACCGGTTGCTGGTGCAATCGGGCAGGAGATCATTGACGTGGTCGCTGTGCTCAACGCATTACGTGCCGCTTGGCCGCCGAAGGAATTGACGGATATTCCGGCGTGAAATTAGAGAGGCAAGGTGGGGTTGTAAGGGGTTGTTTCTGTGTAAAACGCTAACAATTGTCGGAACAAAGGTCTCAGATAAACAGTAAGTTAATTTTCGAGGGTGCACCATTTTTCACGAGGTCTTATCTCCTTAATTTCTATCATTCCCTAATATACGATAATTTGAACGTTTGTGCAAGTGTTATTTTCATTTTATTGAACTTAGCAAACTCTTGAAATGATTTGAGATGGGTAAAAAATGCGAGATTGGGGAGGCGGACCCCATCCCCCGGCCCCTTCCCCGTGAACGGAGAAGGGGAGATCAGAACGGATTCCGGCCGGGTTGCGGCGGCCTTAACCCGGCTCGGCGGACCCGGAAGCCCCCCTTTATCCCCCCAAATCAGCGGCAGATTTGGGGGGAGATCAGAGCGAGTTGCTTTTGAGGGAATGGGCTTGTAGATTCTATTATTACGCGCTAACTAAGACGGCGGAGATTATCATGTTGTGGCGAATCTTATCTGTGCTCAAGAATTTGAAGCGGGTGGGGTTCGCGCTTTTGTTGTTGGGGGTGAATGTGAGCGCATTTGCACAGCCGCCGGATACACTATGGACACGTGTCTATTCCGATCTTGCTTTAGTCGAGTCAACGGCTGTACTCCAGGATATTCATTCCATAAAGGAATGCCCCAATGGTGACTTGGTGGCTGTTGGTTATTCATCTTATTACCCGCCCGGAACACCTGAAAACGATTCGCTTGGCGGGCTTGTGCTTAAAGTCAGTGCTAACGGTGATCTGCAATGGCAAACATTTCTGCGGGGACCCACTAGACTCAGTGACGTCGCAATAAACGACGACGGCAGTATGTATGTTGTCGGTTACATAGTCATAAATAGCCTAGAATGGGCATATGTGTCATTGATAAGTACAGACGGGGACACAATATGGACAGATATTGCTCCAATTGATTCGTCCAGGAGATTGTATGACCTTAGGTTACAAAGGACAATAAGCGGAGATCTGTTGCTTTCTGGCAGTTCTAGAACACCAGATACATTTCTTAAACGAGTATTTTTGGCTTGGCTTAACGAGGAAGCTGACACAATCCGCGTCCGCTATTATACACCCGTTGAGCAACAAGTAGACCCGCGCAATACTCGTGTGACAGTATTGGAACAGGGCTACTTGCTTAGTTTTGATGCAGGCTCATGTGGGCCATTTTATGTTATTAGTGTCTCCACAGCAGGCGACTCTTTATCGTCAATAGCGAGTTCAACAGATCCTTGTGTACAATCATTTGGATCACCTTTTCTTGATGAGCTATCGCACGTCTTTGTGGCACGCAATGGACTTGACGCTGGTTTCTCGAAAATCGATTCAAACGGCACTTTGCTTTGGCATAGACATTATAATCCTTGGCGAGCGCTTAATACACCACTGTCTGACAATCACGGCGGCTTTATTCTGGCGGCACAAGATGATAGCCAATTCTATCGTGCTGGAATCGTGCGCATTGACACGGCAGGTGTACAACAATGGTGGTCATTTGCTAGTGTGAATAATGCAGATTTGCGTCTGCAAGCCGACTTACTAAGACTTAATAATGGCGATTATGCAGTCGCAGGAGTATGTGAGTACTTTTTTACACATAGTTGGGCTCGATTTGCATTCATTTCCAGATTCGACGCTCCTGTGTTCTCGAATACGATTGACGCTCCTGTGCTGCCAAAAGAAATAGAAATTTCTGTATTCCCCAGCCCCTTCAACTCCACAACGGAAATTTCATTTGAGATGCCGAGGGCGGCGCTTGCGACAATTAAGGTGTATGACGTGTTGGGGCGAGAACAGGCGACGTTGCTGGATGATGTTATGCAGGGTGGGACGCGTAGTGTGATGTGGAATGCAGAAGGGTTTGCGAGCGGAATATATTTTGTGCGGTTGTCGGTGGGGAATGTGGGGGTGACGAAGAAGGTGGCGCTCATTAAATAGGAAATTTGAAATAGGAAATAGGAAAGCAGAGGGGTCCTTCATTCCGCCAAGCCTTCATTCAGGATGACAAGGTGATACACATCGTGAATTGCTCTTGGGATTTACGTGGTGTTTGGGTAGATCCTTACAGAGGATGACAGAAGTAGAAGTGCGGATGAGCTTTGGATTTGCGTGGTGCTTGGCGAGATCCTTCATTCCGCCGAGCCTACATTCAGGATGACAAGGTGATTTACATCTCGATTTTGCTTGACATTTTACCCCCCTTTCATCCCCCCAGAGGACTGGGGGGAAATCAGAAAACAAAAAGTCCTCGCTTGCGCGAGGACTTTTGTCAATGGTCTTAGTCTTGACTACTTCTGAATCTTGAAGGAGCCGTCACTGGTGTCTTCAATGTACTGTGCAGTGATATTGGTGCCGATTACTTTCAGCATGCACTTCTCCGAGGAAGCTTGTGTAACGTTCCACACGTACGACGTGGTTCCCGCCGGTAAATCCTTGGCGAGCACAACCCATTCAGAGCTGGGTTCACACATCAATTGGACGGTGACTGTCTGAATTGATGGATCAGCAGTCCACGTTACGACCGTGCTTGTGTTCTGCTTGATGATTTCGCCGCCGTTCGGAGATACCAACGTAATCATTGCGTCTGACTCAGGCGCAACTCCAGGTTGAGCTGGCGCCTGTGCATTTGCGGTCTGGCTAAACATGATTGCGCATGCTACCATAACGGATAGCGCGAGAATTTTCTTAAACATGGTTTGTTCCTCTTCTTATTCACAGAATTGATCATCAGATTTCCACGCCACATCATTTCAAAGTGCCGCAGAGTTCATCTGTAGGGAATTGGCATCTAATGAATTCAGCTTAAGTCAAAATTCTTGGAATCAAGTATTATACTCTAAACGTATCAATAATGTTTCAAAAGCTTCTTCTTGTTGTAAATCACATAGATAATGATGTGAATTAGGAGGATAATTCGCGTTTATTTTTGTGGGGTTGATTCGCTGGGAAAATTCAAAGAGTGAGGGTCTTGCTTGGCGCGGGCGGATTGCCATCCGCCCCTACAATAGGAAACAACGCGCCGCCGTCCCGAAGGAAACAACACGCCACCACCCTGACAATGAAAGGTGTTTGCATCAGCGCAAGAACTGCTTAACAAGCAGAGTTGACTGAGGGGGTGGAAATCTGTATATTCCTGATTATTGGACATGATTTGCTAAATTAAGAAGGAATAAAGCTTTATGATTCGCGTTGAGTCAACGCCGGAGTTTGTGGCTGAGGCCTATCGCAAGATGGACGAACGCATTGCCGTGATTCGCAAACGTTTAGGCCGCCCGCTGACTTTGGCTGAAAAACACATCTTTGGACATTTAGACGATCCTCACACTGAAGACCTGCACCCTGGCAGGTCTTATTTGCAACTACGCCCCGACCGTGTGGCAATGCAGGACGCGACGGCGCAGATGGCGCTACTGCAGTTCATGTCGGCGGGACTGAAGAGTGTAGCTGTGCCTTCGACGGTGCATTGTGACCACTTGATTCAGGCGCGTGTGGGCGCTTCTGAGGATTTGAAGAATGCGGTGGTGACGAACAAGGAAGTGTATGACTTTTTGCGGAGCGTTTCGCAGAAGTTCAATATCGGTTTCTGGCAGCCGGGCGCGGGAATTATTCATCAGGTTGTCTTGGAGCAATATGCTTTTCCGGGCGGAATGATGATCGGCACGGATTCGCATACGCCGAATGCCGGTGGCTTGGCGATGTTCGCGTCAGGCGTTGGCGGAGCCGATGCTGTAGATGTGATGGCAGGTTTGCCGTGGGAGGTTTTATTCCCGCAAAGAATAGGCGTGCACCTTAAAGGAAAAATGAACGGTTGGGCGTCTGCTAAGGATATCATCCTTGTGACGCTGGGAATTCTGACCGTTAAGGGCGGCACCAATGCGGTGATTGAATATTTCGGCGAAGGCGCGGCATCTATTTCGGCAACGGGCAAGGGGACGATCTGCAACATGGGCGCCGAGCTGGGTGCAACGACATCGGTGTTCCCGTATGATGCTTCGATGGAGAGGTATTTAAGAGCGACAGAGCGCGGAGCATTGGCTGATCTTGCCAACAAGCATAAACATCTGGTGACGCTGGATGAGGAAGTTTACAAGTCACCTGAGAAATATTTCGACCGTGTGATTGAAATTGATCTTGACAAGCTTGAGCCGTATGTCGTGGGGCCGCATTCACCGGATGCGGCAAGGCCGATTTCGGAATTGAAAACAGCGGCGAAAGAAAACGGCTGGCCGATGAGTTTAACGAACGCGCTGATCGGTTCGTGCACGAACTCATCTTATGAAGATATTTGCCGCGCGGCAGAGGTTGCTGATCAAGCGGCTGCGAAAGGTAAGAAAGCGGCGGTCAATCTTTATGTAACGCCGGGCAGTGAGCAGGTCTATCAGACGATTAAGCGCGACGGGCAGATGCAGCGGCTGGAAAAAATCGGCGCAACGGTGCTTGCGAACGCGTGCGGCCCGTGCATCGGACAATGGAAGCGCGACGATGTGAAGGAAGGCGAAGTCAATTCGATTATCTCATCTTACAATCGCAATTTCCCGGGACGTAACGACGGTTCGCCGGATACGCTCTCGTTTTTGACGAGTCCGGAAATTACCGTGGCCTTTGCACTCGCGGGAACGCTGGATTTTGATCCGATGAGTGACGTCGTGCCGGGGTTGGGTGTGAAGCTCACGCCGCCGTCGCCTGCACCGGATCTGCCGCCGTCTGGCTATATCAAAGATACAGAAGGTTATCTTGCTCCGGCGACGGGTGACGTGAATGTGATTGTGGATCCGAAGTCGGATCGTTTGCAGATACTCACTCCGTTTGAAGCGTGGGACGGTAAGGATTATGTGGATCTGCCGCTGCTGCTCAAGGCGAAAGGTAAGTGCACGACGGATCATATTTCACCGGCGGGCAAGTGGCTCAAGTATCGCGGACACCTTGACAATATTTCGAACAACATGTTCAGCGGCGCCATCAACGCATTTGACGGCGAGCGCGGTGTGATTACGCATCCGCTGACGGGTGCCAAAAAAGTCGAAACGTCGAAAGCGGCGCGCGATATTAAGGCTGCGGGTATGAAGTGGATTGTGGTCGGTGATGAGAATTACGGTGAAGGGTCGTCGCGTGAGCATGCTGCGATGTCACCGAGATTGCTTGGATGCGCGGCTGTGATTACCAGAAGTTTTGCACGTATTCATCAGTCGAATTTGAAGAAGCAGGGGATTTTGCCGCTGACGTTCCAGAATCCGGCAGACTATGAGAAGATTCAGGAGGGAGACAAGCTCTCACTATTGGATCTTGCGAATTTGACTCCGGGTAAGGCTGTGAAGCTTGTGGCGAAGCATGCGAACGGAGCGAGCGACGAAATTATGCTTGATCAAACTCTGAATGCCGAGCAGATCGCATGGTTCCGTGCAGGCAGCGCGCTTAATTTGTTGAGAGAAAAGTCGAAGTAATGTCCGGGCCGATTGACGCGGGTGTGCGGATCGGGCACGTGCATTTGAAAGTGTCTGATTTGGATCGCGCGTTGAAATTTTATTGTGACGTGCTGGGTTTTGAGTTGGTGCAGAGGATGGGAAGCGCGGCGGCGTTTATTTCAGCCGGCGGGTATCACCATCACATCGGCTTGAATACGTGGCATAGCAAAGGCGCATCACCGCCGCCGGAACGACACACAGGATTGTATCACGTTGCGATTTTGTATCCGACGCGCGCGGCATTGGCGGATGCTTTGAAACGATTGATTGAGGCGAAGATTCCGCTTGACGGAGCGGCGGATCACGGTGTAAGTGAGGCGCTTTACTTGCATGATCCGGACTCCAACGGGCTTGAGCTGTATTGGGACAAACCTGAGAGCGAATGGCCGCGAGATGCGAGCGGCGCGCTACGGATGGTCACCGATCCGCTCGATTTGGATGATCTGCTGGCTGAACTTGAGTAAATAAAAGCGCCCTGTCAATACTAAATGACAGGGCGCAACGCTCAAGTGCTTGTTAAGCAGTGCGTGTTACGCACGTCTTATTTATGAAATACCAAAGCTGCTCCGGCGATGATTAGGCCGAAGCCTGCGAGCATTTTAGGTGTTATGGGTTCTTTGAGATAGAAGATTGAGAAGACGCAGAAGACCGTGAGGGTGATGACTTCCTGCATGGTTTTTAGTTGCGCGCCGGAGTAGTGATTGTAGCCCCAGCGGTTGGCGGGGACTTGTAGACAATACTCGAAGAAGGCAATGCCCCAACTTGCGAGGACGACCAGCCAGAGCGGATACTCGCAAAACTTCAGATGACCGTACCATGCGAAAGTCATGAAGATGTTCGACGCAAGGAGAAGCGAGATTGTTAGCGCGGTAGTCTGAAGCATCTTAGTGGCCGTTTAATTTGCGGCGGCGATCTAAGGCCCGCATTCTTGCGAGCGTCTTGTTGCGGATTTTCATTTCGCTGGAGCGCAAGACATCGGTGTTGTCATCGTGGCGGCGATAGCGGTAGCAGACGTGATGCACGCGGCCGACTTCGTATTTTTCGCCGCACTTCAGCACGAGGTCGTAGTCTTCGCCGTAGTGACCGAGTTCGCCTTCGTCGAAGCCGCCGAATTCGAGAATCACACTTCTGTGCCAGCAGCGCAAGGCTCCGGCCCCGTCGCGGCGGAGGATGTTATTGCGGTTGTATTGCTCGTGCTTGATGACCCCGAGATCGGGCAGGGTATTGCCGTCCACGTCCATTAACTCGTAGTAGCTGATGGCCAAGCCCCATGTGGGGTTGTTGTCGAGATGTTCGGCCATCATGCGGAGCGTGTGCGGTTTGTGCTCGTCGTCGCTGTCTAATTGCGCGATGTATTTGCCTTGCGCCGCGCGGACACCGAGATTGAGCGAAACCGAAATGATGTTGCGGTCGTTCTCAATGAGTTTGATGCGCGGGTCGTTGGCCATGTACTCACGGACAACTTGGCGCGTGTTGTCGGTTGAGCCGTTGTCCACGATGATGTATTCCCAATCAGAGATGTCGGCGGCTTGCACGGATTCGATGGCTTTGCCGATGAATTTCGCGCGATTGTAAACGGGAGTGACAACGGAGATGCGGACTACCCCCCCTTGCCCCCCCGCTGAAGCGAGGGGGAATGCGGAACGCTCACCTTCGAGCCATGCGTGTTCGCGTTTTAGAAAATTGTAGAAGACTTGCTCGGTGTGGTGCTCGGTTTCTTTGTCCATGAAAAGGTACGAGAAGCCACCTAATGCGCCGCGACCGGGATAGAAGAGTTTGGATTTCTTGGCGAGATCGGCGGTATCCGTTTGCGGAGCGGGGACGACAGCGATAGCGCCGTCGATGTGGATGCGGGTTTTGTCGCCCCAACTCTTCAACAATAAATCGTAAAATGCGGCCTTGTAGTGCTGTTCATCAAGATCGCCTATTGATAGTAGCCACTCAACGCGCACGGCCCATGCAGGACCCCAATCTTCGCGTTCAGTGATGTCGCCTAAGTCGTGGCGAACGGTCTGTAACTCATCACCGGTATTTCCTCTCCAGAAATAGTTGCCGTAGAAGAAACGCGCGTTGGGATTTGAGTCGGCGGTGTTGAGCAGATTTTGCTGCCAGCCGTCGGCGAGAGCTTGTAGGTCGGCGGGAAGGAAGAGCAGAAGTCCGGATTGTGCGTGTCGTGCGGCCTCATTCAAACAGGCTGCGAAATTGTTGGCGTCAGAGGAAAGCCGCGTGACTCCGCTTGTATCTTGCGTGAGTCCAGCGGCGTAAAGTGTCAAGTTCGAGTGTTGTTCAAGGGGAAAATTGGACGCGAAGCCCGTTTCACCTACTTGTGTCCATCCAGAAAGTTTCATGCGAATTCGTCGCCCGCTGACAGCGGGAATATTGTTTAGTATTTTGTTTTGCTCTGTGGTATTGGCCGCCGAGTCGAACCAGTTTGCGCTTGCGCTCTCGGGCGGCGGTGCGCGCGGGTTTGCTCACATCGGAGTTTTGAAGGCGCTCGAAGAAGAGGGGATCGTCCCCGATATGATCTTCGGCTCTTCGATCGGCGGCATCGTGGGCGGACTTTATTGCGCTGGCTATACGCCGGATGAATTGCGTGAGTTTGCAATTTCAACCGACTGGGGGGCGCTGTTTCTGGATAGCCCGCAGCGACGCAATCTTGTGCTCGCGCAAAAAGAAAACTCGGGCAAGGCGCTTGTCACGCTGCGTTTTCGCGGATGGACTCCGGATGTCCCGATGGCCGTATCGAGCGGACAGAAATTGTATGACGTGCTGTTTGATTTAGAACAACGCGCGCCGTATCACGTGTGGAACAGCTTCGACGATTTACCGATTTGCTTCCGCACCGTTGCTTCGGATTTAACACATGGTAAACCGGTTGTGTTCCGCAGCGGCAGTTTGGCCGAGGCTATGCGCGCATCGTCGTCGTTTCCGCTGATGTATGTACCGTACCCGTTGGGCGACAAACGGCTCGTTGACGGCGGTGTGACCGAAAATATTCCGGTTGAACTCGCGCGCAAAGAGGGCGGACATTTTGTCGTTGCGGTTGATTTAACCGGCGAAATCAATCCAAGTGATCCTATTGATCAGCCGTGGGAGCTTGTGGACAGAGTGACGACGGTTTTGCAGCTTGAACAGAATGCAGAATCGCGTGCCGAAGCAGACGCTCTCATCGTGCCCGTTATC
>Ga0154020_10011246_pt1 | contig 10203 bp, 7 predicted proteins | sample Klosneuvirus_201_FD_109709 | JGI IMG/M metagenome (GOLD analysis project Ga0154020, IMG submission 109709) | Active sludge microbial communities from wastewater, Klosterneuburg, Austria - Klosneuvirus_20160825_MG | ecosystem: Engineered > WWTP > Aerobic digester > Activated sludge | place... | reverse complement strand
GAGGTCGTCGAGATCGAGGACAACCCCGACGTCATCAAGAAGAAGCAGGAGAAGACGAGCCCGCTCACCTACCTGCTCGCGCTCGTGGCCATCCCGCTCGCGGCCTACGTGCTGCTCTTCGAGGACGACGGCCGCATCGAGAACAAGATCCCGACCGACGTCCCCGAGCTCTGGGCCAAGCCCCAGACGAGCTGCCCCGTCGACGCCGCCGACCAGGCCATCGTGCTCGCCGCCGAGAAGTTCGTCGTCGCCGAGGGCAAGGCCGAGCGCCGGCCGTTCCGGGTGCAGGACGGCGTCGCCGCGGTGCCGCTCTACGAGGTCGCCTCGGCGTGCTTCCGCACCGGTGGCGACGAGGCGCGCAGCGTCGAGGTCTCGGCCACGGCCGCGAGCCTCCGCAAGAAGGTCGGCGAGGACTACCGCGCCCACCGCGTCCGGCTCGAGCACGCCCTCGCCGTGCGCGACCTCGCGACGGCGCACAAGGAGGTCAAGGTGCTGCGCGCCTTCACCGAGGGCGCGGCGGGCAACTACGTCGTGTGGCTCGGCAACCTCGATCGACAGCTCCAGCTCAAGCTCGGAGAGAAGAAGTCGTGAGCGACCCGCGCGTGTGGCTCTTGCCGGCGCTGGCCGCGTGCACCGCGGCGTGCGGCCCGCCTCCGCCCCCCAAGGGGCAAGCCGAGAAGAACGTCAAGACGCTGGTCGACGAGCAGTCCCCCGACAAGCTCCTCGCGCGGGGCAAGGCGTTCTACGCCGCCGGAGACCTCACGCGCGCCGAGCAGTACTACGCCGCCGCGCTGCAGGCCGGCGCCCCCGAGCGCGAGGTGCTGCCCCTGCTGCTCCGCGTGTGCGTCGAGGCGAGCCGCTTCCAGGTCGCGATCGAGTACGCCGAGCCCGTCCTCAAGCGCCACCCCGACGACTGGAAGCTGCGCATGGTCGTGGGCTCGCTCTACGCGGCGGTCGGCCAGAACGTCACGGCGCGCACGCACTACGAGACCGTCGTCGAGCAGCACCCCGACGAGCCCACGCCGCACTACGCGCTCGCCGTGCTGCTGCGCGACCAGTTCGTCGACAAGGTCGGCGCCGACGCGCACTTCCGCGAATACCTGCGGCTCGCGCCCGCGGGGCCGCACGCCGACGAGGCGAAAGGGTCGCTGCTCAAGCCGGTCAAGCCGGTCGAGGCGCCCGCGCCGGCTCCGGTCGCCCCGCCCACGCCGACACCCACCAAGGAAGACCCGAAGAAGCTCCCCGGCAAGGACGTCAAGAAGGACGGACCGGTGAAGCTGCCGTGATCCCCCGCGAGGTCTTCGCCGAGACCCTGCTGCAGTTCTTCGGTCCGGTGCGCCGGTACCTCGAGGATCCCGCGGTCAGCGAGGTCATGATCAACGGTCCCGACCAGATCTTCATCGAGAAGCGGGGCAAGCTCGAGCTCACCGACGCGCGATTCTCGAGCCGTGAGGCGCTGATGGCCGCGCTGCGCAACGTGGCGCAGTACGTCGGCAAGTCCATCGACGAGCACCGCCCGATCCTCGAGGGTCGCCTGCCCGACGGGTCGCGCATCGAGGCGATCTGCCCGCCCGCGGCGCCCGACGGACCGCACGTCGCCATCCGCCGCTTCTTCCAGGAGACCCTCACCGTCCAGCGCCTCATCGGGTTCGGCGCGCTCACCGAGGACGCGGCGAGCGCCCTGCACGCCCTGGTGGCCGCCAAGCTCAACGTGCTCGTGGCCGGCGGCACGGGCAGCGGCAAGACCAGCATGCTCAACGCGCTCTCGTCGTTCATCCCCGACGGCGAGCGCGTGGTCGTGATCGAGGACTCGCGCGAGGTCCAGCTGCAGCGCCAGCACGTCGTGCAGCTCGAGGCGCGCCCGCCCGACCCGAAGGGCCGCGGCCTCGTCAGCATCCGCGATCTGTTCCGCGCGACGCTGCGCATGCGCCCGGACCGCATCGTGGTCGGCGAGATCCGCGGCGGCGAGGCGCTCGATCTCATCCAGGCCATGACCAGCGGCCACGGCGGCTGCCTCTCCACCTTGCACGCCACCTACCCCCGCGACACCCTCTCACGCCTCGAGACCATGGCGATGATGAGCGACGTGCAGATGCCCCTCACCGCGCTGCGCATCCAGCTCGCGTCGGCGGTGAACATCATCGTGCAGGTGTCGCGCTACCAGGACGGCTCCCGCAAGGTGTCGCACATCACCGAGGTGATCGGCTTCGATCAGGAGACCAACCAGTACCTCACCCAGGACATCTTCCTGCGGCGCCACGACGGCGTGACCGAGCACGGCGAGATCCTCTCCACCTTCGAGCCGACCGGCGTGCTGCCGCGCGCGGTCGAGCAGCTGCACGAGCACGGGCTCGGCCTGCCGGCGGCGGTCTACGCGGCCGCGGAGCAACGCGGCGCATGAGCGAACCGTTCGTGCTCGAGATCCGGCGCGGCAGCGGCGACCCGCGCTACCTGACCCTGGAGTCGGGCCAGGAGCTGCCGCCGCTCTCGATCGGCACCGCGGCCGACTGGCGCGTCGACGCCGATGGCATGGACGAGGTGCACGCCTTCGTCTACTTCGACGGCCAGCAGCTCCACGTGCAGAGCGCGGTGCCGGATCGCCTCGTGAAGGTGAACGGCCGGGTGGTGGGCACCGAGTGGACCGCGGTCGCTCCCTCGAGCACCCTCGCCATCGGCGACGCGCGGCTCGTGTTCTGCGCGCTGTCCCAGGCCAGCGCGGGCGCGGCGCCGATGCCCCGCGGGCGCACCCCGACCCCGTTCGGCGAGGACGCGCCGACGCGGATGCAGATGCCCGCCGCGCACGACGACGACGAGGCCACGGGGCACATCGAGGTGCCGAATTTCGACGAGGAGGCGACCCGCGCGCTGCCCGTGCCCACGGCCGCGCGCATGCTCGGCAGCCGCAAGCCGACGCCCGACCTCGGCGCGAGGCCGGCGCCGCCCGCCGCGCCGCCGGTGATGGGACCGGAGGCGTTCGGGCCCGCGCCCACGCCGTTCGCGGCTCCGTTCGCGGCTCCGCCTCCGCCCCCGCCACCGCCTCCCGACGACGTCCCGCCCCACCTGCAGACGACCACCAAGCCCGCCATCCGCAAGGACGCGAGCAAGCTCGCCCAGGCGTGGCGCGAGACCTCGGTGGTCAAGAAGATCATCCTGCTGCTCCTGCCCCTCGCCTTCGTGATGGTCTTCTACGGGTTCGAGGACGACCCCGCCCCGCGCGCCAAGCAGAAGCCCGCCGCGTCGGCTTCGGCGTCGGCCTCGACCACCGAGGACGACGACGATCCGAAACCCAAGAAGAAGAAGAAGCCTCCCGTCGACGACCCCGACCCGCCGCCGTCGAACACCGCGCCGCCGCCCTCCACGTCGGGAAGCCCGCCGCCCGTGCCCTCCGTTCCCGCGACGGTCCCCGCCCCCAGCGCCAGCGCGCCTGGCAGCCCGAAGACCGACCCGGCCAAGAAGACGACCGAGCGCGAGGCCGTCGACGCGGTCGCTGCCGGACAGTACGAGCTCGCCGCGAAGCTCTACGAGCAGCTCGCCAAGGAGCACCCCGAGACCCCAGCGTACAAGGAGGCCGCGCGCATCCTCCGCGCCAAGGCCAAGAAGGGCGACGGCTCGAAGTGAGCGACCCGCCTCGCGGCCCGTCTCGCCACGAAGAAGAGGGGGCGCCGGTGCCGCGCTCTCGCACCACGCTGCCGCAGGATCCCTCCGGCAAGCCCAGCCCGATCGACGTGCCCCTCGGGGTCCCCCTCGACGAGGCGGGGCGTTACGTCCCCCGTCGCGTGCTCGGCTCGGGTGGCCTCGGGGCGGTGCTCGAGTGCGAAGATCGCGTCCTCGGCCGCGCGGTCGCGATCAAGGTGCTGCTGCGCCACGACGACCCTCGGTACGCCGACCTGCTCGCCCGCGAGGCGCGCCTCCTCGGAGGGCTCGAGCACCCGAACATCGTCCCGGTCTACGAGCTCTCGGAGTCGCCCCCGTTCTACGTGATGCGCGTGCTCGAGCCGCGCACGCTCGAGCAGATCGTGATCGATCTGCGGCGTGGCAACCCGGACGCGCACCACGACTTCCCGCTCGGGCGCCTCTTGCGGGTGTTCCTCTCGGTCTGCGACGCCATCGAGTTCGCGCACGACCGCGGCATCGCCCACTGCGACATCAAGCCCGCCAACGTGGTGATCGGCAGCCACGGCGAGGTGGTCGTCGTGGACTGGGGCCTCGCCCATCACCTCGACGGGCCACTCGTCTACCGTGGTGGCACCCTCGGGTACGCGGCCCCCGAGCAGTTCGACGAGGCCTTCCGCGGCGTCGTCGATCGGCGCATCGACGTGTTCGCGCTCGGAGCGCTGCTCTACGAGCTGCTCGCCCTCGAGCCGGCGCTGCCCGACGACGACGCCACCCGCGCCTCGCTGCTCGCCGGCAGCGGCTACGGCAGCGTCGACGTCTCTCGCCTCTCGGCGCGGGGCCCGAGCGTCGCGGGCCTCGTCGAGGTGGTCCTGCGCGCCCTGTCGCACGAGCCGGACCGTCGCTACGGCTCGGTGCGCGCCTTCGCGGCCGCGGTCGAGGCCCACCTCGAGGGGACCGCCGCGCTCGAGCAACGCCGGCGTCGGGTGGAGCTGCTCGTGGCCGAGGGTCAGCGGCTCACCGCCGACCTGCGCGACTTCGTCGACAGCCGTGGGGAGCGGGTGGCCGAGGTGGCCGAGCTCCGCGCGCAGGTCCCACCGTTCGCGCCCCCCGAAGAGAAGCGGCGCGTGTGGGACGCCGAGGACCGCGTGATGATGCTCGACGCGATGGCCGCGAGCACCCTGCGCGAGGCGGCGTCCGCCTTCGAGCGAGCGCTGGTCGAGCTGCCCGAGCACCGCGAGGCGAGGCGGGGTCTCGCCTACCTCTGGGCGATCGAGCGCCAGCGCGCGCGGAGCCGTCGTGATGCCTTCGACGAGGCCTACTTCGGGGAGCTCGTCCGCCAGTACGACGACGACGGCCCCGAGGGCCCTGCGCAATCGGGGGCCCTCTCGTTCGACTGGCCCGTGCCGTGCGAGGTCTCGCTCGAGACCTACGTCGCGCGCGATCGCCGCCTCGTCATCGACGGCGCGCGCTCGCTCGGCAGCCCCCCTCTCTCGCTCCGCGTACCGGTCGGTTCGCACCGCCTCCGGCTCACGAGCGGGCGCGGGACCCTCCATCGTCCGATCTTCGTGGGCCCCAACGCCTCGCTGACCGTCGGGTTCGACCGCCCGAAGGTGCCGGCCACCTCGGTCGGCGAAGTGCTCGTCCCCGGCGGCGAAGCGCTCGTCGATCTCGGCGACGGGCTCGAGGTGCAGGAGGTCGAGGTCGCGACGTTCGTGATCCAGGCCCGCCCGGTGACCTTCGGCGAGTACCTCGAGTTCCTCGCGTGGGTCCACGAGGAGCTCCCGGGCCGCGCCCGCCACCACACGCCGCGCGGCCTCGACGAGGCGGCCTACTTCCGGTGGGACGGCGACTCCTTCGTCCCGCTGCGCATCACCGAGTACGGCGACGACACCGAGCTGCTGCGCGCCCTGCCCGTGTTCGGCGTCTCGGGCCACAGCGCCTCGGTCTACGCGGCGTGGCGCTCCCGCCGCGATCGCGTCGCCTACCGGCTGCCGACCGAGATCGAGTGGCAGAAGGCCGGCGGCGGTGTGGACGGCCGGCGCCATCCGTGGGGCGACGCCTTCGACGGCGCCTACTGCCTGCACCGCGAGTCGCGCGAGGGGCCGCCGCGACCGATGCCGTCCGGCTCGTTCCCCGTGGACTGCTCTCCCTACGGTGCGCTCGACTTCGCGGGCGGCGTCGCCGACTGGGTCACGCCCGGCCACGCGCCGCTGCCGCTCTCGCGCGCGACGGGCGCGGTCACGCGCGGCGGCTCGTACCGCGATGCCCCCGAGACCTGCTCGCTGCGCGCACGGCGTCGCTACGGTCTGCAGGAGTCGACGCCCAGGGCCGGGTTCCGGCTCGTGCGCGATCTCGACCGCGCGCCGGATCACGACGAGGGCCTCCTCCGCGACACCGAGAGCCGGCCGCCCAGCGGCCGCACGGCGCGACCTCGCTAGCCCTTGGCGCCGAAGGCGGGCCCGCCGAGCGGCAAGAGCGCCCGGCCCGAAGCGGCGTTGAGCACCAGCGCGAACGCCAGGTAGAGCGCGATCGCGAGCAGACCCACCGTGAGCCAGGCGATGCCGACGCCGAACGCGGGCGCGTGCAGGACGTCGCGCAGGATGCGGCAGACGTAGAGCAGGTCGATGTCGCCGAGGAACAGCAGCAAGAGCTTGGAGTGGAACCCGAAGGCCACCGTCATCACGAGGAACACGAGCAGGAAGCACAGGTCCACCGAGAGCACGACGGCCGAGTTCGGGAGGTGACCGTGGGCCAGCTCGGTCAGCGACCACCAGTTCATGATCCAGTTGAACGAGAAGGCCGTGAACAGCGTGCCCCCGAGCACGTTCTTGTTCACGAAGCTCATGAGCCCGGCGAGGAACTGGCCGCCGGCGCCGAACAGGAGACAGAACATCGCCGCGATGCGCAGCCCGTCCGGGGTGAGCGAGGCCTTGACCCCGAAGGCGGCGGGGAGGAGCGCCGCGCACCCGACCGAGAGGCCGATGAGGCCGAGGGGGGTGGGATCGGCGAGGGGGGGAGCGGACACGGCGGGTTCGGACACCGGCGGCCTATACTCCATCACCCCCGTGGCGCGCACTGCTCATGGGAGCTCTGCCTCGGAATCTACTCCACGGGCGTCACCGGCTCGCCGGCGCGCCAGCCCATTGGCGCCCTCCTGGACAGATGGCGAGGAGCGTCGACCTAACGACGGGTCGGAGGCACGGTGCGTGACGGCACGGCCGTTGCTGATTGAGGGTCGGTGACAGGAGACACGCGCGTTCTGCGCGTCGTCTCGAAAACGGCACAATTTTCGCAGATTTTTCCCCGATTCCCGCTCAACGGCCAGGGCGGCCGTCCGTTCTGGAACGCAGGGGCCAGAGGCTCGCCCACCGCCGGTGGCGAGGCGGAGCTCTGTCCGCGCATCCATCGCAGCTCGCTCGGAGCGATCCCATGAATTGGTTCAACGACCTCAAGACGATGAAGAAGATCCTGCTGGCCGTCGCGATCCTGGTGGTCGCGATGATCGGGGTCGGCTGGGTCGGAAACAACAGCGCGGACACGATCAACCTCCGCCTCAACAAGCTCTACGAGCGGGACTTCATGGGAACGGTCGAGGCCATGCGGGCCGAGACCGCGATGCTCGACGTACGGGTCACCGCCCGGAACATCCTGCTCGCCGAGGATGCCACCGAGCAAGCGCGGCTGCTCCGGAAGCTGGACGACCACGAGGCGGCACTGACCAAATCCCTCGACGCGACGGAGAAGCTCCTGGTCTCGGAGGAGCTCAAGGCGCGCATGGCGGACGTCAAGAAGGAGCGAGCGGTATGGCTGGCCGGGCTCCGGGAGGCCGCCCGCCTGGCCATGGCCAAGGATCACCCCGGGGCGCTGGCGGCGCTCGGCAAGGCGGCGGCCGCCGGTGATCGCATCCGCGAGGCCATGTCGAAAATCGTCGCGTCCAAGGACGTCCTGGCCAAGCAGGCCGCCGACGAGACCGACGGCATCTACGCGAGGAACCGCAACCTGCTGATCGCCGTGATCGTGGGCGCGGCGCTCCTGGGCATCTTCATCGGCGTGATCACGGGTCGGGCCGTCGCGAATCCCCTCGTCAAGACGGTCGCGGTGCTCGGCCAGGTCGCGAAGGGCGACTACTCCGTCCAGCTCGACATCGACTCGAAGGACGAGCTCGGCGACACGGCCAGGGCCCTGAACGCGACCATCACGGCGGTCAACGCGGCCCTCCGCGAGGTGCGCAACGTCGCCGAGGAGGTCGCCACCGCATCCCAGCAGCTGTCGGGAGCCGCGGAGGAGATCTCGAGCGGTGCCCAGGAGCAGGCCTCGGGCCTCGAGGAGACCGCGGCGAGCCTGGAGGAGGTGGCCGCGACCGTGAAGCAGAACGCCGACAACGCGCAGCACGCGGCGCAGCTCGCCGCCAACTCGCGCGACGTCGCCGAGAAGGGCGGGGCCGTCGTCGGCGCCGCGGTGAGCGCGATGAACGAGATCACCCAGTCCTCGAAGCGCATCGCCGAGATCATCACCACCATCGACGAGATCGCCTTCCAGACCAACATCCTCGCGCTCAACGCCGCCGTCGAGGCCGCGCGGGCCGGGGAGCAGGGCCGCGGGTTCGCGGTGGTCGCGGCCGAGGTCCGGGACCTCGCCCAGCGCAGCGCCGCCGCCGCCAAGGAGATCAAGAACCTCATCAGCGACTCCGCGGACAAGGTCGAGGCCGGCTCCAAGCACGTGCTCTCGAGCGGCGAGACCCTCCGCGAGATCGTCACCTCGGTCAAGCGGGTGACCGACATGATCAGCGAGATCGCGGCGGCCTCTCGCGAGCAGAACACCGGCATCGAGCAGGTCAACAAGGCCGTCACCCAGATGGATCAGGTGACCCAGTCGAACGCCGCCCAGACCGAGGAGCTGTCGTCGACGGCCCAGGGCCTCTCCGGTCAGTCCGAACAGCTGCAGCGCCTCGTCGCGCGGTTCCGCCTGGACCAGGGCGAGAGCGACCGCACCTCGTTCGCGCAGACCCGCCCGCAGAAGATCGTCGTCGCGCGCGCTGCGCCCGCGCCCAAGGAGCGACGCGCCGAAGTCGCCCTCGAGGCCGCGCCGCGCCCCGCGCGTCTCAACGGCGCCAACGGCCACTCCAACGGCCACGGCACTGCCCACTTCGAGGAGTTCTGAGCCATGCACGCCACGGGTGAAGCGCTCGCACAGGAAGTCAGCGAAGTGATCCTCGCAGAGACGGCCAACGTGATCGAGCTCCGCGGTGCGGTGTGCGGCCCCGTGGCGCAGACTCTCTTCCACCAGGCGCGCCGCCTCGAGCGGCACTCGGCGGCGGCCGTCCGCTGCGACCGCCTCACCTCGCTCGACGCCTCGGCGCTGCAGGTGCTCCTCGCGCTCCACCGCACCCTGCAGGAGCATGGGCACGTCCTCGAGCTCCGCGCGGTGCCTCCGGCCGTGCTCGGGCAGCTGCGCGCCGTCGGCGCCGCCGACCTCCTCTGCATCTCGACCGAGCCGATCGTCGAGCCAGAGGGCGTCGACCAGGTCGACCTCGAAGCCGCGACCCCCACGCTACCCATCGCGCGTGGACCCGACCCCCTCCCGGTCGAGTCTCCGAACGAGACGGCAGAGTTCCTCCACGAGACGATCGAGTCCCCGGTCGAGAGCGCCGAGGCGTCGGCAGAGTCCCCGACGCCGAGCGACGACCCGGCCGAAGGCCCGAGTGTTGCAACGTCGCTCGAAGCGTCCCCCGAAGCGACCGAGTCCGTCGACGACACGGGCTGGTCGCTGGTTCCCGAGAACCGAGATCCCCCCGAGGAGTCATGAGCACCTTCGACACCAGCAGCCTCATGGGCGCGTTCTTCGACGAGGCGGAAGAGCACCTCGTCAACATGGAGGAGTCGCTCCTCGCGCTCGAGCACTCCCCCGACGATCGGGGCCTGCTCGACGCGGTGTTCCGCGCGGCGCACTCCATCAAGGGGGGCTGCGGAGTCTTCGGCTTCAACGACGTCCTCCGGTTCACCCACGCGCTCGAGAACCTGCTCCAGCGGGTCCGCGAGGGTCGCATCGCCATCGGGCCGCTCACCGAGCTCCTGCTGCGCGCCAAGGACGTCGTCGCCGATCTGCTCGTGGCCGCTCGCGACGGGGGGGCTCCGCCCGAAGCGATGGCGGAGATGCTCGGGGAGATCGAGGAGGTGACGCCGGCGGCCTCCATCGAGGCGAGTCACGACCCGGACATCCTGCGCATCCTCGCGATGTCCGCCGTCGGTGGCGGCATCTTCTCGTCCGCGCCACCCGCCGCGCAGACCTACACCGTTCGCTTCGAGCCGGCCGCCGACGTCCTCGCGAAGGGGCTCGACCCCGTCCTCGCCCTGGAGGCGCTGGCGGAGCTCGGCGCGGTGAGCCGCGTCGCGCTCGACGACACGGCCCTGCCCTCGCTCGACGACCTCGATCCGGGCCACTCCTACCTGCGCTGGTCCATCACCCTGTGCACGAACGCCAGCGAGAGCCGGATCCGGGACGTCTTCGCCTTCTTCGACGCGCCCACCGTGGTCGAGGTGGAGAAGGTGACGCCGGCCGTGCCCGCGCTCCGCATCATCGAGGTGCCCG
>Ga0154020_10011244_pt1 | contig 10203 bp, 10 predicted proteins | sample Klosneuvirus_201_FD_109709 | JGI IMG/M metagenome (GOLD analysis project Ga0154020, IMG submission 109709) | Active sludge microbial communities from wastewater, Klosterneuburg, Austria - Klosneuvirus_20160825_MG | ecosystem: Engineered > WWTP > Aerobic digester > Activated sludge | place... | reverse complement strand
GGCGTGGCCTCGTACGGTCTCGAGCTCTTCCGAAATACCCCGCCGCTCGACGTCGTCTACGTCGCGGTGGGCCTCGGATCCGGGCTCTGTGGCGTCCTCGCCGCGCGCGACGCGCTCGGCCTCGCGACGGCGGTCGTGGGCGTCGTCTCGGAGCGCGCGCTCGCCTACAAGCTGTCGTACGAGGCGGGCCACGCCGTCGCGACCGAGACGGCGGAGACGATGGCCGATGGCGTGGCGTGCCGCGTGCCGAACGACGCCGCCCTCGCCCTGATGCGCGGCCGCGTCGCGCGCTTCGTCGCCGTGTCGGATGACGAGGTCCGGGCCGCGATGCGCGCCCTCTTCGACGACACGCATCAGGTGGCCGAGGGCGCCGGCGCGATCGGCCTCGCGGCGGCTCTCCGGGAACGTCCTCTCCTCGCCGGAAAGCGCGTGGGGCTCGTCCTGTCGGGCGGCAACGTCGATCGCGACGTCTTCGCGGCCGCCCTCACCTGACCGTCAGGGTCCGTCGAGCTCCCGGCGCGACGCCTGTGCTCGCAGGGTCACCGGATCGAGCCGGCGGCCACGAGCGCCGGCAGGAGGTGGTCCGTCAACAGCTTCGCGGTGAGCTTGTGCGGCTGCCTCACGCCGAAGTTCGTGGTCGTCACGACGATGACGGCGCCGAGTTCCGGGAAGACCTGAACGGTGTTGCCGCCGGAGCCGTTCATCGCGAAAGACCGGAGCGTCCGCTCGCCTACCTCGAGCTCCATCAGCCACCAGAGGTAGCCGTAGCGCGTCGTGTCGTCGATCTGCGCGTGCGGCTCGGTGGAGACCTTCACCCAGTCCCGCGGGATCACCGGACGCCCCTTCCAGACGCCTCCGTCGAGATAGAGCTGTCCGAGCGCGAGGAGGTCGCGGCTCCGGAGGCCGAGTCCTCCCCCCGCCTGCGCGAGGCCCAGCGGCGACAGCTGCCACTCCGGCTTCTCGATGCCGAGCGGCGCGAAGAGCGCCTCGTTCGCGAAGTCCGGAAGCGGCTTCCCGACGGCCTTCTGGAGCACGGCGCCTAGAGTCGTGACACCCGCCGTGCAGTAGCTGAAGCTCCGCCCGTACGGCGCGTCCTTCGGCTTCGTCACCCACGCCGGGAAGCCGCGGATCGGGAGGTCGACGGTGAATCGCACCCAGTCCTCGATGAGGTACATCCGCTCCTCGTTGCCCCGCGAGTACTGGTTCTCGTCGTCGCATTCGAGGAGCGAGCTCATCGTGAGGAGGTCCTCGACGGTGATCTTGTCCTTGCGCGGATCGGGGTTCGCGAAGGGCTTCCTGTCGGCGAGGAACGGCGCGATCCGCGCGTCGACGCCGGTCAGCTTCCTCCTCTCGATCGCGGCGCCCACGAGCATCCCCGCCACCGTCTTCGTGGCGGAGCGCGTGTTCCGCCGCGCCTCCGCGCCCCCCGCGTCGAAGTACTCCTCGAACGCGATCGAGCCGTTCCTCGCCACCACGAGGCTCGTGATCGCCTGGAACTTCCCTTCCCTCACGGCCTTCGCCGCCTCCGCGGCGGCCTTATCGAAGGCCGGGTCCGACCCGGGCGTCGCGCGCTTCCAGTCGTCGGCGCGGAGGAACGGCGAGGCGAGGGACAGCGAGAGGAGCGCGGCGAGCGGACGAGATCTCATGCGGCTGAAGATAGGCCCGGCCGGACGCGCCGTCTTGGACGGAATAAACATTCACCCCGGGCGGCGGGGGCCCCGGACGGAGCGCCGGTATTCGCCAGGCGTCATCCGGTACTCGCGGCGGAACGCGCGGGCGAGGTGGCTCTGGTCGCAGAAGCCGGCCGCGAGCGCCACGTTCGCGAGGGGTTCGTCGCCCCGGGCGAGGAGCGCCGCGGCCCGGTCGAGACGCGCGCGGCGCAGGTAGTCGCCGGGCGTCATCCGGAAGCGCGCGCGGAACGAGCGCGCAAGGTGAACGGGATGGACGCCCACGGCGGCCGCGACGTCCTTCATCGAGAGAGCCTCGGCGGAGGCGGCGTGAAGGAGGTCGCGAGCGCGCCCCAGCCACTCCGGCAACGGCTCCCGTGCCGGGCCGGCCCCGGAGGCCAGCTCGAGGAGCTCGAGGCAGATGGCCTCCGCGGCGAGCGCGCTGGCCGCCCCGTCGCCCGCCCCGAGGCGGACCAGGCGCCGCGCCCGGCCGACGGCCTGCCCCGCGAGGAGCGCGGGGGCGGACGGCAGACGGACGACCTCCGACGCCTGCTCCAGCGCGGGCCGCGAGACCGAAATCGTCAGGAAGAGGCCGTCGTCGGACCGGAAACGATCGCGGTGGGTCGTGCCCGGCGGGTTGTAGACGAGGAGCGGCGCCTCGCAGAAGCCGGGCGCCCCGCGTGCCGCGGTGACGTAGGTGCCCTCCGTCACCAGGACGAAGTGCGCCTCCTCATGCGTGTGCCTCACGACCTCGGGCTCGGGCACCGTGGCCGAGAGGCGCGCCAGCGTGAAGCCCCCGGCGCTCCGCGTGAAGCGCGAGCGGCCGAAGAACGCCCCGAAGGGAAGGACCGAGTCACGATCTGCGTCGGGAGTCAACGTCAGGTGATACGTGAGATCGGGGCGCGGGGTTCCGTCGTCGTTGTACGCGGCTCCACTACCAGGTTCCGTACCAGGCGGCCGCTCCGGCCAGGAGGAAGAGCGACCACGCGGGGTGACGTCGTCCTGCCGTGACGAGGATGACGACGGCGCTCAGGAGGAGCGTGCCAGCGACGACGGCGCCGACGTTGCGGACGCTCGGGCCCGAGACGGCGACGACGATCAGGATGCCGGCGAGGCCCCACCAGGCCAGGCTGGTCAGATGCCACGCGTAGCGGAGGACGCTCGTGGTGTAGCGCCGATCGCGATGGAGGAGCGGCAGATCCGGCAGCGCGAGGAGCCTCGGGAGGACGAACCGCTCCCCGAGGACCGAGTGGGCGACGCCGATGAACAGCACGAGCGAGGCCGCCACGAGGAGGACGGCGCTCATCGCGGCAGGAGCGTCCGCGGGTCGTTCGTCGCGTTGTCGATCACGGACGCGTACGCCGCGAACGCCGCGCCGGGCGTGGGGGTCGAGAGGACGAGCATCCCGTCCACCACTGACGTGACCCTGCCGAAGAGCGCGACGCGGGAGAGCTGCCGCATCTCGAGCGGGCGGAACGTCAGGGACTGCGTCCAGAGGACGACGCCGTCCTTCCCGACGAGGGAGACCGAGAGCCCGGCAGCGATCGCGGACGTGTTGACGACGATCAGGTTCGTCCGGGAACCCGCGTCGTCGCGGACGGGGAGGATCGAGCGGGGCTCCGCGCCGATCAGGTCGCTCGCCGTGGCCGACGGTACGCTCTGGCCGAAGGTGCCGCCGGCTCCGGGCGTGGACGTCTGCGCCACGACCTGGAGAGACGGGGCGCCCGACGTGACGCGGACCGCACCGAAGCCCGACGTGACGCCGAAGAGCGAGCCGAGGACATCGTCGTACGTCACGAGCTTTCCGGCGGCGAGGCTGAACGTCTGCTCGCTGCCGGAGGTCCCGTCCTGGTCGTGGCCCAGGAACTTCACGGTGAAGGCCGCGTCAACGGCGCCGCGATTGGCGACCGTCAGATCGGTCGTGTAGAACGCGCCTCCCGCGCCCGTCGCGCGCGCGGTGGACGGGATCACCCACGCGCTGTCGGCCGCGGCGCTCGAGGCGTTCACGGTCCACGTCCGCGTCCGGGCCAGGAGCGTCCCTGCCGCGTCGGGCTTCACGAGCGGCGTGGGGTCGCCGTACAGCAACGTCACCGTGGTGCGGCCCGCGCGCGACGGCGTGAAGACGAACGACCGCCCGGTGCCGGCCGGGGCGCCGTCGACGAGCCACGTCGCCGTGACGGCCGGCCCCCCAACCGGCGACAGCAGGTCCACCGAGAACGTCACGCTTCCGGGCAACGCTACGGTGACGTCTCCGGGCGCCGGGCTCTCGGAGCCCGGCTCCACGTTGTCGATCCCGGACGCGGGAACGCCCCAGCCGCCCTGGTAGAGCTGCAGGACGAACTCCTGCGCGCAGACCTCGCAGAACGGCTGCCCCAGGCTGTTCATGAGGCAGCTCTGCTTCGGCCGGTACATCCCCGCGGCCTGGTAGCGCGCCCCCTGGAACAGCCCGACGGCGCTGCCCGACGTCGTCGGGATCGGCGTGGACGGCAGGATCCACGAGCGCCACTTGATCGCCGCGCGGTCGGTCACGTCGGTCACGTTCGCCTCGCACGCCCCGCCTCGGAGGTCGGAGCACGCCGGGTAGCCGGGATAGGCCGTCGTGTACTCGTCCGCGAGCCCCGTGAACGAATGGCCGAACTCGTGCTGCGCGATCCCGACGGCCTGCGCGTTCGTGGAGAACGACCCCACGTTCCCGCCCGCGCCGCCGTAGGTGTCGTCGTTCACGACGACGAGGATCTTGTCCCAGCCGGGCGACGCGGCCGCGGCGGCCAGCACCTTCCCGGCGTTGACGTAGAGCAGCCGGTGCGTGTTCGCGAGGCAGAAGCCCGCGTCGAACGCCGTGGTCACGAACGTGCCGCGCTTCGGGTCGTTCTGCATCGTGGTGTCCGCGCAGCAGGTGGGGACGCCGACACCCGAGCAGCTGGCCTGGTACGGCGGGTGATCGGCGCCGGACTGGCCCGAGGCCGTGTAGAGGCTCGTCGTCCGGACGAAGTTGCGGTAGATGCTGTACGGCGGGATGTCGAAGAACGTCCGGAAGACGCCGTCGGCGTCCGCGTTGAACTTCGCCTGCTCGCTCGCGGTGTAGCCGTCGCCCATGATCAGGAGGTCGAGCCGGTTGTCCGCGCCCGAGGCCGCCGCGCTCCCGCCGGCCAGCACGCGGCGCGTCGTCTCAGGCGCGAAGCGGGAGAGCGGCAGCGCGCCATTCGCAGCGAGCGCGTCCACGTCGAGCTCCGTCTCCACCGCGCGGAGCGGGAGCCGCGCGGCGACATCGGAAGGCGTTCCCTTCACCACGCCGAGCCGGAGCCGCGTCCTCGCGAGCACGGGCAGGCGCACCACGAAGGCCTTCTCCTGGAGCTCCACCAGGCGCGTCCCGATCGCCGGCTCGCCCGGTCGCCCGTGGTCGTGGAGGAACCGAGGCACCTCCACGGCGTCGCGGAACAGCACCTCGCCCGAGGCGCCGTGGAGCTGGATCGCGATCCGGTCCGCTCCCGCGGGCGTGCCGGCGACGAATCGTGTCACGTCCTCCTCCCGCCGGCTCTCCACCCGGAGCGGGACGAGCTGGTGCTTCAGCGGCTCGACGGCGCCCTCCGCGGACAGACCGAAGACGATGTAGCGAGCCACGTCGTCCGCGACGGCGACCGCCGGCAGCGAGAGGAGGACGTTGGCGACGACGAGGCGACGGAAGGCGACGGTTCTCATCGACGCGAATTGTAGTGACGAGGACCTCGATGCGTTGACTCCCGTCGGTGCCCGGGCTAGCGTGCGCGGCCGCCATGTCGCTCAGCGTTCGGACCGAGAACCTCCGGAAGGTGTTCCAGTCGCCGCCGCCCGCCGCGTCCGCGGGCCCGGACGGCGGCCGCGCCCTGCCGAAGGGGAAGAGCGAGGTGGTGGCGCTCGACGGCGTCTCGCTCGAGGTCGAGCCGGGCGAGATCTTCGCCCTCCTCGGCCCGAACGGAGCCGGCAAGTCGACCACGATCGGCATCCTCACGACACGGATCCTGCCGACCGAAGGGAGCGCGTGGATCGGCGACCGGAACGTCCTCCGTGATCCCGTCGCCGTGAAGAGGCTGATCGGCGTCGTGCCCCAGAAGCCGAACCTCGACGTCGCCCTGACCGCGCGGGAGATCCTCCTCTTCCACGGCGCCTACTTCGGCCTCGCGGCCGCCGAACGGACGGCGCGGGCCCAGGCGCTCCTCGACGAGTTCCAGCTGAACGACCGGGCCGACCAGCTGGTGCGGGGCTTCTCGGGCGGGATGATGCAGCGCCTCTCGATCGCGCGGGCCCTGATGCACGACCCGGCGGTTCTCTTCCTGGACGAGCCGAGCGCCGGCCTCGATCCCCAGACGCGGCTCCTGCTCTGGGGGCTCGTCCGCGAATACAGCAAGGCCGGCAAGACGATCATCGTCACGACGCACTACATGGAGGAGGCCGACGCCCTCTGCCGGCGGCTCGCCATCATCGACCACGGCCGCCTCATCGCGCTCGGGACCTCGGCCGAGCTGAAGAGCTCGATCCCGGGCGGCTACCTGATCCGGCTCCGCTTCGACGCACCGGGCGAGCCGATCCGGGCGGCTCTCGCCGCGCTCCCCGGCGTGAGCGAGGTGAAGAGCACCGGCGAGACGGCGCTCGACCTCTACGCCGACCGGGGCGGTCCGCTCGTCGGGCCGATCGTCAACCTGGCCACGGGCGCGGGGCTGGGCGTCCTCGACGTCCACATCGCCGAGCCGAGCCTCGAGAACCTCTTCTTCCACCACACCGGAAGGAGCCTCCGCGAGTGAGCCTCTCCACCTTCGCCGCCCTCCTCTCGCGCGACGCCCACGTGGCGCGGCGGAACTTCTTCACGTTCCTGATCCAGACGCTCCTCCAGCCGATGCTCCTGACGTTCGTCTTCGGACGCGTGATGACGCAGAGCGGCTTCCTCCCGCCCGCGTACAAGTCGCTGCTCCTCCCCGGGATCATCGCCCTCAGCATGATCCTGTCGGGCGTCCAGGCGGTCGCCATGCCGACGGTGATGGAGTTCGTCACGAAGGAGATCGAGGACCGCCTGCTCGCGCCGATCGCCGTCGAGTGGTTCGCGGTGGAGCGGATCGTCGCCGGGATGATCCAGGCGCTGCTGTCCGGGCTCATCGTGGTCCCGACCGCCTGGCTCGTCATGGGACGCGATGTCGACCTCAGCTTCCAGCATCCGTTCCGGCTCGCGCTCCTCGCGCTCCTCGTCGCCTCGCTCTCGTCGGCGCTCGGCCTCGTCCTCGGGTGCAAGGTCGGCCCCACCCAGATCGGGCTGATGTTCACCCTCGTCCTCGGCCCGATGATCTTCTTCGGCTGCACCTACTACCCGTGGTCGGCGCTCGCCGGCTTTCCGATCCTCCAGAAGCTCGTCCTCCTGAACCCGGTCGTCTACGCGGCCGAGGGGTTCCGGAGCGTCCTCGTCCCGCAGTTCCCGCACCTGCCGACCTCGATCGTCTTCACCGGCCTCGGCGCGTTCGACGCCGTCTTCGTCGCCCTCGCGATCCGCGAGTTCCGGCTGAAGGCGCTGTCGTAGCCGGGAGTAACATGGCCTCGATGACGAGCGCCGCCGCCGCACGGAAGGGCAAGAGCAGAAAACCACGCAAAGCCGCCGCGGATGAGCCGCTCGGTGCGCGGGTCACCGCGCTCGCCAGCGAGATCAAGGCGATGAAGGAACTCGTCATCAAGACCTACGATCTTCTCCAGCGCGTCGAGAAGGACCTCGTGCCGGCGTCACTTGCCGACGTCGATCCCGACGACGCGAGCCAGCTCGCTCGATTCGAAGGTCAGTCGCTCGTGCGCGCTCGCACCCACCTCGCCGTCGAGATGAGGGCCCTACGAGAGCTCGGGATAATCGATCGGGCAGGCCACCTCATCGAGGATCAGGAGCTTCCCGACGACATGCGAGAGGGATCAGCCTGCGACCTCTGATGTGGGTGGTCGCAGGGCCCCCCGGCAGTGGCAAGTCCTCTCTGTTCCCGCTTTCCGACACCGGGCTCGACCATTTCAACGCCGACGACCGCTGTGCCGAGCTGAATGGTGCCTCCTATCAGCGGATCCCTCCCGAGGTCCGCGTCCAGGCCGCGCTGGAATGCGAGGCGTTCGTCGACGAACACATCAAGGAGGCGAAGAGCTTCGCCGTCGAGTCGACCTTCAGGAATCCGATCGTCCTCGATCAGGCATCACGAGCCAAGGAGAACGGCTTCGTCGTCCACCTGGTCTTCGTCGCCGCAGACCATGTCGACACGAACATCGAACGGGTGATCATGCGGGCCCGGCGTGGCGGCCACTCCGCACCGCCTTCGAGAATCCGGCAGACGTACCTCGCGAGCCTCTCGAATCTGGTTGCCGCTCTCCGGGTATTCGATTCCGTGACCGCCTACGACAACTCCCGGCCGGCTGTCGCGCCTCGAACGGTCCTGAGGATGCGCCACGGCAAGGTGGCGTTCGTGGCCGACGACGCCCCGACATGGGTCAGGACGGCCCTCGAAGCGATCCCGCCTACCCCTGGATCTCGCCGAACTTTGCCACGCGGAAGACCAGCCGGTTCATGAGATCTTCCGTGATCGCGGACACACGACGACTCGCGGGGAATCGGATAGCCTCTCTCCAGGAGGACTCCAACGATGCCGACCGCCGTCGAGATCAACATCGACAAGGCCCTGAAAGCGCTCGCGACCCTGGACGCGGCGTACAAGAAGGTCAACACGGAAGCGCGGAAGCACATGAACGAGTACGAGACGATCAACTCCGCCCTCTGGGAGGGGCTCGACGAGATCAAGGGGGTCGAAGGGAAGATCAAGACCGAGAAGGACGAGAAGAAGAAGGCAACCCTCGAGAAGGAGCTGAAGGGCTACGAGGATACCGTCAAGAAGATGACGGAGAAGCTCAAGGCGATCGCGAACAGCCTGAAGGCTGACGGCACGGTGGTGGGCCAGCTCTCGAACTCGGGGACGGTCGTGAAGAACACCGTCGCGACACTCGGCAACGAGGCGAAGCGCGCCGCGCTCGAGGACGTCAAGCAGGCGCAGGAAGACCTGAAGAAGCTCGCGGAAATCTCGAAGCTCCTCGAGAAGATCGGCACGCTGAAGAACGAGATCACCTCGTTGCCGAAGCCCGCGGTCAAGCTCTGACGCGGCGCCGCGCCTGAGCCTTCGTCGCCTTCCTCGAGGTGACGCGAGGCGTCAGTCGCACGCTGAGCGTGGCATCGAGAGCCGTGGCACACTTCATGAGTGTCTTCAGGCCGAGGTTCTTGATCCGTCCCGACTCGAGCTTCGCCACGTACGGCTGGCTCGCTTCCAGCCGCTCGGCAGGTTCGCGTTGAGCCTCTTTCTCGCGCAGCGCCACGATCTCCTGCTCGCTCTTCATCTCGTTGACGAGCTCGTCGACCTCGTGCGCGAGCCTCGGATCGGCCTGGAGCTCCGCGTCGATCCACTTCATGAAGGCTGTCTTCTTCGCCATTGTTCCCGCCTTCTGAGTCGCTCCGCGACCGCGTTGGCAAGACACATGAATCCGGCTTCTCAGGTCAGACACCACCACTCCGATCCTTGCTTCCAAAGCCGATCTGCCTTCGGGGTTTGGCCGGTGCTTCTACGAGCGCCCGGAGCGCCGCGAACATTCGCTGGAGGTCCTCGTCGTGACCGGCCACCTTCCGCTCGATCGCGGCGAGCTTCGAGGCGAGTTCGGCATGGGTGCGCCCAGGTCCCGAAGCCGGACGAAGGCGCGGACGACGAAGATACTCATTTCGACCGCGCGCGAGCTCCGCAGAACCGAAGCGGCCATGATCGCGCCGTGCTCCGTGAACGCCCAAGGCGGTTTCCTTCGGCCCCCCCAGCCTGGTCTTGATGTCACAGATTGTGATTTCAAGGCCTCGAACTCCGCCGAGTTGAGCTGGAAGAGGAAGTCGACCCCGGCGGTGCGGTTGCCATCCGTCTTTCCTCTTTCCATGACCTCTCATGTCCTCGTGCTCTGCAAGCGAGCGGCGCGAACTCCGCACTACCTTATGGTACAGGCCTGGTCGCAAGCGCGGACGCCTATTCAGGCGAAAAGGAACGCAGGAACTCTCCGTACGTGATACGGAGTCGCCCGGCGCGCCCAGACGGCGAACCAAGGTCTCGACCGAGGGATGCTCTTCCCTCCCGTCTACCCCTGGATCTCGCTGAACTTCGCCACGCGGAAGAACTGGTCCCGCATCGCCCGCAGCAGCGCGAGCCGGTTCCGGCGCTGCCCTTCGTCGTCGGCCATCACCATCACGTCGACGAAGAACCTGTCCAGCGTGGGTCCGAACGACGCCATCACGCGGAGCGCTTCCTCGTACCTTCGCCTTGCGATCAGGCCGTCCAGCATCGGACGGGCCTGGAAGAAGTCGCCGGCCAGCATCCGCTCGGCGTCCTCGGTCATCTTGCCGGGCTCCGGATCCCCCGCCACCTCCTCGGCCTGCGCCAGGATGTTGACGATCCGCTTGAAGGCGATCGCGAGCGGGACGAAGTCTTCCTTCTGCCGTATCGCGTGGACGGCGAGGGCCCGGTCG
>Ga0154020_10011243_pt1 | contig 10203 bp, 13 predicted proteins | sample Klosneuvirus_201_FD_109709 | JGI IMG/M metagenome (GOLD analysis project Ga0154020, IMG submission 109709) | Active sludge microbial communities from wastewater, Klosterneuburg, Austria - Klosneuvirus_20160825_MG | ecosystem: Engineered > WWTP > Aerobic digester > Activated sludge | place... | reverse complement strand
CGCTGATCGTCAATATCGCGAGTCATATCATCGACACGTCCACTGAGGCGACCTCGAATCGTCCGAAGCTCAGCGCGATCCCGCTACGAGATTCGAGATGAGGCGAGATCCGATAATAAGAAATACCGAAGAAACGTTCCCAAGTCGATCCCATCACCAAATCATAATACCAATATATTAGATATGATACGAGATAAGAGTACGAGGACATCATCGAGTTCTTGGGTAACGCGGCGATGAGAGCGATCGGCATGGTCGAGGGAGCCGCGGAGAGAGCGCGTACTGTCTTCATGGAATCGCTCGCGCCTCTCCGACGCGCGCTTGCAATACTAATTCGAGGTGAATGCAAATGAGAAATAGATCCAGAATTCGATCTCGCAGAGGACACCGAACTCAAAATAAAGGGGGTAGGTCAAGGAAAGGAGCCTCGATAGTCGAGGCCAAATGGCCAAACTGGAGGACATTCCAGGATGCTCGGCAAAGATACCAATGAAACGATAAGTAAATTATCATATTATCAAAAAATAAAACGACGACAAATATGAGCCAGACAAGAGGCGTTTCGAAGAAGCAGAAGTGACCTCGAGCTCTCGTCGCAGTTTCGCCACCTCGGACTCGGTCTCTTCCCCTTGGTCGCTCCTTCCTTCTTTCTCCTTGTTATTATCACCTAAATTTGTTGCTAAATAAATGCCAATCGTAACGAGGGATATAAGAGGCGAGAAAGTGCGCGGAGGAAGTCGAGATGGCGGTGAGGCAATGGGGCAAGAAAGACGAGCGTCGACAGCACAGCCCCACTCCCAACATATCGATAAGCTTATCAAATGTAAATTTTTATATAGAATTCTAGCAATATTATGAGATGAAGAAAGTCAAAAGAGGAGCAGGAGGGGAGGAATGCAAGCGAGGGCAGGGAGGGGCTCGCGGCGAGGTCATTGCCGCGCGAGGATTTGGGCCGTCTCTTAAGAGGAATGTCCAACATAAAGTTAATAGACCTGATATTTGTGGAAATACCATCCTGGGATTCGTTGGTGTTGAGGACGGGAAAGTCGGCCCAGTCACTCATGTTGTCAGCGCTCGCCTTAGCACTTAATATTGGACGTCCTCGAACGCAATATTGTCGTAAATATCGAAGATCAGCAATGTCAACATAGACCAAGCCTCGATATAGACGAGGGACAGAGCTCTCGTGGGCTAACGACTGTCGGACACCAAAGATAGACAAAACTCCGGTAACTCATGCAAGACCTTCAGCAATCAATGAGCCGACTCAGGTGGTTCTTCGACATTCGCACGCACGCATCTGGACAGCACGCTTTGATATATAAATGTGCATTAATGATTATTGTGTTGGCGCCTCGTCTCGAGAATACCATTTGGCCTACACCCATTTTGACGATATTTTATCGATAACCCATCAATCAATCAATCGTGGTGATGCGGCCGAGGCTTCTGCTGATGGAACTGAGGCTTCTGGCCCTCGCTCGGGGATTGACCGATCATTCGTAGAATACGCCATGAGAAGGAGATCAGATATCTTTAAAATAATGAGTGAAATCAGATACTAGCGATAAGAGTGACAATCAGATGTGAATTATGAGAGTGCGAATCAGACAATGAGCAATCGAGGCAGTCACTGACCTTGTTGTTGGGCCTTCTTCTTGAGGGAGTCGCGTTGATTCTTGCGGAGGCGGACGCGCGTGTCGTCGTTGCTGTCCTTCATGTTCGCTGGGAGCTTCCACGTGTTCAGCGACAAGGTCACTGGAGCCGTCTACGAAGAAAGGAAGAAGATGAGAAATAGTAGGAAGTCTTCTAATTTGCATAATATAATATATTTCTTCACGGGCAATGAGTCAAGTACAGCGTTGAAATTGTTCTGGGTCCAGTATTGGACCATGCGGTCGCGGTACTTGCCCACATCAATGTACCAAAAGGAGACGAACGGACTCGTCTCGCTCTTTCTGTTTGGTGACCAGTAATTATAGCGCTTCTTAGGCGACAGATAAACTGGGAAGGCACCTACCAAGGGAAGCGATCAGCACAAGACGAGATCAGAGATCGATCGGAAAACACGAGACGAACCCTTCAAGGAGGGGAGATAGTATTCCTTGGTGTAGACAAAGGTCGGGAGGAGCAGGAACCACGGTTTGCCACACTCGACTGCGAACTTTACGCATCTAAAATATCATCAAATGATAAATATATGAGATGATCGAGGAAAAACTGCAGTGAACGACCCACTTCTCAATGTGATCCTCAGAGTAAGGGGGATTGGTGATGAGAATGTCAAAGTCGGGTAACCGTTTCTCCGCCACGACTTGATAGAAATCTTCATTCTCATTGTAAACATTCGGAAAACCTATATATTTATGAAAAATCCTATGAGAGCTTCTCCTGACAACGCAGAAAAGAGTGCAATAGAGGACCGAGATCGAGCAAGTTGCGCTTGATGCTGCCCGCGCAGAAGTAGGGATCATAAATTTTGACATTTGTTTTGGTTTTTCCCATGAGACGCACAAGCTGTGTCAAGAAGGTCTCAATGTCCTCGTAGGCGACCTTGCTCGTCTCACAATGGTCATCGTCGTCCCTACGGAGATACCCTCAGAAAAGTAAACGGAATCCAGAAAACGATAATTGAGAATCAATCAAATCATAATGTTGTCACAAAATAATATCCATAAATTGCCAAGCAATGCCAAAGTCTCGGGGAGTGTACGTCGTAAAGGGGTGTTGTGGGAGTAGCTTGGGGCGATTGTTGTCGGGCGCGGGAGTAGGCTCCCTCTTTTCGTTGGCTTTCACTTCATGTCCATCCTGTTGCTCCTCTGTCCCGTTACTAGCGCTATTCTGGTTATTGTTACGATTGGGAACATTGTGGGGTTTGTTTTGAGGGGGATTGGGGTTGGTCGGCTTAGGGGGCTTGGGCTTCTTCGGAGCTGCTCCAGGGCCCATGTCCATCTTCTTGCCGAACTGCTGCTGGAACTTCTCCTTGGACACCACTGACTATCCACAACATAATAAGAAAAAATCGTGCAATAAAATCGCAAATTGGCAAAAAGAAATGGCATTTGATGCAGGGGGAATGGAGGAGGAGGACGGGAATAGAGTCGACGAGGCGTGAGGTCGAGGTCGACGATCACAGTCAGATCCACAACGAGCACACTCCACAAAAAGAATTATAATCAATTGTATTCACAACAGGTAAATTATGGAGGGTCAAAGGGGAAGGACGTACGCGAGTGAGCGAGTCGAGGAAGCTCTCGAGCGTCTCTCCGTCCTCGGCGTCTCTCTCTTGCAGGAAGCTGCGCATGCTCACCACCTTCTTAGTCTCCTTTCCCTTCTCCTTTCCCTTCTCCTTGGCTCTGTCATTTTCCTTCTTGAGCTTCTTGGCCGCAGCGGGGGAAGCGCCCTTGAAAAGCTCTTCGTCCTCGTCGAGGTTTGGCTCGAGCGCGCGCTTCGACATTTTCTCCTCTTCGCTCTGCCTTTATTGCACGACACGAGGAGAAGCGCAAATAATATAATGACAATGAAATGAATTGATCAATCTGACAATTTCAGGGATCGGCATTCTGATCATTCAAGTCTTGTGCGCTCGGTTCGACGGTTACGCCGTCCAAGAACCTGTGCTCGACGTGAAAGACATCAAATCACGATCGTCGCTTGTCCTAAGCACCACGAAGCTTGTGCCAGATTCCTTCTATCAAGAGAACGGAGCGACACGTGCACTGAAGGGATGGAGTTCGCCTCGGAGTTGGTCCATGCGGCCGTCGAGCGCCCACCCGCCTTCTTTGATCAAGGTACTCTGGGTTCCCAAGAGGATCATGATTATAATATCATTTGTATGATATATTGGTTATTTGTGCTGTCTGGAGCATCGAGGAGGGCGGTTCTGTCGTCTTTCGTGAAGAGTATTCCCAACGCGCCCCCTACCCAATGTTCTCAACCCTTCCTCACACGAGTGAAAATTATATTATGTCAATTGTAATGAATAATGACGATCTCATGGGCCATTTCCTTCTAGGGAAGCTCTTGGGCCCCGCCACCTCGGTCTCCTCGACTATGTTCGTTCTCTCTTTCCCCCCCTCCTTCTCTCCCTCTTCCCCCCGTTCGTCGAGTTTTGATACAGTTTTGTAATTTATAATTTTCAATCGACCAATTTTAGTCTTCGCTCATCGCTTTCTTTCGCGTCAAATCTTCCTCGGTCTTCGTTCCGCCATTGTCTTTTTTCTTTCCTCGTCGAATGCTCTTTCTCTCTCTGCCCTCGTTATCTTTGTCAATTTTCACCCTTTTACTGTCTCTAAACCATCTCAATATTATTATTCTTATAGGAGCACGCGAAACATTGGCGATTCAGGTCCGGCCCCCCTATCGCGTCTTGTCCATCTGGTTGTTGTTCACCGTCCGTGCTAGAAATCTCTGACTCGGAGGTCACCGCGCAAGATGTCGAAATGAATATGAAATTAGGCCCCTCCGATAAGGCAAAGAAGCGCTACCGTAAGGTTCGCAAAGTGGACACGAACATCCTCGCTGTCCATCTTGGCTCAGTGGGCGAGAAGGCGTCCTCTACCGCTTTTTCTCCCTCTTCTACCTCCTCGTCCTCTTCCTCTGCCTCTACCTCCTCTACTTCTTCTACTTACTCTACATCTTCCACCTCCTCCACCTCCTCCACCTCTGGCGCCACCTCCTCTTCCCCGTCCCTTTTCTCGTCTTCGCCTTATGGAGTGTCTGTTTCCTCGTCACCTTTGAAGACGTCGTCATCCACGACGCCTATCGTATCCTCGGCAGGAAGGCCGACCTTGTGCACGGTACCGAATCGTTCGACTTTTATGGCATTGCCATCTTTCAAGAAGTTGATATTTCTTCTTAGAAATGCGGAGCAGCAATGTCCTATTATAGCGCCAAGACAATCATTGGCAAATCGTGGACGTGTGAGTTTTGCGATACCAAGAACGAGCTTCTGACAAGTCGTATCGAGGTCATTGCACCTTTCCCTCTTCACCTAGTTGATTTTGCGAAACTCAATGATCTCTTGAGTAGTCATTCAATGAGAATGCGGTGATAGAGTATTCACTCGACGCTTCACAATCCCGAGTGGCTCCGAGGGTCATCTTCGCGCTGGGTACTTGTTGGAAAATGGATTGCGAAACCGTTTGATCATACCCAACTAACATTCTTCTTTGCTCTTCTCGTAGATAATTCAGGTTCGATGAATGTCACCGGAGAGTATGTTTATAAGGACCCTTACCACTTGACCCGCTCGGTTCGCACTCACTTGCGCTTCTGCTTTCTCCCGAAACCTCATCTCATCGGTTTCTACTAGACCTCGATGACGGAGAAGGAGGCGAAGAGTCGAGGATTGACCTCTGAATTCTCATCGGTGAGTCGCCTTCAAGGCCTCAAAGCCGCAGTGAAAGATCAGATTGTGAGATTGGCGAACCTCGAACCGACGACGCCTGTTCATTTGGGTAAGAGTGTCTCACATTGGCAGTCGTCGCTTTCTTTTTCCCCTCTCATCGTCTTTTTTGTTTTCAGTATCTTTTGCGGAGAATGTGGGAGTTTTCTCGCCGAACTCGCGTGATATCTTTGACTCTGTGACGCTCCCGAATGACTCGACCTGTTCCCTCGCGGCAATTGATGATTTTATGGAGAGCGTTTCATCGCAATGGTTTAAGGAGATTGGCAGCGTCGGCCGCAGCAAGGATGGGCTCCTTCGTGCCGTCGAGTCGCTTTCCGCTAGCGGTATCCCCATTCATGACCTTCGATCATTCTCGACAATTTCTCGATTTTTGCTTTCTTCAAATTGCAGATTATGGCGGCGGAACTGCGTTGGGTCCGGCTCTGCTTGCCAGCCTCGCCTTGGCCACTCCGGGCTCCTCCGTCATTGTCATCACCGGTACGTTTGCACGGTGTTCAGCGTTGACCTCAGCTGCTTCTCATATTACGCCTATTCCTCCATGTAGATGGTCGCGCTGACGTTGGATTCGGCAGTTTCGACGACAACAACCCAGCCAACTTCTACGCCAAGGCCGCCGAGATTGCCTCTAAGAAGGTGCCTGGCCTATTCCTCTTCTTGCGACGCTGTTTGTCATCCGTTCACTTTCCCTTTCGCTTTTAGAGCGTTTGCATTTCGATTGTCGTCATTAAAGGGGAGTCAGTTTGCCTGGATGTGCTAAAACAGTTGGCCAAGGAGACTCGCGGTGCCGTCGTCAGTTGCGAGCACACGCACATCCTCCGCGACCTCTCCCTCAACATGGCGGTACAACGGAGTTTCTCGAAGACACCTTCTGGTTCCTCCTCATAAGATCGATTCCATAATGTAGAAGTTTCGATTGGTGGCGAGGGAAGGCCACATGAAGGTCGTTGCGCACAAGCAAGTCTTTTTCCGCGAGGAGACCCAGAAGGCCAAGGCCAAAAAGCAGGAGAGCGGTTACCATACCCTCGATCGCCATGTCGGAAACATCAGCGTATTCGAATTCTGCGATTTCTATTTCCAGTCGATTCTGTGCTTCATTCATGTGGTTGATTAGGGCGAGCTTACGCTTCCGTTCGAGTTTGGCTTGCTCGACTTGCAGGCGGTGGGGAAGTTGACCGAGCTCCCATTCCAAGCGCAGATCACCTTCACCCGCCCCGACGGCTCCAAAGCATTGAGGTAGATCTCCAACGGTTTGATGTGTTGACACCGCGTTGTCGTGATGAGTGTTATTTAAGGGTGATCACTTGTACTCGAAAGCTGAGCTCCTCGAGAGAGCAGTGCGTGGAGAAGCTCAATGTCGGCATCTTAGCCACGTTCGTCCAGCAGCGCGCCTCTGCGCTCATTGCCTCAAATCGCTTCACGTACTGCCACAACTTCATCTTGATTGGCTTTGTAATGGCTTATTCTCGTGTCCTTCTAGTAAAGCGAGAATGAAAATCAAATTGGCGATGCAGCTGGCCTTGTCGAATCCCAAGATTCTCCAGGACAAGGACAACAAGGAGTACTTTGACCACTGGAAAGAGCGTGCGAAGGATCTCAATCAGGTACGCCTCTGTTTTGTTTGTTGTTTCGGAGAGATCATCGCTCTCTCACTTTGAATTTCAGCTCGCAAAAGAGAAGAAGCTTAAGCAAGGGAAAGGCGTCGACTCAGAGGCTGGTACAATCAAGGTCATTCCCTCAGCGGCGTCCCTTTGCTAAGCATTCAATGTAGATGATTTCTCGGACGATGATGTTCCGATACCAATCGTCCCTACCTTCTCGCCTCCATCCTTCAACTCGGACGAGCTCAATGAACTCGACTATTCATTTAGCTTCAAGAAACCGTCGAGTGGCAAATCCCGACCTGAGGACCTCGATAGTGATTTCTCCTTTAGTTTTGGAAGGGCGCGCAACGGTGGCGGTTCTATTCGACCTGGCGCGGCGCCCTCCACCGCGCCCTCCGCTGCACCCTCCGCTCAGCACCCGACTTCAGGGGATGGCTCGTTCAGCTTTAGCTTCGACAATGCTCCTCGTTCCACAGACTACTCGCTGAGCTTTGGTCCCGCAATAGTTTTTCCTTTCTTCCCTGGAGGTGCCAACGATGGATCCAGCGCGGGCTCCTTCTCTAACTCGTCGGGCCGTTTTTCCTCTCCTGGTCACTCGGTGGTGGTTGGTGATAACCAGGGCGCGGCCTCCTTCCCGTTGCCCTCTTCTAAAGGATCTGTCCCCAGGAGCACTTTTCATTCGACCTCGTCCAGCGAGCCCGCGCTCATTCCTTCCCATTCGCTGCCTCCGCTGCCTGCCTCTCTTTCATCGCCATCCCATTCTGCTCATGCACCTTCCACTTCTTCGTCCTCCTACTTGAATCCTTATTCTGCTCATGCACCTTCCAATTCTTCCTCCTACTCGAATCCTTATTCTGCTCATGCACCTTCCACCTCTTCGTCCTCCTACTCGACTCCGCCGGCATTCAGCGACAGCGACGCGCTCGTCCTCTTTGATAACGATTCCTTCTCTTTCTCATCCGCCTTTAAGAGAAACAAGAAAAAAGAGTGAAGAGCTCGCATCTCTTTCATAGAATGTAGAAATACATTAGAAGTAGTCGTTGCCCATTCCAATCACGTAGTTCCTGGGGTCGATGGGGTCAAGACCCTTATGCTCCTTGCTATTGACCATCTTGAAGTACTGCACACTTGCATCCGAGCTCGACGTGAAGAGCACGTTACGAGAAAAGCGCACTGAGGAGAGGAAGCCCGAGAAGTTTGGGAATGGCGTCGAAACCTCACGGCGATTCAGCAAATCGAACAACTTCGCAGCGAAATCACCCGTTCCTTGAGAAAGATGGTGACGAAATTGCCAACAATAAAGGCGAATTGCGTCTGTTGCGGACCTACAACGACCTTGTAGCGGTCCGCTTGGAGGGAGCGGATAGAGTTCTTACCTTTGAAAGGCAAATGGGAATATCTGCCGACCATTTTGAGGTCCCACTCGTTCACGTAGCCGTCGTACGAACCCGAGAATGCAACATCGTTAAAGAAGTGGACAGATGTCACCACATCAGTGTGGCCTGTGAACGAACCCGTGAGAAAGAAACAATGGAGGAAACAGTATACACGTACCTCGGAGGGAGAAGGCGGGTCTCGTGAAGTCGCGGAGGTCCCAAAAGTGAATGGCGGCGTCGGCCCCAGCTGAGGCCAACAAATTGTTATCAAGCTGTAAGTGCCTCACCCAACTATAAGAAAGGAATCAAAACAGAGAAACGAAAGCGTCAGAGAGAACAAAGACGAAGCACTTGGCGTGTCCTTGGGTAGTCGTAACCGTTTCTCCACGCTCCAAATCCATCAGTTTGATCTCACCGTTTGAAAAACCCGCACACAAATTCGATTCTGCAAGAATCACAGGATCAAACAAAGGAGCCGGGGCCCCGAGAACAGAGATGATACCATCAAAGATTAGCGAGTTGACGTTTTGATTGAAGGAGAGCGTTTTCGAAGCCGCAGCGGTCTTATTTCCAGCACTACATGGGAGCAAAATCAGAATAAAGAACGAATTATCGTAAGGGAACGCGATAAAAAGGGAGTGCCTAAGATCGCTGAGCATCTCCTGGGAGAATCCAAAGTAGCGAATGGTGCGATCACGCGAACCCGACACAACCAGGAAGCGCTTGACATCCATCTGTATTGATCGTACCGCATCGCCATGCACTATACCACAGACATCTCGGTTTAATAATATAATCGTAAGAAAACGTCGAGTAGGCGAGGAAAGACCTTCAAAGGAAATGATCTTCTTTAGCAGTGGATCAGTTTCCACGGTTGTGAGATCGAAAAGCGAAAGCTTGCCATTTGTTTGTCCCGTCAGCAGTAAATTCTACATAATCAAAAATAGTGAGAAATGAAAATTTGACGAGAATCAATGGAGAATCGAATGGGGGAAGGAGGCAAACATGTTGAAGGTCGAGCTGCATCGTTCCTACTCTCGAGCGATCATTAAATCGGAAGTAGCGATGAATATAATGTTTCTAGAAAGACTAGTAAGATACCAAGATGGCGGACACGAAAGAAGGAGGGACCGACCTGTCTCCAATAATGCTCCACCTCATAGCGACCCTTCACCGCGCATTCCCAGCTTTCCTGTTCCCCTATACATTAAAAGAAAACATTATTTTTTATACGAAACTAAAAAGCAAACAAGAGGGGACGGGGAGGGACCTGACGAGGGAAGCGGCTCCTTCTCGCCGATGACATTGACAAAGTGAAAGTGCGCTTTGTACAGCGCCGCCCAAAGCTCCTCAGATCCCTTGATCTTCGCACTATTGATTACAATCAATGGTTTAAAATAAAACACAACAAAAAAAAATCATCTCCCTCCGAGCGCGCGGACGGCGAGAATCGTCGAGCCCTCGTCGAAGGAAATGGCTGTCGTCGAGGCCACGAAAGAGAAGAGACAATAGTGACGGATAATATCGATACCAAGCCACGTATATAATTTATATGTTAATTAAGATGAAGGGAGGTTGACAGGGCAATACCGGAGAGCGGAACAAGAGGCGGCGAGGGCGACGACTGAGTGGAAGCTCACTTGACTGAGCACCTCCGCCAGAAGCTCCACCGGCAATTGCAGCCAACCCTGCTCCCCTGGATTTCCACCATCCATTGCAATAAGAAAAACTCTCTCAAGCACCCCAACCAAGAGAGCGGAGTGGTCGACGCGATGCGATTGGGGCACCATCTTCAACTCAATCAGGAAGTGGGAGG
>Ga0154020_10011242_pt1 | contig 10205 bp, 7 predicted proteins | sample Klosneuvirus_201_FD_109709 | JGI IMG/M metagenome (GOLD analysis project Ga0154020, IMG submission 109709) | Active sludge microbial communities from wastewater, Klosterneuburg, Austria - Klosneuvirus_20160825_MG | ecosystem: Engineered > WWTP > Aerobic digester > Activated sludge | place... | reverse complement strand
GTGGAACGCCGACCGGGCCACCCAGTCGCCCTCGAGCTGGAAGAGGCGCCGCGGCGCCGACTCGAAGCGAGCGCTCAGCTCGGCCTCGGTGGGCTCCAGCGCGCGCCGCAGCTCCGCGAGCGGATCGCGGACGATCCCTCCCGAGAGGGTGCGTCGGATCTGGTTGTCCCGCCAGTCCCAGAGGCGGTCCTCGGTGGACGCCGCGGGCGACCCGTTCCAGTCCCCGTTCGGATAGCAGAACGCGCCGAGCGCCTGCACCGCGATGGACACCGCCAGGGCCAGCCCGAAGAGGCCCCGGAGGGCGAACCGGCCCAGGACGACGCGCAGGCCCGGGACCATGAGCAGGACGAGCAACGGTCCGATGTCCGTCATGTACCGCGGACCGTACGTCATCCCGGCCCACCAGGTGGTCCACTTCGCGAAGGACAGGAGGTGGCCGACCGACGTCGCGAGCGCGATGAGATAGATGGGCGGGCAGAGCCTGTCCTCCCGGGAGCGGCACCACGCGAAGACCCCGAACAGCGAGAAGAGCAGCACGGGGCAGAAGATGAAGAGGCCGCGGCTGGGGCTGACGAGCAGGCCCGCGACGCCCTCGCTCAGCTTCGTCTCGAAGGCGTGGGTGATGGACGTCGGGATGGCGTAGCCGCCGCGAAGGTCGCCGAACGTCACGTGGTTGTACCCGGCGACGAGCGCGCCGACGATCGAGGGCCCGAGCGAGTAGGCGAGGACCCCGCGCGCGTCCCGGCGAGCGAAGGCGAGCAGGACGGCGACGTACGAGGCGAGGAGGAAGGCCGCGTTGGTGGGCCGGATCGCGACGCTCAACCCCGCGAAGAGCCCGGCGAGCGCGAGCCTCCGGAGCCGGCGGTCCCCGCTCGCGGCGAGGAGGGCGTCGAGGCTGGCGATCACGGCGAGGGCGCTCGCCCCGTGCTGCCAGAGGGCCTGGCTGGAGATCACCCACGTCTCGGTCCCGAACGCGAAGACGATCGTCAGGAGGAGCGCGCGCCGGTCGTCGATCAGGCGCCGGAGCAGCCCGAACAGCAGCGCGACCGAGAGCGCAGCGATCAGCGAGGCCGGGACCTTCTCCATCCAGAGCGCGACCTTGACGATCTTCTGCGCCGGCCAGTCCCTCGCGCCGCTCGCCAGGATGAAGGGCGCGTAGAGCGGGGTGAGGAGGACCGGCAGCGCGATGGGATACAGCGAGTACCGACGGCCGTCCTGGCCCTCCCGGAAGAAGTACGTGTTCGGGATGATGGCCTCCGCGCAGTACGGTCGGTAGCGGTCGAAGGAGAGCGAGCCATCGACGACGACGGCGAACGGGAGGAGCGCCGTGGGGACCGAGTCGCCGGTGGCGATCGGGCGCAGGTTCGCGTTGTAGACCAGGAGCGAGACGCAGAAGAGCACGACCCGAGGGCGCGCGCGCAGGTACGCCGCGATGCGTTGGAGGAGGGCCATCCAGGAGTCCACGGCCGATCGTGCGGGTCGAGTGAGGCGCTCGCGGCAGGCCATTTGAACCGCCGCAGGCCCGCATACGATACGGCGAGATGTCTCGCTCGGTCCGAGCTGCCCTCCTCGTCGTCGCGCTGCTGGCCGTCGCGGTCGGCGCCGGCGTCTCGCTGCGGGGCCGCGCGGGCGCGTCGACGGTCGAGTCCCTCCGCCCTGCCGCCGCGCGCGCGGCGGCCGCGCTCCGGGCCCACCAGCTGGCCGACGGCTCCTGGCCGACCGCGTTGACGACCGGCCAGGTCTTCGAGGGCCCCGGCGCCGAGGTGAACGCGTTCGTCCCCTCCATGATCGTCGACCTGCTCGGGCCCGTCGCCGCCGAGGCGGGGCTCGCCGACGCGGGGCTCTCCGAGGCGATGGCTCGGGGGCGCGCGTGGCTCACCTCGAGGATCGAGCCGTCCGGGCTCGTCCGGTACCTGAGGGTCCCCGAGTCGGCCGTCCGCGCGGGCTACGAGATCCCGCCCGACACCGACGACACCGCGCTCGTGTGGCGGCTGGCGCCCGGGAAGGACGCGGCGCTGCGCGCGGCGGCGCTGCGCACGATCGAGGGATACCGGGCCGAGGACGGGCTCTACCGGACCTGGCTCGCGAGCTACGACGAGGCCCGCGGCTACTACGAGACGCACTACGGGGAGCGCCCCGAGAACCCCGCCGACGTCTGCATCCAGCTGCATCTGCTCCTCTGGCTCGCGGAGGAGGATCCTCGGGCGGCGAGGCGGCTGCACGGCGCGCTCGCGCCGCGGATGGGAGACGAGCGCATCTGGGTCTACTACCGCGTCGCGCCGTTCGTCCCCCGCCTGCGCGAGGTGGACCTGGCGCTGGCCGGCTATCCCCTCCGCGTCCCGGCGGCGCGCCTCCAGGACCTGCCGGAGGCGCAGGCGCCGTACCTCGAGCTCGCGGAGCTCCGGCGACGGATGCTGCTGAACGAGGAGCCGGAGGCGGCCCGGGCCGCCGCGCTGCGGACGCTCGAGCGACTCGCGGCAGACGACTTCGCGGCGATCGAGCGGGCCCCGCCGCTCCTCTATCACAACGACTTCAACGCCGTGCCGCCGTGCTTCTACTGGTCCGCCGACGTGGGCTACGCGCTCTGGCTCCGCTGCTGGGCGGACGCGGCGCAGCACCAGCGCTGACCGTCACCCCCGCCCGATCGCCGCGAGCATCGCCGCGCCGAGCAGCGCGTAGAGCAGCCGGTATCGCGCCTGGAGCCGCCGCACGCCCTCGGTCGTGAGGCCGTCGCGCAGCGCCGCGACCGACCACAGGACGTGGAGGGGGTAGAGGAGCGCCGGGAGCGGGGCGAGCAGGAGCGGCACGGCGCCCCACACCGCGAGGAGGGCGAGGTCCGCGTAGGCGAGCGTGAAGACGAGGAGGCCGGCGAAGAACGCGGCCCGCTTCCCGAGCGCGACCGCGTTCGTCCGGATGCCGTTCGCGAGGTCGCCCGCGTGGTCCCGGACCTCCTGGTTCAGGTGGCCCGCCGTGAACGTCAGGGCGAAGAAGAGCGAGAGCATGGCCGCGCGCGCGTCGATCGGGGCGAAGACCGAGTACCCGACGAGGAAGTGGAGCCCGCCGCCGGCGAGGTGGGTGAGCGAGGAGAGCCCTGGCCGTCCCTTGGCGTCGATCGCCGGGTGGGAGTAGACGGCGCCGAGCGCGGCGACGCCGATGGCGAGGAGCAGCGTCGTCCCGGGCAGGAGCGCGAAGAGCAGCAGGCTCGCCACGAGGAGCCCCACGCACAGGACGCCGAAGGCGCGCCGGCTGACCCCGCGGGCCGTGAACACGCCCGCCGACCTGGTCGGGTCGCTCGCGTCCGCCGCGAGGTTCGCCCAGTCGTTCAACGCGAAGACGTGCGCGACGAGGAGCAGGCTCGCGAGGAGCGCCAGGGCCCCGCGCCCAACCGCCCCAGCGTCGAGGCGTCCGTGCGGGACCAGCGCGGCGCCGAGGAGGAGCGAGCCCTGGAGGAGGAGCACCTCCGGGTAGCGGATGCAGGCCGCGAGGTCGAGGATCCCCGCGCGGGTCGGCGGGGGCGCCTTGGGGGTCACCGGCGCGCCGCGATGATCGCCCGCTGGCCGTCGTCGCGCTCGGCGACGATGTGCCGGAATCCCACCGTGCGCAGGAGCGCCCTGAGGCATCCCACCGTCGGTACGAACCAGTTGCGGAGCCCCTCGAGGCAGTCCGCAGGGCCCTCGATGAACAGGAGCTCGTGCGCGGGCCCGCCGTAATCCGGATGCGGCGGGCGGGTCCCCGGCGCCACGATCGCCGACTCGATGACCAGGAGGTCCGAGGTCACGGCCGCCAGCCTCTCGAGCCCGATCAAGGGGTGCTTGAGGTGGTAGAGCACCCCCAGGCAGAGCGTGACGTCGAACGTCCCGAGCTCGGGACCCACGTCGTAGAGGCTCGTCGGCCGGAGGTCGAGGTCGAGGCCGAGGAGCTCCCGCACCAGCCTGGCCTGCTCCAGGAAGTGGGGGCTCGACTCGAGCCCCGTGACGGCCGCCCCGAGGCGCGAGAGCTCGACGCAGAAGAAGCCCGCGTTGCACCCCACGTCGAGGGCGCGGCGCCCTCGCAGGTCCGTGGGGACGAAGGAGCGGACGAGGGCCCAGAGGTTCGCCGGGTAGTTGGTCTCGGCGCCGTGGACGGGATCGCGTGGCGTCGAGAGGCCGCCGCCCAGGTCGATCCGGTGGAACCACGGCGCGAGCTTCTGCATGCGCTCCGCCATCTCCGTCCTCGTCACGCGATCAGCGCCCCGCTCGCTTCACGGCCCGCACGGCGTAGACCTGCCGCCCGGCCTGGAGGTCCTCGAGGAATCCGAGCTCGACGTCGAGCGGATCGAGAAGGGGCTCCTGGCCCGGCGGCTCGACGACCTCGAGCTCGGGCAGGATCACCCGGGCCTCGACGAAGCCCGCGCTCTCGAGCTGGACCTGCACGACGTCGGGCGGAGCGCAGGGGATGTCGCCCGGCTCGAGCGAGAAGGCGCGCGCGAACTGCTCGATGTAGGCCGGGTTCATGACCTCGCACAGCACGACGCCGCCGGACCGGACCTTCCGGTGCGCGAGCCGGAGGAGCCGGAGGGCCTCGACCTCTCCGTCTCGCGCTAGGGAGCGGGGGGCCACGAAGACGGGGAGCACACCGTCCGCCAGCTCCGAGAGCTCGGCGAAGGCCTGGCCCGGGGCGTCCCCGCGCACGCTCTCGAGCGAGGGCGCTGACGCTCCCGGCGCGGCCACTCCCGTCAGGTAGTGCGCGAGCCGGCGGCGCGCATCCTCGTCCGTCCCCCACAGCCGGCGGGCCATCCGGGCGAGGCGGACCGCGCTCCCCGGGTCGTCCAGCGGGCGCTCGCGCGGCCTCTCGGAGGCGTTCACGTGGGCGACGTGGCGCGCATCGACCCTGGCGAGCGCGCGGGCGATGACGGTGTTGTGGTCCGTCTGGCGGGAGAGCTCGGGGGCGAGGAGCCGCCGCGCGGCCTCGTGCGCCGCCAGGATGACGCCTCCGATGATCGGCCGCTGGACGTCGACGCGCGCGGCCGAGAGGTCGCGATGCTCCCTCAGGTCGTCGAGGGCGATCGGTGAGACCGCGGGCCTCGGGATGCGGGGCGGTCCCCCGGCGGCGACCTGCGCGAGCCGGCCGCGGATGAGCTGACCCACCCGGACCGGGCTCAGCTCCCGCGCGATGTCCTCGCGCGCCCGCTCGCCGAGCTCGCGGGCGAGGTCCGGCCGGGCGACGACGCGCCGCATCTGCTCGGCCGCGTGCTCCACGGACGGCTCCGCCCAGACGCCGCCCCGCGCGTAGGGCCCGATGTCGCGCTCGATCGGCGCGAGCCGGAAGCGCACGGGGAGGCTGTTCCCCTCGTTCATGAACTCCACGTTCGCGGAGTAGGCCGTCGCGATCACCGGCTTGCCGAGGGCCATCGCCTCGAGCATGGTGAGGCCGAGCCCCTCGGACCGGTGGAGCGAGACGTACGCGTCGGCCATCCGCACGAGCTCGAGGAGCTCCTGGCGATCCAGGACCTCGCTCACGACCCGCACGTTCGGGAGCCCGCGGGTCGCGGCGGCGAGCGCCGCGGCCCCCTCGGGCTCCTGCTCCGCGTGCCCCGTCTTGAGGAGGAGGAGCCGGTCGGCCTGATCCCCGAAGGCGCGCCGGAAGGCGAGGATCGCGGCCTGCGGGTTCTTGCGCGCGATGTAGCTCCTCAGGTCGAACACGAACAGGAACACGAACGCGTCGTCCGCGATCCCCCAGCGCGGGCGCGCCGACGCGTGCGGGACCGCCGCGGGCAGGTCGATCGCGTAGGGCACCCGGCGCACGGGCCGGGGCGAGACGCGCGAGAGGGCCCTCACGATGAAGCTCGAGGGGGCCCACACCTCGTCCAGCGGCTCGAACGACTCCAGCCAGGCGGCGGGGAAGGTCCCGAGCTCCCAGTTCCAGACCCCGATGGTGTGGCGCCCGTCGAAGAAGTCCGGGCCCTTCTCCGCCACGACGCGCGGGAGCTGATCCGCGTTGACCTGGAGGAGGTTGACGGCGAAGGGGTTCTCCTTCGAGAGGGTGAGCGTCGACCCCTCGCGGTTCGCGGAGGCCGCGTCCCGCAGGTGGCCGAGGACGTGCGGGATCCCGACGGCGGCGAGCGCCCTCGCCGTGGCTCGCCCGGCCTCGCCGACGCCCGTCTCCGCCTGGAGGTATCCGACGAGGTTGACCCCCCACGGCCGCTGCTCCAGCGCCTCGAGGGTGGCGGGACGCGCTGGCGCGACGCCGTCGAGCCGGCCCCTGGCTCTCCAGGTCGCGTGGACGCCGTCCGGTGTCGCCGTCCTGAAGGGGTCGCCGAAACGAGCCACGGCGTCGCCCTCCGCGAGGTAGAGGCGACGGAGGGAAGCGGGAATGGGCTCGCCGTCGTCGAAGAAGGCGTAGCTGTAGGGCCACTCGCGCGACTCCAGGTGACCGTTCGCGAGGAGGCGGCGCCCGTACTCGGCGAAGGCCTCGCGCCCGTCGCCCAGGTCCGCGAGGCTCAGCCGGTCCTGGTGGAGCGAGATGCGCTCCGGCGTCCGCGGGTCGAAGCCGCTGAAGTGGAAGAACCGGCAGGGCACGCCGTCCACGACGTAGGCCCCGTCGCGGCGCGTGACCTTGCGGCCGTGGAGGTTCCAGTAGGCGACGTTGTAGCCGCGGTCATGGACGATGGACGCGCCGGGGAAGAGCCCGGGGACGAGGTCGATCCAGCGCTGATCGACGTGCAGCGCGCGCGCCGGGTCCATCGTGCAGCCCGTGTAGAGACGGCGCTGCCACCAGGAGAGGAACCGGCTGACCTCGTCGCCGGCGGCGACGCCCAGGAAGCCCAGGTTGAAGATCCCCGCGAGCAGGATGTCGAGCTCTCCGGGTCGGCGAGCGTCCTCGTAGGGCTCGGTCAGGTGAGGCGTGAGGAGGATCGCCGAGCGATCGAGCAGGTCGAAGAGGGGGTCGAGCGGCGCCGTGACCCACACGTCGGGGTCGAGGTAGACGAGCTTCGCCAGCCGGTGCTTCTGGAGGAGGTGCGCGATGAAGTACGGCTTCGTCGCGGTGCTGAGCTCGAGGATCGTGTACTGGAAGCAGAACCGCGGCAGGTCCGGGATCCCGAGCTCGTCCAGGAGCGAGACCGCGAACGGCTGCCTCGCAGGGTCGAAGCGACCGTCGATCCGGTCGACGACGAGCACGTGGAGCGTGGCGCCGGGGTGATGCGCCTCGATCGACTCCGCGAGGACGCGCGCGCTCGCGAGGTAGTTCTTCGAGATGATCGTGCAGAACGTGGGGGTGCGCGCGGCGCTCTCTGGCATGACTCCGCCCCGGCCAGGCGGCATTCTGCCCCATCTCGCGGGAGGGACGAAGTCGCGCCGTTGCGCGTGTTCTGCGAGGCGGGGTGCTCTGCGAGGCGCTGCGCGGGTTGACGATCGCCCGGCAACGGCTGGAGCCAGCGACCGCCGCTCTCGGCGACGACCGCCGGAACGAAGGCCTCCGGAAATGGAAGGAGGCGCCGGGAGGCGTGCCCCCGACGGCGCCTCCGGAAACGAAAAGAGCCTCGCGTTGCCGCGAGGCTCTGATCGGGGTGACAGGATTTGAACCTGCGACTTCTGCGTCCCGAACGCAGCGCTCTAGCCAGGCTGAGCCACACCCCGTAGGAACGGCGCGAATCCTACCCCGGATGGCTCCGGTGTCAACGCGCGCACCCAATTCCCCGGAGGGGAATCAAGTCGACGGTCAACTAGCAGCGGCGCATGACCCCGACGACGACGCCGCGGATCTCGAGCTTCTCGGTGTAGATCGGCTTGAGCGACGAGTTCGCCGGCTCGAGCTTGAAGCGCTTGCGCTGGCGGTAGAAGCGCTTCAGCGTGGCCTCGTTGTTCTCGAGGATCGCCACGACCGTCTCGCCGTCGGTGGCCTGGGCCCGCTTCTCGACGAGCACGTAGTCCCCGTCGCGGATCCCGTCGTCGATCATGGAGTCGCCCCGCACGCGCAGGACGTAGCTGGCGCGATCGAGCTGGCAGATGTCGCCCAGGTCGATCGTCTCCTTCTCCTCGATCGCCTCGAGGGGACGCCCTGCGGCGATCTCGCCCAGGAGGGGCAGGTTGTTGCCGTTCTTCCGGGCGCGCTTGCCGGCGCCGCTGGCCTCGGGCGCCGGGGCCTCGGGCTCGTCGGCCGCGTCGGCCGCCTGCGGCTCCGGGTCGGTGAGGGTCCGCTCGCCGATCTTCGGACCGTTCGGGAGCTCGTCGTCGACCCCCACGTAGCGCGACTGCTCCTCGGCCGTCTTCTCCAGCTCGCGCAGCATGCGGCGGGTGAGGCGCGTCGAGCGGGAGAGGAAGGGCTCCTTCTCGAGGGCCCCCTTCTTCTCGAGCTGGGCGATGTGCTCGTGGACCGTGACCTTGGAGATGTTCAGCTCCGAGGCGATCTCGGCCAGCGTGGGCGCCAGCCCCAGCCGACGCCGATACTTCCAGATGTAGCGAATGATCTGGTGCTGCCTGGCCGTGAGGTTCATATTCTGTTCACCTCTCCTGGACGGAACGGGACCCTACCAGAACAAAAATCGAAGTGCAACCCGCTGCCTACGCCCCACGTGATCGCGCCGGTCGCGCCGACCCGCCAGGGCAGGCATTTCTGTAGCACGTCGCCCCGACAAACCCCCGAACCTCCTCTCAACCCGTGACGGCGTCTCGCGAAGCGAGGCCCGCGGGAAGGAGGCGCGGGCGAGGGGCTCCCACGTCGGCCCGAGGCCCACGACGCGCTCGGCGGCGTCGAGGACGGGCGCGGGCCGAGGGGCGACGCAGGAGCCCCGAAGGCGCCTCCGGAACGAGGTACCATGCGCCGCCCGTGAGCACGACCACGATCCCGTTCGAAGAGGTCCGGGCCTGGATGTTCGGCGCCGCGCTCCCGCTGTGGGGGAGCGCCGGGAAGGACCCGCGCGGCGGCTTCCACGAGGAGCTCGACCTGGCGGGCAGGCCGGCGGCCTCGCCCTTCAAGCGCATCCGGGTCACCTGCCGCCAGACCTACGTCTTCGCCCACGCCTACGAGCTGGGCTGGGAGCCGGGCCTCGAGCTCTCGGCCCACGGCGCCGCCCTCCTCGCCGAGACGTGGCGCGGCCCCGTCGACGGCTGGCCGCGCCGGCTCACGCCCGAGCACGCCGTCCTCGACCCGACGCTCGACCTCTACGACCTGGCCTTCGTGCTCCTGGCCTGGGCCTGGCGCTACCGGGTGGCGAAGGAGGAGACCGCCCTCGAGGGGGCGAAGCGCGTGGTCGAGGTCGTGCGCGGCCAGCTCCGCGCCCCGCACGGCGGCTACTGGCACGCCCGCCCGGCCACCGGCCCGCGATAGCAGAACCCGCACATGCACCTCCTCGAGGCGAGCCTCGTGGCCCTCGAGGCCACCCGGGAGTCGATCTTCCTGGAGCTGGCCTGCGAGCTCTCGGCCCTGTTCCGGGCGAAGCTCTTCGACGGCCGGACGCTGGCCGAGTACTTCGAGCCCGACTGGCGGCGCGCCGCGGGCGACCCGGGCCGCCTGATCGAGCCCGGCCACCACTTCGAGTGGGCCTGGCTGCTGGTCCAGCACGAGCGGCTCACCGGCGAGCGCACCACCCCGCTCGTCGAGGCGCTGATGGCCTTCGCCGAGAGGCACGGCGTCGACCAGGCCACGCAGGCCACGTTCAACTCGATCCGCGACGACGGGACGCCGCTCGACCGGGGCTCGCGCACCTGGCCGAACACCGAGCGGCTGAAGGGCCACCTGGCGCTCTACGAGGCCACGGGCAAGGACCCGCGGGCCGCCGTCGCCGGCTCGACCCGCCGTCTCCTGGACCTGCACCTGGCGACCGACGTCCCCGGCCTGTGGATCGACCACTTCGACGCCGAGGGACGCGGCACGTCGAAGACCGCCCCGGCCTCGACGCTGTACCACGTGTTCCTGGCCTTCGCCGAGCTGCTCCGGCTCGAGCCCAGGCTCCGTCGACTCCAGGAGCGCTAGCTGGGCTTCACGCCCCGGAGCACGCCGTGGCCGCGCGGCGCGGTGTGCGTCGTGATCGAGGTGAAGCCGGCCTGCTCCATGAGCTCCTCGTGGCGCGCCGCGGCCTTGGCCACGAGCCACAGCCGGCCGCCCGGCTTCAAGGCCTGGAAGGCGCCGTCGATGAAGGCGCGGGCGATGCGGAAGTTCGAGAAGTAGGGCGGGTTCGCGAGCGCGAGGTCATAGACCTCCTCCTCGAGCCCCTCGAGGTCGGCGAG
>Ga0154020_10011241_pt1 | contig 10205 bp, 8 predicted proteins | sample Klosneuvirus_201_FD_109709 | JGI IMG/M metagenome (GOLD analysis project Ga0154020, IMG submission 109709) | Active sludge microbial communities from wastewater, Klosterneuburg, Austria - Klosneuvirus_20160825_MG | ecosystem: Engineered > WWTP > Aerobic digester > Activated sludge | place... | reverse complement strand
TTCATCGACTTCGTTGTTGTCGAAGCGACCATCTTTGTTCAGCGTGTCGGTATCAACTTCTTCGGCGTCCTTACCGCCACCCTTTTTCTTTTGGTCTTCGGATTTTTTTTTGGTCTCAGTGGAGCCGCTCCCGGCAAAATTACTGCCGGAGCATGAGGGCATAAGCAACAACAGTACATTGGCGGCCAGTGCCAAAATCAAGGGAACACTGAGATGTTTTTCTGACGCCATAGAGGGCCCCCGAATAGAGGTTTCAGTACATCTCTTCGGAATTTCAGCGGTTTTTCATAAGGATTTTCTGTAAGTCAGCGATTTATCAGGCGACCTTTTCTATAAATACATGTTATTGAGAACCTTCACGTTATTTCCCGATCTCTCGATCGCCGACTGGAGGTTCTCAATGTCGAAGCAAGTTTTCTGTTTTTTTTACGTCCTCAAGAACACAGCGGGCGAAGTCATCGATCAATCCGACGAGGGATCACCTATCAGCTTTCTCGAAGGAGCCGGACAAATTATTCCCGGCCTTGAAAGACAAATTGTAGGCCTTAAAAAGGGCGACAAGAAAACCGTCAATGTCGCTGCCTCAGAAGCTTATGGCGAAAGAGACGATTCATTGATTGCCAAGGTCGAACGCAGCCAGCTGCCAACTGACAGCGTCAAAGTTGGTGATGTGTTTCGCGGGGGACCGGATGAGGACGCACCGATTTTGACCGTTACGGAAGTCACGGCGACCCATGTCGTAGTCGATGCCAATCACCCGCTGGCCGGTGAAGATCTGGTATTCTCGATCGAGATGGGCGACATTCGCAGCGCCACTGCGGAAGAGTTGACACACGGGCATGCCCATGGTCCCGGCGGTCACCACCACCATTAAATTTTGCAGAGTCTTCAAAGCACGAAGCGTCGATTGCCGCTATTCTGAGGTCGTCGTATAGCGAACCTTGGGATGGCGCTCTTCGAGCAGTTTCATGCGCCACATTTGATCGATCAGAATTACGGGTTGGTTATGCTGGTCGAGGCAAAGGTTTTGCCCCTGATCCTGCTTAAAAAGCTCAAATGCAGGCTTATCGTCGCAGTGAACCCATCGCGCCGCCGAATAGTTTAATCCGTGAAATACGACCTTCACACCGTACTCATTTTCAATGCGATATTTCACCACGTCAAACTGCAACGCGCCCACAACACCAAGATACTGGTCATTGTTATTGATCGGACGCAAGACTTGAACCGCACCTTCTTCAGATAGCTGATCCAGTCCTTTGTTGAGTTGCTTCGACTTCAGCGGATCTTTCAGCTGAACCCGAACGAAATGCTCGGGCGAAAAGACCGGTATCCCCGTGTAAGTAAGGGTTTCCCCTTCGCTCAGGCTGTCACCGATCTTGAAAACACCTGGATCATGTACGCCGACAATGTCCCCCGCATAGGCTTCGTCTACAAGACTGCGGTCCTGGGCCATAAACTGAGTCGGACGGCCAAGGCGCATCTCACGGGCCAGCCGTACGTGGAAGGCCTTCATGCCCCGCTCAAATCGCCCGGAGCAAATGCGCATGAACGCAACCCGATCCCGATGATTAGGGTCCATGTTGGCCTGAATTTTAAAAATGAATGCAGAAAATTTCTTTTCCATGGGATCTACGATTCTCTGGAGCGCTGTTCGGGCCAATGGCATCGGCGCGATATCAACGAGGGCGTCGAGCAAGGTCTGAACGCCAAAGTTATTAAGTGCGCTCCCGAAAAAAACCGGTGCGAGGTCGCCTGCAAGGTAGGCCGCTTTATCGAAGCCCTCCCCGGCACCCTCCAGAATCTCGATTTCGGCACGCAGGGAATCGGCCAATTCTTTGCCCAACTCCTCGTCAACTTCCGGACTGTAGAGTCCCACCTCACGCAATGCCACTGGCCTTGACCGTTCAGCGCCTTTTTCGAAAATCTGGAGCTGATTTGAGGAGCGGTCAAACACTCCGCGAAAGCGATCTCCCATACTGATCGGCCAGGTCACGGGGTAAGTTTTGATTCCAAGGACCTTTTCGATTTCGTCAAGAAGGTCAAAGGGGTCGCGGCCTTCCCGATCCATTTTGTTGATGAAGGCAAGTATCGGAGTCTTGCGAAGGCTGCACACCTCAAAGAGTTTTTTAGTCTGAGCCTCCACCCCATTGGCGGCGTCGATGAGCATCAGAGCGCTGTCCACTGCTGTGAGCGTACGATAAGTGTCTTCGGAAAAGTCCTGGTGACCGGGGGTATCGATGAGATTGATTTCATAGTCGTTATAGGGGAACTTCATCACAGAGCTGGTGACCGAAATGCCCCGTTGTTTTTCCAGCTCCATCCAGTCCGATGTCGCGAACTTTTTGCCCCGCTTGGCCTTGACCGTACCAGCCATCTGAATCGCACCGCCATAGAGCAGGAGCTTTTCGGTGATCGTCGTCTTTCCGGCGTCCGGATGCGAGATGATCGCAAAGGTGCGGCGGCGTTTTATTTCTTTTTCCAGATTGACCGTCATCGTTCTCTGTGGTGCCTTGTGGGGCAGATATTAATTTGGTCGGAAGAGAGACGTTTAGATGAATTCAGGAAAAATGACCAGTCGCAAACCGCTAATCATCGCTTTTTTTACCATTTTTCTGGACCTGCTGGGGTTTGGAATCATGATCCCCATCCAGGCCTTCTACGCGCAGGAGTTTGGTGCATCCCCCACCGTCATCACCCTTTTAGGCGGTTCTTACTCCCTCATGCAGTTTCTATTTGCCCATTTCTGGGGACGTCTTTCTGACCAGGTGGGCCGGCGTCCGATCATTTTGATGAGCGTGGCCATCAGTGCTGTAGGTCACTTTGTCTTTGCCATGGCACCAACCTTAACGCTGCTATTTGTAGCCCGCATGATCGCCGGCTTTGGAAACGCCAATCTGGCAACGGCTCAGGCGATAATCTCTGATACGACATCCAAGGAAAACCGCGCAAAAGGCATGGGGGTCATCGGGGCGGCCTTCGGACTCGGGTTCATTTTCGGACCTGCTATCGGTGGCCTCCTCGGGCAATACAGCCCCACCCTTCCCTCGTTTGCAGCAGGGGTCTTAGCCCTTTGCAACCTGGCCTTTGCCTGGTTCATGCTTCCCGAAACGCGGCGGCCAGACAGCTCCCCGGCACCGCGGCGTACCTTTAAACCTGAAGCCTATTTGCAGGCCATGCGTAGGGTGAATATCGGTCAAATCTTTGGAATTACCCTGACATTTACGCTGGCGTTCGCCCTCATGGAACAGGTGGTAGGTCTTCTCATAGAGTCCGTCTGGGTTCATGGCCTGACCGGCAATGCGCGCGTTGGTGAGGCCACGAGATTGACGGCCTATTATCTGGTTATGGTAGGTATAACAGCGACACTTATTCAGGGAGGCCTGATCGGTCGGCTGAGCCGCCGCTTTGGTGAAATCACCCTCGCCCGAACGGGACTGGCCATTGTGATCACGTCGTTTGTGATGATTCCCTTTGTCGCCGAGTCCCGCGCTTACGGGCTGATGCTGGTCAACGCGGTCATCATGGCCTGCGGCACCGGGATCTACAATCCGTCCAGCCTGTCCCTGCTCTCCCGGTCCGCGGACTCTGACGAGCAAGGCGCTATTTTGGGGTTAAACCAGTCCTTAGCCGCTTTGGGCCGCGCTCTGGGTCCGGCATTTTCCGGCTTGTTCTTTGAAATCCGGCCAACGCTGCCCTTCTGGATTGGTGCTGGAATAATGGGCAGTTCCCTGCTCCTGGCCTTTCGGTTGCGGCGGCCGGCATCCTAAAAGAAGGATGGCCTAATATTAGCGATTTTTATTGATAATCATTAGCAAAACTATGTACATTTAATCCATCGTGCGTAAGTACGACAACCCGAACGGGCCCCTCCCTGTTCGGGTTGATTTTTTGGGGGACGGAAATATCAGCTGAGCTTAGTTCTTACGTTTTAAAAAGACCTGGGCTTCAGGCGGTGTCGCTGGATACGAAAACATCCCATTCGCCCGATAGCCGGGAGACATGATGACGTTGTTAAATACCCGCTGAAATTCAGCTTTCGTCATTTGATAGTCGCCTTCCCCTTCAACTTTTACCACGAACTGCTCGCTGGGTTGCAGAGGATCGATGCGGTGCCGATAAAAGGTCAGGCGATCACAGGTCCACTCAGCCGCGATACGGCCGCGGGCTTTCGTTATCAGTACATTTTTAGGCTCACGTCTTTGCGAAGGCAGGCGTGGCCTGGTGCTGGTGGCCACAACCCGGCGTGCAGGGTGCTCTGATGCTGCCGGGGGAGCAGGCTCGAGCCGGCGTCTCTCAGCCTCTTCCGCCTGATCTGTAAGCCAGCGTTGGAGAGTCGCCAGCTGCTCTGGTGTAAACGTATCGATGACCTGTGCCTCTGGTATCTCCAATGGCTCAAGTTCAAAAAGCTCCTCCATCACCACCAGGACATCCCCATTGGGGTTAACCACGCGGACGCGGCCAGGGCTCTCGCAAGCTTCCAGGCAAATAAATAACTTGCCGTTTTTGATATTGCGCAGCGCTTCGATCACAGGGGGTAATTGCATTACAAGCCTTCAATTGGGCCAAAATAACCGGATTCAATCAGATGAACCCTTGGTCTACATCCTTAGATCGCTACAGTAAACCCCTGAGTCGTTTGAACGGCGTGCCGGAGGCGGTCAAAGTTCCTTCCAAAGCCTGACAATGGCTGCTAAATTATCGATTCACTTTAGGAATTTGGGCACTTGCGGTGCGAACCTTTCAGGAAATTTTCGAGGATATTTCATGAAAAAAGCTTCTAAATGGATTGGCGGACTTGTCGGTGGCCTGGTTTTCCTGCTGGTGATTGCTCTGATCATCCCGTTTCTGGTGGACTTCAACAAGTTCAAGCCGCAGATCCAGGATGCTGTCTCAAGCAACCTCAACGCCACCCTTGATTTTGACTCAGCAAGACTGCAGGTCTTTCCAAGTCTGGGTGTAAAAATAACCGGGGTCAAAATCACCAACACTGATCCGGATTTCAACGGGACCAAATTATTTTCGGTTGGCGAGATTTTGTTTCAGACCGAACTGATGCCGCTTTTCAGTAAAAAGTTCAAAGGGGAAGTCCTGATCGACAAGCCGGAATTCGTCATGGCCAGAAAGGGCCTGAAAAACAATCTCGCTTCCCTGGCCAAACCTTCGGATGCCCCCAAGAAACCTGAGGATCCGGCCGCACCCAGCAAGCCTTCAACGCCTGAGGAACAGGCGGCTCTGATGACGATGATCAAGGAAAACGTCCTGATGAAGTCAGTGGCCATCAAGAACGCCAGCCTGCGCATTCAAAATCTGAACGCCGACGCTGCCGTTGAACCGGTCCGCGTGGACGATTTCAATCTGCTCATTTCAAACATTGGCCTCGACCGCGACATCGAGACCCTGATCACGACCGCCGCAAAGGTCTCCGAAGCTGGTGCTAAAGTCGCCGGTCCTATAAAAATTTCCATGAAAAACCGCATAAAAATGGGAGGGACCGGACTCGAACTGGCTACGTTCGATGGGAAACTCGATTTTGACGGATTGAGCATCAACGCCATGGATGCATTTGTAAAGGCACCGGGCGTCGCGCTCAATGTCGCTTTCAAGGGCGAAGCCACCACTAACTCGCTAAAACTCGAAGCAATGACCTTCAATCTGCACAACCTCGCCGTGGCCGCCGACGCCACCATTGCTGATTTCAAATCGCTGGCAACGGTCGCAAAAGTAAGCGTAAAAAACGATGACCTGGCAAAGTTGGGAGACGTGTTGCCGCAGCACAAAAAGCTCCTCGTCAACGCCTCGATGAATCTTGATGCGAATGTCGATGGCCCCCTCGCAGAGTTCAAAAAAGTAAAAGCCGGTGTGGATTTTTCCACAAAACTCGCGGGGTCTGACTTCGCCACAAAAGTGAGGTTGAATTCCCTCGAACCGATGAATGCTTCCATTGCGGCGAACAGTGCACGCCTTGACCTTGGCGCCATTTTAAAGCCTTTCCTGCCGCCTCCTACCGACAAGCCCGCAGACCCCGCACCCGCGCCGTCCCCATCCGCAGAACCGGAAACCCCGGAAAAGGAATTCGAACTTTCTGCTGATCAGAAGGCTTTGCTTAAAGGAGCCGACCTGGCGATCGATGTTGGCCTCAAAGAAATTATTTTCGACAAGCTGGTCATCAGGAACTTCGTGATCAAGTCGCGCCAAAAAGAGCTGGTCGCCATGCTCCAGGAATTCGGCATGGACATCTTCGGCGGCAACATGAAGGTCACCGGTATGGTGAATCTAGGTACGGCTCCGGTCTCTTACGAAAACACTTTCGTTCTGACTGAGATTCACCCGGAAGAGCTGATCGTCATCATCAAGCCTGAGCATAAAGAACTACTTAAGGGAAAAATGAACATCAACCTCGCCGCGACAGGCAAGGGGTCGACCAAAACCAGCATCACGAAAAACCTCAACGGCAAAGGTGATTTCGCGATTAAGGAGGGAGAGCTGAACACCCCGAGTGTTGCCGGCGAGATGCAAAAGGAATTCGATAAATTTGTTGGTGGATTAAGTGTGGCGTCGGCCGGAGAAGGGGCTTTCAAGGAGGCTGAAAAGATCCTTGGGAACCCACTGTTGAAAAAAATCCCGGGTGCCAGCGCGGAAGGATTCGACCTCAACAAATATAAACAGGGCTATTCGGGGCTGTCCAAAGTCAGCATCGCTGATAAGGCATCGGTCAATAAAAGCATGAAAGATGTCAAAGGACAGATCGAAATCAAGGATGGAAGGATCTACATCACGAGTAAAAAGCCCTCTCCATCAGGAAATTTTGATTTCCTTGGGTCCGTCGGCCTGGACATGACACTGGGTGGCAAAGGGGTCTTCGCCACTTCTGACACCACGAAGAACAAAATGGTCTCACAGAGTAAATATGCGGCGTTGATGTTTGATCAGAATAAAAACCTCAACATCAACATGAATCTCGGCGGCACGGTCATGGACCCCAAAGTCAGCCTCGATCTCACAACAATCAAGAATAACTTCCAGGCGAATGCAAAAGCCTTGGTTGAAAAAGAAGTCAAGGAAGGCGCTGACCAATACGTCAACAAATTCCTGAAAGGTCAAAAAGACGCGGTCGCAGCCGAACTCAGGAAAAAGCAGGAAGAATTGAAGGCAAAAGCCAATGCTGAGAAGCAAAGACTGGAAGCTGAGGCGAAGAAAAAAGCTGAAGAGGAAGCGAAGAAAAAAGGTACTGCCGCCGCGAAAGACAAACTCAAGGGACTGATTAAGAAATAGTGAAACCCAAAGGCGCAATTCCGGGGATTTTGGGTGGGGGGCAGCTGGCGCGGATGTTGTGCGAAGCTGCCGGTGCCCTTGGCCTGCGGGTCGGAATTCTTGCCGGACAAAAGAACGATCCCGCTGCGCAGATATGCGAAGGCCCCCTTACTTTTGGCCGATTGAACGATCCCCACATACTGCGGGAATTCTTTGGCCAAGTCGGTCCCATCGCCATTGAAAGTGAGTTCGTTAATTGTGACGTGATCGCCGCTGCCGGCGGCACCGATTCAGTGCTCCCTCCACTCGCCTGCATCCGGGTGCTGCAAAATAAGTTACAGCAAAAATTGCTACTGGAAAGCATTGGTGTGCCGACGTCGCGATTGATACGCCGGCCCAAAGACACTGAACTCCGATCCTGGATTTCATCGGTTTTGGCGGAAAACGTCGGGCACGGTGTTGTCCTGAAATGGGCGGAAATGGGCTACGACGGTAAGGGAACCCTCATACAGGGGGAAGCGGCCATTCAAGATGGAAAGGTCGCACCGGCGTTCACCGCAAAAGCCTTCGAGTTTTGCAAAGCCGCGGAACAGGCCGGCATTGAAGTCTACGCGGAGGAAAAAATCCCATTCGTCCATGAAGTCGCCATGGTCGCGGTTCGCAATGCTGCGGGGGATTTTGACGCCTACCCGCTGGTATACTCCGAACAGGTGCAGGGCATCTGCAAGTGGGTTAAAGGGCCGGCAGTGGCCCTTGGTGCAAAGCCGGAACTGGAGGCTTTGGCACGGAGTTACTTAAAAAAAATCGGCGATGCCGTCGGCGTCGTGGGTGCCTATGCGGTGGAATTTTTTGTAACAGCGGACGACAGGCTACTGGTCAATGAAATCGCTCCCCGCGTTCACAACACCGGGCATTACACGCAAAATGCCGCGGCGACATCGCAGTTTGAAAACCATTGGCGGGCCTTGCTGGGCATGCCGTTCGGGCCAACAACATGCAGCCCCTACTTTGCCATGGTCAACCTGCTTGGTCCAGCCGGGGTGACCTGCGCTGACGGCGAAGACAAACGCCCGCAAGTATCTTCGGAGCAAGTTGCTTTTCATTGGTATCATAAGGCGGAGTTGCGTCCGGGCCGCAAACTCGGTCACCTCAACACGCGGGCAACATCTGTCTCGCAGCTGAATGAACAAATCACCTTGTTGGATGCGATCGACCGCACCTGGTGTGATCGTCTGATCCGCAACAGTTAGCAAAGGAGCCAGCCATGCCTGCACCCAAAAAAAAGTCCGGCGCTAAGACAGCTAAGCCTCTGGTGGGAATCATCATGGGCAGCGACTCTGACCTGAAAACCATGGCCCCTGCCGCAGAGGCCCTAAAAAAATTCGGGATCCCGCATGAAATGAGGGTGGTCTCGGCCCATCGCACTCCCGATGATGTGGCCTCCTATGGGAAAGATGCATGTGGAAGGGGCATCCGGGCAATCATTGCCGGAGCTGGTGGCGCTGCTCATTTGCCGGGTATGGTCGCAGCCTTCTCCGAACTGCCGGTCATAGGTGTGCCGGTGCCCCATGGTCCGTTGCAGGGTGAAGACGCCTTGTTGTCCATCGTTCAAATGCCACGGGGGATTCCCGTTGCGACTGTGGCTATCGGGAATTCATGGAATGCCGGAATTCTGGCCGCGCAGATACTCGCAGCTGGTGGCTGCGAACCGGACAACAAGCTTCTGGAAAAACTCCGTGCCTACAAGGCGGAGATGGCCGCAGCGGTACGGGCTAAAAAACTCTAAAAAAAACACGCGGGAAAATCCCGCGTGCTCGTACCATTAAACAGACCCGAATTACTTCGTGGTCGGGGTCTTGGTTGCTTCTGCAGGAGCAGCAGCCGGTGCAGCAGCGGGAGCAGCAGCAGGAGCAGCGGTGGTTGCATCAGCTTCCAGCCACTTGCCTTTTTTTGCTTCGCAAGCAGCCTTGTCTTTCATGTGGCTCTTCTTGCCTTTAACTTCGCAGTTCGGTGCTTTTGCGTCAGAAGCAACAGCGTAGGTAGCGACAGAAGCAAGGGACGCAGCAACGAGAAGATTACGTACGAGTTTCATATTGGACTCCTTCGAAATGATAGGCAGAACATCTACCTGCTTCCATCGACTGCACGATAGAGACCAAGTCGAAACGACGCAGCTTGCTGCCTAATGCCATGTTTTTATTAAACTAAAATATGCCAGCCTGATTCGCAATCCCCAAACATGAGAAATCGCCACAAATTATTCTCAAATTTGAGAAGGACTGGAATCGTTAGGAGCGGGCAAAGCCAAAACCACTTCAGTCCCTTCTTGTTTCCCGCCCGCCAGGGCGGTCTCCTCAGGACCTCCATTTTTTTGTCCCCGGGGGCGCAAGACGATCCGGCCGCCGTGGGCACCTATGATTTTTCGGACTGTGCTCAGCCCCAACCCGGTTCCACGCTCCTTCGTGGTAAAAAAGAGATCAAACAACTTCTCTTCCTTTCCCTGCGGCAGACCGATGCCATTGTCCCGAACCGCAAGATCAATCCAGCCGTCATCCCGGGAGGTGATGGCGATCTCGATTCGCCCCTCGTGAGAGGAAGCCTTTCCGCCGATGGCATCAATGGAATTCTGCAATACATTGGTCAGGCACTGCAGGATTTTGTCCTGGTCGGCCATAATAAAAGAGCCTTCTACGCAGCCACGATGGTCAACCTGAATCCGGTTGGCTTCAAACGTGCCCTGATAACGGTCTAAAACAGTTTTCATGAGTTCGCCGAGATCAAAGCGGGAGTAATTCAAATGAAGTGGCTTTGCATAGTCGAGAATTTCTGAAACAAGTCGATCCAGGCGCTCAACCTCGCCCCTCATATCAGCAATCAGACGATCATGGGACACATAAGCGGCTTGATCCCGAAAACTACCGTCTGAAGATCCTGATAGCTCCAGCCTGGCC
>Ga0154020_10011240_pt1 | contig 10205 bp, 11 predicted proteins | sample Klosneuvirus_201_FD_109709 | JGI IMG/M metagenome (GOLD analysis project Ga0154020, IMG submission 109709) | Active sludge microbial communities from wastewater, Klosterneuburg, Austria - Klosneuvirus_20160825_MG | ecosystem: Engineered > WWTP > Aerobic digester > Activated sludge | place... | reverse complement strand
GGAAAGGTGAATATGTACTATAAATTCTGTAATCTCATTTTCTCCATACTTTTATCGAAGGATGATACTGTATCTTATGATACGTGTAATATTATAGTAAGCTCAAACAAGGATATATTAAAATTTCTTACTAAATATATGTCAAAAGAAAGTTGCATCAGGCTACTTCAGTTGACAATGAATTTAGCTACAGTTCTGTACCAGTATGGGTATGCGACTTGGTATATGTACTTTACGACGACACTTTCTGGGTTGAAGACTGTATATAAGTGTATCTTTACGAACCCTTTTTACGGTATACTTTTTTACTGTACTTTTTACTATCGAATTTTAGGGGATTCTGACAAGGAACACTTTAACAAGGTGGCAACGTTCTTAGATTTACCGATGTATAACGACGACAAATTCCTAATGGGAAAGGGATTTTTCAAAAAGGTGGCTGAAGTTGGGACTAACCCAGATACCGAACCTTATAAAAAAGAGATTATAAAGAGTATATCATCAGTCGCCGTCCTATTTCCTACAAACATGGCTCTTGATAAAATGTTTTCTACGGTTGTTAAAAAAATACCTGAAAAGACGGCTATTACAAAATCTGTATACTTTCCGGAACAGGATAACATGTTTTTTGATACGAAGCAGATTAATGAAAAGATAAAAATTGTAAAGAACCTTCCGGAACTTAAAAAATTCTTAAAGAATAAGAAAGGTGTAAATCTAAAAAAGAAAAAAGTAAAAAAGGATGCTTTGCGTGACTACACCAACATCTATGCCGACGAAAAGAAAGAGAAGACAGTATGCCTAGACAAATGTGAACAGAAAATAAAAACAAGTTCAGGGTGCTACTGTCAGAGTGAATGTGGAAAGAGTATACTTACAGGGAAAGATTGGTGCTATGTTGATAAAGAAAAGTGTAAGAGGGGAAAAATTTTAGAGAAGGGTGTAACTGGAAAGGCGTACGACTATTGTAGTCCTAAGGATATCTCTTCAAGGGAGGTATGCTTCAACGGAAGTAAATATGAAAACTGTGTTTCATATATGAGCGGAGCGAATCGGAGCTAAACTAAATTTCTGATGATGTAAGCTAAGAATATCGGTTCCCTTTCTAAGTAGAAATGGAAAGATAGAAGAGAGAGAAGTATAGCGTTTATAAAAAATGTAAAAGTTATACAGTCTTCAAAGGGGACTTTCTGTCTTTTCATTTCTATAAAAAAAAAGATATTGATAATAAAGAGAGATAAAAGAATCATTTCATGAGAGAGGTGGAGAATAAAAGAAATCAATTTTGTTCGAAGAACCTGAAAATATACTTCTTTTATAATAAAGATACGATTTCATTTATAATATCAGGGCATATATTTGTGCTCTCGTAAAGAGTTTTTTTTGTAAAGTCTTGTCTCTCCTTTTTTACTTTTGTATATTCTCTGTTGAAGACAATATCATCGTAAAAAAATTTATTATTTGATAGACTTCGCCAATTCCAAGGTTTATCAAGGTTTTCGAGGACATCTTTCATGGTGATGTTGGGGTTGGCTGAGAGATATGTCCAATCCCAATCTTTATCAGGGTTTTCAAAAACATCTTTTATAGTGATATTGGGGTTTTTTGAGAGCCATCTCCAATCCCAAGGTTTATCTGGGTTTTCAAGAACATCTTTCATAGTGATGTTGGGGTTAGCTGAGAGCCATTCCCAATCCCATTTTTTATCTGGATTTTCAAGAATATCTTTCATTGTAATGTTGGGGTTTAATGAGAGCCATGCCCAATCCAAATCTTTATCAGTATTTTCAAGGACATCTTTAAGGGTGATGTTGGGGTTATTTGAGAGCCAGTACCAATTCCAATTTTTATCAGCTCCGCCTAAAGTAGGGTTTTCAAGAACATCTTCAAGGGTGATGTTGGAATTTTGTGAGAGCCATTCCCAATTCCACAGTTTATCAGCTCCGCCTAAAGTAGGGTTTTCAAGAACATCTTCAAGGGTGATGTTGGAATTTTGTGAGAGCCATTCCCAATTCCACAGTTTATCAGGGTTTTCAAGAACATCTCTAATGGAGATGTTTGGGTTTCTTGAGAGCCATGCCCAATTCCAAGGTTTACTAGGATTTTCAAGAACGTCTTTCATTATGATACTAGGGTTTTCTGAGAGACGTTCCCAGTCCCAATTTTTATCTGGGTTTTCAAGAACATCTTTTATGGTGATATTAGGATTGGATGAGAGCCATTCCCAATCCCACAGTTTATCTGGGTTTTCTAGAACATCTTTCATCGTGACGTTGGGGTTTTCTGAGAGATAATCCCAATTCCAATTTTTATCAGGGTTTTCGAGAACATCTTTCATTGTGATGTTGGGGTTTATCGAGAGCCATGCCCAATTCCACTGCGGAACTCCGCCTAAAGTAGGGTTTTCCTTTACAAAATTCATAAGAGAAGTATCGTACTTGTACTCCTCTAAAAAAGCTTTCTTTTCAGCATGGGTAAACTTGATATTTGTCATATATGAAATAATGTAGATTTTTGAGGGAGAAATCAATTTGCGGAGATTCCGGAGGAATCGAGCCATATGAGGGTTTATAAGCCTAAAATAAAAAAAGCCCCCTTTCGGGAGCTTGTACTTACCTTTTTACCTTTTTATTTCTCTTGCTTTAGCCCTTCACAGAGTAGTCTTTGGAAAGAGCCATCAAAAGCACAAGAACTTTAGACTTGTCTAAGTCTGGAAAATCGACCATTTTATTTCCATCCTTCATAAGCTCCTCAACGTTTGTGTCTTCATTATCTTCACAAAGCCTCTCCAGCTCTTCAAAATTATACTTTAATCTTGTAAAGGTCAGATTAACCTTGAAACCAGAAGGAACGATTTCCCAATATCCTTTTCCCACATTTTCAGATGTGAATAGATTGTGGATATCTTTTGCTTCATTTGTGATTTCTAAACGACATGCGCTTCCATCTGCATTGTCTGTATAGTAAACAACACTATTGTCGTATAGATTTTCAAACGCGGTCTTTACCTCCTTTGAAGCTGTATTCCAGAAAGCATTTTCAAAAGCTTTCATCACAACCTCTTCAAATAGAGAGGTGAGAGAGGAAATTTGGGTGTTGATAGCTTGAACGGCAGAAGTATTGGTATTCATTGTATATGATTTTTTGTGGGTTTTGAGGGAAAAAATCAATTTATGAGGTTTCTTTAGGAACCGAATCGGATAAAATACCCGATTTCCAAAGGAAATCAATTTGCGATGATTCCGAAGGAATCGAGCCTTGCGGAGCACAAGCGAAACCACGGGATTTATATACGAATGTATATAAATAAAAAAAGCTCCCTTTCGGGAGCTTATTTACATGATAATAACTTACCTCTTTCTTTTTTTACCTTTCTTAGAAATATCCTTTAATAATAGAGATGATGTCGACGTACAGCGGTGTATACTGTAGTATAGTTTCCATCTTGATGTGTTCTTCGTACTTCATTTTCAAAATAGCGTCCCGTATACAAGGGACACAATCTTGTGGATTTACACGCTCCTTAAGAAATCCAATGACCTCTCTATATAGACCAGATGAGGGATAGTAAACCCTGTTTTCACTCAGAAACTTTAACATAAAATTTTTGTGTTCAGTCTGAAGAAGAAAATGTAATATATCCAAAGTGTGGCTATACTGACAGTAAGCTTTCATGACAAATTCGATATCAGCTTCTGGAAGAATGTGTTTAATAACATCGGGCTTATCGTACAGACAGGCGTGTCTGACTACACTACTAATGTTATCGTCGTCCATGTCTAACTCTTTAATTTTCTCAAGATTGCTGACCATACAGTACTTCTTGATGGCGTCGTCGGTGGTTTCGGTATACATATTCATATTTGGTATATATAAATTTTTGTGGGTTTTTGGGGGAAAAATCAATTTATGTTAATATAATAGGGAATAAGTATGTTTTAGTTCCACAGACTAAAACCCATGTTCATTCCTTGGTCTTCCTCGACTTCAGGTTTTATTTCAGGTTTCACATATGTATCAGGGTCAAATTCTTCTTCCTGTCTCTTTTCGAGAAAAGAAATCGTATCTTTTAGTCTTTTTATCACTTCTTTTATTTCATCTTGGGTTACAGTCCGTCGAATAATAATTGGAGCTTCCCATTTCTCGGGATTTATATTGCAATATGTTTCCAGTGTTTGAAATCCGCTAGAAGAGTTTATGACCATATTTATATAACCTGCACCAAGATTATTGTGAGGGCTTCTATGAACAACTTTGTTGTTAGATATTACTACATAATTTAATTTTTCTAATACCTTAGCATCGTCCTGAAGTTTTAGTTGACTCAATTCATTTTTAAACATTTTGATAATGTCAGAGTAACGAGTCTCCCCAAATTTTATTGGTTTAAATATTGTCCTATCTTGACGAGATACAAGGGAACCCACTTCAGTATCACCATATATTTTTTTCCAGATATTATTAACCTTCTCCACGTCCTCATATCTCATCATTGTATCTTTAACCTCATCCTTACTAGAATTTTTTGAGACATTTTTTACTTTACTTTTCAGGTTGCTAATAGTATCCGCATTAATCTTTTCATTCCGTTCAAGTGTCTCAACCTTCTCTGTTAAGATTCTGTTGTTATTTATGAGCTCTTCCATCATCTTTTCCAACCTTTTTAGACGAAGCATATTCACAACAGAGACGTTGTCAATACACTTTTCGTAGTCTACTTTCTTCCTGTTTTCATCTTCATTCTTATATTCGTGTTCAAACTGGTTAGGTTCCGTCGCGTTAATTATATTCATATTTGGTATATATGAATATTTGTGGGTTTTTGGGGGAGAAATCAATTTTATGTTGGCAAAGCTCGATTCGGTTCCAACGTGTAAAATAAAAAAAGCCCCCTTTCGGGAGCCTGAACTTACCTATTTTTCCTTCTTTATAACTCAACCAGAGATACTATTTTATTTATAATATCAGGACATACATCGGTACAAATATAAAGGATTTTTTGTACAACCTTCTTCTTCTTGTCAGTTTTCTTTTTTAAAATTGTATCACTATAGACAATTTTCTTTTTTGGAAGACCTTGTACTTTACCTTTAAAATTATAGTTAGATTTTTTATATTTTGAACAAAATGTCAAAGTATCCCCGAGATTCTTTTTTTCTTTCTCTTCACGTTCCTTACGTTCTTGAAGCATGGTTTCAAAAATTTTTTCCGCGTCGAACTTCTTCTGTAGTTTCATTTCTGAGTAGTTTTCTTCAAAGTCCGAAGAGGGAAGGTCTGAGTATTTGAGCCCTAAGGATACTATCCATTCGTTAAGCTCGGCTATTTTCTCTTCTTTCTCTCTTTCCAAAAGCTTGAGATACTGTTCATATTCGTCTTTCATTTCATCATACGTCGGGGGAGTTTGCATATTCATATTTGGTATATAAATTTTTGTGGGTTTTTGGGGGAAAAATCAATTTTGTAAAACCTTTAGGAACCGACTTTGGGCTTTCAGCCCTTTGTAAAATAAAAAAAAGCCCCCTTTCGGGAGCTTGAACTTACCTTTTACCTTATACCTTTCTTACCTTATATCTTTCCAAGTTTTTCAAGAATAGTACGTATGGGCTTTTCATGATGATTGTATTTCGAATATGAGCTTAGGTTAATATAGTCTTCAGAAGAATTGACCTCTCTTCCAACCTTGTCGATTTTAGAGCCACATACGACTATAGGAGCATCCTCACAAACTTTTCTAATATCTTTAATCCAAGTTTGTACGTTCTTATAGCTCTTTTTATTACAAACGTCGAACATGACAATGAAAGCGTCAGCTCCGATGTAATAGCCACTCTTCAGTCCTTGGAACTTTTCATTTCCAGCAGTATCCCAAAAGTTAATTTTGACATGTTTCTCATCGGAGAAACTAAAATCGAAAGGAGAGACTTCGACGCCCATAGTAGGAACGTATTTCTTGATAACTTCGCCGGTTCTCAACATATTAACATATGTAGTTTTTCCACAATCGGCATCTCCAACAAGAACAACTTTGATAGACTTACTTTGATTCATTATAATATGTTTTATATTATAAGTTAAGGGGGAAAATCAATTTGTGAGGTTCCAACGGAACCGAACCTACGGAGCGCAAGCGAAACCACGGGATGATTCCGAAGGAATCGAGCCTTGTGGAGCGCAAGCGAGCTCATTTAAAATAAGAGTGTTCTAAAGCTTCTTTTATATTTATTCTTTTCTTAGGCTCTATTGTAGTCATTTTTTCTATTAAGTCTTTAAACACAGAATCGACTTTCCCAAGATGCTTGTGTAAAGTTTTTCCATCCATAATCTTACCATAAAGAACTTGTGGGTCAATATCTTTTCGAAATATAAATTCTCCCTTGTAAATTTCAAGGATAATCAAGGCGGTAGACCAAACATCAATCTTTTCAGGGTTAGTATCAATAGCTCTTTGACCTCCATTGTCTTCGCATAAAATTTCTGGCGGACGGTAAGGGAGACTGCAACAGGTATTGTCCATGAAGTATTTAGAAAAAGATGAGACGCTAAAGTCACACAGTACAGGTTTCCTGTCCATCATCAGTATATTTTCCTGCTTCAAATCTAAGTGTGAAATTCCAGAGTTGTGAATAGCTTGTACACACTCAAGAACATCTCTTATCAAATTTTTTTTGTAAACTGAGTTTACTCTTAGATAGTCCATCAAATTATTCTTAGCCATTTTTGAAGTAAAACCGAGAAGGTCTTTATAAGTAAGGTCAACTATGTTCTCTATAGAAATTATTTTATCTGTTCCATGATACCTTTTTATGTACGTAAGAAAAGATATCTTCTTATAGCTTGGAACAGTTTTCTTTCATCCTTAACTTTGCATATTTTTACAGCCGGTACTTTCAGAAATCTAAATAGTTAAATACAGTTTAAAACTGACTAACAATTTAAATTCCCTACATAACTAAAAATAGTTAAGGGAGTACCTTCCATCGCAAAGAAAAATTTCCTTGCTCTTTTTTACATTCCTTCTCGCATCGGTCGTTTAATAAATTAAACCCCCTAAGAAGGATGTTTCTCGCTCCGTTATAATCTCTATCTACTTCGCATTTACATTCTGGACATATGTAAGTTCTATCGCTCAGCTTCAATTTCTTATTTCGAAAGAAGCAATTTCCGCATACCTGAGAAGTATAAGGCTCATGTAATTTCCAAACTAACGTTCCGGTCTCTTCAGCTTTGGAAATTAGCCTTTGAGAAAAAAGGAAATGCGATAGTGTAAACATCTTTCTTACTGTCTCACTTTTAATTTTACGAGAACCTCTCTTTCCCATTTTTTGGGTTTCAAAATGGGAAAGGAAGATATGGTCGTAGTGAGAACATAAAAAAGAAGCTGTTTTCCAATGTAAATCTGTAATTTTATTTTTAAGCTTCTCCCTTTCTCTAGTTATAGCTCTTTTTAGTTTATACTTTTTTTTGCTTGGAAGTTTAGTCGATTCAGAGATTAACCTATCTACACGCTTACAGTGTCTGAATACGCTACTTCCAGCTTCAGGTGCTATCTTTCCACAATCGAGATTGGAGTAGTAAGTTTGAAAGGTAGATGTTCCTGGATCCAAGGCACAGATAGTATTGTGATTAGAACCTTTCTTCTCCTGAATATGGTTCGGTTTCTTTACCTGAACAATACACAGAAACCACTTTTTATTTTTCCTTACAAGCCTTCCATCGACTTCAGGTTTGAACAATTTTTTATTCTTAAAGGATAATGTAGGAAAAACAGTTGGAAATATAGTATTTTTAACAGTAGAAATACACTCCTTTCTAACGTAAATACTTTCACTCCTGTCTTTTCTAGACCTAAATTTAAAATTATTTCCTCCTGAAGATATAGCTACAAAAGCTTCTTCGATTGCGTTTCTTTTCACCTCTAGATTAACTTCAGAATGGTCGAAGGGAATGTTTTTTAAGACAGTTTCTCTTGTACTGTTTCCAAGGTCTATGGTCTTATCATTTTTGAACATGGAAATTACTGAGTTATAACAGTACCTTGCCGTTCCAAGCCACTGTCTTAATTTTAATCTCTCCTCAGGCGTAGGATAAAATCTGAAATCTACATTTCTACATATCCCATCAATTTTCTTCTTTTTCCTTTTTGCTCTCTTCTTTTTCTTGAAGGTTAAATTCTTCTCTAATCTGTTTTTTATACTTTCTAATTCCATTAACCCTGCATGAGAAGACGGTAACAATGGAAAGGAGGTCTTGAACCAGCTCTTCTTCTTTGGAACTTGCTTTGTTGTCGAGAACCACGATGTCGGTACCTGATTGTTTGAAGATGTAGGTAAGGAGGTCAAATCCGAATCTACACAGCCGGTCTTTGTGGGCAACCACAACTTCTGAGATACCTCCTTTACGTACGGTGTCCACCAAGGAGAGAAGACCTCTTCTTTTGAAGTTAATTCCGCTTCCGACGTCTTTGATGATTCTATAGGTTGGATATTTTTCTCTGAGGAAGGTAAGTTGTCTTTCGAGGTCGTCTGTTTGTTTTCTGGTTGAGACTCTTGCATAGATAATACCTTCTTTCTTACTCTCTTCAGGTTCTTTTTTTTATCTGTGATACTTTCAATCTTGTATCTCCTTACTCCGTTAGGGAGAAGAATGTAGTCTATTGTCCCTTTTTTAACCCAATTACAGATTGTGATTTTACTCACGTTTAACTGTTCTGATGCTTCTTTTAGCGTAAGTAATGACATTCAACTATTTTATATTACAATTTATTATTTTAAATTTTAATAAATTATTTTGTTTTAACTGTTAAAACCTCCTACACACTGAAAATCTTCTTTTTTAATGTCTTTACATACTGTAATATATCTGTCCATAATATGGACTGCCAAGAAGTAGGATGTCGTTTTGTTAGATACGTCAACATCGCACATCCAAGCACACAAACACGCTCTCATATGTTCACTAATATATATCTGGTCTTCAAACGCTTTTGGGGATATTGAAGTGAGTTTCATATTCATTTTAATATGAAAAATATTGTTATTTTAACGAAGAAAATCAATTTTGCGAAGCGCAAGCGAACCGAGTTTAAGTCATCATCTTTTGTAGCTCTTCAAGCTCTTTATCCTCTTTACTTTTACTTGCGTTAGCAGTTGGAACGTTCTTCGGTGCATTAGGCATACTTAAAATAGGCGTTTCCACTGGTTTAACATAAGCGTCCAATTTTTCGGTTTCAATTTCAGCTTCAAATTCGGCTAAAAGGTTTTCTTCGTCTGTCATGTCAGTGTTTATTGGGGTTCCTAACATTTCTGATACTTCGTTCACATTGTCTATATTTTCTTGTATAGAGTCTACGACCTCAGCTACCTTATTCGGGTCGACTTTTTTCTCAATTTCTGACAGATACTCTTTACCCTGTTTAACCGTATTGAAAACTTCAATGTTTGAAAAGGCTTGGTCTATAGCTAAAAGTTGTGTCTCTAAATTAATTTTCATATTAAAGATAGTATCAGCCTGTTTCTCAAGTAGCTTCGCTTTCCTGAGAAACATTATAGCTTTTTTCTTGTTAATTTTCAGTACTGTTCTAGCACTGTTTCTACATATGAGGATACTCTTTTCAAGAAAAGTCTCCTTCTTTTCGAGAGTATCTATAGTACTTTTTATAGAATTAATAGATTCTGTGGGGCTGACTTTGATATTCTTTTTCTTTCCAAAGAGATTCATAATATTTTGAAATATTGTGAATGTTTACAGGGAAAATCAATTTAATCCCACATAAAAAAAAGCCCCCTTTCGGGAGAAACTTACCTTCTTTTATAAATTCTTTCTTACAACTCAACTTGAGAAACAATTTCGCTTATAATATCAGGGCATATATTTGTGCTCTCGTAGAGAGTCTTTTTTGTAAAGTTTTGTTTCTCCTGAGTTTTTACCCTTGTGTATTCTCTATTGAATACAGTATAGTCGTAGAAAAAGTTATTGTTGGAAAGCCGTGTCCAATCCCAATTTTTATCAGGGTTTTCAAGAACATCTTTCATGGTGATGCTGGGGTTTTCTGAGAGACATGCCCAATTCCAAGGTTTATCTGGGTTTTCAAGGACATCCTCAAGGGTGATGTTCGGGTTGGATGAGAGCCATGTCCAATTCCAATTTTTATCTGGGTTTTCAAGGACATCTTTCATTGTGATGTTGGGGTTTCTTGAGAGCCACGG
>Ga0154020_10011239_pt1 | contig 10206 bp, 8 predicted proteins | sample Klosneuvirus_201_FD_109709 | JGI IMG/M metagenome (GOLD analysis project Ga0154020, IMG submission 109709) | Active sludge microbial communities from wastewater, Klosterneuburg, Austria - Klosneuvirus_20160825_MG | ecosystem: Engineered > WWTP > Aerobic digester > Activated sludge | place... | reverse complement strand
TTCACAGCAACCGAGCAACCGACCTGGGAGAGTCCGGCGATTCTCAAATCGCTGTCCCTGCGAACTGAACCTAGGTTGTGGCGGCTGCGATGTTGCAATTCTGCCGCAATTTGCTCCCGAACGCCCGCAGGCTCTGGCAGCCTGGTAACGGTCACAGCACTCGTGAGGATTGTGCTGGGTGTCGTCTCGAAGGCCGTAGGATGGACATTCCTGTCCGTCCGTGCGTCACAGCACTCGTGAGGATTGTGCTGGAGGGCGTCTCGAAGAGAGAAGCGTGGCGAGAGACATGGCGGCAAAAGAGCACGGCGGTAAATCCGCGCCACATCCTCCTCTCAAATCACTCCAAATTCTCCTAAACGAATCTCGCCGCACCCTGATCCATGACGTAGCGTTTTGGAAACATTTGAGTCTCACTGCGCGCCTGCCGCAATCGGCATCGCCTGAAATTGTACGAGAGAACACGCCCAATGACGCCTTCACCCAAACCGAACGCATGGGATTGTCCCGACTGGCGATCGCGTCTCGTCGCGACAATCGTGTTCGGCGTCGCCACCGTCATCCTGTTCCGAGACCTGCTCGCCGGATGCCTCAATCGCTGGTCAACGGAGCCGCAATATTCCCACGGGTTTGCGATTCCGATCATGGCATTTGGCCTTGGATGGATGTCCCGGAACAAGTTTCTAAAAGGAACAGCACGTAGCAACGTCTGGGGACTGGGCATGCTGCTTGTCGGGATCGTCGGCCATGTCGCCGCCGTCTACATATATGCGGAAGCAGTTGACGCCCTCTCGTTTTTGCTGCTGATTGCGGGATCAACGCTGCTCATCTGGGGCCGACGCGCATTTTATGGACTATGGCCAGCCGTGCTGTTCATCGGGTTCATGCTGCCGCTGCCGTTTCAGATCGAACGTGCTTTGTCCGGACCGCTGCAACAAATGGGAGCCACCGAATCGGCCTGGTACATCCAAACTTTTGGCATTCCGGCGATCGCTCAGGGCAACACAATCCTTATGGGCGACACGCGATTGGGTGTTGCGGACGCCTGCAGCGGATTACGAATGCTGATGGTCTTTCTGGCCATTTCAACCGCTGCCGTCATCATCAGCAAACGCACGGCCTGGGAAAAACTACTCATGCTGCTGAGCGCCATTCCGATCGCGCTCGTCTGCAACATCATTCGCATCGTCGCCACAGCCGTCGCGCATCAATCGCTCGGTCGCCAAACTGCAGACCTGGTTTTCCACGACCTGAGCGGCTGGCTGATGATGCCGCTCGCCATGCTGTTGCTGTTCCTCGAACTCAAGCTGCTGGATTGCCTGTTTGTCGAAGTTCGTGATTCCAGCCCTGGAGTTTCTTATCACCAGACGGGACCGGTGTTTTCGGGACGGCAGGCCTAATTGGACATCGCAGATTATTGGCGGAAACCGCGAGTTTTTACAACCCGAAGGGTGATCGATGGATTGTTTCTAACACGGTGCAGACTGAGGTACTTTCAAAGTCAACGTTTTCCATGTCCCTTCTCCCCCTGGCAAGGGGGAGAAGGTGGCCGACAGGCCGGATGAGGGGGCTGACCTGGAGTGAATATGATGAACCAGAAAACAGTGAATTCTACCCCCTCACCCTAGCCCTCTCCCCCCGTGGAAAACGTGTACTGTTGGAAAATCAATTGCGGGGGGAGAGGGGACAATCGCTAGAAAATCCACGGCTTCATTTCTGACGGCGTGAAGTATGTTACTCAAGCGATCCTAACGCTCGACGATTCGAATCGGCTGTCCTGAAGGGTTTCCGACCAACAACGAACACACTGCCGGAAAGAATGAAAATCATGCCCGAATCAGAAACCATGCTCTCCCGACGCGACTTTGCACTCTGCGCCGGCGGATTCCTCGCGCTGCTCGGTGCGAGCGGAGCGGACGCGGTACTCAATCGCGGACTCTACGACCCTGCCGCTGTGAAGGCAGCCGCTGCCCGGTTGAGTTTCATCCCGGAACAAATCGGCAACTGGACATCGACGACGGAATCCATCGACGAACGTGAAAAACGCATGGCGGAAATTGTCGGCAGCATCCGCCGCACGTATCGCCACGCGGAAAACGGATACACCGTATCCCTGACGGTGCTGTGTGGCGCAGCCGGGCCAATGAGCGTACATCCGCCGACGGCCTGTTTTGAAGGGGTCGGTTATGAACGATCCTCCGGGCCAACAGTCACGACGATTTCAGACAGGGAAGGGGAAATGTCCTCTTTCAATCGTGCGGGGTTTCGTCTGGCCAATTCTTCCATGTCGGACGTCGTGCGGGTCTTTTGGGGCTGGAGCACAGATGGTTCCTGGACCGCCCCGGCGAATCCGCGAATCGTGTTCCGGGGTCAGCCGTATCTGTTCAAGCTGTATGCCGTGGATCGATCGCTGCTGCAAACTGACGACCTTCAGCAATCTGAATCGTTCCTGAACGAAGCTCTGCCTGTGATCCGAAAGGAGCTGCGACAACAATGAATGTTCTTACATTAAAATCTCAAAATCGTCAGCGTGTCCTCAACCCCCGCGTCGCAGTTATCGTCGCCATTGTGCTGACGGTCCTGGTTTACGGCACACGAAAATTACACGACCGACAGTTTGGAAAGACGGTCGATTTTCTGCGACAGTCGGCGTATGCGTCCCTGGAGGCGAAGGACTACCGCAAGGCGCACGGGCAGTTCAGCCAGTACCTTGCGTTTCGTCCGAAGGATCTGGACGCTCGTGAAAAACTTTCTTCGCTGCTGTCAACGCGGATCCGAACACGTTCGGCTCTTGAACAGGCCTTTCTCCTCAACGAAGAACTACTTCGCAACGAACTGCCTCAGGTCGAATTGCGACTCGAACAGGCACGCATTGCCGTGCAGTTGGGAAAGTTCTCCGACGCCGAATCGCATTTGCGGCGGCTGCAGTTCTCGCGCGAAGCCAACGGCGAAATCTGGTATCTGAGCGGACACTGCGCCAACGAACAGCGAAAAACCGACGACGCCGCGCGGTGCTATCAGCGAGCCATCGGTTGCCCCAGTCCTCCCGAAAAAGCGTTCGACGAACTGGCCACGCTGGCGGACGGCAATCCGCAATTGCCACTGGACTCGTGGGACATCCTCGACCAGATGGTGACGAAGTGCCAATCCGCCGAAGCGTACCGGCTGCGAGCCATGCGGTTTGTCGAAAACCGTGAGCCAGCGGCTGCTTTGCGGGACGTCTGGAAGGGCCTTGCGAAATCGCCCGATGACATCGCACTGAACACGATGCTCGGATACTGTCTTCAGCAAGACGACGCTGCGGACACACAGCGAGGCACGATCGACGATTCAAAGGAAGTCAGCCAGGCGATCCAGCATCTGCAGAGATGCGTCGAACGCAATCCTGCCACGAATTCAATTCGAGTCAACCTGTCGGCATTGCTCTGGAAGACGCATCAGGAATCCGCAGCGATTGCCGTCCTGGAATCCGGCATCGGCCGCAACGCACGCGCTTTTGAGTTACAGAGTGTTCTCATCGAGTACCTGCTGTCGCAGAAAAAGATCGACAAAGCCGAACGCCTGCTCAGCGATCTGCCGACGACCGCGCTGCCAAAGGCCGAACGGGAACTCATCACCGGCCGCATCGAATTGATTCGCAGGAACTGGAAATCCGCCGACAGATCTATGCAGAAGGCCATCGCGTATTCGGAGCCGGGTTCCAGCCTGCAGCAACGAGCACAAATGCTGCTCGCGATGTGCCGCTCGAACTCTGGTAACTCGACAACCGCCGTGGACGCCTTCCGGGCCGTGCTGACGGCAAATCCGAATTCGGTTCCAGGGCAGCTCGGCATGGCTTCGGCCTGGATCAAGTCCGGCCGCACCGATCTCGCGATCGCTGAGTACCGTCATTTGCTGGATGTGCCCGGCGTTCCCGCGTACCTTGCCGACCTGCTGATTCAGCGGAATCTGCAACAGCCCACGGGACAGCGGGACTGGAGCGAAGTTGCCAGCCTGGTGCGCGATGAGAACCCGTATATCGTAAGCCCTTCACAGCGTACGCTGCTGCAGGCGGACCTGATGATGGCGTCCGGCAGAATCACGCAGGCGATCGTCCATTTAGAAAGCGCCCACGCCGAGAATCCGGAAGATGCCGCCGTCGATCGCGCCCTTGCACGCCTGAACGGCGAACAAAGCGGTCGCCTGCGTGAGCGACTTCAGCAACTGGCAATCGATTATCCCGCGAATCACGAGGTTCTTGCCGCGTTGATTCGTCTGGAAATCGGAGCGAACCACGCGGACGCGGCGTCCAAAATATTGGAAGACATTGCCATCAATCCACGCGGTGCGCGACTCACGCCGATCGAATCACTCACTTTGGCGATCCGCACGGCCGAAACCGTGACGGCGCTGGAAACCCAGCGCGGGCGTACCAGCCATGCGGATATTTTTCGTGACGCGACACGCCGTTTCGCATCGCAACTGGTTAAACTTGAACCCCTGCATCACGCTACGCTCGTGCGAATTCTCGCGGAACAGGGACGAACGAAGGAAGCGCTCACTCACGTGCGTTCCATCAGCGATCCTTCAAACCTCGCAGTGAAAGCCAGCGCGCTGATGGCACTCGCTGAGTACGCTTCGCCCCGTTCCAGTGTGCTGCCGGAGGTGACGAAAGATCTGTTCGCCATGATCACCGTCGCGCCCGACAACACGGCATTGCGAATCTGCTACGCGGACGCGCTGCTTTACGGAGACTATCCAGAAACCGCTACGCAGGTTCTTGAACAAATTCAGAACTCGCCTCCCGACAACGGCGACGTTTCCGCTCGCCTTGCCTGGATTCTGGCCGTCAATTCCGACGATGCAAAGAAGGCCCGCGAGCTGATTAGCCACGCTCTTCACATGCAGCCCCAAAACCCGGCATTTCGAATCATCGAATCCCGCGTCCTGTTGTCTGCGGGACAATTTCAGGAAGCACTAGAGACACTCTCCAGCATCGACGACCAGCACCAGTCCCGCGCCGCGATCACCTACAAAGCGCAGGCGCTTCTGGAACTTGGCGAAATGGGCGAAGCGTGGCACGTCGTCGAACAAATCCATCGACAGCAACTCCACGACCCCATGTTCCCCGCTGACGAACGCCTCCTGGAAACCATTAAAAATCGCCTCAACCAATTCACAACGGCGTCGCGATCACAACCGTAGTTCGACTGTCTCCTGTTGCCTGCTGGATTTCACTTCCACAACCATGAGAAAGTCGCTGGCTTACCCTCTCATTTGCCGTCAACCTTGTGGCCAGGCTGACCTTCACGCCGATTCAATTCGGACTGCGGAACTTGCCACTGGCGGCGATGGACATTCTGATCGTCTGGGTCACAAACATCTGGATGTCCTTCGTCATCTGGAAGCATCAGAAATGGATTGAAGGAAGAAAAACGAATTCCATGATTTTTCGTGTCTCCCAAAAACTCAGCGCGAAGATCAAAGCAGGCAAGCGGCCCGAAAATCCGCTGGACGAAAATCCGTAGGCCGACTAGTCCATCTGTTCGTGGTAGATCGCACGCAATACATCATCTTGAGCAACACTGCGTCGATGTACTCATGCGTGAAGCACAAGCACCCATGCGTAAGTCTTGAGGCATAACTTGGCGAGCGGTGGGTGTCAGCCCACCGAGTAGCACGCATTTGGCTCGGAGGGCTTACGCCGCTCCGCTCGCCGGGTTTGCGGCGAGCGGGGAACGACAGTCCCCTGATTGTGAATCCTGCGATTATGCCATTTAACTTATGCACGGGTGCTTATCTGGATTTCGCCCTTCCTTGTGGGCGGGTGGTGATTCTTCGGTCGAGAGATTTTCGGCCGAGAGATTTTTAGGCGGCGGTGCCCCACGCTTCATTGCTGAAAGAAGTGCTTCGATTGACGTTGCGGCAGATCGCGATCAGTTCTGACTGTCGCCGGACAGGCAGGGCACAGTATGCGAGAATTGAAAGCTGAGTCCGAGTCGGTTATGCTCGCACAAGTTTGGGTGATCGAATCTCGCAAAAAGGTGGGCAAGTCGATTGCTGCAACCATTGTTTTTAGTTCCAAAGTGTCGCAAACCGGGAGGAATCAAGTATGAAGTTCAAGATGATTTGTCTGATGTCAGCGATGACAGTCCTGATGGCCGCTGGCCAACGGGTTCACGCCGAAGATTGGGCGAAGAAAGCCATTTGTATTGTACTGCCAACTGAAGGAAACAAGTGCAAGGGCTCCGTTCATTTTGAGGCATTGGAAGGTGGAAAGGTCAAGGTTACGGCGAAGATTTCCGGTCTTAAACCCAATCAGAAACACGCCATTCACGTTCACGAATTCGGTGATGTGAGTGACCTGTCCGGCAAGAGCGCTGGTGGTCATTACAACCCGGACAAACTGGATCACGGACTGCCCCCGAATGAAAAGCGTCATGCGGGCGACCTGGGCAATCTTGAGGCAAACGCTGAAGGCAATGCCGAGTACTCTTTGACGGTCGATAACATCTCAATTGGCGGTGCGAAGAACGCGATCCTGGGACGCGCCATTGTCGTCCACGCCGATCCGGACGACGGCGGACAGCCCACCGGCAACGCTGGTGCAAGAATCGGCGTCGGCGTGATCGGCGTCGCCAAATCAGCTGAGTAACAACGCTCTGACGACAGGTGCCACGTGAACTCACCGGTGTCGGAGCAATTCGACACCGGTTTTTCGTGCGCCGCAAGGGAATCGTCGATGCGAATTTTTGTGTTGTCAGAGGCAGTTATTGGGCGATTTGGTAACATGCGGGTTCGATCTGGAATGTGATTCAATAATTCCAGGCAATCCGCAACAAGGCAAATGGCGATCTTTATGGGCAGAAGTTTCGAAAATCGCAAGGCGTCGATATTCAAGACAGCAGGTCAGAAATCCAAACTGTATGCCAAGTATGGCAAGCAGCTGTATGTCGTCGCCAAGAATGGTGTGCCGGACCCTGAAAACAATCCAGCTCTGCGGAACATGATCGAAAGAGCCAAACGAGAACAGGTTCCCAGTCATGTCATCGAAAAGGCGATCGAAAAGGCCAAAGGCGCGGGTGGCGAGGACTATGCGGTCGCTCGATACGAAGGGTTCGGTCCCGGCGGATGCTCGGTGATCGTTGACTGTCTGACGGATAACTGCAACCGGACGATTGGAGACGTGCGCAGCTGTTTCACGAAGACCGGTGCCAAACTGGGAGCTGCAGGCTCCGTTGCGCATCTGTTCGATCATCTGGCGATCCTGTCCTTCAAAGGAGACAACGGTGATCAGATCCTGGAGGCCATGTTGAACGCCGATATTGACGTCGATGACGTCGAATGCGAGGACGGACAAGTGACGTTGTTTGCTCCGGCGGCTGAATTCTACAAAGCCAAAACGGCGCTGCTCGAAGCTTTTCCCGACATCGAACTGGAAGTCCAGGAAATCACGTTCCATCCTCAGGCCGACAAGGAACTCAGTCCGGATGACGTGCCGATGTTTGAAAAATTTATGCACATGCTGCACGATTGTGATGACGTCCAGGACATTTATCACAACGCCATTGTGCCCAGTTAAGTTCGACCGTCCAAAAGTAATCCCCCCATTTTTGAAAGATGATTGCATGGCTAAATCAACCTGCCCCGTAACACGTGCCGAATTTCTGAGCGATGCCAAACCCGTCGAAATCTCCATCAACGGCATTCCCATGACTGCCGAGGTCAAAGAGTTTTCAACCGGATCACTGGGTTGGTATCTCAACGGAAAAGCGAACGTCAAAGTCGGGGAAAAATCAGTCAGCGTGCAGATCGGCATGAACCTCACCATCGTCGGCTCCAAGGAGTTGCCAAAGGACTAGTCATGACAAAACCAGAACCAGCAAAGATCGATCTCGCGGAGCTTCGCACTTTGGCCGAAAAAGTAGTCGCGGCGGACCACTTTCCCGTCCTGGCGACGGTAGACGACGACCAGCCCAGACTGCGGCCGGTGTCGCCGGTTCGCACAGACGGATTTTATGTCTACGTGGCCAATCTGCGGCAGTATCACAAGACGATTGAAATCGAGCGAAATCCGAAAGTCGAATTGTGCTACATGGACCAGGGGCACAATCAGGTTCGGATCACGGGAGTTGCCAAAGTTCTGCAGGACAAGAACTTGATTCAGGAAATCTGGGACAGTAACCCGCTGCTGCGACAGTATCTGGGAACTCCTGATAATCCTCAGCTGATCATTTACCGCATCGACCCGAATCGCGTTCGTTACATGCAGGAGTGGGCACTGGAATACTACGAAGTTGCATTGCCATGAATCTCGAATTGAATGATCATGTGGCGGTGGTTGTCGGCGGTGCGAGCGGCATCGGACTGTCCACAGCCAGGGCTTTTGCCACAGAAGGGGCGCAGGTTTCACTGTGGGATCGCAGCGAAAGCGTGTTGCAAACAGCCGAAGCATTGGCCACCGAGTTTGCTGTTCCGGTGACTGGCGTAGTCGCAGATGTCACGGACGAAAACGCGATTCAACAAGCTCTGGGTCAAACGATTCAGGCTCATGGCGGCATTCAGCATCTGGTACACGCGGCGGCGATCGGGTCGGGCAAATACGGCTTTCCGTTCACTAACCTGAAAGTCTCGGACTGGCCCCGCGTCCTGGAGGTCAACATTCTCGGCATGGCGAATGTCGCCCACGCAGTCGCTCCGCACATGGTGGAACGTGGCGCGGGCACACTGGTCTTTGTGGCCTCAATCGCCGGTCAGATCGGCTCGCAGACCGACCCGCCGTACAGTGCGTCAAAAGCGGCGAATATCAACTTTGCTCAATGCATGGCAAAGGATCTTGCTCGTCACTCAATCCGCGTCAACACGGTCTGCCCCGGGATGGTGCAAACACCGCTGAATCAGACTGTCTGGCAGGCATGGCATGACCAGACACCGACGGAGCATCGTATGACTTACGAAGCATGGGCCGAACAAAAAATCCACGCACTGGTACCGCTGGGAAAATGGCAGACGGTGGAATCCATTGCTGACATGATCGTCTTCCTGTCCTCAGCCCGCGCGCAACATGTGACAGGGCAGACGATCAACGTTGATGGTGGACTTGTGATGCACTGGTAAACTCTTGCGCCGTTGATGAACGTAAATTTATACTTCACGCGGTGCAGACTGAGGTAGTTTCAAAGTCAACGTTTTCGATGTCTCGTCTCCCCCTCGCAATAATGGCGTGGACTTAAGCGTTTGCTGCGACCCCATCCGCCTCGTGCGGATTGGTGGACAAGATCAAGAATAGAGTTGGGTGTGACCGGCATCCCCATCGTGAGATTTTGGGAATTGGGAGAGACGAAAAGGGGCTCATTGAGGAAAAAACGTGCTGATGGACAAACGTTTTATTCCAACAAGGAGGGCGGACGGATGTCGAAGGAATCGGGGCTGGAAGTCAAAGTGGGGCTGATTCGTGGCAAGTTGGAGGATCTGATCACGTTTGTGAGCACTGCCGCAGAAAAAGGAACAGCCGCTCATGAAGTCGAGCGGGGGCTGTTTCGAAGTCTGCTGGAACTCGGCAAAATGCTGTTCGGGCTGTTCCTGTTGAGCGTGGGCGAAGGTGACGTCGGGGAATCGGTGACGCTTGACGACGGTCGGACGCTGCATCGCCACGCGGCGTTGAATCGGCGCAGACTGCTCACCGTGTTCGGCGAATTCTTTCTGAATCGGCAGGTGTACAGCGAACGGTCTCACGCGGCGATCGAGCTGGTTCCGACGGATCAGCGGCTGCAGCTTCCGCAGAGCGAAGTGTCGTATCTGCTGCAGGGGTGGGACCAGATGTTTGGCGTGGAGATGGCGTTCGGGAAGACTCGCGACATGATCGAAACCATTCTCGGCATTCGTCAGTCGGTGGATACTCTGGAGGGCGGTTCGCGAGCGATGGCCGCAGCGGCGGATGACTTTTTCGCTCAACTGCCGCCCGTGGATCGCGAAGCGGAAGGCCGTCTGCTGGTCGTCACGGAAGACAACAAAGGCATTCCGATGGTGCGGCCGACCACGGAATCGGCACCGGTCGGCCATCTGACAAAAGGCCAGAAGAAGAATAAGAAACAGATGGCATGCGTCGGCTGCGTGTACACTGTTGATCCGCATGTTCGCACGCCCGATATTCTCGACCTGCTGCACGTGCTGCCGCGAGTGTGGGATGCCGCTCATCTGTTTGAAAAGGAAGGCACCACTGCCGCTTCG
>Ga0154020_10011238_pt1 | contig 10207 bp, 6 predicted proteins | sample Klosneuvirus_201_FD_109709 | JGI IMG/M metagenome (GOLD analysis project Ga0154020, IMG submission 109709) | Active sludge microbial communities from wastewater, Klosterneuburg, Austria - Klosneuvirus_20160825_MG | ecosystem: Engineered > WWTP > Aerobic digester > Activated sludge | place... | reverse complement strand
AGGAGTGCTCAGGATCCGTCGCTTCGACACGCCGGCGCCCAAACAGGACAATTGCCGTCCTGCCAAACTCCTGTGGCGGGTTCGGCATGATGTAATGCGCGTACTCATGCCCATCGCGAAAAACGCTCACCTCGTTCCCCCGATGGACGATGGCCATCTGAACGAACGTCTTTGCATCGACGGTTTCTTCCGGCCAGCCCCCCTGCTCCCTCAGCGTACGTCGAAAACCGTCGCTTCCCGGCATCCATCGTCTGGCGGAGATCTCGCCGAAGATGATTCCATCAAAATGCGACTGCCCATCCTCAATCGTCAGCGCACTGCCGGCTTTCTGCGTGAGGTCCGCGGGGGCGGCCCAAACGACGAGGGTTTTGTCCTTAAGCGAAACTGGCTCGGCTCCGTTTCCGAGGAGAGCCACGGCGACAGCTAACAGGGTGATGAGGCTTGATTTCATGGTGAATGGTTCGGGCGCGGTCGAGTTTCATTTTCCGATGCGGCCAAGCTCCGGCCCGCCGGGAGTGGCGACGACCTTGAAGTATCTTGCCGTCGCTGGTTTGGCAAGCGCCACCGTTTAAAGCCCCGGCGACTAAGGCTCACCCCGTTGCAAACGCGATCCTATTTTCCCCCCGTGGCATCCCTCAGTGTCTCCCTGGCCAGGTCTCGGTCATTGACGCTCAGAACCTCGGACCGCCAAGCCCGGCCATTCACCCGACGGAGAGCGATCTGCTTTTGCTCCAAATCCAACCCGGCTTCCAACTCGGACGCTTCCAGTTTTGCTTTCACCTGCCAGACGCCTGCCTGCGTCGTTTCCGTTAACTCGATCTGCGCCGCGCGCTTCAGGAAAGCAGCCAACGCTGCGTCCGTTTCACACCGAGCCGCCAGCATGACCAACCCGCACCGCGGGCGCTTCTCCGCAAGCTTCCGCGCCGGGCCGCGATAGTGATAGACTGCTAACCGCCCAGCGCCTTGCTCGTTGCCGTCGAACTCCAGCTTCCACGTCGGAGCGTACCCGGCGGCGCCATCGGCAGCGAACAGGCGCACGGCCACCGCGGCTTTGCCTTCGCGCAGGCCCACCACCGAATCTGCGTCGGCCGTGAGATCAAATGGCTTCGTGGAGTCCACGGGGATTCCGTTCAGCACGAGTTGATCAACTTTCACCGGCAGCAGAACATTGCTCGCCAAGTTCGTGAATTCGCCATCACTGATGGCCGGTGACAAGTCCATCAGCGCGAGGAGGAAACCTTTCTCCTGCACCGTTGCAAGCAGATGCGGGAGATGATGTGGTTTGCTGTGCCCGCCGCGGTCGGTGGCGCGCACCAAGCCAAAGGGCGCATCCAGCGCATCAACCACGAAACTGATGAGCGGCAGCTGCTTGTCGGAAGCCGGCTCGGCGCAAATCCGCCGATCCTGCGGGCCGTGGTAGGCGCTGGCGCTGCCGAGCGAAAAAGCGGGTGTAATCCACACATAGCGATCCTGCCCCGGCCCCGCCCCGAACTTCGACCGCACTGCTCGATCCGGCAAATCCGCCAGCGCGAGAATCTCCGGTGACGGCCGATATCCGTTCATCCGCGCCGCCGTCCAGGCCCGCACGGAGTCACTCAAGAACGTATCGGCGGGCGGCTTGGAACGCAGCCCGGCGAGATAATAGTGGTATTCAATGTTGGCGTCGCTGAATAGAAATCCCTGATTGTAATTCCGGCTTGCCGGCCCGGTCATGGTTTGCCGGCCCGGAAAATAATTTGCCGCGAAGTCCGCCCAGTAGAAATCCAGCGCGGCTTTGAGCCGGGCCTTCAGGGCGGGGTCGCTCGTGAGATTGTGCGCCAGTGCGAGGCAATCCGCCTGGATCGGCGAATACGTCGGGCTGTCATATTCCGTCACGCCATTGGTCCGGGTGAAGGTCAGCCACATTTCAAAGTTGGCCTTGCCCTCCGCGACCGCTTCCCCATCGCCAATTGCCTGGCCGAGGAGCAGCAGGTTGGCGAGTTTCATCAGGTAGATGTTTGAGTATTTCAACGGCACGTTGTGCCGGCGGATGGCGGTGATCGCGGCGCGGACGTGTGGCGGCGCATCCTGCTTGAAGGCCGCGGACAACTTGTCGCCGTGCCGCAGCAGGAGCGCGCTCACTGGCTGCATGGTAAACTCGATGGCGTTGGCGTCCTTGATTTCCGGGCGACCTTGCTGCCACGGTACGGTGCCATAGCCGGGCGAAGCCGGATCCATGTCCTGCAAACCGAATGCGTGGCGCACGAGCTTCTCGGCGCGCTCCGGCGGTTGACCGAGTTCGAGCCAGCCGAGGGCCGCGGAAGTCAGTTGGCGCACCGAGGGCTGCGGGTTTGGATTGGCAAGGCCGGCTTCAACCTGTCGGCAACCCGCCTCGACGCGCGTGGCGACGACGGCCAGGCGTTCTGCTTCCGGCACGGAACTCCCGCCCTGTGCGGTCACGGCGGCGGACAGGAGCAGTATCGGCAGCCAGATGCTCATTTCGGAAAATCCTTCATCCACGCCGTCTGGGGCCAATTGCTGGACGGCGTGTTGGTCTGCGGCGTTCCGGGCGTGCTGCGTCCGAGTTCGATGTAGGAACGCATCCGGCGGCCGAGTTGCTGGATGGTTTCCGGATGGGCCGCCGCGAGGTTGGTTTTCTCCGCCGGATCGGTGGCGAGATCGAACAATTGGAACGGCGGCAAGCCCTCGCAATCCTTGCCCGGTTTGGGAAAGCTCCAGCCGCCCGAGCCGGGACAGAAACAGAGTTTCCATTTGCCCTGTCGAAGGGCGAGCCACCCTTGATCCGATTCATGGACCAGCCCGTCCCGCAGCGGCGACTGCGGTTCCAATCCGTGGAGCAACGGGAGCATGCTGACGCTGTCCTCCCCCGCATCGGCCGGGAGCGGAGAGTCGAGCAAATCCGCGCAAGTCGCGAGGAGGTCCAGTTGACCGATGACTTGCGCGCAGCGCCGACCCGCCGGCGTCTTCCCCGGCCAGCGCGCGATGAAGGGGATGCGATGTCCGCCTTCATAAATATCCGCCTTGTGACCACGATAGCCGGCGCTTGGATCGTGCTGGAATTTCCGCAGTTCCTCGAGGTTCGCCGCCGGCGCGCAGCCGTTGTCGGCGGTGAAAATGACAAGCGTGTTTTTGGCCAACCCGCGGGCCTCGATCGCCGCCAGGACCCGGCCCACGATCGCATCCACTTGCACCGTGAAGTCGCCGTAGGGATTGGTGCGGCTCTTGCCTTGAAACTCGGGCGTGGGCGAGATGGGCGTATGCGGCGCCGTGAGCGCGAAGTAGAGGAAGAACGGCTTGGTGTCGGGCGCGGCGGATTGGGCGGCGATAAAGGTGAGCGCGCGTTCCGTCAAGCGCGGCAGCACGTCCGCATGCTGAAAATCCGGGCTGATGGGACCGCCACGCCACATCGGCGGTTTGGGGCTGTCGCCGATCTTGCCGGTCGGAGTCTGCACCACGCGGTTGTTTTCAAGATAACAGTAGGCTGGCATGTCGAGCGAAGCGCTGATGCCGTAAAAGGAATCAAACCCGTGCGCTACCGGTCCGCCGCCAAAAGGCTTGGAGAAATCAACTTCCTCCAGTCGGGGGCCGGTATGGACCCAGTCCAGCCCCAGGTGCCACTTGCCGACCATGGCGGTTATGTAACCGTGCTCGCGCAGCAACCCGGGTACGGTCAGCCGCCCGGGTTCGATCAACGATGGGTCATAGCCATGCAGCACGCTTTGCTTCAGGCGGCCGCGCCAGGAGTAGCGCCCGGTCAATAGCGCATACCGGCTGGGAGTGCACACAGCCGAGGCGGAATGCGCATCCGTGAACACCATTCCTTCGCGCGCCAGCCGGTCGAGATTAGGGGTCCGCCAGGCGCTGCCGGGATTCAGGCAGGATACGTCTCCGATCCCCATGTCGTCGGCCAGAATGTACACGATGTTCGGGCGGAATGACTTAGGCGAAGCGGCCAAGGCCGGAAGCATCAGGAAGAGCCACAGGAAAACCAACAACCGGGCGCCAACCACGGCAAGAGGGGGATTGATCCGCAGCAATATCATTCGCTGGAGGGTAGCGCTTTGGGAAATTCGACCAACCCTCGGTCCGTTCGCCGCTTCCTTCCCAAGCGTAGACACGAATCTCACTCGGACCACCGCGGGCGCGGATCTCCCCGGATTTTGAAGTGAGCTCCGTAGCCGCGGCGGTTTCATTTTTCAAGAATCCTCTGTCGTCACATCGTTGTCTTGTTTAAGGCCATTTCGGTTGCGGCCTCCTTGCAAGTGGCCAATCCGGGGACTTCATTCCTGCGGCCCTGGCCGCCCGAAACGCAGGCGCGCGATGGAAGCCGGCGGAATGGGCAGTTTCACCCGTGTGCGATTGACCATCCCCGGCACCGCATCCAGCTCAATGCGGGTCAGCGCTTGGGCACGGCCGCCGACACCGGTGACCGCCAAGACAGCCGCCATGAGCGCAAGGTTGAGGCGTTTCATTTCAATGCATGAATGGTGTTGTGAATTTGGCGGTTGATGGGTGCGCCGTCGGCAGCCCGAACCGAAAGGATGATCGCCATGCACCGGGTGGGCTGGATTTCTGGGATTTCGAGCGAAATGGTTTTACCGTCCGGCAGGAGTCGCGCGCTCTTAACTTGAAGTGTTTTTTCGCCCAAGTTCGGCGAGCCGTATCTTTCCGCCCGCGTTAACCCCCAAGACTTAACGGAGTAATTGGAGGCTGCTTGCACGCTGGCGACATCGAGGGCTTCCGTGAAAGTCAATTGTACCCCTTGTGGCGTTGCGTGAATTGAGATCGGCAGGTGATAGGGCTTGCCCGTGTAACGCACCCGGAAGAATCCGCCATCGGCCGTACGGTTGCCCGCCCAACCAAAAAGTCCGCAGGTGTAAAGCTGGCCGTCCTGGGGATGAAATCGCCCGCGCATCGTCCCGGTCGGGAAAAGCGGCAACGGCAGGGCCACCACGCCGCCTTGCAAGTCCTGGCCCACTGTCTCGTTGGGCACGAGAAAAATCTGGCCCGTGCCATACGACAGGTTAAGCAACGATCCCTGCAGCGCGCCCCAACGGCCATATGGGATGCGGACAATTTCCGCCGGCGAACGATCCATCGGCGGCACGATCCACACCATGGGTTGCTCCATCGCATCATCCGCCGCGCTGTCGGGATGATCGTAAGCCCACATGTAGCCGTAGAATCTTCCCGGGCGCAGCTTTTCAATCCGGTTACCCGGCGTCCAATGACCTTCCTGATCCGTGACAATGCACGTGTCATCGTCATCCACGCACATTCCATTGATCGCACGAAAACCGTGGGCTACGATTTCGGTCTTGCGCCCGTCCGGGCTCACCTTAAGCACCGTGCCGTGCTGCGGCACGACCCCCTTACGACCGTGGCAGGCGCATTTGGCGTAGTAGAAATTCCCAGCCGAGTCAGTCTGTAAGCCGGTGGCGAATTCATGGAAGTGTTCCGTGACTTGGTGATCGTTGTTGAAATTTTGGAGGTAATCAACGGCGCCGTCGCGGTTGCAATCGTTCAGAAGCACGATCTGATCGCGACAGCCCACGTAAATGCGATCACTCACGATTTTCAATCCAAGCGGCTGAAATAATCCGGAGGCGATGCGTTGCCAGCTTAACTTGCCCAGGTTTGCGCCAATGCCCGTCACGCGCCACACATCTCCGTTCCAGGTGCAAACGGCGGCGGATTTGCCGTCCTTGAAGAAATCAAAACCGCTCAGGCGCATCCACGAGCGGCTGGGCATCTGGTCCTCTGTCGGCACAGTGAGTTCGTCCACGGCAAACGGCCCGTCGGCGTTTCCCATTCTTCCCTGCGTTTCGATGGGGGCCGCCGGCGGGGCCGCCAGTTTCTTGCGCGCGAACAGATCCACGGCCGGTTTCGAGGTGACCGCAAAACCATAGACAATGCTGGGATCCACTCCCAGCCCGGGATCGCCCACCAGGACTTTCACCTTCAATGGCGTGCTGGCCGCCGGAATGCGCAGCAAGCTCATCCCCTTTTCGCGGAGGATCGTGGCCGGACTTTGTCCCACTACAAATGCCGGGATCGATTCCGGCGCAAGGCGTGCGAGCAGGTCGTGACTGGATTTGGTGATGTTCAAGGTGCGGGAAAACACGGCAACCCCGCTGCTCGTTTCGAGTCCCGCCAGTTCCAGCACCTCGGCATCGCCAACCGTGTACGTCACGATGGCCTCGTCACCATTCTGCCACAGGCCCTGGTAGTGCGCCCAAGCCCGTGGCAACGGGCCGTAGGGTTGCTGATCTTTGCCCAACAGCCGTGGATCTTCAAAACTCCCAGTCTCAGGATTGGCCCAACCCGGCCCGACCGGATTGATAAAGGCCTTTTGGCCGAGGATGCTCGCGTGGGTTTCATGCGAGCCATCCAATGCGATTCCCTTCCAGTCAATGAACTTGTCGCCCGTCCAACCCGCCGCCCAGCGCAGCGTATCGTGGTCAAACACCATCCATGCGCGGCCACGGGAAACGCCGCCCGGGCCCTTGTCCAGTCGGATGGCAATTCCCTTGTAGGCAAAATTGTTGGTGTCCAACTGATAGGTCCAGAACAGGGACTGACCAAAATCCATCCGCAGATGTTTTGGGCCACGCTCGTAATCCAGCATCTCGGCCGTCTTCTGAAAAGCCCCGTTCGCCGCTTTGGGCAAGGTCGCAAGATATTCCCGCGTGACGGCGAAATATTGCGTCGGGTTGAGCGGCTTGAGGAACATCTCACGCAGAAAATGGATAACGTCGTAGCGCTGTTCCGGCGTCATCCAAAACTGCGGCGGCATCTGGTTGGTTCCTGCACCAATGGTTTTGTATATGCTGAACGGATCGCTGCCATTCTTGAATGGCTCCTTCCAAAAGGCACGAGAGGTCGGAAGGGTTCCGGCCTGGTCCGGCGTGCCGTGACAGGTGATGCAAACCGCTGCATAGAGCTTTGCCCCGCGCGCCAGGCTTGGGGCATCCCATTTCTGAATGAACGCCGCATGGTCCACGCCAGCCTCGGCATTTTGCTCCGCGGCTCGAGTGTCGAACCCCACCGGCAGACTGAGGGATAGCAGGGCAAGCCTGAAGCCAAGGGTCATGGGATCGGAAAGCGAGAAATGGATGCTCCGGTCGGGTGCGGCTGGGCCGGATATGGTTTCGAGGCATTCATCGTGGACACGTGAATTCCACGAACGCGCTCTGGCCTGGCCCGACTTCCAGTCGAGTCTCCTCGGGTTTCGGGTAAACGCGATTCGATCGCCATTCCCGAGCCGAGGCGCATTGAATTTTGGGGCGCAGCACCACGCGGGCGATCGCGTTGGGATCAACCACTGCCGGCTGGTCCTTCTGCTTGATGACCCCGGCATTATTGACGAGTTCTACGACCCAGCCCCGGGTCGTGCGGTTGATTTGAAACTGGATCGCGTCGCCGGAGATTTCGATGGGGAGACTGTCCTGAGCCAACCGCGCGAGCCGGGCATTGGAAATGGCAGCAGGCCGACCGGTGGCGCTGTTGGTCCAGGATTCAAGAACTTCGACGTCGCCTTGCCGGGTCACGCGCTCAAATTCCGCACCCAACGCCATGCGATGACGGGCGGCCATCAACACACGGCTGCCGCGCCGCAGTGACTTTTCCAGTTCGCCAACGAAGGCGGGATCAAACTCCATGTCGCCGGCCAACAGAATGACGGGGTACGTGGGCAGCACTTCCGGCGGTACCGCGGTGGTGAGCACGTCGAAGATTTCGCCGTACGGCGTGGGACGCAGGTAGCTAAGCTCGGGATTGCTGGGGAACGGGTTGGTGTGGATATGATCGCTGCCCGGTAACAGTTGCTGATCGAACAAATCGCGCAACTCGCGATCGCCGGCGGTTGGCTGGAGAATACCCCAGGGCTTGTCCATGTAGCCGTTGTACCCCGCCAAGTGATCCAGCACCACCGCCACCGGCGTGAAGGGGACACCGCGTTCATGCGTTTGCATGAACGTGAAAACCTCCGCCGCCTTGCGCCCGTGCGAGGTCAAAGTCCACGGCGCTTCGGGCTTTTCAAAGAAGGTGGCAATGCTGTTTTCCGGCGTGACCATCGCGGCGCCGGCGAACCAGCCGTGCAGCCACATCCGCTCGTAAAAACTGAGCGAGTGCCCGGCATCCAACCCGCGCGCATCGCGACCCTCCAGGCGCAACGGTCCGCCGCTGGTGACGGCGCCGTGAAGCCACGGGCTGACCTGCACCGACCACGGCTGCTGCCACGCACGCGACGCGCCCCGGGCAAACGCGAGTTTCGATTGCGTGAACGCGATGTTCTCGCCCACTTCCAAACCAATGCAACGCGCTCCCCATTCGCCGGCATAGGCTTCGTAGTGCGAATGACCGGTGACGCTGATGACGCGGCCGAGCAAATCGCGGCTCCGGCTGGTGAAGTAGTCTTTGACGACGTCATAACATTCCTTCTTGCTCACGGGTCGGCGGTCGTAGCCGGCCAGTCCCGGCAGCTTCAGCAAATGTTTATAGGCATCGAAATCCTTGCCGAAGTTGTCGCGCCACCAGGACTCCGCGTGGGACAAATTATGGAAGTAGTAACCCCATTCACCTAACTGCACGGCGGTGAAGACGCCCGCGCTGTCCATCGCCGCCAGCGCCAGCTCATGCTCCCGCCCCATCGGACCTCGTCCACCCTTGATCTGCATGTCGCCGCCCGGATAACAGATCACCGGCCAGCCAACGGTAGCCAGGTAATCAAAAATCGGCTGCGTGCTGGGCAGCGGCGTCGGCCCGGGATCAAAGCCATTGCCGAGGTGCTCCGCACGCAGGACGGTGACGAGTTCACGAATTTGCTTCAGGTCGCCCGGCGCTCCGTAAAGCGTGAACACGAAATCCTTTTGTCCGGGCAGCAAGCGTACTTTTTGGGCGCCGCCTGCGAGGGCTTCGAACTCAGGAAACCCGTCTTTCTGAGCAGCGGGCGCGGGCGCGACGCATAGAGCAACCGCAAGGAGGGTCAGCACCGGTTGTTTCATTCTCATTTTGATTTTCGCGACTTGATGCGATGGTTGCGCAAACCGGCGATTCAGAGCCGCCAGGGTCGGGCGAAGATGATCCCGGAAGAATCTCGCCGCGGCAAAGGTTTTTCCGGCCAACGGGGTCTGCCGGGCGTTCTCAACATTTCTCTCCTAGCCACGCCACAGGTCCACCGACCGGCGGACGACCACTATTGCCCGCGTCTTTTGGGGAAGTCACGTTAACCGGATCCGTTCGCGTTGTGTGACCCAACGCGATGGCATGGCCGCTTGCGCGCCGGGTTTCAAGGTAGTCAGAGCCCCGGCGCAGTTAGCCAGCATGACGGCTTCTGGAAACGCAAATCCTTCCGCCAGTCGCGCGGTAAATGTGCCCGCAAACGCGTCCCCGGCCCCAACCGTATCCACCGGTCTGATCCGCAGGGTGGGCACGGCAAAACATTTTTCCGCCGTCAGGCAAAGTGTGGCTTGCGCCCCGCGCGTCACCAGTAGTTGGGCTATCCGTCGCTCCGCCAGCTTGCGCCGCCATGCAACGGTCGCGCGGGCGAGGTTGCCGACCGGGAGACCGAATATCCGCTGCGCCTCAAGCTCGTTGGTGATGACGGTGTGCAGGGTCATCCGGCCCCACGGAAAATCGGATCGTAGCGGCGACGGGTTGAGCACAACGGGCACACCCGCACCATTTGCAATGCGCATGGCCTCCACCACTGCGGCCAACGGCACTTCCAACTGCGCCAGCAACGCGCCGGCGTGCCGGATGATCGCCGACTGGTTTCGCACTGAGACCGCCGTAAGCCGGGCGTTCGCTCCTGCAACGACAACGATGTTGTTTTGCCCCTGCCGATCCACCGCAATGAGCGCTGTGCCGGTTGGCGTGCGCGGGATGCTGCCGATGGCCCGGGTGTTGATCCCTTCACGCACGAGATGTTCGCGATAGGCCGTCCCGTCCGCATCGTCTCCGACGCAACCGATCATTGTCACCGCCGCACCCTGGCGGGCCGCCGCCACGGCCTGGTTGGCACCCTTGCCGCCGAAGCGACGCAACAGATCGCTGGCGGGAACGGTTTCCCCGGCGGCGGGCAATTGCTCGACCTGCGCAATCAGGTCGAGGTTAAGCGAGCCGACCACCACGACACGCGGTGCAGCTGAATGGGCCGGAGATTTCATTTTGGATTTCACTAAAAGTCCGCGTTGGACTTTTCATT
>Ga0154020_10011236_pt1 | contig 10208 bp, 8 predicted proteins | sample Klosneuvirus_201_FD_109709 | JGI IMG/M metagenome (GOLD analysis project Ga0154020, IMG submission 109709) | Active sludge microbial communities from wastewater, Klosterneuburg, Austria - Klosneuvirus_20160825_MG | ecosystem: Engineered > WWTP > Aerobic digester > Activated sludge | place... | reverse complement strand
GGTGCGCCAGTCGATTCAAACGACGCGCCCCAGAGTGTCGAAGTGAAGAAGGTCGATGTGTCATTCGATGATACCGTTAAGACTGCAGGGAGGTGGATCGGAGCCTTATTCCTGATCGCCGCATTTATCGGCATGCTATGGCTTCTCGGATCGGCGATTTTGGATGCTAGACGCGACTAGGATGTTTGCCGAAGAAAGAGCCGATCTCTGAGGGTTCTGCTGCGCCGGAGCGCGCAGCGGGACGCCGGTTGAACAAGCCCCGCCTTCGCTGAAGCTACGGCGCGGCAAGCCGTTAAAAGGAACTCCGCCGTCTATGCGTTTTGTGTTTGGCGCGTGGTGGCGGCAGGCGGCGTGAAGTGCTGGGATGATACGCACCGATGGTGCCCGGGCTCGAGCGTCGGCGAAGAGCAGAGTCTTGCGGAGGCTGTTGCCGCAGCCAGCACGAAATGGATGCTCTACTGCCGGGGCTCCAGTTGCGCCGACTCAGCTCAAATCCCGGAATGATCCGAACTCGGGGTCGAAGAGCCGGCGGTAGGTCTTGACCACCATGCCGTCGGTCTGGCCGGCGAGGAAATCGCAGATGCGCCGCGCCTTGCCGTCCTGCGTGCGCTCCACCTCGATGAGGCGGCTGACGTTGGCGGGCAGGATGCGGATGACGCGCTCGTTGCGCTCGGCGTAGTTCTCCCAGACGGCGTTGTAGAGGGCGAGGAGGATGGTGCGGGCCTTGTATTCGAGCTGCTCGAGCTGGGGGCTCTCGAAGATGATGTCGTTGGCCATCTTTTTGAAAAAATCCGCCTCGTGGCGCGCCGCCGGCTCGATGAGGAGCTCGTATTTATAGCGGTTGGTCTGTTCCGCCATGAAGTTGTCGCGGGCCCGGAGCCGGCAGGCCTGGATGAAGGCGCCGATTTTCCGGGAGAAGGTGTTCTCGAGTTTGTCGCGCTTGATGGCGTCGAGCAGGGTGTCGAGGTGGCGTTGCTCGGCGGCGCCGATGGTCTCGCCGTCGGCCCAGTGCTCGACGCGCTCGACGGTGAGGAAGCCGGCGCGCACGCCGTCCACGATGTCGTTGAGCGAGTAGGCCGCGTCGTCGGCCCAGTCCATGATCTGGCACTCGACGCTCTTGAAGTCGTTGAGGGTGTCGCCGCGCATCAGGGCGCCGGGGATCTTGGCGCCGCCGAATACCCAGTCGCGCACCGGGGCCTGAGTGTCGTAGATGAAGTGGTTGAGCGGGGGCGTGGCGAACTCGGTGTAGAGTTTTTTGTATTTGAGCACGCCGTCGAGGAGCGCGCGGGTGGGCTGCATGCCCTTCACGCCGGACTCGTTCTGGTAGATGGTCTCGCAGAGCAGGTGCAGGGTCTGGGCGTTGCCCTCGAAGCCGCCCCGGCGCTTCATCAGCTCCTGCAGGGTGCGCTCACCGGAGTGGCCGAAGGGCGGGTGGCCCATGTCGTGCGCCAGGCTGCAGGCCTCGACGAGATCGGCGTCGATGTAGAAGTCGTCCGCAAGCGGGTCGCCGCGGCTGCGCAGCCAGGCGCAGATGGAGCGCCCGATCTGCGCCACCTCCATCGAGTGCGTGAGCCGCGTGCGGTAGAAATCGTATTCGCCGCTGAGGAACACCTGCGTCTTCGACTGGAGCTTGCGGAAGGCGTGCGCGTGGATGATGCGGTCGCGGTCGATCTGAAACGGGCTGCGGTAGTCGGTCTTCCGGGCGGTGCCCCACTCCTGCAGGTCAAAGGCGTTGTAGAAGCGGTTCTGCGGCATGTGGGAAGGGAGAGCGGCGAGTGAAGGTGAGAGTGGCGGCCTTGCCAAGCTAATGCCGCCGACGCCGCTTTTGGATCGCCGACTTTCCCTCTCACTCTCACTTTCACTCTCATGCTGCGCTCCCTGCCCCTCCTGTTCCTGTCCGCCCTTTGCCTCGCTTCCGCCCCGGCCCTCCGCAGCACGGAGGCCCTGTCAGCCGTGGGCTCAGACAAGACCGAGACCCCCGCCAAGTCCCCCATCACCGCCGCCGACCTGTTGCAGATCAAGCAGGTCGAGTCCCCGGCGCTGTCGCCGGACGGCCGCTGGGTCGCCTATGTCGTCCGCTCCATCGAAAAGACGGCCGCGGCCGCCGGAGCCCCGGCGAAGGAGGACTGGACCTACCGCACCCAGCTCTGGCTCGCCGCCACGGACGGCCGGACCGAGCCGCGTCCGCTCACCCACGGCGCGGCGCGCAACTCCAGTCCGGTCTGGTCGCCGACCGGCGACCGCCTCGCCTTTGTCCGCAGCATCGAGAAGGAGAAGCCCCAGGTTTATCTCCTCGCGCTGGCCGGCGGCGAGGCCATGCCCCTCACGAAACTAGAGACCGGCGCCAGCAGCCCCCGTTGGTCGCCCGATGGCACGAAGCTGCTCTTCACCAGTTCCCTCACCCACGCCCAGGTCCGCTCCGCGCTGGAAAAGGCCGGCCAGGCGGCCGCACCCCTCTGGAGCCAGGAGAAGCCCAAGCGCACCTGGAACGACACCGCCAACTGGGGCCTGAAAGACGATCAGCCCTCGCCGAGCCTGCGGCTGGGAAGCAAGGACGCCAGGAAACCGGAGGCAAAACCGGACGGCACACCGCAGGAAATCCGCGACTGGCTCGCCAAGAATGAGGCCGACGGCAACCCGCGCGTGACGGACCGCCTGAACTTCCTCAGCGAGGGTGATCTCGCGGTGGAGCCCGCCTTCAACCAGTTCTACACCATCGAGGCCAGGGACGGTGCCGAGCCGCAGCCGGTGACACTCGGCTATGAGGGTTACGCCGCCGCCGAGTGGCTGGCCCACGGCCGGCACCTCGTCTGCACCGGCCCGCGCGACCCAAAGCTACATCCCGACCGCGACCGCCTCAGCAGCCTCTACCTCATCGAGCTCGCGACGGGCACCGCCAAGGTGCTGCTGGAGGAGCCGGGCTGCAACTATGCGGAGCCGACCGCCTCGCCCGACGGCCAGTGGATCGCCTACGCGGTGAGGCCGGGTGGCGAGCTCACCTTTGAACAAGTGATGGTGGCCGTGGTTCCGGTCGCCGGCGGAACGCCGCGGGTGCTCACAGCGGAGCTCGATCGCAGCGCCACCGGCCTGCAATGGTCGCCCGACAGCAGGTTCATCCTGTTCACCGTCGCGGATCGCGGCAGTTTCCCGCTCTATCGCGTTGCCCCCGGCCAACCCGGCGTGGAACGCCTCACGCCCCAGACCGACTGGGGCATCCGCGACTATGCCATTGGCGACAACGTGCTCGTGCAGGTCGTGACCCATCCCGGCAATCCCGGCGAACTCTACGGCGGCCCGCGCGACGGCAAGATCGCCCGGCCGCTCACCACGCACAACTCCGCCTGGCTGAAGGATCGCCGACTCAGCCCCTACGAGCCGCACCGCCTCGTGCAGGCCGACGGCATCATGGTGGATTATTGGACCATCAAGCCCCCGGACTTCGATCCCGCCAAGAAATACCCGCTCCTCGTGCAGATCCACGGCGGGCCGACCGCCATGTGGGGCCCGGGCGAGCAGAGCATGTGGCACGAGTTCCAATACTACGCCGCGCGCGGCTACATCGTGATGTTCGCCAATCCGCGCGGCTCGGGCGGCTACGGGAAGGCGTTTCAGCGCGCCAACTTCAAGGATTGGGGCACCGGCCCCGCCAGCGACGTGCTGGCCGCGGCGACGTTCACCGCCAAGGAAACCCACGTGGACAAGGACCGGCAGGTGCTGACCGGGGGTTCCTACGGTGGCTACCTGACCGCCTGGATTGTCGGCCACGATCACCGCTTCAAGGCGGCGGTGGCTCAGCGCGGCGTCTATGACCTCGCCACCTTCTACGGCGAGGGCAACGCCTGGTTCCTCGTGCCGCTCTACTGGGGCGGTTTCCCCTGGGAGAAGGAGGCACGCGCCATCCTCGACCGCGATTCGCCGCTCACCTACGTCGCCGACATCCGCACCCCGTTGCTGATCCAGCACGGCGACGTGGATTTCCGCACCGGCGTCATCCAGAGCCAGATCCTCTACAAGAGCCTCAAGCAGCTCGGCCGGGACGTGGAATACGTGCGCTACCCGCGCGCCACGCACGAACTCAGCCGCAGTGGCGAGCCCGCCCAGCGACTCGACACGCTCGTGCGCTACGAGGAATTCTTCCGGCGCCATATCGGGGAGAATTAGCCGCCCGCTTTCCGCCCTCGTGGCCCGCGCCGGCCGGTGACTGCTTGCCGGCGATGTGTGCCGTCCCTACTCTCACCGCCATGCCCCACGTGCTCTTTCCGACCCGCTTCGGCACCTGCGGCCTCGCCTGGAACGATACGGGACTGACCGGCTTCCAACTGCCGGAGGAAAGTGCCGCGCTCACGGAGCAGCACCTCGCCCGCAAGGCGCGCAGCGAGCTGGCCACCGAGCCCCCGCCCGCGTGGGTGCAGGCCGTCATCAGCCGGGTGCAACAGCACCTGGAAGGCACCCTGCAGGACTTCGCCGGCACGGCGCTCGACTGGTCGCGGGTCACTGATTTTCAACAGGCGGTCTACCTGCAGGCACAGGCCATCAAGCCGGGCTACAAGAAGAGTTATGGCGAGATCGCCAAGCTGATGGCGCTGGGGCATGAGGCCGCCCGCGCCGTCGGCGTGGCCCTCGCGACCAATCCCTGGCCGCTGATCGTCCCCTGTCACCGCGTGGTGTCAGCCGGCGACAAGATGACCGGTTTCTCCGCGCCCGGCGGTGTGCGCACCAAGACCCGCCTGCTGGCCCTCGAAGGCGCGGAGCTGTTGTCGGAATGAGTAGCTCAATCCCATTGGTGGGGCGCACCGGCCCGGTGCGCCGCAGCTGAGCGGAACACCCCGCCATCCCGGCATGAAATCCCGTCTCCACTTTGACCCCGCCGCCGCCGTCGCCCACCTGCGAGCCTGTGACGCCACCCTCGCCGCGCTCATCGACCGGGTCGGCCCCTGCACGCTGGAGATGAAGGCGGCCGACAGTTTGTTTGAGGCACTGTTGCGCTCCATCGTTTACCAGCAACTGCACGGCAAGGCGGCGGCGACCATCCACGGGCGCGTGCTGGCGGAATTGGACCGCCACGGCGGCCCCACCCCCGAAGCAATCGAGCGAGCGACGGATGCAGCGCTGCGCGGGGCCGGCTTGTCGGGCAACAAGCTGCTGGCCGTGCGTGACCTGGCCCGGAAATGCCGCGCGGGCACGGTGCCCTCGCTCAAGGCGGCCGCGACACTCGGCGACGAGGAACTCATCGCCCGCCTGACCGAGGTCCGCGGCATCGGGCCGTGGACGGTGCACATGCTCCTCATCTTCTATCTGGGCCGCCCGGATGTCCTGCCCACCGGGGACTTCGCCATCCGGCTCGGTTTCAAAAATCTCCACCGCAAGCGCAAGGACCCGACGCCGGAGAGCCTGCTGAAACAGACGCGCCACTGGCAGCCCTATCGCTCCGTCGCGAGCTGGTATCTGTGGCGTTCGCTCGACAGCGGCTGAGAATTCCCCTTAATCGCGGGGAATCTCCTCCCGCATGCCCACCAGCGCAGCCCCCTTCGCCCCAGCCGAGACATATGAGCAGGACAGTGTCGGCCGGTTGATGGAGCAACCGGTCGCGGTCTTTCCGCCCCATCTGACCGTCGGCGAGGCCACCGAGCAAATCCGGGATCTCGCCACGACCCGCCTGTTCACCTACGGCTACATCACCGACGCCACCGGCGTCCTGCTCGGCGTGGTGACGATGCGCGACCTGCTGCTGCACCAGAAGGCGGACAAGCTGGAGGACTTCATGCTGCGGCAGGCATTCTCGCTCCGGCCGGAGATGGACCTGATGGAGGCCATGCGCCTGACAGTGAACAAACACTACCCCTCCTATCCCGTGTGCGACGGCCGCAGCGTGCTCATCGGCATCGTCCGCGGTTCCCGGATCTTCGAGCAGCAGGCCATCGAGATCAGCGCCCAGGCCGGCGCGATGGTGGGTGTCGAGAAGGAGGAGCGGATGAGCACACCGTTCCGCCGCAGCCTGCGGTTCCGCCACCCGTGGCTGCAGTTCAACCTGCTCACCGCCTTTGTCGCTGCGGCGGTCGTCGGATTTTTTGAGGGCACGATCGAGCGCATCGTCGTGCTGGCGGTGTTCCTGCCCGTGCTCGCGGGCCAGTCGGGCAACACCGGCTGCCAGGCGATGGCGGTGGCGCTGCGCGGACTCACGCTGGGCGAACTCAAGCCGGGCGACGCGCGGCGGCACGTGTTCAAGGAAGGCATGCTGGGCCTGGCCAATGGTGCGCTGGTCGGCCTGAGCGCGGGCATCGGCATGTTCATTTACGCCAGCATCAAGCACACGCCCGAGTCGCCGCTCGTGCTGAGCGCCATCGTCCTGCTCGCCATGACCGGCAGTTGTTTTCTCAGCGGCCTCTCCGGCGTGTTGGTCCCGGTCACCTTGAAAAAACTCGGCTTCGATCCGGCCACGGCCTCCAGCATCTTCCTGACCACGGCAACCGACGTGGCAAGCATGGGCCTTTTTCTCGGCCTCGCCACTTGGTGGCTGGGGTAAGCGGAAAGGTGAAGAGTGAAGGCGAAAGGGCGATGGCGGACTTGCACAACACCGCGAATAAGCTGAAAGGCGTATGCCTGCAGGGTTGTCCCGGGCGGTCGGTCTGCTGTTGAATTTCCCTTCCCCCACTCTCACTTTCACCTTCACTTTTCCCTTCCCATGTCCACCACCATGCGCGCCATCATCAAGCCCACCGCCGGCCCCGGGCTCATCATGACCGAGGTCCCGATCCCCCGCCCCGGCGTCAACGATGTCCTGATCAAGATCCGGAAGACCTCCATTTGCGGCACCGACGTGCATATCAATAAATGGGATTCCTGGGCCCAGCGCGTCATCAAGCCGCCGTTGGTCATCGGTCATGAATACGTCGGCACCGTGGAGGACGTGGGCAACGGCGTCAGCGGCTTCACCAAGGGCCAGCTCGTCACCGGCGAGGGCCACATCGTCTGCGGCCACTGCCGCAACTGCCTGGCCGGCCGCCGCCACCTCTGCCCCAACACCATTGGCGTCGGCGTGAACCGCGACGGCGCGTTCGCCGACTACGTCTCCATCCCCTCGAGCAACGTCTGGAAGGTGCCGGCCGGCATGGATCTCGACGTCGTCTCCTGCTTCGACCCGCTCGGCAACGCCGTGCACACCACTCTCTCCTACGACATGGTTGGCGAGGACGTCCTCATCACCGGCGCCGGCCCCATCGGCTGCATGGCCATCGCCGTTGCGAAGCACGCGGGCGCGCGAAAGGTCGTCATCACCGACATCAACGACGGCCGCCTCGAACTCGCCAAGAAGTTCGGCCCGACCCGCGCGGTGAACACGGCCAAGGAAAACCTCTCCGACGTCTGGCACAAGGAACTCGGCATGACCGAGGGCTTCGACGTTGGCCTCGAGATGTCCGGCAGTCACCTCGCCCTGAACCAGATGATCGACAACATGATCATGGGCGGCCGCATCGCTCTCCTCGGCACGCATTCCGCCAAGGCGGAGGTCGATTGGAACAAGATCGTCTTCAAGATGCTCCATCTGAAAGGCATTTACGGCCGCGAGATGTTCGAGACCTGGTATAAGATGACCGCCCTCGTGCAAGGCGGCATGGACATCACCCCCGTCATCACGCACCGGATGTCCGTCGACAATTTCCAGGAAGGCTTCGAGCTCATGGGAGCGGGCAAGTCCGGCAAGATCGTGCTCAATTGGGAAACCTGATTTTAAACGCGGAGGACGCGGAGAACGCAGAGCCAATGCATGACCCCACACCTCCGCGCACTCCGCGTCCTCCGCGTTTAATCCTTTTGCGATGAATCCACTTTATACCGCCCACCTCAGGAAAACCCTCGGCGAAATCGAGGCCGCCGGCCTCTTTAAGCGCGAGCGTATCATCACCACGCCCCAGACCGCGCACATCGGCGTCGCCGGCGGCCAAAACGTCCTCAACCTCTGCGCCAACAACTACCTCGGCCTCGCCGACCATCCCGAGCTCATCGCCGCCGCACGAGCCTCCCTGGATCGCTGGGGCTTCGGTCTGGCGTCCGTGCGCTTCATCTGCGGCACCCAACAGATTCACAAGGATCTAGAGGACTCCCTCTCCAAGTTTCTCGGCACCGACGACACCATCCTCTACTCGTCCTGCTTCGATGCCAACGGCGGCCTGTTCGAGACCCTGCTCGGCGCGGAGGACGCGGTCATCTCCGATGAACTGAACCACGCCTCGATCATCGATGGCGTGCGCCTGTGCAAGGCCCAGCGCTACCGTTACAAGAACAACAACCTCTCGGACCTTGAGGCGAAGCTCAAGGAGGCCGATGCCGCCAAGGCTCGCTTCAAGCTCATCGCCACCGACGGTGTGTTCTCGATGGACGGCACCATCGCCAACCTGCGGGGCATCTGTGATCTCGCGGATCGCTACGGCGCTCTCTTGATGGTGGATGACAGCCATGCCGTCGGCTTCATGGGCCGGACCGGCCGCGGCACCCACGAGCATTGCGAGGTAATGGGCCGGGTGGACGTGTTCACCGGCACGCTCGGCAAGGCACTCGGCGGCGCCAACGGCGGCTACACCTCTGGACGTCGGGAGATCATCGACCTCCTGCGCCAACGGTCGCGCCCCTACCTGTTTTCCAACACCATCCCGCCCAGCATCGCCGCCGCCTCCATCGCGTGCCTGAACCTGCTGTCCCGCTCCACTGAGCTGCGCGACCGGCTCCATGACAACACCCGGTTCTACCGCGAGGGGCTGACGAAGGCCGGGCTCACAATCAAGCCCGGCACCCACCCCATCGTCCCCATCATGCTCGGCGACGCCCTCCTCGCGCAAAAGGTCTCCGCCCGCCTGCTGGAGAAGGGCCTCTACGCCATCGGCTTCTTTTTCCCGGTCGTGCCGCAAGGCCAGGCCCGCATCCGCACGCAAGTCTCCGCCGCCCACAGCCGCGAGGATCTGACGTTTGCGATTGAGAAGTTTGCCGAGGTGAAGCAGGAATTCGGATTCTGATGCCCACCCCCGCGCAACTCCGGCAACTCAAGGCTGCGGCGAAAACAGCCGCCGGCCGCGCCTACGCCCCCTACTCCAGGTTCACCGTCGGCGCCGCCATCCTGACGTCCACCGGCCAGATATACTCCGGCTGCAACGTCGAGAACGCTTCCTACGGCCTGACCAACTGCGCCGAGCGCACCGCCATCTTCAGCGCCGTGGCCGCAGGCGGGAAGAAGCTCAAGCTGGCCTGCGTGGTGGTTTACACCCCGACCAAGACGGCCACGGCCCCTTGTGGCGCGTGCCGGCAGGTCATCTACGAATTCGGGCCGGCGGCCCGCGTGATTTCCACCTGCAACGGCGGCCAGGAGGTCGATGTCTCGATCGACACGCTGCTCCCAGGCGCCTTTGGTCCGGCGGATCTCGTGTAAGTGACACGCACGCCGCTTACAGCGAGTCGGAGAATTTCCGCAGCACTTCCCAGTAGCGCGGCCCCGTGAAATCGGCGAGTCCGGCGTGCGGTCCGCCCTCGACGAAGAGCTTTTCCTTCCGGGCGGACGTCGCCGCATAGAGTTTCTCGCCGTGCCAGAACGGCACCGTGTTGTCCGCCGTGCCGTGGATGACCAAGAGCGGCAGCTTTAGCTCCGGCACCTTGGCGAGGTTCACAAACTTGTCTCCGGGGATGACCGGGATGGTGGTCATCACCCGGTAGGCGCTGACAAAAGCGCCTTGCATAACCAGCCCGGCCGCCGGCTGACGCAACGCCAGCTCGACCGCCGGGCCGGCCCCGAGCGAGTAGCCGAAAATAATGATGCGCTCCGCGGGCACCCCCAGTTTGGTGCGAAGGTAGTCGTAAGTGAGCGTCGCATCGGCGGTGAGGTTCGCCTCGGTGGGCACGCCCTCGCTGCGACCGTAACGCCGGTAGTCGAATGCGAACACGGCATATCCCCCGGCCACAAACTGCGGCAAGTAGTCGTTGAGGCTGCCCAAGTCCTCGTAATTGCCGTGCAGGTAAAGCAGCGTGTATTTCGCCTTCGGGTTCGCCCAGTGGCGGGCGGCGAGCTTTACGCCGTCGGGCGCGTTCAGTTGGACATAGTCCGGCCCGAAGTCGTATTTCACCGGCGGCCGCGGAAAGAGCATGGACTGCGACAGGAAATGCGCCCCCACGGCCAGCAGCACATAGGCGATGGCAAAGAGCACCGCGATGCGCCCGGCACTTAG
>Ga0154020_10011235_pt1 | contig 10208 bp, 13 predicted proteins | sample Klosneuvirus_201_FD_109709 | JGI IMG/M metagenome (GOLD analysis project Ga0154020, IMG submission 109709) | Active sludge microbial communities from wastewater, Klosterneuburg, Austria - Klosneuvirus_20160825_MG | ecosystem: Engineered > WWTP > Aerobic digester > Activated sludge | place... | reverse complement strand
GGTCTGCCCGGTCGCTTCCCGGTGGGACTCGCGGATCTGCGAGTCGGGGATGCCGCGCCACGTCTTGACGATGTCGAGGGCTTCCACACCCGGGGCGGGGATGAGCCGCATGGCCGCGGCGTCGGTGGTGCCGTTCAGGACGGCACCGGCCAGCGTCGACGCGATGTTGCGGGCGAACGGGCCGGACTTGTCGGCGTAGAACTGCCGCACCTTCGCTGCGACCTCCGCCGCGGTGGGGGCGACGAGGGACTCGTTGCGGATCAGGTCACGCACCCGCCCCAGCAGACCGTCCATGGCCTCGTGAGCCAACGTGATCGCGGTCAGGACCGGCTTCACCGCGGCCTCCGTGCCCGCAGCAGCCAAACCGCCAGCTGCGACCGCCGAAACGATCATCCCGGCCTGCTCGAGGCGCCCGTACATCTCCTCCGCGGCCTTGGACGCTTCCGCCATCAGGATCGGTGCGAGGGTCTCCGTCAGCTCGTCAGTCCACCGCTGCGACGCCACGACCTTCTCAGCGTCGATCGGGCCCGTGCCGGCCTTGGGGTCCCCGGCGTACGCGGCCGTCCAGAACTTCGTGCCCTGGCGCGACTTCGGCGCCTCCACCCGGGCTGCGACGACACCGGACTGGCGGGCCAGCATCATCTCCACCGCGGCCGCGATCGCGAGCTCGGCCGCGGCGGCCCGTTGCGCGCCCACGTCGAACGACACAGGCTCACCCTCGAACGACTTGCGCTCGAGGCGGGCCTGCGCGACCACGTCACGCGGGTCCGTCGCCACTGCGGGGGCGGGCGGCACGTCGTCGGCGTCGGCAGCGCGGGCTTCCTCCACGGCCTGCGCAGCCTCATCGACAGCGTTCTCGTCTTCGGGGGTGGCCTCACGGGCCTGGGCGACGGCTTCCTCCGGGGTGCCCGGCAACGGGACCACGTCGAGGGCGCGTGCTTCCTCCACGGCGTCCTGCGGGGTGTCCCCAGGTTCCCCGTCGACCGGGGGCTGCCCGTCGACGGGGGCGCCTGCCTCGCCGGGTGCGGGTTCCAGACCGAGCGCGGCCCGGTCCTCCGGGTTCGTCGGGACCGGCGCCTTCGCCGGCGACACCCACAGCGCCCGCGTCTGCGCGATCCCGACCGGGTCCAGCTTCGCCATCGGCCGGTACTCGTCAATGGAGCGCAGACCTTCACGGACCTCGATGCGGGCTTCCTCACGGGCCTTCGCCTGCGGCAGCTCGAGGATGGTCAACCCGGTGGTGTCGAAGTACGCGTCGGCTTCTTCGGGGATGTCCCCGTCGAACGCTGACGCGATGAGTTCCATGTGGTCCGTGAACGGACCGGAGTGCCAGTTGTACGACTCGGCGTCGGCGTTGTCGAACGTGCGGTCGGCGGCGGAGGCGATGACCGACTCGCCCATGCCGAACGCCCCCAGCACCTCCACCTTCGCGTTGCGCGACATGGTCTCGTACGCCATGTCGCGCGGCTTGGTGGTGGTGTCGATGTAGTTGAGCCCGGCCGCGCCGGACGCGATGACCTCGAGCTCGCCTGCGTGGTGCGCCCCGGGCCGGAACTTCCGCTCGAGCCGGTTCATCTCCTGCTCGGACAGCGTCGACGCGTCGACGGCGAGGATCCCACCAGGGCGGGAGTCGTTCTGGATGAACGACACGTTGTAGAGCCGCGACAGCATGTCCATCTGCACCGACAACCCGGCCGCCTCGAGCGGGGTCGTCCCCGAGAACGGATCCGTCGGGTGCGACTCGCGGATCCACCGCACCCGCTCAGGGGTCAGCTCTTTCAGCTCGCCCATCTCGGTGGTGTACGCGAAGTGGTCGATGTACGTGCCGTCGGTGGACTTCTCGATCTGCACCCGGGCCGGGTGCAGCAGGTCCAGGCGGTTGATGTTGCCGGCGTTGGTCTTGCCGACCTCGATGAACACGCCCTTCTTCGACAGCAACGCCTGCGCGCTGACCCGCTTCTTGAAGGCGCGGCCCTTCTCCAACGGGTTCGCCTGCTTGTTCAGCACCCGGTACAGGGAGTGCTTCTCGATGACCTGTTCCTCGGCGGTGCCGCGGCCGACAGCGGCCGCGAACTGCAACCGGGCCAGCGTCGCCGCGTACTTCTCGATCGCCCGGTACGCCCACACCGACCGCTCGTACTCGAGCACGGCACGGTCCATGTCCCACGAGTCGGCGCGCGACCCGGACGTGAAGAACACCCCGGCGTGGCCGTTGATCGCGGTCAACGATTCGTACCCGGCCAGGGTGATCGACTTCGACTCGAACGCCGCGGCGAGCTGGCCGGCGTCACGACGGGGGGAGAGGATCCCCCGCAAGGTGGGAGCGAACACGGGTCACTCCTTCCCGAGCATGTAGCCGCCGGCGATGAGCGCGCCGCCGGCGAGCATCCAGCCGAGGCCGGGGTGAACATGGAACGCCGCGGTGACGACGGTGACGCCCCCAACGATGATGAGGATCACCGCGGCGAGCTCACGCAGCAGCATCCGTGAAGGGGCAGAGTCGGTGGCGGTCGAAGTGGGGGGCACGACGGGGACGGTAGGAACCGGGCTCTCCTTGTGTCGCGCGCTCACGCCTCGCCGGAGAGCACGGCGTTGATCCCCCGCCGGTTGATCGTGGGCCCCTGCACCCGAACCGCGTCCGCCGGCATCACGAACGTCTTGCGCTTGGCCCGCACCGACTGGTCCCCACCGATGAGGTGCCGGTTGTCGATCTTCGCGGAGCACGCCTGGTCGGCCACGTCGTCGTACGGGCGGCGGCACCCGGAGCAGTAGACCTCGAGCGCGTCGATCCGCTGCCCTTCGGTGGCGCGGAACGACAGGCGGAAGTCGGCTCGTTTCGCGGTCTTCTCGTCCACGGCGATGGTCGCGGCGACCACCCAATCGTGTGACAGGTTCGGACCCTCAGGGACCTTCACGGGGGCGGGGGTGTCTTGCACGGGTGTGGTCACGGTGTCCTTCGAGTGACTTGGGGTGACGGCGATGGTGGGTCGCGGGTCACCCGCACTCGTTCTACCTACTACAACGCCGGACCACACCTACCTGTCACACCCTGTTTACGTCGACCCCTCCGCGAACCGTGACGAGATCAGCCCCGTGCGCCGCGGCGGCGCCACCGGTTCCGGCTCGTACACCGACATCAGCGCCGCCTCCGCCCGGTCAGGGGAGGACTGGCCCCGCTTCTTCATCGACTTCTTCGACTCGATGACGGTGAACCCACCCTGGGTGGTGTAGTTCGGGATCGTCAGCTGCGACGCGCACCGGTCGTCCACCCGCAACCGGAGCCGGCCCTTGCCCCGCAGGTCTTCCTCACCCGCAGAGCCAGGGGTGGGCTGCGTCAGCGCGCGACCGGTCAGCCACAGCTCGTCACGCTTGCGGAACGGGCGCATCGCGGCGGACTCGTCGTCGGTGTGCGGCTTCTCCGCGACGTTCACCGGCACGATCGCCGCACCGTGCCGGCCTTCCTTGCCCCACTCCTGCAACGTGCCGACGACGCCCCACCCGACACCGATGGTGTCGACCTTGACCCGCACCTGAGCCTTCGTGCCCAGCGCGGCCGCCAACGCCTCCGCCGCCTGGATCTCCACCAGCGCCTTCTTCGCGACGGTGATGCTGTTCGCGTTCGTCGCACCAGAGGACACGTGCCGCATGTGCACCACGTCCCCGACGGCCCGGTAGATCGCGAACTCGTCACCACCGTCAGCGGCCACGTCGATCCCGAGCCGCACCCACGCACCCTTCTTCACGGTGAACCGGTCGTGCTCGGTCGGCAGCCCGAGGTCGCACGGGCGGACGTACTCGTCCCCTTCGGGGTCGGCGACCTGACGGGCGATCTCCACCCACGTCGGGGGGATCGCCTTCGCGCCGGCGTCGCGGGGGAACTCGGCCAGGACCTTCGCGGTGATGTACGGGTGGGTGTTCTGGTCGCGGCATGCCGCCTCGAGCTCGCCCACGCTCATCGTGTGGTCGGCGGTGAGGCCGTACTCGCGCATGGTCCGCACGAGCCAGTCCAGGTCGGGCAGGTGCGACGGGATGCCCCCGGCGATGGTGTGCCCGTCGAGGTTCGGCACGCACGCCCGGCACAGCGGGGTCGGTTCCCCGGTGACCGCGGGCGAGTCCAGCGCGGCGATCTTGATGCTGGTCGTCGTCGGCTCGGCCGGGTCGAACCCTTCGGCGGTCATCCGCTCGAACCATGACCCGGGGTCGTCCATGGCCGGGTTGCCGATCGCGAGCAGTTTCGCGTCACCGGTGAGCAGGTTGTTCGTGCCCTTACCGATGAGCGGGGCGATACCACCGGCCTCATCGACCACGAGCAGCAGCTTCGGCGTGCCGTGGATACCCTGCATGGCCGCTTCGTCGTTGGCCGGCGCGGAGAACCCGTACGCGATCTGGAAGTCGTTGCCGTACTGGTCCGGCGCGATCCACTGCACCGTGTCGGTGCGCCCGGGCAGCCCACCCTTCGCCACGGCGGTCTTGATGTGCGGCCACAGCTGCGACCTGACCTGCCGCATACGGGTAGCGGTGGTGACGATCTTCATCGTGCCGACGGGGTTGACCGCACCCGCCCAGGCAACCATTCGACCGGCGAGGAACGTCTTGCCGACACCGAACCCGGCCGGGACGATGACACGCTTCACCCCGGGCAGGGCGATGCTGTTGGTGACGGCCAGCTGCAACCCCCACTGCGTCTCCCCGATCACGTCCTCCACGAACCCGCCGGGGCAGTCGTGCCATTGGCCGTAGAGGGACCCGGTCTCGCGGAGCGTCTCCGCGAACACGACCCCCATCTCCCGGTCGGACATGCCGGCCATGACCTGACGGCGCACCGCGTGGGGCGCGTCGAGCAGGTCCAACGCCATCGACCGGGCCTCGCGAGACTTCACACCGGGCCCGCGGCCCGCGCCGGCAGCTGCGATCTGCGCTGGCTGGGTCAGGCTCACTGCGCCGGCTCGTCCTCAGGGTGGTGCACGACGAGTCCCTCGAGCGCGTCCGCGAGACCAGCCTCGTAGCAGTCGGTGCAGGTGCCGTCCTCGCAGCACTGCTCGGCGCCGGTGTCGGGCAGGGCTTCACGGACCTCCACCGACGCGCACAGCACCGGCATCAGCACCACCGGGAACGGCCGCTCCGCAGTGGGCTCGAGGAACTCCATCCCGGGCGTCTTGGACATGAAGTAGGGGAAGTCGACGCCGTCGATGGTGACGGACACCATCCCGTCGGGGTGGCGGATGACGACTACCTCACCGGCAAGGCTCACGCCGGGGGTGTGCTCGTGCTCGTGCGTATCGGGGGGGGTGGTCATGCTCCCGATGTTGGGCGGGTCAGCCGACTACCGTCGCGGCCTACATGGCTCGAGCGTCTGCGAGCTGATTCGGGGACCGTAAGCGTGTACGTGCCGGCGAGCCAGACCTCACGCAGCAACAGCCGGCTCAGGGACCGCGACGGGTGCGCTTCCTCACGGTCGACTCGCAGCAGCGACGCGTTGAGCACTGCGCCCACCTCGCTGCGGATCGTGACCGGCGCCGCGAGGTGTTCCTCGGGCAGGCGCCCCTCGGGCAGGACGGGGATGCGTTCCATGACCTCGTCAGCACCGCCGACCCACATCGACGTGAACGACATCGGCAGCACCCGGGCTGCTAAGTAGGACGGCCACTCACCCCTGACGGGGTGCCGCACCGTGATCCCGGAGAACCAACACGGCACCTCAGCACCAGCGAGGACGAACACGCCTTCGGCCAGATCGTGCGGCTCGGGCGGGTAGGTCGGGTCGAGGTCGTGCGTCACGCGTTGACCACGCCGGACGTGGCCTCACCGAACATGCGGCCGCGGTCCCACGCCGCGGCGCGCTCGGCCAGGGCGATCACGGCGGCCTCGTTCACGTCAGCCTCCGACAGCACCAGCGCGTGCAGCGCGGCACCGACGTACAGCGATGCCGCGGCCTCGCCGATACCGGCGAGCTCACGCACGGAGAGGATCGAGTTGTGCCCGCATGCCGCCCAGAACGTCAGGACCCGCGGCAACGCCCGCGGCGCGCGCATCGCGTCGGACACGCGGGACGCGAGACCGGCGTCGGAGTCCTCCATCAGGGTGCGACGGAGCGCGCGCGCGGCCGGTTCACGCATCGAGCCGACCACCGCGAACGCTGCACGGGTCTCGTCCATGGGACCCATGATGCCACTGTGGTGCGCGCGGCGCGCCACGCAGGGCGCAATCACGCGTCATCCTCGGGCCACGGGTACAGCGACCCGACCCGCGCGATCCGCTCGTCCTCGCCACGGAACCACTGTCCGTCGATGATGAGGGGGTGCTCGTGGGAGCCGTTGGCATGTGCCAACGCCGCGAGCACGAGTGCCATGGCCTCCCGGTCCAGCCCGGAGATCGCATCGCTGAGGTTCACCGGGTACATGCCCCCATCGGCCAGGGCTGCGACGATCGCCATGAGGCGCTGCTCGCCACCTGACAGCACGCCACCCTCGGCGGCGCGGGCGGCCTCCCGGGCGTGGATCGAGTAGCCCGACGGTCCTTCGGACTGAATCCACTCATTCCCGTCACCGGCGAGCCGGCCACCCCAGGCCCGGATCAGCAACTCGACGGCGGCCTCGTACGTGTAGTCGCCCTTGGCACAGGCGCGCAGTCCGGCAGCCGTGGACGGTTCGTTCGGAGGGCTCATGGGGGTCCTGTTCTTTTTCCGACGCAAACGGGTGGGTTTACAGGACCCAATCTAGCGGTTTTTCCGTCGCCCGCGGTTACACGACGACGGATAAAGCATGATTTTTCCGTCGCTTGTTAGCGTCCACTCGTGCCAGTGGACGCGCCGCGGCCGCGGCGACGGGACTCCGCGGCGACCTGCCGGCGCTGTGCCCGGTTCAGGTCGGGCTCCCCGGTGACGGCTGCGAACACGCGCGCGAGCTGCACCTGCCGTGCGCGTTCTGCTCGAGCATCCGACACCGGGGCCCCCTCCATGTCTCACAGCAGGGACGCAACGACCCGCCGGGTGTGTCAGTGGGGTGGTTCGGTACGCAACTCGAACCGGGGGGAAGGGGCCGCCAGCCTTGGGGGGCAATCCCTCACCCGGTGGGCCCTTCTACCTACTACAACGCCACGACCGGACGCCTTGTGTCACGTCCTGCGCGACTTTCTTGGTCACCAGGGCCCGAAATCGTCCTCGAAGTTGTCCAGGAGCCCCTCAGAGGTGTCGTCGGTGTCGTCTAGGGCGTAGAACCAGCCCATGTCGGTGTCGTCGTCGCCGTACCGGCCCTCGGGGTCTCCCGGGCGTTCGCAGTACGAGCACTCCACGTGGCCCTTGCCGTCGGAAGCGACGAACACGCACGCCTCACCGCGGTTCGCGGGGTCCTGGCACCCGACCGCGGGGCACGGCACGGTCAGGGCGTCGATGAGGTGTTCCGATTCGACGGTGACGCCGCAGTCCTGACACTCCTCACCGGCGGGCGTGGTGAGGGTGAACGCGTGGGGTCGGTCGGACATGGCGGTCACGATCGGTTCCGGGCGGGTCTTGTGTCCTGCCGTGGACGCAAACCGCTCAGACCGACCTCAGCACCGGCCGGGACGGCGTGGGCGGTTCATCGTCGGTGTTGTCGTCCTCGAGCTCGTCGCCGTCGTCGGCAGGGCGCGTCCTCAGACCCACCCACCGCTGGAACGGGTGCACGACCAGGACGAGCATCGTGAAAGCGGCCATCCCGCCGATGAACCAGATGATCGCGCCGGCGACGGCGAACTCGATCCACGGGATGCCGCCACGGTCGGCGTCGACGCGGGTGAGGTGCCCGTACTGCCACCGGGTGACGAGGAACATCACGGGGACGGTGGTGAGCAGCTGGAAGGTGAGAGTGGACAAGGTGCGGGAGATCTGGTCGCGCATGGCGGTGGCCCTTCGGGTCGGGTGAGGGTCGACCCGGTCACCGTGGACCCGCGGGGTGCGTACCGTCGCGTCCTCACCCGAGGGGGAGAGGGTCCTCACCGACGACGAACGGGCGGTGATCGCCGCGGCCGCCGGCGAGGAACTGATGGATCTGCTCACGCCGCAACGCGGGCAGCGAGTCCCACCAGTCGTCGGCCGACTCGACCGCGCCGGGCCGGGAACCTATCGCGAGGTGCCGCAGGTACGCCGACAGCGGGCGGTGACCGGCGCGCCGTCGCAGCACGGCCGCTTCACGCTCGGTCAGGTAGACCACGGCCCGGTCGGTGCGGTGCTCGTCAACCATTGCGGGCCTTCATCTTGTCGAGGTAGCCGGGCGGGTAGGGCCAGAGCCGGATCACAGCGCCGGGGCGGCGGAGCGCGTCGGGGTCGTACGGGTCGCCCTCGTACACCTTCTCGAGGCGCCTGAAAGCGACGATCCGCGAGTCTTCGGTGATGACGGGCCGGTTCGCGGCCTTGGTGTCGGTGCCGAGGGCGTCACCCGCGGCGCGGGCGAGCTTGTCCAGGTCGGGCTTGGTCGCCGGGAGGCGGCGGAGAGTCTTCGGTGCCGCGACGGGACGGGGCAGGGTCACGACAAGGTCCATGACGAGGGGCCCGTCGAGCACCTCGAACCCCCACGGCATCGCGGTGAGCGCCGCGGCGGTGATCTGCCCGCGCCACTTCGCGAGGTTCACCGCCCCCGACGCCACCATGATCGGCTTCCCCTTGCGCATCCCCTTGAACGAGATGCTGCCCTGGATGGCCGGGTCGCCGTACGCGACGATCGCGAACGCCGGGACCCCGAGCACCTCCACGCGGAGGTGCTCGGGGTCGACAGCGACAGGCACACGTGCCCCGATCGCGCGCACGGCGGTGACGGTCACTGGGTCGGCGCACCCATGGCGGCAGCGATCTCGCGGACCTTCGTGTCGGCGGCGACTGCGTCCAACACCCGGTCCGTCATGCCGAGTCCGGCCGCGATGCACTCGTCGGACTCGATGTCGAGCAGCCGCAACTCCACGAACAGCGCGGGGAGCACGAACCGCTGGTACCGGGTGAGGAACAGTGCGGACTCGGCGTCGCCGATGATGAGGTCGTGCCGGTCGGGGGCGGCCGCGGCGATCTCGGCGACGATGTGGACGGCGGTGCCCACGTCGGCGGCGGTCTCCGCGTCCGCACGGCGGGTCTCGTCTGCGTCGATGAGCGCGCGGATGTCGATGGCGTAGCAGCCGTCACCGACGGCCTGGGCGTGGGCGAACTGCGCTTCGAGGTCCTCGACGGAGTCGGTGTCGCGGTCGGTGATGGTGTCGGTCACGGTGGTGCCTTTCGGTAGGGGTGAAGCGGGGGTTGGTGGGGTCAGGGGGCCTTGTAATCCGGGCTGTCCTCGTCGCCGGGCTGCATCTGCTCGTAGACCTCCTTGCAGGTCGGGCAGACGGGGTACCGGGACGGGTCGCGCTGGGAGAGCATCTGCTTCCCGCAGATCGCGGTGGCCGGGATGCCCTCGAACGTGGCCCGGGCGAGGGCGTCCTTGTGGACGTAGTGGGCGTACCGGTCGTGGTCGCCGTCGTCGGTCGGTGCGACGACGGGGGCGGTGTCGGTGCGCTCGAGCACGGACAGGGGTGAGTCAGTCAACGGGGGGCTCCTCAGGGGTGTCGATCGGGGTGGGGGTGGGCACGGTGAACCAGTTGGGCGGGCACCAGTCGTGGGGCAGTGGCCGGTCGGCGCCGAACCGGCGCAGCTGTGCGTCGGCGGCGTCCAGGCGGGCGCGCTCGATCGCTTCCGCTTCACGGCGCAGGTCGCAGTCGGCGGCCGCGGCCTTGTCTCGGTGCTTCCACAGCCGCAGGTACCCGGCGCCGTCGACGCGGGACGGCACCAACGGTCCCCCGCAGGTCGAGCACGGCATCCCGGTGAACGCCGCGGCGTACGTCTGCCACGTCCTCAGCCGCGCCTCCGCCCGGTGGCGCGCGGCGACGGCGATCTCCTCACGGTTCTCGGCCCGGTCCAGCGCGGCGAGCAACTCCTCAGGGGAGCGCGTGTCACCGGTGTGCGGGTTGAACCCGAGCCGGGTGCCCTCGTAGTTCGACAGCTGGTACGCCATCCGCACGAACATCCGGGCCGGGATGGTCGGGGTCTTCACCTCGAGCCGGTGCTTCGGGACGGTGATCTTGTCCCAGCCGGGGGTGTCGTCGTCCACGGTGATGAGGAACGACCCGCCCGGGACTTCCTCTGGAGCGACGAGCCCGGCGGGGACGGCGTACGCGTGGCGGTGCGCCAGGGCACGCCACGGCTCCTGCTTCTC
>Ga0154020_10011234_pt1 | contig 10209 bp, 6 predicted proteins | sample Klosneuvirus_201_FD_109709 | JGI IMG/M metagenome (GOLD analysis project Ga0154020, IMG submission 109709) | Active sludge microbial communities from wastewater, Klosterneuburg, Austria - Klosneuvirus_20160825_MG | ecosystem: Engineered > WWTP > Aerobic digester > Activated sludge | place... | reverse complement strand
TACTGCGGGAGTGGCGGAATCGGCAGACGCCCAGGACTTAAAATCCTGTACTGTAAAAAGTGTGCGGGTTCAAGTCCCGCCTCCCGCACCAAAACCCCAACGCTTTTCTTCCACGACCGGCCCCATTTGCGTTCCTCCAAGTTCTCCCCAACCTTGCGAGTGTGAAAACTCCTCCCGTCGGATCCACTTTCGGACCAATCGCAGAACGCCGATACATGCTCTCTCTCGTGTGCCTGGTTCATTTCTGCCGGGAAATGGTGGGCGCCCGCTCTTTCCGGTTTCTGAGAACAGTCTCGGAGAAATTGTACGGTCCCCTCAACCGTGTCCCATCCGTTAGACCAGAAGCGACCGACGGGTCTTCGTGAGGTCAGTGTCTCGCATCGCCTGTCGCGCTAGCAAATTGTGATCACTGATTGAGGCTAAGGTGTGTGTCTGCCGGGTCGCGCATTCGATCGTGCCATCCAACATGACGTTATCCGCGTCTAGCTCAATGGCGACGGGGGTGCCGTCCTGCAACGTGGAGAGTTTGCTCCCGCCAGTGGATCCACGTCAAAACTTGCCGGCCCTTCGGGGGTTGAAAGCTGAATGGCGCCCCGAAGGGGATCCGCATAGTGAAGCCGACCGGCAACAAAGTGATGCTCAGGGAAGAACTGATCTGTCCGTGAGATATCCATCAGAACGTTGTCTGAATCGACGAGCATGTTCACGGTGTCTCCGATCTTGGCGTCGTACAAACCGACACGCTCCGCCTTGGTGGGACTGATCACACGCGCCTGCAAGCTTGTGTCGGTCTTTACGAAGAGCATGCCTGATTCGAGCTTGGTGATCACCCCGCTGAAGCCGTAATGCGCGCTCTGCACAAAGGGCGTTGCCTGCTCAGCGCCGGCTGAGGCAACAACCAGCGCCATCATTGCTATCGTCAGAAAGAGGGAACGTGTAGGTTTCAGCGGTCTACCCTCCTTTCGCATAGCCATTGAAGAACAATCACTGAAGCACTGGAACTGTAGACAGCTTGATGCCCCCTGACCATCGACCGATTTCTGTGCGGAGGAGGTCCAGGAGGCCGTGACCACCTCAGGCGCACCGACGATCTTCAACACCGACCAAGGATGTCAGTTCACGAGTCTAGAATTCACGGACCTGCTGACCGCGCACGGCATCCATCTCAGCATGGTCGGGACAGGGTGCTGACGGGACAATGTATTTGCGGAACGACTCTGGTTCTTGCCGTTAAGCGACCGGTGCGGTCTGGTCTGGCTAGAGAACGTCAGGTAACGTGCCAATCCCTGGTGGGCTGCACCGACGGCCTCGTAGGCGTGCAGATAGACTTCCTTGTATTTGATGCTCCTCCGAAGATGGTCGTCTTGCTGCCAGGGGATTAACTGTTTTCAGACATTCTCCAGTATATGAAAAAATCACGGCATTCCATTACTCAGCTACCGTGAATAGGGCTATATGGCCCTAGCGGTATTGGCACGGTCTAGCGATAACAGCGAGGCACGATTGATCACGAGTTTTGCAGATATTCGCTACAAGTAGTTGTACTTCTCTGGGGAATCCTGCTACGCACTCCGATGCCTTGAGGACTGCTGTTCTGGTATTGCCTAAATTTCTTTCCACTTATTCCCAACAATTCATCTCATTTGCCTCGGTACTTCCCTCGACCGAGGTTTGGTACAGGATTGGCATAATGGATCATTGTGGCTCAGGCTCCCTCTCTCTTCCTGTATGCGAGCGGGGAATAGGCCCGTTAGACCGACGCGAGAGAACAGTCGATTCAGAGCGATGGGCGGATGATCAGTAGTATCAAAAGCGAGGGTGCGCGTATCTATTTCGATACTGAACTGACATATCACTCTAGTTGAGACGCGACCAGGTTTCTGCAAAGAGCCGTAATTCCTGGGTAGTTTGCTTTCATCTGATGAATCCGTCATGCGGCACGGATTATGTAGCCAAAACCAAGTCAGAATACGTGGAAAGTGTAGGCGCAAAGGAGACTGCTCTGGTCACTTAACTAACAGAAAGGCCGATGCTGCCGTTGCCCAGGCGTGATGGCCTCATCGGTTATCGTGCAATGCTGTACCGGTTATATGCTCAAGCGTCGGTTGGCTGTCACCAATGGGCTTCCTATCTGCTCTGCATACCACGCTTCATCGTCCGCGCCTGCTTTGCGTACCAAGTCAACCGCCGGTTCCCTACGAATGCCATTCATTTCCCAGCTCGTCGTTCATCTGTAATCCGGAAAGACCCGTGCTCAGATAAACACACGTTTCCCTCCGTCCGACGGGGAATCATCCTATTTGCTGTCAGCCTACTGGCACTGGCCGTCAGTGCATGCGGCTCGCTCAAGATAGCCCTCTCCTCCGAAGTACCCCAGGTTGATGCAGCCGGGAACCCTCTTCCCGTCGCGGTGCGGCTCTACCAACTCAGTAGCAAAGACCGGTTCCAAAAGGCCGACTTTCTATCGCTCGTAAAAGCTGATGAAAAGACTCTTGGAAATGACGTGCTGTGGAGAAAGGAAACCACGTTGCGTCCGAACACCGAGATGGCGATTAAGGAAGGGCGGAAGAAGGGTGCGAAATACTTCGCCGTCATGGCGCTATTCCGCGACAAAGACAAAGGTACCGTTTGGCGGCAGGTCGTGGACTTGGACGAATTATGGATCCTTTCCGTGAACGTAAAGGTCCAGAAACGGATGGTCACTGCCAATTGACTGAAAGGCTATTCTTATGAGCCGGCCGCACAAAATTATTTGGCATGAGGGTATGTTCCTGACCCCCCATCATTTCCAACAATGGGACCACTATTTCGAGCAGCTGCTGCATGAGCGTGTCCGGGCGGTAAGGCCATTCGGGTGGGGCGTGATTGACGTGAGGCTGGATCAGGAGGACCTAGCGAACGCCATGGTCCGATTCGTGACTCTGGAAGGGGTGATGCCGGACGGGACGCTCATCCGGATCTTGCCGAGCGATTTAGAGAACGGTGGCTTTGTGCTACCCCGTTCGATTGATGGCTCGTTCCCTCCTTCGCTGGACCACCTGGACGTATTGGTCGGCATTCCCACCGAGCGTCCGGGAGGGCCCAACTGGGTGCTGGACGAGGATGCGGGAACAGCTCCCACCCGCTACGTCGGCATGCGGGTCGGCATTGCCGACCTCAATTCAGGAGAAAAGCGCGAAATTCTACTCGCACGGGAGAATGTGCGCATCCTCTTCTCGGGAGAGGATGCGACCGGCTTCATTACCCTCAAAGTGGCGGAACTCGAGCGGGGGGCAGGCGGGAAGGTATCGATCCGGGACAGCTATGTGCCGCCTTGTGTATCCATGAGCGCGTCCCCTTGGCTGATGCGGCTTGTGCGAGGCCTACTGGAACTGCTGTCTGCTAAGCGTAAGGGGTTGGCGGCTCAACAACTGGCTGCGAGCCCGGCAAGTCTGGATCAGGCCCGATGCTCGCGTCTTCACATCCTGAATGCGCATCTTCCACTGCTTTCACATTGCAGCCTTGTAGGGCAGGCTCATCCCGAATCGCTGTATCTCATGCTGGCGCGTTTGACCGGCGAGTTGAGCACAGTGTTCCCGTCCCTCGATCCGATGGACCTTCCCAAATACGACCACTTCAATCTCTATGGCACGTTTCGGGAAATGGATCTCAGGATCAGGCAGGCGCTCAAGGAAGAAGACATCCGCGTCGAGACGATTGCCCTCAGCTTGATGAGCGAGTGTATTTGGCAAGCCGCTGTCAGTAGCGAGCAGCTCGAGTCCGGCCACCTCTATCTCGTCGCGGCGAGTGGTCTCACGGACGAGCAGATTCCAAGGTTCGTCAAGCAGATTCGCATCGCGGCCCCGAACGAGGTCGAACGCGTCGTGGAGGGCGCAGTGGAGGGCTTGGTGCTATCGCATGTTGTGAGTCCCCCTCCGACCATGCCGGTGAAGGCGGGATACGAGTATTTCCAATTGGACAATCAAGGTCCTCGCTGGGCGCCGATTTGTCGCGCCCGCGCAATAGGCGTGTATGTCCCGCCTGCTGTGAAAGACGTGAAATTGGAACTGATGTGGATGAAATAGGTGCCGACCATGCCTGTCTCGATGGCGGAACGAACGAGCCTCCTCTCTCTCTTCAATGACTTGCTCATAGTGGGCACGTCTTTGAGGGCGGCCACGGAGTGCGGTGAACCAGAGACGCTGCGCGCTCATCTCCTCGACATGTTTTACCAAGCCAATCAGGCCGGTGGCGACATGGGCGTTCCAAAAGAGACGTTGCGCCTGGCTCGCTATGCCCTCGCCGCCTACCTGGATGAGATGGTGATGAGCTCGCACTGGCCTCAAAAGCATCAATGGCCCTCGATGAGTCTTCAGAGCGAGCTGTTCAGCACGGATCTCGCGGGACAGGGATTCTTCCAAAACCTGGAAGAGATCTGGCGAGGGCATCCCCTGAACACGGACCTGCTGGAGCTGTACTACCTCTGCCTCGTCTTGGGATTTGAAGGGAAATACAAACTGCAAGGTCGCGAGCAACTCAAGGCACTGATCCAGGAATTGGGACGAGATATTCAGGCGAGAAGGGGAGAAGTTCCCTCGCTGTCGTTGGGCGAAACGTCGGCAGCAACTGTCAACGGAAAGAGTCAGCTTGGGTCGATACCATGGATATTGAGCGTGGGCGCATTCGTGCTCGCCATCGTCTTGTATGTCGTCCTCGCCATGAACATCAGCTGGGATGCCGACGCAGTGAAAGCCAACCTACAGGTGATGGCGGAGAAAGTGCAGAAGCCATGACAACCATGAGCAGCAACATGCTTCGGAGTAGGGAGGCGTTCAGGGCAGCCCTGAGCCATACACGAGACTATGCACGTCGCCATCCGCGGGTTACGTTGTTGTTGGCGCTCCTTTTGTTAGTGCTCGTTCTGACACTCATGAAAGTGATTGGCTTAGGGCAGATTCTGACAGCGCTGGCTACGGCGGTGGCAATTCTAGTCGGGTACGCTCTGTACCAAGTGATGGTCAGCTATCGCCAAGCGAAACCATTCGAATTGCCGGAGACATCGGCAAAAAAAGATGTCGCGGATCCCGTCGGGGCCATGAAAATCGGACTCGAACGGGCTATCAGTTCTTTGAAGGACAGCATGTCGGGCGAGGGGGCTTTGTCCGCTCTTCCTTGGTACATGCTGATCGGCCCACCTGGTTCCGGAAAGACCACCGCGCTTAAGAATTCAGGTCTCCAGGCGTCATACCCTAAGGACAGTAAAGAACCTGATCGATCAGGCGCGACCCGGACTTGCGACTGGTGGGTGACGAACGAGGGATTCTTTCTCGATACGGCCGGACGGTACATCGAGCAAGAGGAAGACCGAAGAGAGTGGCTGGCACTGCTCGGCATGGTGAAGGAACAAGGACGACGAGTCCCATTACACGGTGTCCTCATCATGGTTAGCCTGCCGGATCTGTTGCGAGCCGACGACAACCAAATTGAGCTGCTTGCCGAGAATCTTCGGGCCAGGCTAAAGGAATTAGTCGAAGAGCTGGGGGTCGTGTTTCCTGTGTATCTCGTTTTCACGAAGTGCGATTTGCTGCGCGGCTTCGTTGAATTCTTCGAGAATGTGAACACAGTTGACCGGGAAGAGCAGGTCTGGGGCTACACGTTTCCTGCCCCGATTCCGCCTGGGATGACGCCTTCGGATCAATTCGAGGCGGCGTTTGGAAAAATGGTGCAAGCGCTACAAATCCGTCGTCATACGAGGCTGCTCTCGCTCCTCGGCTCAAAAAAACTTCAGGATGTCTTCAGCTTTCCGTTGCAGTTGAGCCAGGCCAAGCAGAGCCTGTCCCACTTTGTCGATCAACTGTTTCAGTCAGCTGGCCACCCAGACAGTGCATTGTTCCGAGGCTTTTACCTCACGAGCGCGACCCAAAAGGGCCATCCGCTGGACCAAGTGATCAACTCCGTCAATCACCGTGCCGGCTTGGCTGAGTCGACTGGGATTCAGCCGGGAGAACCAAAGGAGAAAGGCCCCTATTTCATCAAACAATTCTTTGCCGGCCTCGTCCTTCCGGACCAGAACCTCGCCCGGCTTTCATCCGCAGCCAAGCGACGGAGGATGTTCCGAGTACGCATGGCCACGGTTGGTGCTGCTGCGGTCGGCGCGGCCTGCGTGGCTGCAGCCGTCTATTCGTATTCTGTGAATAGAGAGCTCGGTCGGCAGATTCAAGAGAGTGCCGAAAATTCGTTCCAGGCCATCATTACGGAGCCGAAGACGTTCATCGACCACGTTCAAGATAAGAACTTCAATCGATTCCGCCAGCTGGTGCAAGTGCTGCAAGAGGGTTCGGAGGACGGTCCTCCCTTGAAGCGCCGATGGGGTATGAATCGAGAAGCGAACATTCATGAGTCGGCGAGAGATCTTTATGTTCGGCTATTCGACCGGCTCTACGCGATGGAGACGCGAACGCAATTAGAAGCTGCACTGGGAGGTTTTGTAGAAAATCCGTCGAAAATCCCGGCAGGCCGAGACAGTGACTTTTATTATTCACTTCTGAAGACCTATCTCATGCTGTCCCCCATCACTGATGGGAAGGAGCCGATTCTTCGAGATCAATCATTCCTCGCCGAATGGCTCAAGCAGATCTGGCACGATACACTGCCGGCTAAGTATGGGGAGAAAGCCACGCCTGATGTGGTGAAGGCGGTGGACCAACAGATCGAGACCTACAGCCGTGTGTTGTCCGAGTCGCAGGGCCTATTTCATCGGGATGGTGACTTGGTGAAGAAGACAAGGGCGGCGCTCCAGAGTTTGTCCTATCCCAAGCGCGTCTATGCGCGTGTTCAGCGGGAAATGATCAAAGAATACAAGCCGGAGCCGGTCACACTGGCCTCCCTGTTAAAGGGACAAAACGCCACTCTTCTGGAAAACAGCAAAGAGATTCCCGGCTACTTTACGCCGAAATTCGACAGCGGGCTGTTTGCCAAGACGAATAACCGGGTATTGGACCAAGCCGACAGGGATTCCTGGGTGCTGGACGTACCGCAGGGTCACGTCGAAGACGCGGTTCAGGATTTATATCGGGAAGACTATATCAATCGATGGTTCGATTTCCTGTCCTCCATCAAGATGCGACCTGCGAAAGAGACTACTGTCGCTATCCAGCGTTTAGAGGACGTGACTAAAGACAACGCTGAATTGGTGGCGCTGCTGGAAGCCGTCGACAAGAATACCTCTTTCAGCCAGCTCTCGAATATCGTCAGCGACGTCAGTAAGTGCCGGATCCCTCGGAGCGCGTCCTCCCATCCAGTGGCCGAAGCGTTCAATTCGTTTCATCAGTTTGTGGTCCCCTGTGCCGAAGGCGCTGGACTCAAGAAGTACAGGCTGGAGTTGCAAAACGTGAGGAACGCGCTGGTTCGTCGTGGCGAACCACAGGCTGTGTCCGACCTATCGAAAGCCAGAAATGAGGTGGAAGTTCTTATTCAAAATTTCGATCCAAGAACGCAGAAGGCTATCGGTAAGCTCCTTCGTGAGCCGATTATCATCATTCCGCCGCCCCCGCCCTGCCCGGAAGATTCATACCCATTCAAGCGGAACACAAAGCAAGAGATCACGATTACAAATTTCAGTGAATTATTTCGCCCCGAGACAGGTCGGTTACTGGAATTTTACAAATCGATCGTGAGTCCCGTGGCCTTAGAGAAGGACGAGGGCTATCGACAAGTAGAGGCAATTGCTGAGGCGTTCTTTCTTTCGCCTAGTCCCGACCCAGATGTGAAATTTGAAATGACACCCGAAGCCATCGGAGGAGTTGCGGTCAGCGACATTCGCCTCATGATTGATGGACAGGAACTGGATTATCGGAATGGGGACCCAGAATTCCCCAAGCCATTCCAGTGGCCCGGCCGGTCCGATTCAGGGGGAGCTCTGTTGCAAGTCGTCGTGGACGGCAAGTCCTATGACAAACGGTTTGACGGTCGGTGGGGCCTGTTCCGTATGCTCGAAGAAGGCCACGCTAAGGTGAATCGGAAAGATCCATCAGAACTTCGGTTGGCTTGGACAATCGGGATCGGCGCTACCAAGCCCGTCGTCGTCGGATTCAAGTTGAAGGCCGAACGTTCGAAACATCCGTTCGCTCCTCGATTCTTTGAGAACTTCCACTGTCCGAACGGCGATGTTGGCGCTGTCCGAGAAGGTCGATAAAACATGGTGACGGACCTGACGACAGAGTGGCGAGAAATCGGGGCAAAACCCATCAGCCTCGACGCGCCGGCGGGCAGCCCCGTCAGGGATGATGCCGACTTTCTCTCCATGCAGGATGAGATCCAAAAATTGGAGTCCATGACCGGCGAGCCGGTGAACTGGAAGGATATCGTGGCCGGCGGCAGGACCGTTCTCGGCGAAAAATCAAAGGACCTGCTCGCGGCCAGTTACGTTTGTCTCGCTTTGTTGCATGAAGAAGAGTTTCAAGGGCTTGCGGCGGGGCTGGCCTGCTTGCACGAAATGCTCGCGCATTATTGGGATACTTTCTATCCGGATGCCAAACGTGTGCAGAAGAGGATCGATGTGCTCGTCTGGCTGGGTGAAAAGCTGGAGGCGGCTGTCGGGGGGAAGTCGCTCTTGCCTCGTGATCTTGAAGGGGGTCAGACCTGTGAGGTGCTCACTCGCACCCTTGACAGTCTCTTGGTCGAGAAGCTGGCTGACAAGGCACCGGGATTCGCCGGGCTTCGAAACGTCCTGCTTCAGCACATCGAGAAGCTGGGTCAGTCTGAGGCCAAACTTCAAGGAACCGGGAAAGAGGTGCAGAGGGCTGAGGGGCAGCCACCAACCTCCGGAGGCCCACGAACCATTGCCACGGTCGAGGATTGTCGAGGTGCATTGCAGGAGGCTGAAGCACTCATTCGCCGAGCCGCTGCGTACTCCAGGACTCAGGACTCGTCTCTGCCATGGCCTTATCGCATGGTGCGAGCCGCCACATGGGTGACTCTTCAAATGCCCTCCCCCCTCAGCGATGGTTTGTCGAGGATTCCGCCGCCTGCGCCTCATGTGGTGCATCGATACCAAGAAATGCAGGAGAAGGGACTCTGGGCTCAACTCTTGGACCAAGCTGAGTCGCAATTTCCAGATTCGCCGTTCTGGCTCGATCCGCATCGGCTCACGGTTCGAGCCTTGGAGCAACTGGGGCCGTCGTACAGGTCAGCCAAAGAGGCTGTCGAGGGCGAAATGAGGGAGTTGATGAACAGACTCCCGGACTTGCCGACGTGCCGCTTCTCCGATGAGATGCCGTTTGCGAACGAAGAGACGAAGCAGTGGATCGAGGATCTGCAGAAAAAGGAGGAATTGGAATCCACCGACGGAAGAGGCGATAGGAAGCTCGCAAGAGAAGACGAGCGGTTGTATGAAGTTCGAAGGCAAGCAACCACGTTGGTGGAACAGGGGCAAGTGCGAGAAGCGATCGGTCTGCTGCAGCATGAATCAGCCGGGGTCACTTCGGAACGAGACCGGTTCCTGCTGAAGCTGGAGGCCGCCAAGCAATGTCTGCGCGCAGGCTACCCGACCATGGCACTGTCGCAACTTGAAGGTCTCGATGAGGGTATTGCGAGGTTTGCCCTCGATGTTTGGGAGCCAAGCCTCTCGGTGGACGTGTGGAGGACGATGTGGCAGGTCCTGCAGCAATTGCTGCGAGATTCCAAGCAGCCAGCCTCGGAGTGGGCGAGCCGGGCGGAGACCGTCTACCGTCGCATCTGCCGGGTGGATATGCTCTCCGCGTTTGAAATGGAGTCCAAGCGTAAGTCGGCCAGGACAGCTCGATAACGTCAAGAATTGAGTCCTCTTGGGGGACTCGCACAGGAAGGAGCGCATCATGGCAGGGGGGAAAGAAGGCTCTGTGGCACCGGAAGAGAGAGTCAATATTGTCTTCAAGCCGGGGACTGAAGGAGCCCAAGAAGAAAAAGAACTTCCTTTGAAGATGGTGTTCATGGGCGATTTCACCCTGCGGCCGGACGACACACCGTTGGAGGACAGAAAGAAGATCCGAATCGACAAGAGCAATTTCGACGACGTCATGCGAAGCCTGAACCTCGAGCTGTCGATGACGGTTCCCAATAGGTTGTCCGGTAAAGAGGGGGAAGATCTGCCCGTCACGGTTCGGGTCGGCGGTTTGAAGGATTTCAGCCCCGACTCCATCGCCCAGCAGGTGCCGGAGTTGAACAAGCTGCTGGAGTTGCGGGCGGCGCTCC
>Ga0154020_10011233_pt1 | contig 10209 bp, 8 predicted proteins | sample Klosneuvirus_201_FD_109709 | JGI IMG/M metagenome (GOLD analysis project Ga0154020, IMG submission 109709) | Active sludge microbial communities from wastewater, Klosterneuburg, Austria - Klosneuvirus_20160825_MG | ecosystem: Engineered > WWTP > Aerobic digester > Activated sludge | place... | reverse complement strand
GATCGGCGAGTTCCGGGAACTGTTTACCCGCCAGCAGCGGTGACAGCACCGCGCCGACCGGCCCCGGATACACACTCCGGTAGGCGTGGCCGCTGGCCTGACGGTACACGGGGCAGACATTCAGGCAGGCGCCGCAGCGGATGCAGCGCAGGATCTCGCGGCAATCGCTGGCCAGCACCTCCGAACGCCCATTATCGACAAAAACCACGTGTGTCTCCTCGGGCCCGTCCTCCTGGGGCGCCGCCTTCGGACCCCGAATGAACTCGGTATAGACCGTCAGCTGCTGACCCGTCCCGCTCCGCGCCAGCAGATTCAGCAACAGGCCGAGATCGCGATCCCGCGGCAGGATCTTTTCGATGCCGATCATCGCGATGTGACACTTGGTCGCGGCGAGACAGAAGCGGGAGTTGCCCTCGTTGGTCACGAGCACGATCCGGCCACTCTCGGCCACCACGAAGTTGGCGCCGGTCAGGCCGACATCGGCCTCGAGGTACTTGTGCCGCAGGTGGGCCCGCGCCCGCCGGGTGATCGTCTCCGGATCATCGTTGTAGGCACCGAGACCGTGCCGCTCGAACGACGTCGCGATCTCGCGGCGGTTCTTATGGATGATCGGCTTGACGATGTGCGAAGGATGGTCGCCGTCGATCTGGATGATGAACTCGCCCAGATCCGTCTCCACACATTCGATACCCTTCTTTTCCAGAAAGTGCCCGAGTTCCGTCTCCTCGCTCACCATGGTCTTCGCCTTGACCATCTTTTTCGCGCCCCGCGCCTGCAGGATCGAGTAGACCGCCTCGTTGGCGGCCTCGGCGGTCGACGCCCAGTGCACAATGACCCCGTTGGCCTGCAGCCGGGCTTCCACAGCCGGCAGGTAGGTGTCGAGATTTTCCACGACATGCTGCTTGATCTCCCCGGCGATCTGGCGGAGTCGGTTCGGATCGGCGTAGTGATCGAACAGTACGGACGTGCGCTTTTCGTGACCCGCCTTGGAACCGCTGTGCACGGACTCCCGGGTGTCGGCCCGCAGGTTGGCGGCGAACTGGTCGATTTGCTGGAATTTCATCGATGGACCCGGGAGTGCTAAATCAGACCACCCTGGCGCAGGGCATCGCGCAAGACCTGGACCGCGTGCAACACCTTGATCGGTTTGCCCTCTTTTTCGGCCAGACCGCCGAGGTGCATGAGACAACTCATGTCGGCCGAAACCAGGGCGTCGGGCGCGACGGCCCGGATATGGTCGAGCTTCAGGCCGCCCATGGCCGACGAGATGGTCGGAAAACTGACCGAGAAGGTACCGCCAAAACCGCAGCACTGCTCCCCTTCGCCAAACGGTGCCACGGTCAATCCCGCGATCGAACCCAGCAGGCGCGTCGCCGCTTCTCCGGTGCCGGTGCCGCGCGAGTGACACGAACGATGAAAGGCGACCTTGGCGTCGTAGCGACCCGGCCAGGACGTGATCCCGAGACCGTTCACGATGAAATCCAGCACTTCCCACGTGCGCCGTCCCAAGGCCTCGACCGAGGCGCGATCCGACTCCTTTTCAAATTCCAGCGGTGCGCCATGGAACAGCATCGCCGCACACGAACCGCTCGGCACCACCACCGGCAGGTCCCCGGAAAACGTGCGTACCGTGTGCCGCACCACCTTGCGCGACGCCTCCCAGTCGCCGCCATTGAACGCCGGCTGCCCGCAGCAGGTTTGTCCTTCGGGGAACTCCACCTCCACTCCCAAGTGCTCAAGCACCTCGACGGTCGCGCGCGCGACGTCGTCGTAGAACGCATCACACAGGCATGTCGCCATCAGTTGCACCCGACGCTGAGTGATCGGCGGCCGCTCGTGGTTTAGCATAGCAAAGAGGTCGGGACCGTAAAGAATGCCCTCACCGGCGCAACCCAATTGAACACTTCTGATAGATTTTGGTAGATTGTGACAGATTTCATTGGCACCGTGCCATTTTCCCCTTCCCCGTTTCGCTGCCTATGTCCTCCTCCCCGCTCTACGTCGCCGCCGTCGACCTCGGCGCCACCAGCGGCCGCGTCATTCTCGGCACCTGGTTCAAAGACAAACTCGCGCTGCGCGAGATTCACCGCTTTCCGAATACGTTCCACTCCCTCGACGGGCACGACTACTGGAACATCGGCGGCCTCTGGCATGAGGTCCAGCTCGGCCTCAAGGCCGTGGCCGCGGCCCTGCCTAAAGGGGAGCGGCTGGCTTCGATCGGCGTGGACACCTGGGGGGTGGACTACGTGCTGCTCAATGACGCCGGTCGACTGGTGTTCCCGGTGCATGCCTACCGCGACAGCCGGACGCAGCCGGGGCTGAAGCGTCTCGGCGATACCCGCGCCGCCCGCGACCGGATCTACGCGGCGACGGGCATTCCAAACGTGTTTTACAACACCTCGCTGCAGTTGGAGGAAACCGTCGCCAGTTGTCCCGCCATCACGGACCTCGCGACGCGCTGCCTCTTCCTGCCGGATTACTTCAACTACCTGCTGTCGGGCAAGATGGCGGTCGAATTTTCCATCGCCAGCACTTCGCAGCTGATCGACGTCCACAGCAAGGACTGGTCGCGCCCGGCCCTCGATCACTTCCGCCTCCCGCCGTCGTGGTTCAGCACGCCGGTACCGGCGGGGACCCGACTCGGCACCCTGCAAAAGTCCGTCGCGGGCGACTTGCCTGCGCTGAAGGGCACCCGCGTCATCGCGGTCCCGGGACACGACACCGCGTGCGCCTACGACGCCATGCCGGCTTCGCCCGACGGCACGGACCTCTATCTCAGTTCCGGAACTTGGTCATTGGTGGGGTTCGAAGGAGACCGCCCGGTGCTCGGTGAGGAAGCGCAGGCAGCGCGCATTTCCAACGAACGCACCGGCGATGGACGCTACCACCCCCTGACCAATGTCATTGGACTTTGGTTGCTGGAGGGCACGTTGAAGGACTTCGCGGCCCGGCCCAAGTCCGACCGCGAGTGGGCTGCGTTGATCACCGCGGCGGAAGCGCTCCCGGCGCCCCGCGTGTTGATTGATGTGGTTGACCCTGCGCTGACCAACCCGCTCTCGATGCGGGCGGCGCTCGATGCCCAGCTCAAGAAACGACGCGTGAAACCGCCGAAGGACCTCGCTGGATATGTCCGTTTGATCTGCGAATCGCTCGGTCGCGGCCATGCCGACGCCAAACTCGCATTCGAGCGGCTGGCCGGTCGCACGTTCCAGCGGATTCTCATGGTGGGAGGCGGCGCGAAGAACCGCCTGCTCTGCCAAGCTACTGCCAACGCCTGCGGCATTCCCGTCGTGGCCTTTGATCTCGAAGGCTCCGCCGTCGGCAATCTCGCCAGTCAATTGATTGCATTGAAAGCCGTCAAAGACCTGCCGGAGTTCCGCCGGCTGCAGGCGGCGAACCTGCACCAGCGCCGCTACACGCCCCGACCCTGACCGTGACCGGAGGGTTCAGCGGCGAATCGGATCGGAGGTTGCAATGGGCCGTGAATCACAAACAGTCCTGACTTCGCCCAAAAGACCATGCTGAAGAAGTTGATTGCGAAGTTGCGCCGTACACTCGGCCCTTCGACCGATGCCAAACCCGCCAAAGAGGCGGCCAAACCCTCGCTTCCCGCGTCGCAGCACCCGGCCCGTACGGTCCACGCTGAATCCACCCGGAAACGAGAGACCCGCCCCAAGACCGGCGACCGCGCCGAACGCGCGCCGCGCGAGGGTTCTTCCCAGGGGAGCCAGGAAGGCCGTTCACGCGGTCCGTCCCGTCACTCCGGCTCCGGCTCATCGGGTCCGGAACGCGGCCGCGGCCGCGACCGGGAACGCTCGCGTACCTACGAGAACGACGGTCCCAAACCCGCCAGCCCGGCGCCCTCGGCGCCCAAACGATCCCGTACCCCGCGCGCCCAGCCCGAGGTCCCGAAGGTCGAGTCTGCCTTTTCCTTGCTCGGTCTCACCGATCGCATCGCCTACGCCGTGCAGGAAAAGGGCTATACCGACCCCACCCCGATTCAGACGCAGGGCATCCCGGTGGTGCTGTCGGGTCGGGATGTCATCGGGTCGGCCCAAACCGGCACCGGCAAGACGGCGGCGTTTGCGCTTCCGATCCTGCAACGGCTCGACTCCAAGGTGGGACACCCGCGGTGTCTGGTCCTCGAACCGACGCGCGAACTGGCCCTTCAGGTCGAAGAAGCCTTCAAGACCTACGGCAAGTACACCAATCTCGACGTGACCGTCATCTATGGTGGCGTGGGCTACGGCAAGCAGCGGGAAGATTTGGAGAATGGGGTCGATATCATTGTCGCCACTCCCGGCCGTCTCCTCGACCACATGGAACAGGGCGCGATCAGCCTGGCCGGGGTCGAAATCCTCGTCATGGACGAGGTGGATCGCATGCTCGACATGGGCTTCCTCCCCGACGTCAAACGCATCGTCTCCAAGATTCCAAAGTCCCGGCAGACCCTCTTTTTCACCGCTACCATCCCGCCGGAAATCGCCTCGCTCGCCAGCTGGGCCTTGCACGAGCCAGTCGAGGTGAAGATCGGCCAGCGGCGCTCGGCGGCGGAAACGGTCGCCCACGCGTTTTATCCGGTCGTGGCCTCTCAGAAATTTGACCTGCTGCTGACGCTGCTCGAAGCCACCCAGTTCAAGAGCGTCATCATCTTTTGCCGGACCAAGATGGGCGCGGACCGCATCGCGCACCGTCTGCTCGCGGCGAAACACACCGTGGGCGTGATTCACTCGGACCGCAGCCAGCGGGAACGCGTGGAGTCACTCGATGGTTTCAAGTCCGGCAAGTTTGAAGTGCTGGTGGCGACCGACATTGCCGCCCGCGGTCTCGACATCGCCGGCGTCTCGCACGTCATCAACTACGACGTGCCGGAAAATCCGGAGGACTACGTGCATCGCATCGGCCGCACCGGCCGGGCGCAAAACACGGGCGAAGCCTTCACGCTGGTGACCGAGGACGACGTGCGGAATGCGCGCTCAATCGAACGGTTCATCAACACGCCGATTGAACGGAAGAAATTCCCCGACTTTCCTTACATTTATTCGGCGCTCTTTGACGAAACCAACCAGGCTGCGGCCGCCGCGGCCGCCAAACCCGCCAGCCGCTTGACCCGCGGCGGGCGCAGGTAGCGTCAAGCATCGGATCTCAGACGGGTGTGACACACCCCGCAGCCGTCTGAAACCCCTGTCGGGTCCGGGGTTAACATTCATCGGGGGGCCCCTTGCCCCATGCTGACGGGTGTATGAAGTCTCCCTTCTCCCCTCCAACCCTGAAACTGTTTTATGGACAAGGTACGCATTGGCATCGTCGGTCTCGGTAACATGGGGTCCGCACATGCGGCCAACATCCAAGCCGGAAAGATCCGGCAGCTCGAACTCACGGCGGTGAGCGATATGGATACCGCCCGGTTCGCCCGTGTCCCCGGAGTCAAGGGCTTCGCCCAGGTGGATGACATGATGTCCTCCGGTCTGATCGATGCCATTCTGATTGCCACGCCGCACTACGACCATACGTCCCTCGGCATCAAGGCGCTGAAGGCCGGGCTGCACGTCATGGTCGAAAAGCCGATCTCGGTCCATCGCGCCGACGCCGAGCGCCTGATCGCCGCCTACAGCAACAAGAAGCAGGTCTTCGCCGCGATGTTCAACCAGCGGACCGACCTCTACTATCGGAAGATCCGGCAATTGATCCAAAGCGGTGAGCTGGGGGAATTGCGTCGCGTAAACTGGATCATCACCAACTGGTTCCGTACCGAGGCGTACTACGGCAGCGGTGGCTGGCGGGCCACGTGGGCGGGTGAAGGCGGCGGCGTGCTGCTCAATCAGTGCCCGCACAATCTCGACCTCTTCCAGTGGATGTTTGGCATGCCGACCTCGATCCGCGCCTTCTGCAAGTTCGGCCGCTACCACGACATCGAGGTGGAGGACGATGTCACCGCCTACTGCGAATTCGCCAACGGAGCGACCGGCGTTTTCATCACGTCGACCGGGGAAGCCCCCGGCACCAATCGTCTCGAAATCGCGGCCGAGCGCGGCCGGTTGGTCTACGAAAACGACACCATTTCCTTCACACGGAACGAGGTTCCGATGTCGGAGTTCTCGAAGTCGTCAACCCAGGCGTTCGCGCGGCCCGACAGCTGGGATATCACCGTACCCGCGGCGAGTCACGGCGGCCAGCACAACGAGATTCTCCAGAACTTCGTCGATGCGATCCTGCACAACGCCACGCTGCTGGCCCCTGCGGTCGAGGGCATCCATTCGGTCGAGCTGGCCAACGCCATGCTCATGTCGGCCTGGACGGATGAGGCGGTGACGCTGCCGATCGACGGCAAAAAGTACGAGCGGCTGCTCAAGCAAAAGATCGCGGAGTCGGCCCGGACGAAGAAGAAGGCGCGCAAGGTCGTCGCCGGGAATGAGGACTTCGCCAAGTCATTCGGTCGCTGACCCCGCCGTCCATGAAGCTCTCCCAGGTCGCGATCCAGCTCTACACGCTGCGGCAGCACTGCCAGACCGCGGCGGATTTCGCGGCCACCGCCGCCCGGGTGCGGGCGATCGGCTACACTGCGGTGCAGATCAGCGGCGCAGGCCCGATCCCGGAGGCGGAGTTGGTCTCCATCTGCCGGAACGAGGGTCTGACCATCTGCGCCACGCATGAACCGGGGGCGCAGATCCTCGACGACACCACGCGGGTGATTGACCGCCTGCACCAGCTCGGCTGCCGGCTGACGGCCTATCCGTTCCCGGCGGGTATCGACTTTACGGATGCCCAAGTGGTCGAAACGCTCGTGCGCAAGCTCGACGCGGCCGGCGCCCGGCTGCGGGAAGCGGGGCTGGTCCTCGGCTACCACAACCACGGCATTGAGTTTGTGAAGTACAAGGGTGCACCGGTGCTCGACTACATCTACGCGGCCACGCGGCCCGAGAACCTGGTCGGCGAGCTCGACACCTATTGGATCCACTACGGCGGCGGTGACGTCGTCGAGTGGTGCCGCAAACTTCGCGGCCGCCTGCCCTTCATCCACCTGAAGGACTACGGATACACCAAGGAGAACAAACCCACCTACTGCGAAATCGGTGCGGGCACCCTGCCCTTTAACCGCATCGTCGCCGAAGCCGAGGCGTCCGGCTGCGAATGGTTCATCATCGAGCAGGACACCACCCCGGGCGACCCGTTTGACTCCATCCGCCAGAGCTTCGACTACGTCCGCGCTCATCTCGTTTCGTAAGCCTCCGCCCGCCATGCCGCTCTCCCAGCCCTACCTGCCCGAGGACTTCCTCCTGACGACCGCTTGGTCGCGCAAGCTCTACTTCGACCACGCCGTCAAGCAGCCGATCTACGACTACCACTGCCACCTGCCCCCCGACCAGATCGCGGGCAACAAGCAGTTCGCCAACCTGACCGAGATCTGGCTCGGCGGCGACCACTACAAGTGGCGGGCGCTGCGCGCGGCGGGCGTGCCGGAGGACCTCATCACCGGCAAGACCTCGAGTGACTACGACAAGCTGCTCGCGTTCGCCCGTGCTGTGCCACAGCTCGTGCGCAATCCCCTGCACCACTGGTCGCACCTGGAACTGCGCCGTTTCTTCGGCATCGACCTCCTCATCAACGAGGCCAATGCGCCGAAGATCTGGGAGGCGGCCAACGCCAAGCTGCGCACGCCGGCCCTCTCGACCCACGGTATCCTCACCAGCAACCGCGTCAACGTCGTCTGCACCACCGACGACCCGGCCGACACGCTCGAGCACCACCTGGCCATCGCCAAGAGCGGGCTGGGCACCCGCGTTTATCCGACCTTCCGCCCCGACAAGGCGATGGTGGTCAACGCCCCCGCCGTCTTCAATCCGTGGTGCGACCTCCTGTCCCAGCGCAGCGGCATCGAGGTCAAATCCCTCGCCACGCTGCTCGAGGCGCTCGACCAGCGCCACGGCTTTTTTCACTCGATCGGCGGACGGTTGTCGGACCACGGTCTGGAAGCGCTGCCGGATGTCGACTGCACCGAGCGCGAGGCCGCCGCCATCTTCAACCAGGCGCGCAGCGGCACCGCGGCCACGCCGGACCAGACGGCGAAGTTTGTCTGGTTCATCATGGTTTTTCTCGGCCGCCTCGACGCCAAGCGCGGCTGGACCAAGCAGCTCCACCTCGGGGCGCTGCGCAACAACAACAGCCGCCTGCTCAAGCGCCTGGGCGCCGACGCCGGCGTCGACTCGATCGGCGATTTCCCGCAGACCCGCGCTCTTTCGCGCTACCTCGACACGCTCGACCGCGACAACCAGCTGCCGAAGATCGTGCTCTACAATCTGAATCCGGCGGACAACTACGCGTTCTCCACCATGATCGGGAACTTCCAGGATGGCACGACCCCGGGCAAGCTCCAGTTCGGCTCCGGCTGGTGGTTCCTCGACCAGAAGGAGGCGATGGAGTGGCAGATCAACGCGCTGTCGCAGCTCGGCCTGCTCTCCCGGTTCGTCGGCATGCTGACCGATTCGCGCAGTTTCCTCAGCTACGTGCGCCACGAGTACTTCCGGCGCCTGCTTTGCAGCATGATCGGAGCCGACGTCGAGGCCGGGCTGATCCCGGCCGACGAGGCCGAGGTGGGCAAGCTGATCCGCGACATCTGCTACGACAACGCCGCCGGTTATTTCGGCCTGCAGGCCGGCCAGCTCTAGCACCTTCGGCTCAACTCCTGTCCGGCGGACGCGATCGATTTCCACCATGCACATCGGCATTTGCGCCACCCCCGCGGATATCGCCCCGCTCCAGGAACTGCCCTTCGACTTCATCGAGGCGCACGTGCAGAACCTGCTGCTGCCGGAAAAACCGGACAGCGCGTTCGCGCCTAATGCCGCCGCCACCCTCGGCTGCGCCCGGCCGACACCGGCGGCCAACTGTTTCCTGCCCGCGGACCTCAAGGTCACGGGTCCCTCGGTCGATTCCGCCCGGCTCGCCCGCTATGCCGAGGTGGCCTTCGCCCGGGCTGCCTCCCTCAATCTGCGGACCTTTGTCTTCGGCTCCGCCGGAGCCCGGCAGATGCCGGAGGGCTGGTCCGCCGTCCGGGGCTTCGAACAGTACGTCGAAGCCCTGCAGGTGGTGGCACCCATCGCCCAGCGTCACGGTATCCAGGTGGTGGTCGAACCGCTCAACCGGGTGGAGTGCAACCTCGTCAACACGATCGACGAAGGCGCGGAGGCGGTCCGCCGCTGCAACCATCCCAGTGTGCAGCTGCTGGTGGATTTCTTCCACATGCTGCGCAATGGAGAGGCTCCCGACCCCATCGGTCGTCATGCCGCTTTGGTTACGCACGCCCACCTCGCCGAGGATGTGGACCGGCGCGAACCGGGGTTCCGCGGAGACGACTTTCGTCCGTTTTTGCGGCAACTGCGCAAGGCCACCCGCTGCCAGCGGCTGACCATTGAGTGTGTCTGGTCCACGAGCATGCCCGCCGGTGTCGCCGGCGCAGTGGCCGAAGTCCGCCGCCAGCTCGCCGACGCGGGCTACTAACAGCCGGCACCCGCCCTAGCGCCGGCCGGCCCGGCCCAGTGTCATCCGCCGGATGACACTGGGCAGACGATCAATCGAGGCCCCGCGCCGCCACCTCGTCCTCGTCCCAGCCAAAGTAGTGGCCCAACTCGTGCAGATACGTCAGTTTGACTTCGTCGCGGAAGATTGCCGGATCTTCTTCTGAATACTCCCACAAGTTCCAGATAAACAATAAGATCTGAGGCGGAGGTTCGGAATTTTCTCCGATCGGTTCCCCATGGGGTGGGCCAACGAACATGCCGAGGATGTCCGGTTCGAATTCGTCGCCGAGGATGTCGTCGCTGGGCGAGTCGTGGCAGATGACTGGCACGGATTGAGCCAGATTGCGCAGCGCCGGAGGCAGTTTTCGCTGGGTGGCGGCAACCGTCGCTTCGGCGATGGCAATGAGTTCGGCGAGCGTCATGGAGGCATTGATTGTAACCTCGCGGGCGGCAAGTCGTCTATCTCTCAGTTGCCGGCACGTCTGCCGTCACTCCCAACTCACTCCTCTGATATGAAAGCGTTTAAGTATATCCTCCTCGCGTTCGCCTTGATTGCACCGGTCGTCCTTCCCGCCGTTCAGGCGCAGGACAAACCCAAGGGTGAAGGCAAGGGCATGCGGGGCGATCGCCTCAAGATGATGCAGGAAGAACTCGCTCTGACCGAAGACCAGGTGGCCAAGATCAAACCCAT
>Ga0154020_10011232_pt1 | contig 10210 bp, 6 predicted proteins | sample Klosneuvirus_201_FD_109709 | JGI IMG/M metagenome (GOLD analysis project Ga0154020, IMG submission 109709) | Active sludge microbial communities from wastewater, Klosterneuburg, Austria - Klosneuvirus_20160825_MG | ecosystem: Engineered > WWTP > Aerobic digester > Activated sludge | place... | reverse complement strand
TGGTGGGGTTGCTTGCGGAATCAGTCAAGGACCAGTTCAGAAGATTTACCGGGTTGGTGCTGACGTTCTGAATCTCTATCCAGTCCGCCGTCTGACTGGCGTTGGTCAGGCTGCGCGTATTGCTGGCCATGAACTCCGAAATGACGACGGGGCTGGCCGCTTGAAGCTGGGGAAGCGCCAGACCAAGGAGAGCGGAAATGACGAACGACAGTCTTTTCATAGGTTGATGCGGGTTGTGTGACAAAGCTGTCACAACCTCATTCGAATTGGAACAGGTTTTTTGACGGGAGCGCCCACAATCACGGGCGAACAGCCTTCAGGTGACTCATTAAAAACAACGAGCTTGAAGGCGCCTAAAGCCGTGCCGGCGCACTCCAACGCCCATCCTGCCACGCCCGCGCCATCAGCTTCGCGCCGGAGGGAAGATTGAGCGGCGTCTCGTATGCCTTTGCCTTCGGCGACGGTTGTCCGCCCGAGAGCCGAGGATCGGAACCATCGAGCGTGAAATAGATTCTCGCGGCGCTCGCGGAGAGCGTCACGCGTCCTCGAACGCCGCCCTGCCCCGCTCCGGCGGCGGCGACTTCCGGCGTGGCAATGAACTGGCGATCCACCCACGCCATCCGCTGGGCGATGAATCCCTTCATGTAGTTGATCTCGTCCTCGTAGGTTTTGCCAACAAACGTATTGGGCCAGATGCGACGGCTGAGAATCGGCCAGCGCTGGAAGTTACGGACTCTTGCCTCGCCCAGGTCCGCCACCAACGCATCGATGCGTGCGTTGAGATTCGACAGGCTGAAAACCGTCGCTCGCACCTCCGCCAATCGGTCCACGTAGCGTTGACCAAAATCGGGATCTTCAAACAGCCGGCGGAAATAGGAATACTGCTGGTCGTCCAACTGCGGCCAGTACCAGTATTCGGCGATCTGTCCCTGCTTTCCATTGGCGTTGCCGTAGCTGAGGTTCCAGTCCCAGATCGGCTCCATCTTGATCTTCCCGCCGCGGTCCTTCTGGAAAAACGTGCTGAACCGAAAGCCATCGATGTTCTTCGTGAGTTCCACGATCAGGTGATGGTCGATGAATGAATCAACATCGATATACGCAGCGTAGCCTTTCACGGGATCCTTGAACTCCGGTCCGTAAAGCACGCGTTCGAACTCATTCAGATGCCGCACCAACCACGCCTTCTGAAGCGGCGTGATCTCGTCGTCCTTCGGCTCAACATAAAAGAACTCGTTGCCCTGCCCCGTGCGAAACGTCTCATCCGCACCACGATTGAAGCCTTGGTTCACCTGATCGAAGTTCTGAATTCGCACCTGGCCATCGATCCGTTGCGGAGGCTGGACTTGGAATCGGAATTGTTCCTCGACCGGCATTCCACCCTCGCGCCGCATGCGCCGTCCCCCGCCCGTCGCCGGCATGAAACCATTCGGGTCCGCCGGAAAACCGCCCGGGCCACTCTGAAAACTGCGCGAACCGCCGCCGCCGAATCCACCACCCGGCCGCCCTTCCACCGTGGGAGTCGTCTCCCCACGATCATCCCAGTGATCCTTCTTGAAAATGTAGCCACCCGAAAGGGCCGGTTCCGCTTTGTCGTCGGTGGACAGCTTCGCGATGTTCACGCGTCCCTTGCTGCGCTTGATCTTTTCTTCAAGGACGTAAACGCCCATGTAATGGCGCTTGCTCATCCGGCCGCCGACTTGATTCAGGAACAGCTCCACGAACTTCGTCCGCGACGCGTAACGTCCCATCTGCCGGCTCAGGTCATAGGTCAGCACGTCGCGCAACAACGTCTTGTCCGGATACGGCGCGTAGAGCACCCAGTCGCTGTCCTCGGGAAATCCGAGTATCGAAACCGACCGGGATTGTCCGGCGTCGTCACGAGTCTTGAGAGAGAAGGAACGCTTCAGATAACGCAGCGAGGAATGCCCGCGTAAATTGAGATCACCGCGCCCGTCGAAATCCGGTTCGGCATTAATCGCACTCTGCCCGTTCTTCTCGTCAATAAAACGCACCGAACTCTTCACCTTGGAATCGCGAAGAATCTCCTTCCCGAACGTGTTCAGGATCACGATGGGCAGGTTGCTGGTGAAACTCTCGAGCTCCTTTTCAATGATCGTGTAGGTCTGCGAAAGCACCGGACCGACCGCCTTTCCGCCTTCGAAGACACGTGCGCGCACCTGGGTCGTCCCGGTCAATCGAAGTTCCGCCGGGAACAGTTCGGACTTCTCGGAAGGATCGCTGCCATCCAGCGTGTAGCGGACCGTCCCGGCTCCGGTTGCGCTACCGGCGGCGACTTGAACCGACCCGGCAAAAACGCCTCCGCCAGGGGAAAACTTGGGCAGCGGACCGGTCGGTTTCTCCACCTTCGGCGTCGCCGCCAGGCAGACCGTAAGCAGGAGACTCCAAATCATTGCCGCCGCAACAATTCGCCGCATGGTTCGAGAACGCTCGGGCATGGGCTGGATTTAAGCCCGAATACCAACGCCTCCTCCACATAAAACTTCGGGAAGTTCCCGGCCTCCCACCAACGCATCCCCTCCATCACTCTCCGCGAAATCCGTTCGGACAACGACGTTGGCAAACCTGCTGCTAAGTAGCCATCAGTCACATGCATCAACCAAAGCCTTCGCAGAAAAATCGAACGCTTAGGAACGTCTTCCTCGAAGGCGCAGCCCTCGCCCCATCATTTTCCTCCCGTCCGTTCCCTACTCTGTTTAACCCCGCTTCACTGAACACGTCACGACCCACTCAAATCATGAAAGCAACCCACACCGCCACCAAAACGCGCCAGAATCATTCGCCAATCAAGCCGACTCTCAGTCGCAACGACGCCCAGCTCTTCCTCGGTCACAAGGTTCTCGGTGGTCGTCGCATCCTTATGCGACTCGCCACACCGACCGATTCCGCATCGACCAGCACCGACGGTTCCTCCGGCGGACGCTCCTACTAGAGCCCGCGTTGATCCGGGACAACCACGTCCCGAATCCTGACTTCCAGCCCGGCCAGATGTCTCAACTCTGGCCGGGCTGTCTCGTTTCCAGACATCGCGACGTCAAGCCTCGGTGAATTTGCGCTCGCGCTTCGCGTCGATAAATGGTCTTTCAACCGGACCATTTAACCCGACATCAGACAAACCACATGCGCCTAACTTCGCTTCTGCTCGCCGCCGGATTCGCCGCCAGCACCGCCTTCGCCCAAACCGTCACCACCAACAAACCCGCCGCGAAACCGCCGGCGCAGAAGAAGGAACGCAAAGGCACCAAGTGGGATCTCATGGACGTCGGTCCGTTCTTCAGCAGCGCCGTCGCCGGCAAACCGCAAACCTTCAAAGGCATCACCATCAAGCTCGGCACCAACGCCAGTATCTGTTTCGACACCGAAGTGATGCGCATGTCCGCTGGCTGGACCGGCGGTTTCCTCCGCCTGCCGACTGGCCGAGACGGTCTCGAAGGCGTGCCCGAAGTCATCGGCAACATCGCCTTCGCCACGCCGAAGCTGCCGGGCTGGGGCAAGGCCGGCGTGTTCGATGACCCGCGTTCCGTACCCGTCGAAGATCCGAAGGGACGTCCCGCCGGCGCGATGCCGCGCGACTGGGCGCACTGGAGCGGCGTGTACGTGAACGGCGACAAAGTCATCCTCAGCTACACCGTCGGCGACGCGCGCGTGCTCGAACTCCCCGGCTTCAGCGAGACGTCCGGCCTGCCCATTTTCACGCGCTCCTTCCAAATCGAAAGCGGCAAGGCGCCGCTCGATCTCCTCGTCCACGAAGACAGCGGCGCGAGTGTCTTTGTGGATGGCAACCTCGCCGCCGCCAAGCAAGGCGATACCGTCACCGCCGCCGCGCTGATCGGCGAGAAAGGTTCCTGGACATCGCTCAAGCCCGGTCGTCTCACGCTGAACGTTCCCAAGGCGAAATCCTTCCAAGTCGCCATCTGGTCCGGCGCGAAAGCGGATCTCCCGAAGTTCCAGAAAGCCGTCGCCGGCAAAGTGAAGCTCCCGAATCTCAAGTCGCTCGCCAAGGGCGGCGCCGCGCAGTGGACGCCCACCCTCGTCACCACTGGCAAGCTCGGCACCAACGACGGCCCGTATGTCGTCGATACCCTCCCGCTCCCGGAAGAGAATCCGTGGAAGTCCTGGATTCGTTGCAGCGGGTTCGATTTCTTCTCCGGCGGCAAACGTGCCGCCGTCTGCTCCGTCAGCGGCGACGTATGGATCGTCGATGGCATCGATGACAAACTCGCGAAGCTCACCTGGAAACGCTACGCCACCGGACTCTTCCAACCGCTCGGCCTGAAGATCGTCGATGACAAGGTTTACGTTCTCGGCCGTGACCAGATCACGCGCCTGCACGATCTCAACAAGGACGGCGAAGCGGACTTCTACGAGAACTTCAACAACGACGTTTGCATCACCTCCGAGTATCACGAGTTCGCGCTCAACCTTGAAACCGATTCCAAGGGCAACTTCTACTTCACCAAGGGCGGCAATCTCGGCGACGCGCGCCATCCGCACCACGGCACGCTCCTGCGCGTCTCGAAGGACGGCAGCAAGCTCGACGTCGTCGGCACCGGACTCCGCGCGCCGAACGGCCTCGGCATGGGACCGAACGACGAAATCACCACCAGCGACAACGAAGGCAACTGGGTGCCCAGCTCCCGCGTGAACCTGCACAAACCCGGCGGCTTCTACGGCCACGTCTTCACCTCGCACACCAAGGAAAAGCCGACGACCTACGAGCCCCCGCTCTTTTGGCTTCCGCACACCTACGACCTCGACAACTCCAGCGGCGGCCAGGTCTGGGTCACCAGCGACAAATGGGGCCCGCTCTCAGGCAAGATGCTCCACACCTCCTACGGTGCCTGCGCGCTCTTCGCCGTCATGCACGAAACCATCGACGGCGTTGCGCAAGCAGGGACATGGAAATTTCCGCTCAAGTTCGAGACCGGCATCATGCGTGGTCGCTTCAATAAACGCGACGGCCAGCTCTACCTCACCGGCCTCGTCGTCTGGCAATCGAAGGGCGCGAAACAAGGCGGCCTCCACCGCGTCCGTTACACCGGCCATCCCGCCCGCATGCCCGCGGACATGCGCGTGAAGAAAAACGCCATCGACATCACCTTCACCGACGCCATTGATGCCGCGACCGCCGCCGACCTCGCCAACTACAGCATCGAACAATGGAACTACAAATGGACCTCCAACTACGGCTCACCTGAGTTCTCCGTCGCGAATCCGGACAAGAAAGGCCGCGACAAAGTCGAAGTGCAATCCGCCAAGCTCAGCGCCGACGGCAAGACCCTCACCCTGGAAATCCCCGGCCTCCAGCCCGTGATGCAAATGCGCATCAAATACAACCTCAAGACCCGCGACGGCGCCGCGATGGCCTCCGAGATTCACAACACGATCAACAAGGTGCCGGGCGTGTAGAAATTGGATCCGATGAAGTTTTGGGAACTGGTTTCGATATTCTCCAACGATAAGAAGACGCTGGTTTCGGTGCTGAAACGGGCGCGTTGGACGCAGTATTCGGAATGGCTTTCGGATTATCCGACCATCGTTGGTCGTCAAGACCGGACGATTCTCGATTTCCCGCTTCCGGATGAACTCTGTCGTGAGGTGCTTTCATTGAGCCCGGAACGGTATCAACTCCGGGATGGCCAACTGACCTCTGTAAGTAGTCGATCCGCGCGATCCGCAGACGTCACAATGTCAGCCGTCGAAGCATTTGACCGTTTCGGAGGCTCTGCTCTTGAGGAAGTGTCAGAAAAAGGTTGTTCGATAGTTCCGGAAAGGTGAATTCCCTACTATATAGAACTCCAAGTGCGGAGCAGCGGTTCTTCGCGGAGGGGGACTATACCAACCCGTGATGCAGATGCGCACTAAATACAACCTCAAGACCCGCGACGGCGCCGCAATGGCCTCCGAGATCCATTGAGTCGGCTATTCCGAAGCAGCGGCCTCACCGCACTTTGAAGGGGGTTAAAGCCCGCGCGCCGACGCGCGACAGTGTGCCCTGCACTGGTCGCCGCAGTCTCGAAATTTCTACCCACTGGGTCTGCAACCTCAGCCGCGCCCGGCCTCGTCTTGCTGCCAAGAATATCTCTGCGACCTCCATCCTCAGTCCCATAGTAACGCCATCGTTGTAGAACCTCCGAACCAACGAGCATCACCAAACGCCCGCGATAAGACCCCCTCTCTTCCATTGAAAATGGAGGAGAGGGCACGGGGAGAGGAGGCGCCCCACCAAAGAAGTGGTGCGAGACGTCGTCGCTTTCTCAAAATCCCCTCTCCCTAACCCTTTTCCCGCGCTGTGGGGCGAGGGGATTCGTCAATCTCCGACCGTGTGACCTTCGGCCTCGCCATCCACTGCCGCAGCCGGTAAAAATCGAATCATGAACCCCACCGCGAATGCTCGTCGTTTGCGACGCGATCAGACCGACACCGAAAAGGAGCTGTGGCGAGCGTTACGCGCGGGACGATTCGCCGGATTCAAGTTCCGGCGCCAGCATCCCATCCAGAACTACTTCCTCGATTTCTACTGTCCCGCTGCCCGACTCGCGATCGAACTGGACGGGTCCCAGCATGGCTTCCCTGAGCAGCAGCAACACGACGTGCAACGAGAACAGTTTCTCGCCAGCGAAGGCATTGAAGAGATGCGGTTTTGGAACAGGCAATGGCGTGAGAACCGCGAAGGGGTCCTTCTGGAGATCTGGCATGCGTTGCAACGTCGCACCGGTTGCGAGTTGATTGTGCGTAAGCCACAAAATAATCGCTTCGTTCCTCCCAAGCAGTCGCAGATCAAGGACGCATCCAGAAGCCAAGCTGATTCCTGCTCCCGGTAAACGGTCCCCCTCTCTTCCATTTGAAAAATGGAGGAGAGGGCACGGGGAGAGGAGGGGCTCCAATAACGAGGGGGGGAGACTTCGCAGTTTTCTCAAAAACCCCTCTCCCTAACCCTCTCCCCGCTCGTGCCTCACGGGGCGAGGGGATGGAACATCCACGCGGAAGTTCGACGACGAAAAACTGGTTACCGCAACATCCCCTTCACCTTCTCGGCATCATGCGTCGGGGGCTGGCAGGCGTTGCCGGTGCAGAGATACACCGTGGGCTTGCCGTCCTTCGGCATGAGCGTCTTCGCGAACGGCTCCACCGGACCTGTCGTGGCCAGCACGACTTTGTTCGGCTGATACACTGCGTGCGCGGCGCGGAGCAACGCGCGACCTTCCGCGGACTTCACATCGCCCGCGATGACCACGCGCTTCGGCTCATTAAGCAGGAAGTCCAGCCCCACCAACATGTAACCCACCGCCTGCGGCATCTTCTGGAGCCGCTCGGCGAACAGCTTCAGACTCTTCTCCGCCGCGTCGCGGAAATCCTTCCGGTCCGTGATCGCCCCCAGCTTCAACAGCGCTAGAATCGCCACCGAGTTTCCGGACGGCTCCGCGCCGTCGTAGTCTTCCTTGATCCGCAGGATCAAATCGGTCGCGCCCTCTGCGCTCTGCCAGAAGCCGCCGTCTGCCTTGTCGTAGAACTTCGCGAGCATCGATTCCGCGAGCGCGATGGCGAAATCGAGATGCTTCGGGTCGAGCGTCGCCTGATACAGCTCCAGCACGCCGCTCAACAAGAACGCGTAAGCCTCCCCCAACTGCGCCGTGTCGCGTTCACCATCACGCCAGCGGTGATAGAGCGTCTTCGTCTTCGCGTCCCACAGCTTGGCTTGCAGGAAGGCGAGATTGCGCTCAGCAGCTTTGATATATGCGTCGTCGCCCAGCACTACGCCCACCCGAGCGAGCGCGCCGAGAAACAATCCGTTCCATGACGAAAGAATCTTGTCGTCGAGATGCGGCCGCACCCGCTTGGACCGCGCCGCAAACAGCTTCGCCTTCGCCGACGCCAGCACGGCGTGCTGCTGGGCGGCGAGATTCGCGTTCGCGAGGCTGAGGACATTCTGGTTCTTGAGCGGCTCCGGATCGCTGTGATCCTCGAAGTTCCCCCTCTCCGTCACACCGAAGACCCCCACCGCAACCTTAAGTTCCTCCGGCGTCAGGAGCGCCTTCAGCTCAGCGAGCGTCCAGCAATAGAACTTTCCTTCCTTGCCTTCGCTGTCGGCGTCCTCGGCGGAATAGAATCCGCCATCCGGATGCGTCATGTCGCGCAGCACGTAGCGGATGATGTCGCGCGCGACATCGGCGTAGCGTTGCTCGCCGCTGACGAGATATGCGTCAAGATAGAGCCCGAGCAACTGCGCGTTGTCGTAAAGCATCTTCTCGAAGTGCGGCACGAGCCATTGCGCATCGACCGAGTAGCGCGCAAAGCCGCCGCCGAGTTGATCGTAGATGCCACCCGCCGCCATGCGCTCGCACATATGCAGCACCATCTTCACGGCCTCGGCGTCCTTCGCGCGCACGCCGTAGCGCAGCACGAACAGCGGATGACTCGGCGACGGAAACTTCGGCGCGCCACCCCAGCCGCCGTGCTTCCAGTCGTAGCCTTCCTTCAATTCCTTTCCCGCTCGTTCCAGCAACCCGGGCTCCAGCGGACCGCCCGCGCCGGCCGAGCGCGCAGTGAGTTCAATCAGCTTCTCGTGCAGATTCACCGACGAACCGGTGATCTGCTCGCGCTTGTTCACCCACGCGCTGTGAATCTGACCGAGCACCTGGAGAAAACTCGGGCGCCCATACTTCGCTTCCGGCGGCCAATAAGTTCCGCCGTAGAATGGCTTGAGGTCCGGCGCGAGAAAGACATTCAGCGGCCAGCCGCCCGAGCCGGTCATCGCCTGCACGAACGTCATGTAGATCTTGTCCACGTCCGGACGCTCCTCTCGGTCCACCTTGATGCTGACGAAATGCTCGTTCAGAAACGCCGCAACCTCCTCGTTCTCGAACGACTCGCGCTCCATCACGTGACACCAATGACACGTCGAGTAACCGATGCTGAGGAAGATCGGCTTGTTCTCGCGCCGCGCCTTGGCGAACGCCTCCTCGCCCCAGGCGAACCAGTCGACGGGATTGTGCTGATGCTGGAGCAGGTACGGCGACTTCTCACGCGCGAGGCGGTTTGTGTGCGCGTGAGCGGCGGCAGCGGGAGCAGATTTCTTGGGCACGGCAGTCTTCAGTTGGGTTCTCGGCGCGTCACTGGTGCAGGAAACCAATCCCAAACCCAGCGCAGCAACACAAAGCGTTCTCGTCATGAGATTCGAGCGCAGCCTAGTGCGGGGAGCCAGCGTGCGCAAAAGGAAAGCCGGGCGAACAATGGATTCCCCGCGCGCCGTTTGCGGAAAGATTTTTCTTCGTCGCCTTCGCGCTGATCCCTACCCTTTCCCCGTGTCGATCGAACGACCCTGGAAAATTGAAGCGGTGCTGATGCTTTGCGCGGGAGTGATCATGTGCCTGTCCGCCGGCACCTTCGCCGTACTGGCAGTGAAGGCAGCGCTGCCGAATCTCACTCCCGGCCAGCACCGGTTCGCAGGGTTCCTCATTAGCGCCGCCAGTTTTCAGATTGCCGGGCTGTTTCTCGTGCACCGCTTTGTGAAGGCGCACGAGTTGACGTGGGGCGAATTCCTCGGCCTGACGGGAGGCGATTTAAAGCGAACTCTCCATCTCGCCGTCGCGGTCGCGATCGTCGCGCTGCCCATCGCACTCGGACTCAACGAACTCTCGCGGGTGGTCATTACCCAAGTTCTCGGCCAGGCGGACATGCAGCCCACCATGCAAGCGCTCGAAGCAACGCAAGGCCCGCTCCAACGCGCCGTCTTCGCCTTCACCGCCATCGTTCTCGCGCCGCTGATTGAGGAGATTCTGTTTCGCGGAATCCTCTACCGCACCGGCCAGCAACTCGGCTTTCCGCGACTGGCGCTCTTTGGGTCTTCGATCGTCTTCGCCGCGATTCACGCGAGCCTCATGACGCTCGTTCCCCTGACAGTTCTGGCGATCATCTTCGCGCGACTTTACGACCACACCAACCGGCTCATCGCCCCCATCGTCGCGCATTCTTTGTTTAACGCCGTCAACTTCGTCGCCTACATCAATCGCGACGCGCTCACCCGCTGGGTCGACAGCGTGAAGTAATTTCCCTCCCGATGAACGAACTCGAACTCATTCAACTGCTCACCAAGAATCTCCCGACCAACAACTCGGTCGTCACCGGAACGGGAGACGACTGCGCGGTGCTCGACCTCGGTATTCCCGATCGCTTCCTGCTCTTCAAGACC
>Ga0154020_10011231_pt1 | contig 10210 bp, 8 predicted proteins | sample Klosneuvirus_201_FD_109709 | JGI IMG/M metagenome (GOLD analysis project Ga0154020, IMG submission 109709) | Active sludge microbial communities from wastewater, Klosterneuburg, Austria - Klosneuvirus_20160825_MG | ecosystem: Engineered > WWTP > Aerobic digester > Activated sludge | place... | reverse complement strand
CGAGCGTCTGGTTGGTGAACGAGTTGCTCATCACGAAGCTCGGGTGGCCGGTGGCGCAGCCCAGGTTCACCAGTCGCCCCTCGGCGAGCAGGTAGATCGAGTGGCCGTCGGGGAAGGTGAACACGTCCACCTGCGGCTTGATGTTGGTGCGCTTCACACCGGGGTACGCCATCAGCTTGGCGACCTGGATCTCGTCGTCGAAGTGGCCGATGTTGCAGACGATGGCCTGGTCTTTCATCTTCGCCATGTGCTCGGCGGTGATGATGTCGCAGCAGCCGGTGGCGGTGACGAAGATGTCGACGTGCGCCAGCGAGTCCTCGACCGGCGCCACCTTGTAGCCGGCCATGCAGGCCTGAAGCGCGCAGATCGGGTCGATCTCGCTCACCCACACCTGGGCGCGGTGCCCACGCAACGCCTCGGCGCAGCCCTTGCCCACGTCACCAAAGCCGCACACCATCGCGACCTTTCCGGCGACCATCACGTCCGTCGCACGCTTGATGCCGTCCACCAGTGACTCACGGCAACCGTAGACGTTGTCGAACTTGCTCTTGGTCACCGAGTCGTTCACGTTGATGGCAGGCACGAGCAACTCGCCCTTCTCCTGCATCTGGTAGAGGCGATGCACGCCGGTCGTGGTCTCTTCGGAGACGCCCACCAGATCGGCCACGACGCGGTGCCAGTGCTTGGGATCTTCCTTGGCCACCTTCTTGAGCAGCTTGTTGATGATCTGAAGCTCGTGGTTGTCGGTCGGCTCGTCGAGCAGCGCCGGGTTCTTCTCGGCGTAGTAGCCGCGGTGGATGAGCAGCGTGGCGTCGCCGCCGTCGTCCACGATCAGCTGCGGGCCCTTGCCGTCGGGCCAGGTGAGCGCGCGGTAGGTGAAGTCCCAATACTCTTCCAGGCTCTCGCCCTTGAATGCAAAGACGGGCGTGCCCGCAGCGGCAATGGCAGCAGCGGCGTGATCTTGCGTCGAGAAGATGTTGCACGAAGCCCATCGCACGTCTGCGCCGACCTCTTTCAAGGTCTCGATCAGCACGGCCGTCTGGATGGTCATGTGCAACGAGCCCGCAACGCGCACCCCGGCGAGGGGCTTCTGCGGCCCATACTTCTCCCGGGTTGCCATCAGCCCGGGCATCTCGTGCTCGGCGACGGTGATTTCCTTGCGGCCCCAATCGGCCAGCCCGAGGTCCTTGACGAGGTAATCCTTGCCGGTGGTCTTGCCGGTGGTGCTGACGCTGACGCTCTGAGTCATGGTGTCTCCTGCTTCTTTCAATCGGTGATCGGTTGGCGACGCGCCCGGGGGCTCGTCGGAGTTTCGGGGCGAGTGCCGAGCAGTGTCAGGCACGGAAGGTGTGCATCGACGCCCACCCGGGGCAGGCGCAGAGGCGCGGGGCCGACGCTCACCTGCTCGAGCCGGGCCGCCGCAGCAAAGCTCGAGAGCTCTTGCTCCGAGAAGCCCAGCCAGACGTCCGCCTGCTGTTCGCTCATGCGTTCGTCGTCGTGGCGGGCATAGTCGATCACCAGGATCTTGCCGCCCGGCCGCGCGAGCTCGGTCAGGTCTTTCAGCGCCGCCTTCGGCCGCGGCGCGTGGTGCAAGACGCGCACGGCCAGCACCAGGTCGGCGCCGCCAGCCACTGCCGCGCGCACCCGGTCGCCGTCGATCTGATCTTCGATCAACGTCACGTTGGTGTAGCCATGCGCCCGCACCCGCTGACGGGCGCGTTCGAGCTGGGCGGTGCTGCGATCGATGGCGACCACGCGGTCGTAGACCGGTGCCAAGAGATCGAGCAGCACGCCGTCGCCGGTGCCTGCGTCCACCGCGAGCCCGCGATCGGCGATCAACCGTGCGAAGGCCGAGAGATAGAGCGGCAGCTCGGGCGACAGCCCCACCTCGCCGTCCCCGGGTTGCGAGAAGAACTCACGCGTCCGGGCGTCGCGCGACGCCACCACTTCGGCGACCTTCGCCAGGCTGCCCTCGGCCGCGCACAGCTGGCGGCCCGCCGCGAGCGCGTCGACCACCACCGCGTCGCGCGCCGCCTCGTCGGAGAGCCGGACCAAGGTGCGCGTGCCCTGGCGGCGGTCGCAGAGCAGGCCCGCTTGCCGCAGCGGCGCCGCGTGCCGCGACACGTTGGGCTGGGCCTCGCCCAAGAGCTCGGCCAGCTCCCCCACCGACAGCTCCTCTTCCGCGGCCAGCGCCAGCAGGCGGAGGCGGACGGGATCGCTCAGCAGCCGGTAGAGCTGCCAGCGGGTCTCGCTGCCGGGCAAGGACTGCATGCCCCGGATCTATATGCCTTCATGCGCATGAATGCAATAGAGCGGAAACCACGGGAAAACCGCTCATTGCGCGGGGCTGGTTCCCGCCTGGGGGACCTCGTCGGGAGAAAACCGCAGGGCGTCGAGGAGCACCGTCGAATCGAGCACCGAGTCGCCCATGTCCCAGATCGCGAAGCGCAGGGTGATCAGCCCCCGCGGGGTGACCGGTGACTGGGTGACGAGCCAACCGGTGGCGGCGCTGTTGTCGAAACCGGTTTGGTCCAAGAGGCCGACACCGAGCGGGCAGTCGAACGCCTTGTTGCCCGCGGTCTGCGGCTTGCACGCGCGAAGGTACGCGTTGTTCACACTGACCGGGTTGCCCTCGCCGTCGAACGCGATGTTGCCCGACTGGGCGTTCTTGGGCGCGGGGAACTGCAGCGCGACGAAGAAGTCGTTGTACTTCGTGCACACGTAGGTCGGAAACTCGTAGGTGTAGTAGTTGAAGTCGATCAAGAAGCTCTTCGCGTTGCTGGGAACACGGAGCGACACTTCGAGCGCCGCCGGATCGTGCGTCGCCTTGTCCTTCTCGGTGACCACCTTGCACGAGGGCGAGTCGATGGGGAAACCCGTGGGAGCGAGCCCGTCGGTCCCCATGTCCGCACCAGACACCGGCTTGTAGTCGGCATCGCCGGGTTCCCGCGCAGTGCCGCTCGACAGCGCCAGCAAGCGCTTGCCCTCGCGCGGCAGCAGGTTTGCCCCAAAGCTCGGCAAGAGCCCGTGGGACTTCTCGTTCATGCCGGTCTTGCCGTCGGCCATCACCCACTTGGCCTGAATCACGCCCCATTTCTTCTCTTCTTTGGTGGTGAGCTGACACAGGCCGAGCGCCCGGGCGCCGTTCAGGGGATCGGGATCGCCGAGATTGGTGATGGCCTCGTCGCACGGCGCATAGTCGTCGGCCGTTCCCGAGCAGTCGTCGTCCACGCCGTTGCCGGGATAGTCGATGGCCCCTGGGTTGACGTTCGCGTCGTCGTCTTTGCAGTCGCCATCACCGTCGCCGAAGCAGTCACCGTCGGAGTCCTTGCCGGTCGGGCTGCACGCCGGCACGGCACCCGTGCCGCCGGTCGACGAGCCCCCGAGGCCCCCGGCGGCACCCGCGCCGCCGCTGCCCGCCGCGCCGCCGGTGTTCGACCCGCACTGGCACGGGCCCCAGGCGAGCCCGTTCTTCACGCAAGACCACGTGCCGTCGCAGTCGCCCGTGCCCTTGCAGGCCGCGGTCGCTCCGGGCTCGCACACCTTGCCCGCCTTGTCCTCGGAGCTGCACGCCACGACGACGCCGCAGCCCACCAGGACCACACCCAACCAACCGAGAGCTTTGCTCATGCCACGGCGGAGGATAGCAGGCCCGGGTACGCCCGGGGATCGCGGCGGGCCCCAGCGGGGGACGCCGACGGCCGCCTACCCGCTCTGCGCGCGGCGGAACGGGTGAACGAAGCTGACCAGGCCGGAAGGGTTGCGGGTGCTGATCCACAGGCGGCCCTGGCCCTGGAAGCTGCAGACCAGACCCTCGCCGCTGAAGAACAGGCTCTTCATCCCGCCGACCTTGTTCACCGTGTACTGCAGGCCGCCGGTGAAGCCGACGATGTGCGAGGTGTCGCAGATGTAGCCGGCCGGACCGACGTCCACGGCGTGGATGCCGCCATAGGCGCAGAAGAACAGCGGGCCGGTACCCTGGGCCACCAAGAGGAACATGCCGGTGCCGCTGAAGAACCCCTTGGCGCCGCCCCACTTGGTGTCGAGCTGCACCGTGGGGGCGCTGGCCAGGAACGCCCCCGAGGAGAGGAAGATGGGGGTGCGACCGTCCATCTCGACGACCTCGAGGTCGCCCTCGGGACCGGGTGCGAACCAGAGCTGCTGCCCGGGCGCCGTCGCGGTGAAGGTGTTCTGGAACACGCTCTCGCCGCCGAGCAGCTTGCGCTTCGCGGCGCCGAGCAGGCCGCCCTGCATCTGGGTGCGCATCTCGAGCGCACTGTCCTTGGCGACCATGGCCGCCGCCTCGACCAGAAGGGACTCCCCTGGTTGATGGAAGGCCACGCGCACCAGGCTGAAATCCGGTTTCTCGAGAATGTCGTACTGCATGTTCGCTTCCCTTCAGCCGGAACGCGGCGGCAAGAGCGCGCCGATCGCTTGCCCGTAGCCCGCGGGGTTGCGCGTCTGGATCCAGATCCGCCCCTGCCCCTGGAAGTGGCAGACCAGGCCTTCGCCCGAGAGGAACGACGCGATCCAGCCGCTGCCGCTCTTGCCGACGGTGTAAGTGAGCGTCGAGTCCCAAGCCACCAGGTGACCGGTGTCGATCACCAGGCTGCCATCGCACTGCAGTTCCTGAATACCGCCGAAGGCGCCGACCAGGACCTGTCCCGGGCCCTGGCAGGTGGCGCTGAGCACGAACACGCCCTCACCCGCGAAGAAGCTCTTGAAGCCGCCGACCTTGGTCTCGATGTTCACGTTGGGGGTCGAGGCGATGAAGCTTGAGCTCTGGATCAAGTACCCCGGCTGGGTCATGTCGAGCACGACCATGTCGCCGCACAGCGCGTGGGCGAGCAGCACCTCACCCGGGCCGTTGGCGGCGGTGAAGGTGTTGCGGAAGAAGCTCTCGCCACCGAACATGCGCTTGAGCCCGCTCATCAAACCGCCGCTCTGGGTCTGCATCTGCACGTTGGTGCTCATGCCGACCATGGCGCCGCTCTCGGCGACCACGGCCTCGCCCGGCTGGAGACTGACCTTGGCCAGCGAGTGTGCGGGCCGGTACTGGATGTCGAAGTTCATCGCTCGGTCCTCCTCTCAAGGCAGAAGCGGTGAGAGCCAGCTGACCAGCGAGCTCAGGTTGCGACTCTGCAGGTAGACGCGACCCTGGCCGGTGAATTCGCAGACCAGGCCCTCACCCGAGGCGATGAGCCCCATCATGCCGCCACCCGGGCGCTTCACGCTCATGTTCAGCTGGCCCTCGTAGCCGACGATGTGACCGTTATCGATCATGAAGGGCTGCGTGATGTCGACCACCTCGATGCCGCCGTAGCTGGTGAACCACAGGTCGCCGACGCCGCTGACTTCCAGCCAGAACGCGCCCTCTTTGGCCAGGATGCCCTTGAGGCCGCCGAACTTCATGGCGATGTCGAGGTTGCCGACATGCGCCAGGTACGCGCCGGTGGAGAGAATCAGCTTCTCGCCGTTCATGCGCCGGTGCGCGATGTGACCCGACATCGCCGGCGCCAGCCAGACACGCCCCGGCTGGGGCGCGCTGAAGTGATTGACGATGAAGGTCTCGCCACCGATGAACTTGCGGATCAGCGCGATCACGATGGCCTTGAGCGTCGCAATGAACCCAGCGGATGGCGAGGCGTTGAGCTTGACGGCCATTTGCACGTGCTGGTTGCGTGCCACCATGGCGCCGGCTTCGGCGACCAGGGTCTGGCCCGGCGCCAGGTCGACGCGCAGCATGGCGAACGACGGTCCGTGCGTGATCTCGTGCGCCACCGCGGCGCCCATCGCCGGCGGCGCTTGACCCATGGGCGGTCCGGCGGGGGCCGGCTGCCCGTGTGGCATCTGTTGCATGCGTTCTCCCTCTCGCGTCCGAGCGTCGGCGATAGTCGGTCTCGCGGTGGGGCTCAACCGCTATACTCGCGATCGAGGTCATGCCGAGCGATCGCGAGCGCTGGAATGCGCGCCATGCCGCGGCGGCCGGGCAGACCCTGCGGCCCCCCGATCCGTTCGTGGTGCAGGTGCTCGACGAGCTGGGTCCGGGCGGGGGCCGATCCGCCATCGACCTGGCCTGCGGCACGGGGCGCCACGCGCTGGCGCTCGCCGAGCGCGGCTGGGCGGTCGAGGCGTGGGACGTGAGCGCCGAGGCTCTGGCACAGCTCTGCGAGCGCGCGCGGGGACGGGGCCTGGAGATCGGCACCCGCGTGGTCGACCTGGCGCAGTTGCCGCCAGGAGCGCCGGGCGCACAGCTGGTGGTGGTGGTGAACTTCCTGGACCGCGGGCTGTTCGCGCGCCTGGCTTCCCTGCTGGCGCCGGGCGGGTCGGCGGTGATCGCCACGTTCACGCGGGACTTCCCCGAGCCCCACCCGAGCCCGCGCTTCCGCTTGGAACGCGGCGAGCTGACTCATGATCTGCCCGGGCTCGAGCGCCTGCGCGCCGTCGAGAGCGGGGGCCGCGCGGGGCTCTGGGCCCGCCGGCGGGAAGACTGGTGAACGGAGCGGCGTACCAGGCGCGGGACGGAACACCACCATGCACTCGAGCCCTACCACTTCGCCGGAACCCGTGAATCCCATGCGCTGGCCGTCGCCGAGCGGCGCGATGGATGGTAGAGCGGCCCCCCAGGGAGACGCCGACTTGTCAGAAGAAGGTACCGATTTCTGGTTCTGCGCGAACCCCGACGGTTCGCTCAAGACGGTCGACCGCGACGAGCTGCTGTCGGGGCTGAAGCAGGGCTCGCTGAACGGGAAGAGCCTGGTGTGGCGCCAAGGCTGGGCCGAGTGGGTGGCCGCGGGTCAGGTCGCCGAGCTGTCCACCGCGTTGCCGTCGGTCGCGCGCGGCGCGATCATCGTGCCGAAGCCCGATCCCGATCGCATTTCGCATCCGCCGCCCATTCCGGTGAATGTCTCCACCTCGCTCGAGCCCATCATTCCGGTGGCGTCGAACCCCGAGAACGACCGGCCGGGGACGCTGGTGATGCAAGAGATCGAGCTCACCGGGTCGGAGCTGCAGGCGGTGCAGCCGCCGCCGCCGTCCCGCGCCAGCGCGCCGCCCGCACCCTCGCGCCGCGGCACGCCTCCACCGCGTCCGGCTGCGCCCCCGGCCGCGAGCTGGGTCGAGGTCGCGCCCCTGGCGAAGACCGCGCCCCCCGAGAAGACCGTCAGCGACCTCTCGAAGCCGAAGAGCGCCGAGCCCATCGTGCCGGTCGACTCGAACCCGCACCACGAGCCCGTCACCGGCACGCTCGGTGACGAGGAAATCCAGATCCTCGAGGTCGCCGCCGGCACGCGCTCGGCGCCGAAGGCGGACAAGCCTCTGGCCTCGGCGCCCTCGCTGGACGGCCTGGCGGCCATGGTCGAGGCCAAGCGGCCGAAGCCCTCGCCGATGATCGCGATCTCGAAGCCCGCAGCGGTGAGGCCGGCGGCGCCCGTGGTGGCTCCGGTGATCTCGCCGATGCCCGAGCCCGAGAACGAAGGCCCCACGCGAACCGCGGACGCCATCGTTCCCGTCTCCGAGCCCGAGAACGAAGCGCCCACGCAGATCCACCCGGCGGCGCTTCGGCCCGATGCCGAGCCACTTCCGGCGTTCGCCATCGACCCGGGGCCTGCACCGTTGCCGGCGCCCCCCGAGCCCACCGCGTGGCAGACCCCGATGGCCCCCGCGGCGGCACCGTCGTACGCGCCGCCGCCCGCGGCCGCCTACCCGTCGTATGCACCGCCCAAGAAGAAGAGCGCCTTGCCGTGGCTCGTGGCCGGGCTCGGGGCGTTCGGCCTGTTCGGCGTGCTGGCGGCCGGCGCCGCGTTCTACTTCAAGCCCTGGGAGAGCGCCGCAGCCCCCAGCGCCACGGCAAAACCGTCGGCCACGGCCGCAGCGTCGGCGAAGCCAGCCACCAGCGCTGCACCCAGCGTCACCATCGCCAAGGCACCCACCAGTCTGTCACCGGCGATTCAGCTCGGCGTGCCGCCCTACGCGGCACCCCGCGGCGGGAAGGTCGCCGTGGGCTTCGCCAACGGCGAAGCGTCGGGCCTTGGCATCGTGGTCGATCTCGAGTCGCTCGAGGTCGAGCAGGCGTTCACGGCCCCGCCCGGCAAGAAGGTGATCGGTGTGGTGCCGGTGGCCTCGGAGAAGGACCGTTTCGTGGCCGATCGCGAGGGTGGGCTGCTCGCGCTGCCCCACAGCGTCGACGCCGAGCCCGCCTTCACCCTGGGCTTCACGGCCAAGGGCTACGTGCGCCAGCCCAAGGCCGGAGCCGTCGAAGCGATCTGGCCCGACGCCACCAACGACAAGGCCACCGAAGCGCGCGTGGCCAGCGTCGAAGGCGTGGGTCACGCGGTCACCTTCCGCAGCGCGGGCAAGGTCCGCGTGGGCTGGTTGAAGCCCAATGGCAGCAAGAAGAGCGATCTCGCCAACGTCGATGTCGCCGGGCGCGCAGGCACCCCGACGGTCGCCGCCGGCGACCAGAGCATCTTGGTGGCCTTCGCCGCCAAGACCGGCGACGACGCACCCTGGAGCGTACAGCTCGCGACCGCCAAGCACGGCGAGACCCCGAGCGCGGCCAAGGCTTTCTCCGTTCCCTCCGGTGGCCCCGGCGGCGACGCGATCGCTCCGGTGGCGGCAGGCCTGTCCGAGGGTCGCTGGCTCTTGCAGTGGACCGAGGGCGGCGCCGGCGAGCGCGTGGTCCGCGTGCAGATCCTCGACAAGGATCTGGCGCCGATCGGCGACGCGCTGAAGGTGTCGGCGCCCGGCAAAGAGGCCGGGCAGGGCGTGATCACCGCAGCCGGGGGCAAGGCCGTGTCCCTGCAGCTGGTGAAGAACGACAAGGGCTACGAGCTCTGGGGCACCGCCCTGTCCATCAAGTGACGGCTCCGTCGGCGGCCGCGGCACAGCGGTAAGGCTGCGCGCAAGCCGGCTTGGGATCCCGCGGCGCTTCCGAGAGGTCGCGCCGGCCGGTGATCTGCATCAAGACGAACAGCGTCAAGATCGCACCGATGGTGATCGACAGCCCGGTGAAGCCCGAGAAGAAGAAGCTGAACGAGAACAGCACCAGGTAGATCAGCTGCGAGAGCCCCATCTCGCACAGCGCGAAGCGCCAGCCCACGAACAGCCGAGCGTAGGACACGACCAGCGCGATCGACACCACGGCGGCGATGGCGAACGACGGCGCGATCGAGACGTGGTCCACCAGGTAGGCGAAGAGCAGGTGGAACGCGAAGAACGCGCAGCCGAGGAACAGGTAGTGCAGCGGGTGGAGTTGCCGCCGCTGTGCGTGCGCCAAGATCGCCACCACGAAGAAGAAGAACAGCAGGCTGACCGGAGCAAAGAAGGTGATCTTCGACGCCAGCGGGCCCGGGTTGAGGCGCTCGGGGAGCGAGAGCCCGATTGGAGAGCTGGCGACCAGTGACGAGAACTCCCAGCTTCCGCTCCACCCCGCGCCGGTCGACTGGTGTTTCGAAGGCGAGAGCGTGCCGGGGAGGAAGCTCACCTCGCCGAAGTCGGTGGTGAGCGACAGCCGGAAGTCCCGCACGCTGCCGGTGCCGGCCGTGAGATCGTACTGCCAGCGGCTGGTGCCCCGCGAGCGGTAGCGCACGTCGTAGCTCTTCTTCTCGCTCGGCCCGAGTCGCGCCGTCCAGCGCGCCACGCCGTGGGTGACCTCGGCGGCCACCGGCCGGTCGTTCTCGCTCACGGCGAAGCCGTCGTAGAGCGCGTGCTCGGACTCGAGGGGCAGCTCGAAGCTGACTTCGCGCGGCTCGGGGTCGGGGTTCACGAAGGCGTAGCGCGCCCGGAAATCGACGGAGTAGGTCGGGAACCAGACCAGGCCCTTCTTGCGATGCTCCAGATCGAGGGCCACGTCGATGGCCGAGCTCGCCAAGGGCACGTCGCTCGGAGGCTTGGCGGCTCCCCCCGCAGCCGTGGCGGGGGCCGCCAGGGTCGCGCGGGGCGGCAGCTGCCGCATCGCCGGACCCCACAGCGCGTTCACGCCGTCCCCCATCCGCGCCGAGCTGTCGTCCGAACGCACCAGAAGCGTGGAACCGAGGATCAACCAGGCCAGGGAGCAGCCCAGCCAAACCAGAGCAATGGCAATCAGTCGTCGCATGTGTTCTCCCGCTGTCGCCCCCGCCCAACGGGTCGAAGACCACCGACGATTCCCCGAACTTGGACCGCACCGCGATTCTCCGCGCGACCTGCACGCAATCTGCACGCGGGCCCT
>Ga0154020_10011230_pt1 | contig 10210 bp, 6 predicted proteins | sample Klosneuvirus_201_FD_109709 | JGI IMG/M metagenome (GOLD analysis project Ga0154020, IMG submission 109709) | Active sludge microbial communities from wastewater, Klosterneuburg, Austria - Klosneuvirus_20160825_MG | ecosystem: Engineered > WWTP > Aerobic digester > Activated sludge | place... | reverse complement strand
TTGCTTTCATTTCAGGGACAAACTTCATCGCTGTGTCAAAGATATCGGCCGCACGCAATTTGCCGGTGAGGTTGCTGCGATCCCAAACCATGATCTGCGGAGGAGTGAAGCCAATGTATCCGACACGGATAATTTCCACCTCGCCGGATTCGGTTTTGATGGCATGTTCTTTGATGACGTATGGTTTGACAAAATGCTTATCGTTCGCGGGCTCACCGTCGCCATCGTCGACATATACGTTTGCGCTGATGTACGGGAAGGCCGCCCCCGCTATCGTCTTGGTCAGGTAATCGATGCCGAAGTTGAACTCATGATTGCCGAGATTTCCCGCGTCGTACTGAACCAGATTCATCGCTTTATAAACTGAGTGCAACTGGCCGTCGCGACGATCCCGTTCCTGGTAAAGGTAATCGCCGAGGGGATTCCCCTGAACGAGATCGCCGTTATCGACCAAAACGGAGTTTTTTACCTCCGCACGCTTTTTTCGGATCAGCGCGGCGGTCCTGACAAAGCCAAGGCTGTTGGTCGTCTGGTTCTTGTAGTAGTCAAAATTTTCCATATTGACGTGGAGGTCGGTCGTCTCAAAAACAACCAACTCGGCCACCGGTCCGTTGGCTTCTTTAAGGCGCTGCTGGTCTGATTCGCGTTTTTCCTGAGTATCAACAGGCACTTCACCGGCTGGGGGTGGGGTCGGAGGCGCATCGCCCTTGCCATTGCGGGAACCACGGGTCGGTCCGCACGCGTTGAAGGCACTAAAAACCACAAGCAGGGGCAAAGCGAATAGAATCTTCTTCATTGGTAATACCCTGATACTATTGATAATGTATTTACTGCGTCATAACGACATGTCAAACAAAGCTATATCTGACAAGGTAAATAACATTAATCAATAATATTGCAACGGCATTCTATAGAATCCCCCCAAATCTCGCCTGCTCAGACATCCAGATCGACTGAGAGGCTCACTCCGCCATCCATCGCAAAGACCTCGCGCGCCTTGCCTTTTGGCATCCCGTCGAGCTTCGCATGGAGATCGAGGGTCGTCGCTAGTGTCTCTCCGGCGATGTAGTCCTTGTGGGCCGCAATCGCTTTGGCGAGTTGCTCACTCGCGCCGACTTTCAGTTTGATGCGATCGCTCACCTGAAGGCCACTCTCTTTGCGTAGCCGTTGAATCCGGCTGATGACTTCCCGTGCCAGGCCCTCCAGGATCAGGTCCTCGCTCAAACGCGTGTCGAGCAGCACCGTAACACCCTTACCAGTCGCAATCAGACGTTCATCTTTTGGTCCACGCTCAATCAGGAAGTCATCTTCCGTCAACTCGTGACCAGCGACCGCTACCTTTCCATGTTGATCAAGTTCGGCCAGTAAGGTGACGACTTTGTCCGGTGCCGCGCTTAGTGTTTCCAGCTCTTTGCGCACGACATTGAGAGCGCCCCCCAGGCGCTTGCCCAGGGTTCGCAAATTTGGCTTCACGGAAAGGCGCACAAACTGAGCCTCGTCGCTGGAATATTGAACGTCTTTGATATTCAGCTCTTCCTTTAGGATCCCCGATCCGCGCGCGATGATGTCGCGGTCAGCACCGTTGCGGGTGATCACCAGAATCGAAGGCAAGACCTGGCGGGTCTTGATCTGATGCTTTGCACGAAGGCTCCTGCCCAGGAGCGTGGCGCGCCGCACAAGGTCCATCCGCGTTTCCAGCTCCCGGTCCATCAGGCTCTCGACAGGCATGGGCATGTCACAGAGATGGACTGATTGCGGCACATCCTTCATGCCTTCAGTAAAGTTGCGATAGATACGATCCGAGACAAACGGTGCAAACGGCGCAAATAACTTCGAAAACTGCGTCAACACATAGAACAGTGTGCTGTAGGCCTGCGCGGTATCTGCGGAGATGCTTCGGGGCGTACCGGCCGCCGAAACCAACGGGCCACCGACCACATCATCCTCACCGCTGTCAGCCGCTCCCCAGAATCGGCGCCGGCTCAGGCGAATGTACCAGTTGGTGAGGTCTTCAATGAACTCCAGGACTACCGGCACCACAGCATAGAGTTTGTACACTTCCATCTGCTCATGCACTCGCGCCGCGACCGTTTGGAGGCGGGAGATAATCCACCGATCCATTTCATGGGTGACCTCGGGGGCCTGGCCCCGCACCAAAGCACTCGTAGGCTGCCATCCGTCAGCTGTCGCGTAGGTCGTCAGGAAGCTGTGAGCGTTCCACAGCGGCAGGATCACCGCTCGGGTGGTTTCCATCACACCCTTGTCCGAGAAAACAAGATCTTCGCCGCGCAAAATCGGAGAATTGATCATGTAAAGTCTTACGGAATCAGCGCCGAATTTTTCCAGTAAAAGATCGGGGGCCGTGTAGTTGCGGTGACGTTTTGACATTTTGCGGCCGGTTTCATCGCAGATGATTCCATTGACTACGACATTTTTGAAAGCTGGGCGGTCGAAAAGCGCGGTCGACAGCACCTGGAGCGTGTAAAACCAGCCCCGGGTCTGATCCAGTCCTTCAGCGATGAAGTCCGCCGGGAAAACCGCTTCCAGCCGATCTTTGTTGGCAAAGGGATAGTGCAGCTGGGCGTAGGGCATCGATCCCGACTCAAACCAGCAGTCGAACACTTCGGGAATCCGCCGCATCGTCCCTTTTCCGGCCGGACCTTCCCAGGTCAAGCTATCTATGTGATGCTTGTGAAGGTCTTCGATTTTTTTTCCGGTTTTCTCCTGCAACTCTTCGACAGACCCGATCACCTCGTAGTAGTCGCGATCTTTTTCGCTGACCCAGATCGGCAGCGGAGTGCCCCAAAAACGATTGCGGCTGACAGCCCAGTCCCGGGCATTTTCCAGCCATTTGCCCATGCGTCCGTCACGCAGGTGGCCAGGAACCCAATTGATCTTCTGATTATTGGCGACCAGTTTAGGGACGATCTTCTCAACCGCTACATACCAGGCCGGTATTGCCCGGTAGATCAGCGGCGTGTCCGTGCGCTCGCAAAAGGGGTAACTGTGGACGATCGTGTCGTGCCGTAGCAACTTGCCCTCAGCCTTCAAGCGCTTAATGATCTCCTTGTCCGCGTCTTTGCAGAATTGTCCCTTGTATTCCGGAATCGTGTCTTTAAATCGGCCCTCGTCGTCGAGGGGATCAACCAGTTCGATGCCGTTGCCGTTGCAAACACGAAAGTCATCTTCACCATAGGCCGGTGCCTGGTGAACAATTCCCGTTCCGTCATCGGTCGTAACATAGGCATCTGCAAGTACCTTGAAGGCATTGGCGCGCCCGGAAAAATAAGAGAAAAGCGGCTCGTAGAATTTACCGGCCAGTTCGCTTCCTTTTAGCCGACCGAGGATATGGTACGTCTCGGCTTTCTTATAGACGGAATCGAGGCGAGCCTCCGCCAGGTAATATTCTTCGTTGGTCTCCAGGTCCTGGATTTTGACGTAATCGATCTCCGGACCTACCGCCAGAGCGAGATTAGAGATAAGCGTCCAGGGAGTCGTCGTCCACGCGAGAAGACACGCCTTCTCGTTTTTGAGACGGAACTTCACCGTCACCGCCGGGTCTTGCACGTCCTTATAATTTTGATTGGCCTCGAAATTCGAAAGGACGGCCGTGATGCGTGGCGAATACGGGACGACTTTATACCCGCGATAGACCAGCCCGCGGCGATTCAATTCGCTGAAGACCCACCAGACTGACTCCATGAAGTCTTTGTCCATGGTCCGGTATTGATTGCCCCAGTCGACCCAACGCCCAAGGCGGGTGATCGTTTTTTGCCATTCCTTCTGGTAATGCATCACCGACTCGCGGCACTTCTCATTAAAGGTGCCAATGCCCATCGCCATGATGTCCTGGCGACCTTTGAGTCCGTCGCGCTTTTCGATCTCGAATTCGACAGGCAGCCCGTGGCAGTCCCATCCGAAACGACGATCGACAAAATAGCCGCGCATGTTCCAATATCGCGGCACTGTGTCTTTAATAGAATTCGCTAACAGGTGTCCGTAGTGCGGGAGGCCATTGGCAAAAGGTGGTCCGTCGTAGAAAGCAAATTCCCGGGAGGATTTTCTTTGGTCGTTCGAAGCTTTGAACGTCCCTTCACGATCCCATGCTTCGATGAGGTCGCGCTCAACTGCCGGGAAGCTGACTTCGGGAGAGATTGCTTTCATTGGATCAGTCTACTTTCTCTGATGTTCGCTGAAGTTTCTGTTTAGCGCCTGAATCACCCAGATATTAGAGCAATCTGGTGGTACGTCCTATGATATAATCCGACCAGCACTTTCAATACCCTTTACCTGCGTTTATAAAAAGGAGTGGCCCATGACCAGGCACCGGTTCAATCGGCGTATGGCACTTTTTCTCCTGTTATTTTTTTCGGTTACCTCATGCGGGAAGTCCAAAAAAGATGCTGAGGCAGATGCGGACCAGGAAGCGGCACCGACACTGCCCTCCGACGCCACACTCACTATGAGTGCGGACCCACTAAAAGAGGACGCGGACTCTATAGAACTCTCTTTTTCGCAAGGCGAAGAGTCCCGTGGCTCAAACCATCTAGCTGCCTATCTGGCCGCGGTCGCAGCCTCTGGCACAATGGGACTTGTCCTCGCAGCCCCGGCAGCAGCCCTAAAAGCAGCCTTCGCCCAGACACCCACCCGGCAAGACGACGGTACCTGGCTTTGGAGCTATACGTTTACCTATGGCGGGGTCAGCTACACGACTGCTCTGACCGGCACGAAACTCTCGGCAACATCGGCCAGCTTCTCGTTTGCTGTGACGCGATCCCCTGCAGACGACCATGGGTGCTGTGACAAATTTGTCTGGCTTGAGGGTACCACTTCGTCCGCCACTGCCGGGAGCTGGACCATTAACGACCATACGGCCCCAACCACAAAAGCCGCGAATCTGAAGGTAGATTGGGACTTCCCGCAGGACACTGAAAAAGACCTCAGGGTAACTCTGAAAAAACAGCCGGATGCAGGCTCTGAATGGGGGGTCGATGGATTTGTCAGATCACAGACCTCCGGGACTACACGAACCCTGACTGTCGATAAAGACCCTGGAAATTCAGGTGCTCTGGTCATTGCCTGGGATCAATCAACCCAGGCAGGTTCCATGACCATTGAAGACGGCACAAAGACCTGCTGGGACACTGCCTTGGCAAATGTAACCTGTCCGTAAGGGGAACGAGTAGCCTATTGAACCTGTTTTAATTTGTTCGCGCCGGCCAAAAGTTAGACATCCCCCGACTTACCAGCCCCCTCTACAGGGGGTTTTTATTCAATAAAATCAACGCCTACTAACCCCTTGCCCCCCAAGGACCGGTCTTTGCACAGCTATTGGATCGAGGGTGTGCGCCCTTACTGATGCCGCATTGATGCTGAACTGATGTTGAAGCTGTTGGAGAGGTTCCCCCGTGAGACTGAAAGCGAGTGAACGACGCATGTTGAGCCGCAGATTGAAAAACCGCATTTCACCTGCCGCTTTTTTTGGCCTGAAACCCAAAAGAAAGTCTCGGGCTAAAGAGGCTACGCTCGTTATTATAGCGACGTTCTTTCTGGCCCCCGAAGCATTTGCTCAGATCTCCTCCAAAAAAGCAGAAGCGGTATTCACCCGCACCTACACTAAAGAAGACCTAAAACATGCCGAGCCGGCGAATCCGTCCAAAGGCTTGGGCGATATCCTTAAAGACCATGCAACCGCACTTTTCTCGCGCATGACCGCGCAACAGTCCGGTAACAACACAAAGCTTCTGGAATTCCAAGGTCAGGTTCGGGAGCTTTCCGACGAAGAACGGGCGATGCGGCTTGATGGCTTTCAGCAGGATACCGAGCGAAAGCTCGACTCAAACGGACTGGTTACGTTTTTAAGGTCACAATCGCAAAAAGCCGCCGGCGAACATGTAAAGGATTCCAACGAGACTTTGCGCAAGATCAAAAACGGTATGGCAGTCAAATTGAACCTTGGCAGCCTATTCACCGGAAAAAAGAAAAGTGAACAGCTGGCCGAAGGGACCGTCCGTTACGGCCTGCTGATCAAGGACATCGTCCCGGACAATCAGGGTATGTCGCGCGCAGCGGTCTCCGGATCGGCGCCCAGCGATTTAAAATACGCGGGGCACGCGGAAGTTAAATGGACCATTGGGCCGGTTTATGAAGACGGCAACCGGAAGATCTTCAATATCATTGAGCCAAGTAAGAGCGAGTCAGATGAAAGCGGCCTCTGGGCTATGATCAAAAAAATTCGTACTCCCTCACCCAATTTCACCGCACGCATTGAGCCGGGCACCGCCGATGAAGCATCTGCAGCGTCCGCCAGTAGCGGAGGCAAAGCGCGCCTGCCGGTAAAAGGGGTCATCGCCCAGGAAGAAGGGTACTACACTCTTACTTACACGACCGCAGGTTCAAAAGGTGTCGCACAGCACGAAGTTAAGATTCCTGTCGCAGGTGAATTGGCCGTTGGCAGACGTTTCGACGACAAGTTCGAGGTGGTTCAGTCGTCTGTTTTCAATGTGTTGGTCGACAAGCGCGCTCCAATCCTGAGTGTCCACTATCTGCACCTGGAAGACCGGATCAAGTCCGAAATGGTAGCAGAAGCCCCAGGTCGCAAAATTTCAGTAGAGACCTCGCGCAAAGTTAAGAAAGATCCCGCAGCAGATCCTGCTTCTCAGCGTGATACCTACACCGTCAATTACACAAAAGACTTCTGATCGAATCTGCTAAAAGAATCTGGTGAATTGGTGCTACCCTTGGGGGCATGACATTCACCATTTTTTTACAGCCGGACTGCCATGATTGACATTCAGAATCTACGCGTCGACTTCGATCGGGTCACCGCCCTGGACAGTGTTCAAATGCGCGCCGGTACCGGCGAGGTCCTTGGACTCGTTGGACCTAACGGTGCGGGTAAAACCACTTTATTCAAGGCAATCCTTGGCTTGATTGAACCCTCTGCCGGATCTGTGCTGGTAGGTGGGATAGACGTTGCGTTACATCCGGATGACGCACGCCGGGTGATCGGCTTTATGCCGGATTTCTCGCCCCTTTACGAGCAACTGACTGTCAACGAATTCATGGAGTTGTTTGCAAAAAGTTATTGCATACCATCCGCACAGCGAGCTCCTGCAATAAATGAAAAATTGGAGCTTGTAGGTCTGACTGAAAAGCGCCAAGCGTTTTTAAAGGGGCTTTCGCGGGGAATGCGGCAGCGTCTGATGCTCGCAAAGACACTGCTTCCGGAGCCGGCGGTACTGCTTCTGGATGAGCCCGCGAGTGGTCTCGATCCGCAGGGTCGCATTCTCCTGAAAGATATCATTCTCGGCCTTAAAAGCACTAAACGCACTATTGTGATTTCGTCTCATATTCTCTCCGAGATGTCGGAGTTCTGCACCGGAATCGCCGTGCTGGAAAAAGGCCGGGTTGTCGTACAGGGGCGCATTGACGAAGTGGCTGCGGCAATGCTTGGCCAAGCGCGCATTGAGCTTCGTTACCTCAACATGAGTGACGGCGCGAGGGACGTCCTTCGCAACGCCGAAGGATGCAAAGTGCTTGCAGACTTGGATAAAAACATGTCCATCGAGCTCGCGGGCGGCGATGAGGGTGCTGCAAGACTCCTAAGCACCCTGATCGCGGCAGGCGCGGTGATCAGTTCCTTCGCACGCACAACGGCTGGTATCGAAGACATTTATCGCAAGATTGCGCCCAAGGAGTTGTCATGACTTCTCATATCAATGGACTATCCACTTTGTTTGACAATCCGATGTTTTTTCTTGGCGCGAGAACATCCTTGCGCAAGGAGAGGCTGTTTCCGCTGATTGCGCTGGTCTGCATTCTCGGACTTGCGATTCTGTTTTTTGTCCAGCCCGGAGTAAAGGCGGCGCAATCGATGTTGATCGCCTGCCTCACTTTCGAAGCAGGGTTTCTCTTGCTTGCAGCAACCAACGAAACGTCGAGGCTCGTCCATCAGGCAACGTCGTCGGGGATGCTGGATTTTCACCGGATTTCGCCTTTTAGCCGCGCTAAATCCGTATTGGGATTGGCGGTTGGTGCTCCAGCTGCCTGGTGGGTTGCCAGTCTGATCGTCGCCCTGATGGGAATCCCTCATGTTGCCGGCGCTGAATTGAGCCTTATTGGATATCTGAAGGTGCAGGTGTTTCTTGCACTGAATGCTTTTATGATTCATATGGCGGTTCTGGCGACCGGCTTTCGTTCGTCTAAATTCAATAGCAATCGATTTGCGATTTTCATGGTTATGGCATTCGTCTTTTTGCCCCTCGTAACTGGTATGCATCGTTATGCGCCATCAGAAAGACCGGCTCTTTCTATCGCGCATCTGTCCTGTATGCCTATTCTCACGGAATTTTTTGGAAAAGGCTCGGGTCACGCCGGATTCTTTGGATTGGTCTTGCCATCGACCTTGCTTTGTTTCGCTCTTCAGAGCCTCGTTATTTTTTTCCTTTTTGTCATTGCCGTCCGGAGGTTTTCCAGCGAGTCCTCACCATCTCTGTCCAAACCGTTGTCTCTGGGTATCCTGATGTTTGTTTTGATCTTAGGTTTGGATCTTGGACTTGCCGTGCAATCCGCAGAGCAGGGCAGCGGAGAGCAGTCAAACCACCTGATGATGCTTAGCGCACTGGGGTTGGTCGGCGCCTTTACCGCAGGGCTTCTGGCGAGTGCGACCTCCCCTGATTCGTTGTCACACTTTCGCGCTCTGGTCCGATCCCGCAAAAATCCCAACCGCGCACACCACCTTGTACCGTGGAGTGACAATGCCCTTAATCCTCCGGTGACCATTGCCGCTGCAGCGCTCGTCTTTCTATCTATGGCAGCATTAATCATACTTACCGGAAACGCGTCGGATTTCCCTGGCCTGGCACCTCAGCTGATATCCCCCCTACTTCTGATCATGCAGATTGGATACGCCCGCCAGGCTATCCGTCTGCGCTGGCCGTCACAAGACCTCTATTACTCGGTATTTTTCATCCTGATATTCTGGGGTTTGCCGGCTTTTTTCGCCGGTTTAATGAGCTTTGGTCCATTGCGTGATGCGTCCGAGTATGTTGTTCGTTTGTCTGCGCCCACACTTCTGATGGTCAAAAGAAAAGACATCGACTGGCCGTGGTTGCTGGGTGTAATAGTCAATTCCGTGGTGGTAGGCGCAATCGCGCTGAATGTACATTTTTCAGCCCGTACGCTACAGAAACAGGCAAACGCGAAGTAATGAGGATTTAAAAATGAAAGTCCATTTTCTGAGTCTTATTGCTTTTGTCATTGCGGGAACGGCTACTGCACAAAATGAACCTGCACCTGGTGAGGTTCGCATCAGCGAAGTGTCCTACGAAGGCTCCGGATGCACACCGGGTTCCGCGGCCGACATGGTCTCCCCGGACGGGCGGGCCTTCACCCTCTTCTTTTCAGATTTTGGCATCACCACAGAGCAACATGGGGTCCTGCGCAAACAGTGCCGTGTCGCCATGACCATCGAGGCCCCCATCGGGTTTGAGTTCGCCCTGGTTGGACTCGACTACCGCGGGTACATGGACATTACCAAAAAAGCGATGCTGAAATTTTCTTCCCGCATGTCGTTTCACAACGGAAATGGTGGCCAAAAAATTTTCGATTTCAAAGTTAAAGGGCCATTAGCGGATGAATTCTTCTTCCCAGTGCGAACAGGAGATCAATCCAAGTGGTCCGGATGCGCAAATCGGGATCGGCCAATGGTGCTTACAACAGAAGCAGCGCTTCAGTCCGCGACCGGATCTGGTTCACTCGTGACATTAGATTCGATGGACGGTGAATTCTCGCAGCGGTATCAGCTGCAGTGGCGGCGGTGCAGGTAGGGACTTGGGCGAAGTAACCTCAGGATTTCTCATCAAACTTAGTTGCCCCACGGATAAGAATAGTCCCCGGGCCAAAGCGTTCCGGGGTAAGGCGTCGAGCCGGTTGCTTCCACAAAATCATTCGGATTTTTGGCGCCTACCGGCATATCACACGCGTACAACAAATCCCCTGAGAGCGGCCCAAATCCATTGAGATCAGCTCCCGCAAAACTTGTATAAAGCGCTGTAATCGACGTGGATACGATTAGGTGCCATGGAATGTTTGTTGCGCCATTGTAATTGATGGTTGCGATGTCAACCGACGCTGAGGGGGACCAATTTGTCAGGTCGAGGCCCGAAAAATCAGCGCTGTTGAATCCCATGCTATGAACGTTAGAATT
>Ga0154020_10011229_pt1 | contig 10211 bp, 20 predicted proteins | sample Klosneuvirus_201_FD_109709 | JGI IMG/M metagenome (GOLD analysis project Ga0154020, IMG submission 109709) | Active sludge microbial communities from wastewater, Klosterneuburg, Austria - Klosneuvirus_20160825_MG | ecosystem: Engineered > WWTP > Aerobic digester > Activated sludge | place... | reverse complement strand
TCATTTGAGTTTTAAATGCCGTCATAGCTTTTCGGTGTTGAAGAAGCGGGACGCCTCCTTAGATTCGCGAAAGACCGCGGTAAGAAAGAGAAGAGTCTCGAGGACATTTGGGACGGCTCTTCTTGCTCGCCAGATGACTTTGAGACGTTTCTCTTCCTGACCAGTTTGGACGGCTTCTCGCCCTTCAAAGAGAGCACCTTGCAAGTTTGGGCACTCCAACATCAACTTCTGAACGTTCCTTCTGAAGTATGTGACGCCCTTCCGGTCTATTTGTGCTTATGCACAGCGAATTAAGACTTTGCTTTCCAGGTGCGCCATCGGCCGCTGTGGCTTCTCCCATCGCTCATTGTCGCCTTGAACCAAAAGCCCAAATCTATGAAGCCTTTTACCGATGTTCTTGCGATTGAAGCTCGTTTGATGGATGACGGTAACTTGTTGTTTCCGCGTCGCTTGTCTTCTCGCGAGCTCAAATGAACGCGTAGGCTTAGGCTTCGCAATGCTTAACTCTTCTGGACATCTCAGTGAGTGCACGGCCAGCTTCAAGCACTACTGCGCAGATCTCCCTGCGGAATGGATGATGCGCGGGATGAAACAAGGTGGATTCTACTCTTGTCCGGAATGTACAGCGCGTGGCGAGTCGAAACAGTCCGGCAAGGGTCGCGCCATAACCTTCCGCAGCAAACCATCGTCAGAGAGGACGAACGATGAGGTAATCCCTCACCTGATGTGTTATTCTTATCACTCACGTCTGCATGCTCTTTATGCCTCTCATCGTAGTGGAAGAAAGCGAATGAAGCCCTAAAACAGAACAGCTTTGAGACCACGGAGTTTCAGCTCGCCTTGCACGAGACCTCCTTTCTCTACGACATCAACCCCGACCTCCCTATGGCGGATGCGTTCTCCATGGATTTCATGCACGTCGTTCTCTATGGCTTTGTCAAAAAGGGTATGAAGCTCATTCTCGGCACGGGATCGAACATGCCAGACCCCGCGGCTTGCAAGCTGCCCTCGGGCTCCCGCAGTGCTTTCGCTGCTACTTTAAGGTTTACATCTTTCTCCAATTCCTTTTTCTCCATTTTTCATTGCGATTTCCATAGACACATTAATGGCGCTCTTCCTCCGGAATTGCGAGTCAACTGTTCCTTCAAGGACAAGAAGATCCCCAAACTCCCTTCCGGGTTGAAAGGTCGCCCAACCTCCTGCTCCATTTGTCACGTGATCCCTGCTGATTTGTTTTTCTTCTTCAGCTGCCGATTTGTTGATTTGGTTTTGCGTTCACTTACCTTTGGCCTCACGAGGGTTGTTGCCAGCTGCTGCTGAGAACTGGCTTTACAAAAGCTTGTATCTTGTTCGTCTCATCACCGCTCCTCAAGTAAGCCAGCCCGATCTGGGTACTTTTCTTGATATGAGTTCCACACACATTGTTCTGATTAGTGTTGATAGAGGAGATTGAGAAAACAGTTGCGGAAGTATTGAAGATCAGTCGTGAGTTATTCGGCGACCAGTTTGTAGTTTATCAGGTTCACCGCCTTCGCCATCTTCCGTCGGCGATCAAACGTCACGTACCACCTGCTCATTCTTCCTCCTCTGGTCACCAAGCTTACGTTCTTCTTTTACTAGGGGCCCTTGCGCTTCACATGGCTCTTTGCATTTGAGCGAGGGAACAAGGGAATGAAAACCTTCGCCACCGGCCCGTCGAGGGTCGCTACCTCGATCGCCGAGGGCCTCGCCTGGAAGTTCCTTTTTGCCGTCCTCAAGGAGCGCACCCCGGAAGTTCTCCATCCGTCGATCAGGGATATTCCCTCTCTCAATGAATGTATTTTTATTCCTCATTCTTTCCCCCCGGCTTCCCCGCTGACGTTCTTGCATTGCTAGCACTCCGCTACATTGAAGGCGATTGGACGGAGATCCTCACAGGTTACTCAGGCAAAATTACCCTCGATCTTCCGACAAGAAGGGCTATTCAATCGTACCTTGACATTGAACTGAAATCCGATCTCATCAGTGACCTTGCAAGGACTTACAGCAAGATGCTCTTTGGCCCTCACACTTACAAATCGTTTCTTCAAGGGTTCGCCTCGTCATCTCTCTAATTTCCCCCTTTCTGGTGACCTTGCCTGCGTGATGATTTGAACCAGGCAAACTGCGACACATTTCTACGCTGAATTTCATGAAAAAAATCGCAATCAGAAGGATATCAAGGAGCGCCGCATAGGGCAAGTGAAGCGATACCTCCGCGTTTCTACCTCCGAGGTGCAAATTAGTTCCCTTTTTCGCTATCGTCGAATGAGCTCATTTCTCTCTCACTCTAGGGCTCTCTCGACCTCGCCCAATGTGTATTCTACAAGCGCATCACTCGATCCTTCAATCTATTTCCTGGCAAGCAGAAGCTCGACCAAATGTACGTCGTCGAGACCACCATTGACGACGAAGAGGACGGCCTCGAGTTCATCTCCCTTCGCGAGATTGCTGCTCGTTGTCATCTCATTCCCTTTAATACCACCTCCCTCAAACCACAAACATTCAATATATCCAGTATCCCCAACAAACATCAGTCTCGGTTTTCGATTGTCTATATGCTTGACAAATTGAACTTAGCCGACTGAGGCCTTCCGGCGTCTTCATCTCTTCTCTCCTTCCCTCTCAGGATCACGCGTATTGCACAGCGCTCTTGAGCCAGTCCGTGCTCTAAATAAATTCGAGGAATTAGAGAGATACTATATATTTCAATGGACTTAGGCGAAAAAGCTGGAATTTTTGGGGGTGAGACAGGTCAGTCACAACCAAATGGGTCAAACCAAACCCGTTTCTCGCCCCTAGTGGAGGAGGAGCCGTACGATGTGCGCGGCAATGAAGCCCGTGCCACCAGTGACGCAGACGAGTTCCTTCTTTTTTTGAATCTTCTCCTTCGCATAATCTTTATGACCTTTTTCTTTTTCTTTTTTGTTCGATTTCACTTCCATTTTGGAGTTTCCCTTGACCTTGTTCTTCAGTTCCCCTCATTTGGCGTCGTTAGCTTTCTCTTTCTCCAATTCCGCGCTCGATATATTGCTCTTGGCATTCTTATTCCACTTAGACGAGTCGGAGTCTTTCTTATCATTCTTCTTCCTCGCGGAGGGCGGGTCCGTGGGCGAAGAGGCAGCCGCGAGTTGTGTTCCTTCAGCGGCGGATGCCTTATGGGGCTCTGCCTTCGCGGCCTCCTTCTGCTTCTTCTCTGCCGCGACTAGTGCCGCGGCTTTCGATTCCTTTTAATCCCTTTTACCTCCGACATTGGCTTTATTCAGAGGAGGTTCAGCGGGCAGGCAAATGACCGCCACAGTTAATACCGTAAGCGGCCTTTCTGGGCTTAGGGAACGGTGTTCAAACCTGTTCTTCGCAATGATATGAACAGCCACAAAATGAACTCGATGAGGCAACATCCACATATTAGGCGATCTGGTTGAGTTTCTGCTGCCAATCGGCGAGCTGCTTGTCGAGGTATGCCATTCGGGCATCACGGCCTACGCCGCGGTTCGACAAGCTCAGTTTGTGCAATTCCTGCATGTGGGAATAAGAAACGGATGGGATCTCAGACACAAACGGCAGGAAATGGGACCTCCTCAATCTGCGAAATCTCTTTCTTTACGTCGTTCTGCGCGCTCTCCTTGATGAGCTTCTCCATGTGCTGCTGGACGAATTTGTCCTCAAGGATGAGCTAAATTGTGGAATGAATTCAACCTTGAAATATACGGCGAGTGTTAAGCAGAGAATCGACCGACCTTGAAGCAATGGCGGTAAATTGGAGCAGCCGTGAGGAACTCCCTATCGGCGTGATCCGTCTTGGACTCGATGAGCTGAGCATTCACGAGCGCCTAATGAACAGGACGTGAAACAAAGCGGTGGAGTCGGGATAGCGATCGCGAGCAGCATACCTGGAGTTGATCAGAGTTGCCTTTGAATGTGCCGGAAACGACATCAGATGAGAGGACATGGTCGTTCTTCGTCAAGAGCTGCATCACCTTCCACAGCTGTGTCTTGGACCATGACCCCTTGGTTCCGTTCTCGGAGAATTTGTGGCCAAAGCCGGAGGAGAGGATGTTCGTCCTGGTCTCGTTCACGAGCTCGTCGATAGACTCTGCATGGATAAAAAGAGATCACATCTCAGCCAAAATACTCAATGAGATGGGAAATGAGCAGCACCATTCAAGGTAAGGCCGCGCTCGAGGTAGACCATAAGCATCTGCAAGTCAGCGGGACGACCGCCAACGACACGCACCGCTCGCTCAAAGGCATCGGTCGAGGCAGTACCCTAGGTATAGTGTAACTATCGTGAACATCGCTCTGAAGCACGACGCGAATGGTTAGCCGGACCTCAATAACGTGGACGGTGTCATCCAACTCCTCATCAAATTTGGCGCCTGGGAGGAGCAGACGGCCGCCTTGGCGGGCGATGTTGGCAGCGTTGCGGAGGACCTACGTGCCCACAATGACAACTCATCAACAATGAACTTTGAAAATCATATAGTACAGAGAAGAAACCAATGTCGTCTTCGGGAGTCTCTGGCTTCTGCGGCACGTCCGTCGACTCACCAGCCTTGAGGAAGCCGCCTTTGTCTTGCAGGTGATCTAGACGAGACATGAATTGATAAGCAGGCGCGTTAGATCGACTAACTCCTACCATAGGCCTCCAAGTGGGAGGACTTCTCCTCTCTGAGCATGGTCATGAGAAAATCGAGCGCCGTCTCCTTCTGCACGTCTTCGAGGTCGTAGTGCTGAATCTTTCCGGCAATGCCCGGGTTCACTGGACGAAATAAGAATGAATTCCCGAGTTCACTGGACAAAATAAGAATGAATTGACTTGGAAAAAACAAATCATGTGAGTACGAGAACGAATCTTCTGCTCCGTTGCCTGATCGCCGACAATCACAATGTGCGCCAAGCGCTTCTCATTGATCTTCATCGTCCATTTGAGCAGACCAGTGATGAGGATCTCTGCGTTCTTGCGCTCCTCAGGGCTGGCCTAAACCAGAGGTCGTGTAAGCTGATAAAACATCAGAGGGGAGTGCTAATATACATATTCGAGCATGTAGATGAGGTCGTGGAAGCGGTCAAAGATGATCACTGGCGAGCGGTCCGAGCGCTTCATGAGAGCGATGAGGCGCAAGGCATTCTGCAGTGTCCAAAGAATGTTGTCGAGCTGTACAACCTTGGTCGACTGAAGATCTAAATAGGGGAGTAAAAATGCATATCCCGCAAAGAGACTAAGAAGAAACGGCTATACTCGTCTTGGATGGAAGAGCGCTTTCGATCCACATGAAGACCTTATTCACGGCACTAAATGAGGGCCAAAAGCCAATCGCCTTCTCCAATGAATCAACCAAAGCGCTGTCAAGAGATGTTAGAAGTAATAAAATGCTCAAAAAGAGGAAGCTATACCCTTCAATTGACGACTGCGCAATGGACTCAGACGACGAGTTTACGCGAATAGTGAAGAAACGGTGCTGAGCGAGGCGCTTGACGAGAATCGACTTGCCAGATCCACGAGGACCTGTCAAGTACAAGTGTGAGGAGGGCAAATAACACGACAAGAGACGGCGACATCGCACCAGAGACCAAGATGACCGACTTGGGCGGACCATCGAGCAGATGCTCAATGGACTGAACGTCTTCCTCGCGCATATTGTAATCGGGCATGTTGCCTGCAAATGATAACATTCAGCAAGGAGATGTTTTCGCAGAAGGACAGGAGCAGGCGGCGCACCCTCTTCGGTCCAACGCATAGACAAGGTGGTCACAACGTTTGTCAAACGAATGGGCTCGAGGAACATGAGCAACAAGATGGTCGCCAAGAGGGCCCACAGAGGGATAAGTCGTGGATTATTCAAAGCCGCGACAACTCGAGGAAGTTTCTATGAACAGAAACTTAACACGATCCGCCAAGGAAGCAAGCAGCGACAGGCGAACCCAGAAAGTATAGGGAAGGAAGGAGATCTCCAGGTTGCCACTCCAACTTGGATCCTTGAAACGATAGCGACAGTTACGAGCGCTACACACGTGCAACATGATGAGATGACTCACAAACGGTAATGTCGGCATCAAGATGGTACCTGATCGCAGAAGCTTTGAGAATATAAAGAATCTCGGCAACGTTCTTCTCAATTTTCACTTCCTGCAAAAGAAAAATAAGAGATCTCGATTCACCAAGGTCAATGCGCGGCTCTCGAACCTGAATCTTTCCGTAGCCACGGAACTTGGAGAATATGTAGTCTTCGCTGAGTTTGACGCCGTCGGGGAACTGCACGCGAATCTTTGGCGACGCACGCAAAAAGACGAGGTCCTCGATGAAGGGCTCACCCTAAATAAATAAGATTAGTAAATGCAAATTGGAGGTCACAAGTTCAACAGCAATCATACATAGACAACATGTGCGTCAACATGGCGGTCCTGGAAGTCCATGGCAAGGATGTACTCTTGGGCCGTCAAGGCGTCCTCCAGATTCCTAACAGAGAAGCATCAGTGAAATCATAATCACAAATGACAAACATGATGAGAAATAAAGCGCACCTAAAGTAGACAAAGTCGCCGCCTTCCTTCATGCGAGAGATAACGCGGACGACGGGGATGCCGGCGTCAGTGAACACTTTCTCGATTTGAGAGTCGACGTTCTGTGAGAGCCTCTTCGAGACGTCGTAGCCTTAACATAAAACACGATGATCAAGTGCATAAGAACCCTCCCTAAGATCACCATGAAACTACCTAAGAGATTGCCAGCGAAGGTGATGAACTCGACGAAGTGGCCGAAGAGGCCCGTGACGCGATGCAAGTGATTGATCCACAAGGCTGTCGCTGGGGGAGGAAGAGGACGGCCCACCTTCACGAAAAACATAGTTGATCAATCAAAATAAATAATTGTATGGAACAGAAAGAGGCGGATAAAAAGAAAAGTGGAAGGGGGTCGAGGTCGTCGACGAGCCAAGAGATCAAGTGATGGAGAGCCGTTGAGAAGGGAAAAGAAAAGACTTGCCCATTCATCAGCGCAGGAGACACTCAATTTACAAATTAGTAAAATTACAATTTCCATTGTATAGAATCTCGCAGAACTATGACGACCAAGGAAGACGAAGAGCGATGAATTCACTCGGCTTCAAGAAAACGCCGAGGCACCGACGGCGGCCAACACACGCCTAATCACGGCCTCCAAGGAGACGCACCTTCTCTAAAATATCTTCCCTGCGTTTGGCATCAGAAGTATAAAGTTTGAAAGGGGTCTTGGCGGCAGGCCGCAGGGCGACCGAAGGGAACGGGCGACCAACGGCGAGTCGCACGGACGCTCGAGCGGCCACGCACGAGGCGAAGCGCAGCATTCCCAGGCCGCGCAGAGACGCGAAATGTTTACGAAAAGAGAACCTCTAAATGGAACTCAAAAAGAATAAAATGGAAGGGCCCGAGGGACTCAGGGAGGTCGCCTGTCCGCTGTCGTCGACGAGCTGCCAACATGGAGAAAGGGAACTCACACTTCCGGTCAACCGCCCTCACCGATCGTCTGTCGATGGACAGCAGTCATTGATGGACAGGAATCAAAGTATTTTTTCTAAATGGCGGCTAATCAGTCAATTATTCATTAATACCCATGCGCCTGGTATGACAGCATGGTCCAATGATACACAACCATGAGGAAGTGAGGAAGACTCTCACGACTCATTTCTTTCTCTCTTTTTTCGATGCCGCATTGGACTTGAGGTCCCGATCTACCTTCTTATCCTTTTTTGTGCTCATGCCTTTTTCCACAGCTCTCGGTGAAGTGGCAAGGTTGGCCTCGCCAATGTCTTGGGAGATTCGCAGGACATCGGCGATTTTCTCTTGGCCTTGAGCGAGGGCAATCAAGTGCTTCGCATTGGCCTTTCCAGTCGCGCGCACCATTCCATAGAGGACGCCCTTCTTGTCCTTAAGCAAGGACTTGGGCGAGTCGAGTTCGGCAATCTGGCCATCGCGCAGCACCAGAATGCGGTCCATGTCCATGACTGTATTGAGGCGATGGGCGATCACTAAGATCGTCGTGTTGGGGAACGAGGAGCGGATCGCATTCTAAGAGCTGAGATTAGAGCACTAATGAAGTGTGAGGAGTCAAAAGGGTCGCACCTGAACGAGCTCATCGCTCTTGAGGTCAACAGACGCAGTAGCCTCGTCCAATAACAGCACACGACTCTTCCTGAGCAAAGCCCTAAAACAGAAATGAACTGTCTCTCGTGGGAAGAGGATGTAGGCGGATGACCTTGCCAGACAAAACAGTTGTCGCTCGCCGACTGCAAAGTTGGAGCCGTTCTCCTTGACGGCCTCTTCGAGTTTGTTCTATGTAAGGATTCGATTAGACCAGATTATGGAAGAGAAGAGATGGAATCGATACGTCGAGACTCTCGACCTTGGACTTGAGGCCGGCAATGTCGACGGCCGACCAAAGTTCATCGTCGGAGTGCCGACCAAACGGATCGAGGTTGTAGCGGATCGAGCCGACAAACATTTGGGGCTCCTAGCGTCGCAAAGGATCAATACTGAGTCCGATATTCAAATCGCATACAATGAAATTGAAGACAATACTTGTGGAATGATGGAAAGCTGTGAACGGAGATCGTCGAGACCGATAGTCGAGATGTCAACGCCGTCGATTTCAACCTTGCCCTCGGCCAACTCGGACAAGCGATACAAGGCGCCCATCAATCTAAGATGGATCTTGAGCGAAAATGAAAGATCATGTGATGATGAGCTGAGTAGATACGTCGACTTGCCGGAACCGGTTCGACCTACGATGCCAATCCTCTCGCCCCCTCGAATAGTCATCGAGACCTGATAAAAAAGGTTAAAAGAAGACGAGGATGATAGTTTTCAAAGGCCTTGTTAAATACCTGCTTGAGCACCAAGGGAAGCTTCTCACGGTAGCGATATGAGACGCTTTCAAAGGTGATGGCACCAGTCTGCGGCCAATCTGCTGGCGGTTGGGCCTCAGGAATTTCGCGTGGTGCCTCAGAGGGCAATTCTGTATACTCTTTGATGCGCTCCGCTGAATTCATCTAATAAAAGGTGGGTGGGGAAACTCAGCATCGGAGATTATGAAGAAATGGAGTGTCTTACGTCGACCTCAATGCCGGAGATGGCAATGGCAAGGTTCTTCAGGACGAGAGTAATCTGCGGAGCCAGGGCAATCGTGACTGACAGCAATCCGGCATCGAAATCGTTCGTATACAAGCGCAAGACGACCTTCACAAACTAAGTCAACCAGAGTCGCAGCACCCAAGAGAAACAACGAGATAGACGTACGACGATGACGTAGGCGGCGACTTGAACAACAGCTCCGAGAAGACCCAGAGCAAACATCAGCCATGACTGCAAGTAGCGCAGGGAGAAGAACATGCTATCGAGGAGGTTAGGATATGACCAGTGGGTTATAATGCCTGGCGTCAAATGAACGCGAACCTGTTGTGAACGTCAAGGCGGCCCTTGTTAGTGGTAAAGAAGTCCTTCTCCTTTCTGTAGGCCCTGATGACGGAGATGCCAGCTACAACGAAGGAACCATTGGATCATCAAAGTGACGGCGCAGGACACCAGGGGGGAAACGTACATAATGTCTCGCCCAAGTGAGAATACAGAGGAGCGCGCGTGAGGGCTTCGAGTCGCTGAATTTCAATCGAAGACTTTCTGAACCTACAATCAAGCAGAAAATTGAAATTTGAATCTCAAAATCACTTTAGCGAGAGAATATCGAACCTCAGTTGAAGATAGAGGTAGAGGCCGATGAATGGGGGTAATGCGAGAAGGATCCATGGCACTCCGAGAGCAACGGAAGCGAAAATCGCCAAGAAGTTGAAAAATGAGTCCAAGACCTATGGAAAGCACAAATCAAGAAGCTCACTGCAATGATGAGTCGAGAGACAAGAACCTGCCAGATATTGTTGAGGATTTGGACCTCGATCACCGTTAAGTCCGTGGACAGCCGGGATATTATGCTAGGAAGATCATCGCGTGAGTGGCATGGGGAAAAGGAATATATAAAAAACTCAATCGGTGCGTACCGCCCAAATGGAGTGGTGTCAAAAAAGGAGATAGGGGCGCGAATGACGGCATGGATGAGCGAATTATGCATCCTCCTCGCCGAGTTGATAATCATTCGTAGTGCGAACATGAATGTGAACGCCTAACAGTTGGAGTAGAATGATGGTGGAGAGCACGATGAATAAGAT
>Ga0154020_10011228_pt1 | contig 10211 bp, 5 predicted proteins | sample Klosneuvirus_201_FD_109709 | JGI IMG/M metagenome (GOLD analysis project Ga0154020, IMG submission 109709) | Active sludge microbial communities from wastewater, Klosterneuburg, Austria - Klosneuvirus_20160825_MG | ecosystem: Engineered > WWTP > Aerobic digester > Activated sludge | place... | reverse complement strand
TCCTGAATGGCCGTGCCTTCACGCTGGGTCCATTTTTCCCAGGCGTCGTAGGCCGCCATCAGTTCTTTGTTTGCAGCAAAGTGGTGCGAGACCGACCGCGACGCCGGCCAACGCGGAACTCACAGCGGCCTGAAGGGTCGGACGAACGGAACAAAATTCACATGATCGCAAACAAAGAACTGGTGGCGGCCTACGACGCCTGGGAAAAATGGACCCAGCGTGAAGGCACGGCCATTCAGGACGACAACTGGCGTCTGGTGGGTGAATGTCAGAAGTCAAAACTGGAGCTGCAGGACACCATCATTCGTCTCACCGCAGCGGCCAGCACCGAGGTTGCCAACGCGGGACTCGATCCGCATGCTTTTGACCAGAATATCCGGCGGATCGTCAGCAGTCTGGTGGCCTTGGAATCCCGCAACGCCGAACTGCTGGCCGCCCGCCGCCAGGCCGCCCGTTGCCAAATCGCCGAAATGGACCACACCTGCCGCAACCTCAAACGCGTCCAAAAATTCTACGGCCAGCCGTCCCACGTGGCGTGGCAGTCCTACTCCTGAAGTTCAACCGACGCTGCCCTCCCTCCACCCGCAGGCCCGGACGATGGGCGCAGTGGCTGCCAAGAATCGGCATTGTGTTGCGGAACGGTCTCAGATAGACGTTGCGCAATGAATTTTAACCCGCACCAGAATCACCAGGCTTCAAATCGCCCAGGGCGAGGGCTGACGATCTGCTTGCCCGCAGCGGTGACGCGGTTCCGCCCGCTGCCCCTGCAATGCCCTAGTTTCAAGGTCGTGGCCGCCAAATTCGAGTGAAGCCTATGCGTGGCAACCCACCAGAGCAACTTCGCGACACCGATCTCCTGGAGCAAGCCACGGAGGAGCCTCCGGTGGCCAGTTTCTTGCCGGGCACGGAGGGCGGTCGCAACTGGTTGCCCGGAGGGTGCGCGCTTCTGGATTCGCAAGGGAACATCATTGAAGCCGATTCAGCTTTCCTAAACTGGCTGGGGACGGGTGAGAACCAGCGCGGGAAGCCCTTCGGTTCGGTTCTTTGCAAACGGCATCCCCATTGGGAGGCCCGGATTACGGAATTATTGGCCCAACCCGCGGCATTTAGTCGCGTCGAGTTGACGGATTGCGCCGACCAACCGGCGCAATGGTACACACTCGAGACGGCACATACGGGAGGCACCCGGTATATGCGGCTCAGTTCCAGTCTGCCCCCGATTTCGGAGCGGGGTGAGCACGGCTGGGACGCGACCCTGAGTTCCGAGGCGGCACAACGGCAAATGTACCTCCGGCTGACGCGGGCCGAGGCGCAGTTGACCAATCTCGGGCAGCGTTGGCCCGGGGTTATTTTCAGTCAACGACCGGACTTGAGTTTTCAATTCGTCAACGATCGGATTACGGACTGGACGGGGATTAGCGTGGCGGAATGGCAGCGCGATCCACAACGGCTTCGGGACGTCATCCATGAATGTGACGACGGGGAATTACAGCAGCAACTGAAGCGATCCGCGACCACGCCCGGCGGCAGCACCGCCACCTTTCGCATCCGCCACATCCAAAGCGGTCGGGTGACGTATGTACGGGAACATCGCGATGCGTTGATCAGCCAAAGCGGATTGCTGCTCGGTTATGAAGGAATCTGGTTGGATGTCAGCCGCCAGACGATCGCAGAACGCCGGTTATCGAGCGCTTCCTGGATGGAAACTCTCGCGGTGCTCACCGCCGGACTTGCCCACGATTTCAGCAACGTCATCGCGGGCGTGCAGGCCCTCAGCGAGACCTTCCAAGCGCAACTGCCGCTTGATCATCCGTTTCAGGAGGGGCTGGGGCTGATCAAAATCAGCACCCAAAACGCGATTCAGATCGTGCGCCGCATCCTCAGTCTGCATCAGGGGAAAGTGGGCGAAAGGGCGTATCACGATTTGAATGAATTGGTCAAGGAACTGATCGAATTGGTGCGCATCACGATCCCGCGGCGAATCCAACTCCAGGTCCACCTCGATCCAGCCGCATTGCCCGTCTATGCCGACGCGGTTGAACTCCGACAAGTCTTCGTCAATCTCGTTCTCAATGCGGTGGAAGCCATGCCGGAACACGGGAAGCTGACCATCCGAACCACGCGTCATGATCAGTCCCCACCTGCAACCAACCTGCGTGGGACTTTGCCCGCCGGCCCGTGCGTGTGCCTGCAGGTCCGGGATGAAGGCATGGGGATTCCCGCCCGCCACCTGGAAACCATCTTTGATCCATTTTTCACCACCAAACCGGGGAACAAAGGCTCCGGCCTGGGGCTGTACAATGCGCGCCTCTTCGCCGAAAAGCATCGCGGCGCGCTTTCTGTGGAATCGAAGGAAAACGTCGGCACCTCTTTTTGCCTCTGGCTGCCGCAATCGGATTTCACCGAGGCGGATCCGGAGCGCCAGCAACCCCGGCACCACCGGCATACCTTGCTCCTGCTCGGTCCGGCGGAAAAGTGCGTGGACGAAATCGCCAGCGCGCTGCGCCAACAAGGGCACTATGTCGTGACGGTGCCGGACGCGGAAAACCCGCGTGAACTGCTTTCGTCTCCCAACTATGAATTCTCGGCCGTCCTCGCGCTGGTCACCCGCCGCGATGCCGTGCCCGAACAACTTTTCAACTATCTCCGCGTCCGCAAATTGCGCGTAAAAACCATCCTCCTGATCGTGGGCTGCGACCGGGATGAGTTTACCGCCCAATCGCTCAAACACGCCGATCTGGTGATGGCCGCGGAAACCTCCGCCCCCGAGTTGCTGGCCAAAGTCAACACCCTGCTCAATGAAGCCGCCGCGCTTCCTCAACCATGAACCCGACTGAATCCAATACCGATCCGAAACTCCACCGCATCCTGGTGATCGACGACGAAGAAATCGTCCTGGTCGGTTTGCGGGAAACCCTGGCGCGGGAAGGTCACCAGGTGGTCACCGCCTCCAACCCTTTCCTGGCGCTGCAAGAATTACAGAAGCAGCCGTTCTCCGTCATCATTTCCGACCATCACATGCCCGGCGTCACCGGTTTGGAATTCCTGGCCCAAGCCAAAGAAATCCAGCCCGACGCCACGCGCATTCTCATCACGGCTGTCTTGAGCCTGGATACCGTGATTGACGCGATCAACCATGGCGAAATCTATCGTTTCATCGTCAAGCCCTGGCTGCGCGAGGAATTACTCGCCACGGTGAAAAGCGCGGTTCAACGGTATGATTTAATCCGCCGCAACAGCGCCCTTCAGGCCGAGGCCATCGCCTTGAATCAGCAGTTCATGGAGCTGAACAAATCCCTTGAACTGCAAATGGCGCGGGTAGCGGAGCAGAATCAGAACCTCCTGAAGTTGAACGAGGCCCTCGCGGAAAACCTCCAACATTCCGTGCAATTGGGACTTCACGTCCTGCAAACTTTTCACCCCGCGCTCGGCAATCAGGCCTGGCGGGTCCACGAAGTCTGCCGGGCAATGGCGGACACGCTCAACCTCTCGATCGAAAAACGCCAAGCCCTGGGCTTCAGCGCGTGGCTGCATGATATTGGACTCATCGGCATCCATCGCGACATTATCCAACGCCTGGAGGAAAACCCCGATTCGTTGTCGCCGTCCGAAAAAACCCTGTTGCAAAGCCATCCCATCCTCGGTCAGGACCTGGTCCAGTTCGGCCATCACCTCGAAGAAGTTGGCGTCATCATCCGCGCCCACCATGAGCGATTCGATGGCACCGGCTTTCCCGACCAACTCAAGGGCGAGGCCATCCCGTGGCTAAGCCGCCTGCTGGCCGTCGCAGTCGGTTTCGCCGAGTTCAACGGCGAGGATGACAATGCGGTCGAAGCCGTCAAATTGTCCAGCGGCACGGCGTATGACCCGGATGCCGTCCGGGCGTTTCTCCGGGCGTTGCCCAAAGCCACCGTCCCGCGGAAGGAGCGTGAAGTGTTGCTGGCAGAGTTGGCTCCGGGCATGGTGCTCGCCAAAGGGATTTACACCGCCAACGGGCTGCTGCTGATCCCCGAGGGCCAGCCGTTGTGCGAAAGCTCGATCAACAAGATCCAGAATCACAACCGCGTTGATCCGATCAGCCAGGCGCTGCTGGTGTATTGCTGATCGCTTCGCCAACGCCCCACCAACGCCAGCAAAGTGGACCGGCGGATCGCCATGGTGATATTTTCTCCTTCAGTTCGACCCGCCGGTTGCCGATAAGAGGATGGCAGGATGGTGGCCGCTGCAGGCAGTTGCCCTCCGGTAACATTGCCAGCCTCAATAAATTCGCAACGGTTCCCGCCGACTCCTCCTTTCTGGTTGATTACTGATCGCCCGCGGTTTGGCTCGGCGACCGTCGTCCGTGCGAAATCGGGCTTAACCTGCTGGCGGCATCTTCCGATGTTACCCTTGGGACCAAGCAAGTTTCTCCGGTCTCACGCGAGCACTATGGACGATCAAAAACCGCCGGACGTCGCCGACCCAGCTCAAAACTGGGTCGCCCACGCCTTTCGGCGACCCGACTGGCTCGGCATCCCGCCGCCGCAGCACCCGGAGGAATCCCCCCGGGCCGTTGTCGCCACACTCTATCCCCTCCTGGAAATGCTGCTTATCATTGCGGGCTGCGAGGGAATCATCATGCTGACCCTACCCCTGCTCTTGCCCCACCTGAGCACCTGGCAGGCTGCAGCTGCGGACACCACAACTCTGGCGCTAACCGCCGGACCGATACTCGTCTGGCGACTTCGGTGTCGCCACCGAACCGTGGCCGCGCGATGTCATCTGGAAATTCAACAGCGAACCGCCGAACTGCGCGAACTCAACACCCAACTCCAAAACGAAGTCACCGAGCGCCAACGCGCCCAGTGGTTTCTCAATTCCGTCGTTGAACACCTCCCCATCCCCGTTTTCATCAAGGAAGCCAAGGAACTCCGTTTCATCCACTGGAATCAAGCCGGTGAGCGACTGACCGGAATTCCCAATGCCGAGATGATTGGAAAGAATGACCACGACTTCTTCCCCCCGGACCACGCCGAACGCAACGTCGCCAAAGATCGCGCCGCCTTTGAGAAGAAGGGGCTGTTGGAGATCCCCGAGGAAATCATTCAAACCCGGAACCACGGCGCGCGGATCGTTCACGTTTGGAAAGTGCCCATTTTTGACACCGCAGCGCAGCCCGCCTTTCTTCTCGGGATTTGCGAAGACATCACCGACCGCAAACACGCTGAAGCCGCCCTGGCCCAATCCAACTCCCTGCTCAACGCCGCCTTGGAATCCACCGCCGATGGCCTTTTGGTCATCGACAACCACGGCCACGTGACCAGTTGCAACCAGAAGTTCCTGGAGCTATGGCAAATTCCACCCGCCTTGGCCGCCCGCCGGGACGACAAAGAATGGCTCCAGCACGTCACAAATCAACTGGCCGAGCCCGCGGAATTCCTCGCCAAAGTCGAAGCCCTTTATCACACCCTGGAAGCCAGTTCGCATGATGAGTTAAGGTTCTGTGACGGGCGTGTCTTTGAGCGCTATTCCCAGGCCCAACGCTTGGCCGACCAGGTCGTGGGCCGGGTATGGAACTTTCGCGACATCACCGCGCGCAAACAGGCGGAGGCGGCGCTGGAGCGAAGCCATGAGCTTTACCGGCGTGCCATCATCGCCGCGAACGCCATTCCCTACCAGAAAGACTACGCCGCCGATTCGTATGTGTTCATGGGCGAAGGCATCACCGACCTCCTCGGGTATACGCCCGTCGAGCTTCGTTCCGCCGTCTGGAAGGAAATCATCCAGGAAACAATCTTCCTCGGCCCCGCCGCCGGCATGCCCGCCGCTGAAGCCACCCGACGAGTCCTTGCCGGCGAACTCAAAAGCTGGCAGACCGATCATCGTATTCGCACCCGGGGCGGTGAAATCCGCTGGATCTCCGATTGTTCGGTGCCGCTGCGCGCGGCTGATGGCAAATACGTCGGCTCGATTGGCATCATCCAGGACATCACCGAGCGTAAACGGGCGGAGGTGGAATTGTACCAGAGCGAAGAACGCTTCCGCCTGCTGGTGGAAGAATCCCCCGATATGATCGGGATTTATCAGGAGGGGAAGCTGGTCTTCATCAATTCCACCGGCGTCCGACTGTGGGGCGCCAAGACCAAAGAAGAATTACTGGGCTGGCGGAGCGATCAACTCATCCATCCGGATGATTTCGCGAACGCCATGGCCCGCCTCCGTCGCCGGTTGGCGGGAGAAATGGGCCTGTACCCAGCCGAAGTCCGCTACCTGCGCCGGGATGGAACAATCATGCCGATGGAGGTCAGTGCTGGCCCCATCACCTTTGGGGGGAAACCCGCCGTGCAGTTCATCGCCCGTGACATCACGGAGAGCAAACTGGCACAGAAGCGACTCACGGAAAGCGAACGCCACCTGCGATTGATTCTCGAATCGGTACCGGAGTGCATCAAACTGGTTGGCGTGGACGGCACGCTGTTAAGCATGAATTCGGCTGGGTTGGCGATGATCGAGGCGGACCAGCTTGAACAAGTCGTCGGCCTGTGTGTTTGTGACCTGGTATTGCCAAAGTACCGCCCCGTGTTCGAAGCGTTAAACGCCGCCGTATTCCGCGGGGAATCCCAGACTGCGGAGTATGAAATCGTGGGCCTCAATGGCACGCACCGCTGGCTGGAGACCTATGCCGGCCCCATGCGTGATGGGGATGGCCGGATTGTCGCGCAATTGGCCGTGACGCGGGACATCTCCCAGCGCCGGCAGGCCGAAGAATCCTTACGCCTGCAAGAAGCCGCCTTGCGCTCCGCCGCCAACGTGGTCGTGATCACGGACCCGCATGGGTTGATTGTCTGGGTTAATCCTGCTTTCACGAAAGTGACCGGTTACGCCCCGGCCGAGGTCCTCGGACAAAACTCCCGAATTTTACAAGGCCGCGACCGACCAGCCGCTTATTCGGTCAGGTTTTTTGCCAACCTCTGGGAAACCATTTCCCGCGGCGCCGTCTGGCAGGGCGAGTTTTACAACCGCCGCAAAGACGGCTCACTGCTGATCGAGGATGCGACCATCACGCCGGTGCAGAATGCGCAGGGCGAGATCACTCATTTTGTCGCGGTCAAACAAGACATTACGGAACGTAAACACGCCGAAGCCGAACTCGCCAAGGCCCAAAAGGAACTGGTCGCCGCCTCGCGATTGGCTGGGATGGCAGAAGTTGCCATCGGGGTAGTCCACAACGTCGGCAACGTCCTCAACAGCGTCAACGTCGCCGCCACCTGTATTGCCGACGCCCTCCGTAAATCCAAGGCCACCAACCTCGCCAGAATCGTCACCCTGCTTCGTGCCCACGAAGCCGATCTCGGCGAATTCCTCACCCATGACCCCAAAGGCCGACAGGTCCCGGGCTACCTCGCCCACCTGTCCGAACATATCGTCGGGGAACACGCCGCCGCGCAAACGGAACTGGCCGAGTTGCAGCAGCACATTGATCACATCAAGGAGATTGTCCGATCACAGCAAAGCCTGGCCAAAGTCTCCGGCCACTCCGAAGTCCGTGATGTCACCGAATTGGTCGAAGACGCCTTGCGCCTGAACGAAACCTCCCTTGCCCGTCACCACCTGAAAATCATCAAAGAATTTGAAAATGTTCCGCCCATCCGTGTCGAGAAGCACAAAGCCCTGCAAATCCTCGTGAATCTGCTGCAAAACGCCAAACAAGCGTGCCAACTGATGAACCGCGATGACAAGCAAATGACCCTGCGCATCCGCAACGGGGCCGATCGCGTCCACATCAGTGTCAGCGATAACGGCGTTGGGATACCCGCCGAAAACCTCACCCGGATTTTTAACCATGGCTTCACCACCAAGGCGGATGGTCATGGCTTTGGTCTCCACAACTCGGTCAATGCCGCCCGGGAAATGGGCGGCAATCTCCTCGTCCAGAGCGCTGGCCCCGGTCACGGCGCCACCTTTACCCTGGAACTCCCCATCCACCCCGTATGAAACAAGCCACGCACCGCCAACGCATCCTCGTCATTGATGACAATCCCGCCATCCACACGGACTTCCGGAAGATCTTCGCCCTGGCAGCGGAGCCGGCTTCCGCCATGACGTTGGCCGAGGCTTCCCTGTTCGGCGATGCCGCCGCTGCGGAACCGGTGCCACACTTCGAGCTGGATTTTGCTTTTCAGGGGTTGCAGGGGCTGGAAATGCTCCAGCAGGCAATCCGGGTGGATCAGCCCTATGCCTTGGCGTTTGTGGACATGCGGATGCCGCCCGGTTGGGATGGCGTGGAAACCATCGCGCGACTGTGGGAGGCGGCCCCCGCGCTCCAGGTGGTCATCTGCACGGCCTACTCGGACTATTCGTTGGATGAAATCCTGCGGGAATTGGGCCATTCCGACCGACTGGTCATTCTGAAGAAGCCCTTCGACAGCATCGAAGTGTTGCAGCTTGCCCACGCTTTGACGGCCAAGTGGCAACTGTTCCACTGCGCCCTGAGCAAGGCCGGAGAACTGGAGCGGCGCGTGGCGGAACGGACCAACGAACTCCAAGCCACCAATGAAAAACTGCGGGCGGAAATCGCGGAACGCCAGCGGGCGGAGGAAAACTTCCGGCAATCGCAAAAGATGGAAGCCATCGGCCAGCTTGCGGGCGGTGTGGCCCATGATTTCAACAACATGCTCACCGTCATCCGCGGGTATGCGCAGTGTCTGTTGGCGAGTTCGACCCTGGATCAACAGGTGCGCGGGCCGCTGCAGCAGATTGACGGCGCCGCCGAACGGGCCGCCAATCTCACGCGCCAGTTGCTCGCCTTCAGCCGCAAGCAGGTGCTGAAACCGGAACTCCTGAATCTGAATGAAGTCATCGGCCTGATCACCAAGATGCTGCATCGCATTCTCGGCGAGAATATCGCCCTGGAAATCCAGGGCACCCAGGAGAAGTTGGGGGTGCTGGTGGATCGCGGGATGATCGAACAGGTCCTGCTGAACCTCGTGGTCAACGCCCGGGACGCCATGCCGCGCGGCGGTCGGTTGCTCGTCCGCACAGCGGAGGTAGATTTCACCCCCGAAATGGTGGCCCCCGGTTCGCGGGCGCGGGCCGGTAAATTCGTGTGCTTGAGCGTGGCCGACAGCGGTTGCGGGATCCCTCCGGAAATCCTGGCCCGCATTTTCGAACCGTTCTTCACCACCAAAGAGGCCGGCAAAGGCACCGGGCTCGGGCTCGCCACCGTTTACGGCATCGTCAAACAGCACGAGGGTTGGATTGACGTCGAGAGCGCGGTGAACGAAGGCACGACCTTCAAAATATATTTCCCCGCCTGCGCCTTGGCGGCCTCAACCGCGCCGGTCGCCGGTCCCGGAACCGGCGTTTCGGGCGGCAAGGAAGCCATCTTCCTGGTCGAAGACGAGCCGGCCCTGCGCACGATGACCCACATGGTTTTGCAGCACTACGGCTACCGTGTCATTACGGCGGACTCCGGCGCGGAGGCGCTCAAGGCGTGGCCCGAGCACGCGGCAGACATTGATTTGTTGCTGACGGATATGGTCATGCCAGGTGGCGTATCCGGCTACGACCTCGCGCAGCGGTTGCAAGCGCAGAAATCCAGCCTCAAAGTGCTTTACAGCAGCGGTTACAACCTTGAGTCGGTGGAGCGGGAGGGCGTGTTCCAAGTGGGAGAACATTTTCTGCCCAAACCTTACACGCCGGAAAAACTCGCAAGTACTGTACGCGGTTGCCTGGATGGCGAAACCCGCGTCACCTGCCTAAGCTAAATCCACCGTCAATGCAGCCGCGCCCAAAGGCGGTCATGACCTGGAACCGCACTGCGCGGCTGGTTGACCCCTCGCCGCCAATAGTCAGGCATTCCTCGCCAATGGCGGACATGGATTTACGCGATCCGCCGCGCATACTATTTCAGGTCCCAGTCCTTCCAAGGTGCGCAGCTACCGGAACACCGGCAACAGGCCTTGTCCTGCCGAATCCGCCGGGCCGGAGTCGTCCCATCGGCATCTCGCAAACGATTTATCAGGAACGCCAAATCCATCGCTCTTACGACCACGCCCCGGTCGCCCAGCTCAGCCCCCTTCCCAAGCCAAAGGGAAAACAACCTTGTCGCCTCCGCCAAAACCGCGTATTCAAGCTTCCGATGGATCAACGCCCAACCGTTCGCCGGGAGCTTCTCTTGCCTTGCGGCTGAACCCGGTGGGCAGGCGGTATAACGATTCGAGCACTGGGTC
>Ga0154020_10011227_pt1 | contig 10211 bp, 8 predicted proteins | sample Klosneuvirus_201_FD_109709 | JGI IMG/M metagenome (GOLD analysis project Ga0154020, IMG submission 109709) | Active sludge microbial communities from wastewater, Klosterneuburg, Austria - Klosneuvirus_20160825_MG | ecosystem: Engineered > WWTP > Aerobic digester > Activated sludge | place... | reverse complement strand
GGGGGGGGGGGGGGGGGGGGGGGGGGGGGGGGGGGGGGGGGAGGGGGGGTGGGGGTGGGAGTGGGGGTAGGAGTAGGCGTGGGGGTGGGTGAAGGCGGGATAGGAAGCGGCGAGCAAGCAATGACACAACTGTTGTTACAAACGTCGAGATCGCTTTTATAGCAAGAACTCGTTCCCATGACTAAAAAGGAACGAGTCAAAATCGTATTCTCCAAGGGTGATTCAGATCGCGTACCAGTAAATGAGCTGCGTTCTCTGATTGGATTAGCGACGAAGAAAACGCCTGCGTTTCCAAAGTAATAAGGGAAGCCGTAGTTGGAAGAAGACAAGGTGTTACTCCCAGTGTAGTTGCCAATTTCAGACCATATGGCTCCGTTATCATCGCTCACTGCCATATTCTCGCCGAATTTCCCAGTAGACCAATTAGTGCCCCAAATAATCATCCAGATGCCGCCGCCATAGACGGGTACAGGGAAGGCATCTGCAATCCCGGCGACGTTGTCGAAGTCAGCGTTTGCATTGACAATCTCATGCCCAGCCCAGTCGACACCATTGGAGCTCCAAGCGCGGAAGATATCGAGGTCGCTTCCTGTTGTGCCTGAGCCTTCCCAAACGGTCAAAAATTTACCGCCTCCAAACGCAATCTTGGGGTTCTTGTCATTGTTAGTCGGTCCGTCGGAGACACCATAGTCATTGATCATGAATGGAGGATTCCAGGAAATACCATTGTCAACAGAGGCGCTGCCATAGATATCAAAATCATAGGACGAGCCACCGGAGGTCCAGACAATGATCCATGTGCCGAGGCCGTAAGTGAGCGAGACGCCTTCATCATTAACATTATCGCTGGACATGGAGGTGGAAAGAAGTGTGTCATTCCATGCCGTTCTATTTTTCTCCGAGCGGACCACTACGATATCCGTGTCGGTAGCACCAACAATTTTCCCACTGATGGCGGCGACAATCACATCGCTATTGGCCATGGCGTCCATCCCAAGTGCCCACTGAAACGTCACCGCCATGGGGATGCGGTACTGGTCGGTCCAGGCAATACCATTGGTCGACATCGACATGGCAATGCCTTGGCCGTAAGCCCATAGCACGATGAGCTCTTTGCCCACGTCGCGAAGGAGGACGGTGTTGCGGGCAAACGTTTCTGGCAACATGGTGCCGTTGATCGGTCCACCGGGATACCAGTTCTGGCCCATATCATCCGAGAAGTAGGACATCATGGAAGTATTTGCTATGGCCAGGAGGCGCTCTTTGGGGGACGCCTCGAACTCGATAAAGGCGTCCGGATAGAAGGAGTAATCCAATGGGTCTCTGACGGACCAATTGCCATCGTAAAGGTTTGGCGTGATAGAAACGGGAGACAATGGCGAGACGGCTGTTGCAATGAGGGACAATGAGATGATTTCGACCGTCCACGGACGAAGAAATAGAAGTCATAGGAAATCTCGGAAATTCAGGTATGTCGGTGAACGGGACGATCTCCGACAAAACTCCCAACAAGAGCCATGTCCGCAAAACGAAAAATTTATTTTAGACTGCTTAAAATTCTTAATAATAGAATTATAGAAAAAGAGATGTTGGTAGATTGATTGCGTACGGAGGGCGGCTGTGCCGGGTAATAAAACTGCGAGGGCGAAGGCGGCGGCGAGCAGGAGAATCCGCGACGACCCCATCACCTCTAAACGACATAATATAATAGTAAAAATAATTCGATCTTAATACCCAAAATTAAAGCAAATTCGAATCCTCTGAAAAGGGCAAGTGGCTGAGAAAATGATAACGGCCCAACGAATGGTCAGGTCGATGGCGCGACCCCTCCGGACCTCAGCTCCCACAGTGCTGGAAAATGCGATGAATAATCATATCAAGACATTTACAGACAATACAACTCGACAGCGCCTCGTACAAAGCGAACAGAGCTCGAAGTCTAACTCGCTTCTGCTGCAGCTGTCGTTGACGCGCGCTAGGCAATCGGACGATTTTGCTCGCTGGTTAATAAATAATAAAACGATAAGCTAGTCGCTCTGACGTGTCTAATGACACTCCTTAACCCCGAGGAATGTCAAGGACGAGACTCCGCCAACAATGACGGGGTTCAAGAAATTAAAGAGCGCCGAGGAGCTTTGCTGGCAACAGGCGGGCTGGCATCACGCGCCTTTGGCTGGCATGGGGTTTTCATTTCACAATGAATGGAATCCGTCCTCTTCAACGATGATCACTCGAAAAAGTATGAAGATCTTCGCGGAATGGCACCGCTGTGAATAAACAGCAATGAGCGTGAGGGCCGAGACGCGCAGGTCGTCGCTTCTCGCTCGCTGTGAATGACGCAGCTCGCCATCCCCCGGCCTCGTCTGCCCCTCTCCTCTATCGGTACAATTGTTTAATAAATTTCACAATGGTTTCAGGAGCTTTTGTGCGCATGAGGCCTGGGACGTTGTTGGCGACTGTGTTCCCACTCCTTCGCTGCTCTGGGGCTTTTCCCGCGTGTCTTTTAGTTGTTTTAATGGTTGAGAAAGTGCGTTTTTATATTTTTCGTTGTGGCGGGCGCGAGGAAGGGCGTGGAGGGGATTTGAAGATTGATCTGGCCTTTCCCCGTTGTTCGCGTGCCTTGCTCCGTTCCCTATTCCTCTCATTTCATCGTTTTCCCGTACCTTTGCTTATATGCTTTTTAAATGCCAAGCAACTGCTCCGCTGCTCCTCAATGATCCGTGCTCTGATCTCTCTCCCCTCTTCCCCTCCCGGCGATTCTCTTTCCACACGCTGACAAACGTTTTTCTATTCTAGATGAAGGCTTGCTGATGTCACCTTCTAAGTGAGCGTTGGGAGACTTCTTCTATGGCAAGCCGTCGAGTTTTCTCGACGTCACCTTGACGTCGGCCCTTGACGTTGCCCTCGACTTCCTTTTTCGTCTCCAAACGGCTTGCTGTTTCTCTTGTTGCTCAGGGTACTTCTGCCCGCCGCGACCACCGACATCCCCTTGTTCGCTGTTGTCCCGCCGTCATGGTCATTGCTTGCTTATCGCACGTCATCGCATCGTTCCTGGCGCTGGCGAGCAGTAGCACTGATAGCCTCCACAGCAACTCCCCGCATGCCCCTTCAATCTCCAATGGTAACCTCTCTCGTGCTCAACTAAGCACTTCGCATGTGCGTCATGCTTCTTGTTTGATATTGATTGATCTGAACATGTTGCTTTCGTTGGTGCTGAAGAGGAGTCGTGGTGGTACAGTATCATCCCGTGTCATGTCTTCCATCCCCTCGCACGGTGAGTTGCTAAAAATAGCACTTTGACGCGCATTCTTTTCTCTCTTCTTGGGTTACCAATTTCGTTCCGCCGCATTGAAAATACATCATTTATATCCCCCATGTGCGATTTACGATTTATTGACGACTTGGCGGCCCTGTAGCGTGCATTCAATTTGCTTCCGGTCACATTGTTGCTTTCTCATCACTGCACCTTCCCAAAAAAATCCCAAAATCCCGAATTTTATCTTAATCTATTGAATAGGTATAATCATGATTTATCATGGAGCTTTTATGACAATATTACGACATGATCCCTATGTGCGCAGGTGAATGGTGCTTGGTCTCTGTTCTCTCTTCATTGTGATCACCATCCCGTCAAACAAATAGCCAAAATCCTGAATTCCCCCTAATTCGTTAGTATCGGCGGCGTTTCAGGTCCTCATGGTGAATTTATGACTGAATTACGACCTATGTCTTGGTGGTCGTGGGCTGACTGTTTCAGTCCCGTTTTCTTCGACTTTACTCCGTGAATAACTTGCCCATTCGCTTCTATCAATGATAACCATGGTTTCTACGAGATTCACCGTCCTTTTCTGAGGGTTATGTGAGCAAAGATGAATTTTTTTCTCTGTTTTTGTCGTTTTTGTTCTCAGAAAACCCCTCATCGGCCTGTTTCTTTCATTCCCCGTATTCGATATTACCTTTGCCGTTGTGTCGAATTCTGTTCAATCCCCGGTTTAAGACTTGCAATACGCTTAATTGACCTCACCTTATGTCGTAGTTACAAGAGTTTTAATCAATTTTCGACCTATGTGAAGTCGGGTGTAGATGTCTTCCCATCCCTCCTCAGCTCTGGGAGTAGTTTTCCGTCATTCTGTAGTCCGTCGTTCGTAATGATGTCCGTCGATGGATCTTACAGAGAAAGTGAATATGAATATCATGTAGCATTTGAGGTAGAATTTCATAATTCGTTTCATTTTACGACCAATTTGCGACTAGGTCGTATCTAGTTGTTCCTTTAGGCGATTTCTACCTCCCGAGCCGTTCTTGCGCACTCTCTCAATGAACTACGTTCGGTTTGATATTTATTGACATAATATTATAAGCGACGTTCACGGAATTGATTACGATTGTATGACGATCGAGATGGTCAAGGCTGGCTGCGTTGACCCTTGGCGTCCCTTTGTCATTAGAGTTGGATCATTTACTTACGCAATCCACATCCTCAGAATTTCCTCGACGATAGTCTGAATCTTATTCATAGGGATTGGGTGTCCAACACAAACTTGCTCTCTGATTGATGGTTGGGCACGACACGATACGGAGCGAATGCATACCTCGCTCTATAGAACTGCGGCTCCAAACTTTGTGTCTGCTGTTATCTTTGGTACTCGATATGATGACATAAAGATCGTCTTTGCTCGCCACAACTGCGGATGGGGAACGTCCATAAAGAAATGACTTAAACTTTGTCTCAGCGTCTTTCAAGAGGAGTTCTGTGCGCTTTCAATAGAAGCACAGCGGGCCCTCGCATTCGTTGCTCGGAATGAAACAGAAACAAACGGGAAGAATAGCATAGCAAAAAGTTGAGTTCTGGATGAATATTGTGCAGGGAAACCATGAGGCAAAGCTGCGCGGAAACCGAACGGCCCAATTTTTCTTCGGGCGTGACAACGTTTTGCATGGCGTGAGCCGGACCGAGCTATCTGAGGGTGAGGTGGCACGGTCGTCCTCACGACGCTTAATCTTCATTTTTTTCAACTGGAATGAGCTGACGAATAAATTATATGATATTTCAACGATTCCCATCACGAGGTCGTCTTTGAAAGGGGTCTCTTAAGATGATTTCACTTCATCGCGCTTGGCGAGGAAGAAGTACGCAACGCCACCAAGCAGCGCGACCGCGGCAACTCCACCAATGATTGGAAGGAGGGGAAGACCGTCGAAAGTGGACGGAGACGAAGATTTGGTCACGGGAGGAGCAGGAGACTTCTGCGTCTCGGCAGCAGCAGTGGAGGCGGATTGGGAGGGCGAGGCAGAAGTTGTCGTCGTCGCAGCTGGTGCGGTCGTGGTCACAGAAGAAGTGGTTGAGCTAGTAGGAGAAGAAGGGCTCTTCTTGGGGTTTGAGGCAACTGCCTTGGACTTGCGCAACTCCACAGAGCTTCTCAAGGAGGAACGACGAGCTGCGACATCTTGCTTAACCACACCGCTGACGGCCAGCGGCTGCTTTGTCCGCTCCGATGCAGTGACCTCGATCACAGGCAAATCGGACCCCTGGGCCTTCCAGTCGATGATTTTGAAGAGGAGGTCTTGAATTTTCTCATCCTCCTCGTCAATAACCATGTCCTCGGCGAGGGCTTTGGTCTCCTCATCGAGCACCGCGCCGCTTCTAAGCAGGGCGAAAGCGAGCGCAAACTCATTCATGAAACCATTCTCGACGGCGCGGAAGAGCGGGGTCACGGCAATATCGCCATCGACCTCGATGAAGCCGTTGAGATCCACTCCAGAGGATAGGAGTTTGATTGCCTCCTCGACTTTTGTCGAGACGGGGCCGGATGACAAATGCTGGGCGAGCTTGTTGAAGATTGAACCCGCTCCCGTCGTTACAATCGGCTCCTTCTTGTTCTAATAAATAACATATTAACCAGGAAAGAGCCCAATCATCAGAGAGGGGAACGAATGGAAGAGCACGAACGAGGAGCATTTGGAGCTCGACGATATCGCCTGACACGATCGCCTTTTCCGCCGCTTCTGTCGCCATCCTCTAACACCAAGATAAATCAGTGATAAGTAATGGAATTTCTTTGTCTATTCATCGATCAAGGGAGGCCAATTTGAACTGGACAGAAGAGGTCGGAACAGGAACACGGAGGAGCTGCTTTCATGAAATAATATAAGCGAAGATACCACGTCTAAGACACCGCGCCCCCGAGCTCTCGCAGAATAAAGCCATTATATCTAATAATCTTGAGACGTACTATGCTTTGAGGTCGCGCAAAGGTACAGAGAGTGACCTGAGCGCCAGTGAGCGGCACCTGACCAAAAATCGGAAGAAAGGGCGACGAGCCAACTGTCCGCTCTTTCACGGTGCCCTTCATCTCAACTCGCATGTGCGCTTCTCTTCGAAGTGAGTTCGAACTAGTGATTCCCTGATTTCCCTCATTCCTCTATTAACTTGCCCAATGGCCTGAGTCCTTTGTGAGCAACTCGCTTGGCCGTGCCAAAAAGCGCGTGGTAATGTTTCCAAGGTCCCTTCCGCTTTGAATCGGATAAAAAATGAATATTGTGAGTTGAATTTTACTTTATTGATATTGGCGAACGCCTCATCCACGCTCCCGCCTCCAATCCTCCCCTCCACCCCCACCTGCCCTCTTACCCCGCTGCCTTCGATGCGATCCTAGAACAGCGCTATAAAGAGTTTTGGCAATATATAATTGGCGCCATTAAATCGGGTCATCGGGGCTCGAATTTTCCCCTCGTTGACCTTAGGCCGGCTCCTGAGATTCCCTTTCCTCACTTTGCTTTGCCTGTTGCTCTTTTTAATCTTTCCTCTCTCGACAGGGACTACATCTCAATGATCTCATGCTTGCCTCCAGTATGTTAATGTTGGCACAGGGAAAACGTCGCCGCTTGGCCACTCCGATGGCCCTGCTCATCGCCGCGAGGTTCGACGACGCGGCTCGTGCCTCTCCCGATTGGCTTGCCTTTTCAAGATTGATAAATTTATTGATTAATGTGTTGTCGTTATAATTGTCGAATCAAAAATGGTGCACGAATAAAGTCTTCTGCCCTCACTTGGCGCCTGTCGTTCTGTCGTAGTTTCGCTGCCATTTCTGCCTGGTCTTGCCACTAATCATGTCAGAGAAGTCAGAGAAGAATAGAGCATCTTGTTGTATCTCCTAATCCATTGCGAGTTTGCCTCCGCAAGAAAAAGCTCCCCACATGTCTTTTCAACTTTTATTTAGTCGAGGCCAATCCAAGGCGGTGACTTCGGGCCATTCTTCAGTTCCTGTGTTTCCGAGTCCTTCGAGCTCCATGGAGATTTTTGACAGGCAAAATAAGTTTTTATATGTCGGGTTCAACTCGACGCAGACGTGCGCCTCTGCTTGTTGTTGCTGGAAGAATCTCGCGTCTCGCGACGTGTCTTTACCTCTGCGTCCTACTCGCCCTTCGCCCACCTCGCCTTAAAATCTCCGCTATTTCAATTACAATTATTTATTTTATTGCTACTTCGCTCCTGATCTGGCGACGAGGAAGGTCCTCTGGGGAGTTCTCCCTGTGTATCTTCATTCCCTCGTCGTTTTTTGCCTGAGGCGTTGCACGTTGTGCGCTTTATTTGCGCTTTTTTTTCATCCCTTCTTTAATGTAATTGTATATATCCCGTATTAATGTTGTTGTCTCATGAGGGCCTTTGACTCGTCATTCGTTCAACGATTAGCCTTTCGGCGATCTTTGTCCATTCCTCAAGCTTATATCGTTAGGCGGATTCTTGTCGGAACGACAGAAGGCTTTGTCGTGTTTTCGGTCGAGCCTTTTGCGCAGCTGGCGAAACTTGATGTTGGTCCCTGCGCCCTGGTAGCCATGCTCGGAGAGACTTCGCTCGTCTTCACTGTTGGCAGTGGCGAAACGCCTTCCTCGGACTCGCGGATGTTGCGAGTACCTCTTGTTGCTTTTTGATCTATAATTTGCATTTAACATGTTGGTTGCGCTTCTAGATGTTCCGCTATGATCATCCCGGCGAGGTGAAAGAGGTCACGCGCCTTTGCTTTCCTACGCCGATCATTGCCCTCAAGGTTCTTCCTCGGCTGCACCTTGCTCTGTTTCGTTGGGTTCGGATCTGATTTCATCTTAGGTAAATGCGGAGCGTGTCGTGGTCGCCCTCGAACACGAAGTACACGTGTTTAGCGCGGCCCTCGCCTTCCAGTTCAAAATTCCAACCCTCCCGTCTCATCGAGGTACTCCGAAATTCTTTCCGTCTGGGGGTGCGAGTCATTCATTTGCTGTAGGCCTGCTCGACCTGACGAGCGTGACCGAGAACGCAAAAACGAAGCAACATCTTATCTATGCGCAGACCGTGATGAACGCGACCACTGGCGCTTCACATGACCTCACCATTGTCAATTCCTGGGATAACTCGAGTTCGCGAAAAGTCGAAGTCCGTCTTGCTAAGACCCACTGCAAGCTTGCCCTTCAATGATGCTCCATTTCCTCCTAGGGTGCTCACGTACATGCTATTACCAATGTCGCCTTTTCAAAAGACGGAAAGCTAATCGCCACGGCCTCGGAGCAAGGGACCCTCATCAAGGTAGCTCTCGTCGAGTGCTTGGGCTCTCTATGTTATTGAATGTTTCATCGATGATTCTCCAGGTTATCCCTACGAGCGACCACGTTAAAGAGAAGTACTCGTTTCGTCGTGGAAAGAAACCGGCGGAGATCTATTCAATTGCTTTCAACAAGGAGGGCGAGCTCCTCGCTGTGTCATCTTCGAATAGCAGCGTTCACATATTCCGCGTCAAGGATGGTCTCGAGAAGCCGCCGTAACTTTCGTCGTCTCCCTTTCCCTCCCCACTTGTCTCATCCTGCTCTTCTCGTTCAGGCAAACCCAACAGACGTATTTGAATTCCTGGTGGTCGTCCGCCTCCAACATGATGTATGGCAACGAGACCCGCGGCTTCGCCAAGATCTCGCTGCCACAAGACCCCAAGGCCCTTGCCAAGATGCGCTCCATTGTTGCTTTTAGCGATGACTCTACCAAGGTCTACACGATCACTCAAGATGGCATGGTATTAAGCTCCTCTATTGCCCTTAGTCTTCGCAGCTTAGTCAGATTCGTGTTCACAGTTCTTGACGTGGGATATTTCCCCCCCAAGTGGAGCGATGATGTCCTCCTACTGGAACTTTGTGCCAGGCTCAGACGTGATCCAGGCCAAGAAAGTCAAGGAGGTTCGGCTCCACGACAATCTTGTCTTCAAGGACGACTAACGTTTCTCGTTTGCGAAGGCCTTTGCTTCGCTCCAGTTGTTGATGCTTTTCCTCTCCCCATATCTCGTGTACATGTAGATACATCTCTTTTCATAGTTGAGTCAATCTTTTCGTTTTGTTCAATAAACCTATCCTACATGATTGAGGCATCCTAGCCGTAAAGGTTTTGCAGTCTCCTCACCCATTCCATTGTCAGTCGCTGGTTGCCAAGGTCGGTTGGCATCTATATTTATATTCTTGACCTCGCCTTTGGTTTCTTTTGCCAATTGTCTCTCGTTCAACGATATCACTCGGCGTTTCGGCTTGAGAGTGTTTTTCGTCGATCGTCTCCCCCTTGTCCTCTCCTCCGGTAAGTTGTACCAAGCGAGGCACTTGTCTCTGTGAATCCCAAAACATTCTAAATTACAATAGTTGGGTATATACGAAGAGAAGGAATTTGCTACGCGTGACGGCCGTCAAGAATCGCTCGCTTCTTATTGTTCTCGAACATTCGTCGACCCTCGGCGATTCGCCTGTCAATACGCCCTGGGACCTTCGTTCAGCCGTGCCTCGACAAGAATGTTTGAGAATGTATGATTTGTTATTAATTATTAATTTTATTTCTAGATTGGGATGAATCCGAAGAAGCTCATAGAGAACCTCAAGCTAACACAGTCGGAGACGTTCCGCGTGAACATTGTCGCCTTCCTTATCCCAGCTGCCGTCTTCTCGGGTTACCTCATTCATCGCTCTTTTTACTATAATGAAGTACTATTTCTCATTAGATTGGTTTTGTCTCTTCCTTCGCAATAGACTCGCGAGCTCCTTCCGCCTTTCTTTTTGCTCAGAATACAGTGCTATTCGGTCCTGACAATTTCTCATGTAGGAGAAAGCTCAGTACAAGGAGAAGATGATGAAAGTCTATGAAGAGGAGGCACGCGCTCGGATAAAGGAGCGCGAACGCGAAGAGGGCAAGGCGCCGCCGATCTCCAAGC